>Ga0194130_10000017_pt1:67500-312528 | contig 312528 bp, 318 predicted proteins | sample TA2KigsurfametaG_FD_160084 | JGI IMG/M metagenome (GOLD analysis project Ga0194130, IMG submission 160084) | Freshwater microbial communities from Lake Tanganyika, Tanzania - TA2015050 Kigoma 12 surface | ecosystem: Environmental > Aquatic > Freshwater > Lake | place: Tanzania... | reverse complement strand
CGAGGCGCTGCTCGCCTACGCGTCGACGGCGGAGGCCGTCGACCCCGACGAGCGCGTCGAGCGCGCGGCGCACATGGCGCTGGCGGGCTTTCGGGCGATCAAGCTGCGGATCCCGCAGGGCGCGGGCTGGCGGGAGGCGCTGGCCCTGGCCGCCCGGGTGCGCGACGCGCTCGGCCCGGAGGTCGAGCTGATGCTCGACGCCAACCAGGGCTGGCGGATGCCCGGCGACACGACGCGCCCGTGGGACGCGGCGGAGGCCGCGCTGTGCGCGCGCGGCCTGGAGGAGCTCGGGCTGTTCTGGCTCGAGGAGCCCCTGCCGACCGCGGACGTGCGCGGCTACGCCGAGCTGCGGGGGCGCACGGGCCTGCGGATCGCCGCGGGGGAGATGGTGCGAGGGGCGCACGAGGCGCGCGACCTGCTCGTCCACGGCGGCGTCGACGTCCTGCAGTGCGACGTCGCGCTGTCCGGCGGCATCACGGGCGCGCGGCGCCTCGCCGGGCTCACGGACCTGCACAACCGCTGGTGGTCGCCGCACACCTGGACCAACGGGATCGGCCTGCTCTTCAACCTGCACGCGGCGCTCGCCCTGTCGGCCTGCCCGTACGTCGAGGTGCCGTTCGACCCGCCCGGCTGGAGCCCCGACCGGCGCGACTGGCTCCTGCCCGCGCCGCTCTTCCCCGGCGAGGATGGCCTGATCCGCCCGCCGGACGGCCCGGGCCTCGGGATCCCGACGGACCTTGCCTGGCTCGAGCCGAACCGGCTCGGCTAGTCCTCGTCGCCCCAGCCCGCGAGCGGGATCAGGGGCAGGGCCGCCGCCGAGCCGACCGCGGCGAGCAGGGCGGCGAGCGCGGTGGGGCGGAACGACTCCGGCAGGTCGTCGAGCGCCCGCCACTCGATGCGGTCGAGGTACGGGTCGCCCGCGTGGTCGGTCGGGCCGGGCTCGCCCTCCACGATGCGGCCGCGCAGGATCACCTCGACGGCGCCGCCGTCCCCGGTGTAGGTGTCAGGGCCGTCGAGCACGAGCACGGCGCCCTCCACGGCGACGTCGACGCCGGTCTCCTCGACCAGCTCACGCCGCGCCGCCTCGGCGATCGACTCGCCCGGGTCGGCGTTGCCGCCCGGCAGGCACCAGAACGCCCTCTGCTTGCGCTTGGCGTGGCGCACCAGGAGGATCCGGCCGTCGCGCTCGACGAGGACACGGGCCTTCAGGCGGGGGTTGCGGTTGCGGCCCATGACGCGGGCATCCTAGCCGCGCGGCCCGCGCGTCCCCGAAAACGGCTCGACCCCCGCCGGAGCGGGGGCCGAGACGAGAGGAGAGAGAGGAGGGTGGAGAGGAAAGCGGAGGTCAGACGCGCCGCGTGCGGAGCGGGCGCTGGAGCCACGACCGGCCGCCCTTGGCGGCGGCGGGGCGCTTGTCCGAGGCGGCGAACAGGAAGTCGAACGCCGGGATCGGAGCGGTGTACGAGGTCTTGTGGGAGATGGACTCGAGCTTCATGATGGCCGCAGGTTACCGGAGATCATTCGGCTACGTCAAGTGAGAACCTGTAAATGTTCGGTAATGGTCGGGATCAGAGAAGGATCCCCGTCGAAACAGCGTGTTCCCGCCCCGATCATCGGCCAGGCCTCGCCCCATCCGGCCCCGGAAACAGCTCGGCCCCCGCCGGAGCGTGGGCCGAGACTGAAGGAGGAGAGGAGGGTGGAGAGGAAACTGGGTCAGACGCGCTTCGAGCGCAGCATGCGCCGCGGCCACCGCGCCACGGTGTCCGGGCGCTCGGGGTTCGTGCGGTGAACGGCCTTCGGCTGGCCGAAGAGGAGGGAGAGGGCGGCGATGGGCTGCATGGGTATCGTCTCGTGGGTCGGCGAGGGGTGGTATTTCCCTCGTACGACCGGTACACTACCAAAGGATCTTCGGCGAACACAACCCTCAAGCCGTAAATCTTCGGTAAATCCGCATGCACCCCATTGATTGGCAGATCATCCAGATCCTCCAGGAGGACGGCAAGACCACCTACGGCGACCTCGCCAAGCGGGTCGGGCTGTCGCAGGCCGCCGTCCACGAGCGCGTCAAGAAGCTCGAGGCGCGCGGCGTCATCACGGGCTATCGCGCGGTCGTCGACGCGGACGCGCTCGGCTACGGCGTCGTGGCGTTCGTCTTCGTTGACAACGCCGCCTTCGACATCCCGGACTTCACCGAGCGCCTCCAGGCGCTGCCGAATGTGCTCGAGTGCCACGCGGTGGCCGGGGAATGGGCCTACCTGCTGAAGGTGCGCGCCGAGAGCACCATCGAGCTCGAGCGCGTCCTGCACCAGATCCGCACGATGAACGACGTGCACCGCACGCACTCCGTGATCGGGCTCTCGACGGCCTTCGAGACCACGCTCCTGCCGATGCCGGTGGAGCAGGCCGAGGCCGCGGAGGAGCCCCCGCAGACGATCCGCCGGAAGTCCGCCTAGGCCTCGACGATCGCGCGGCGCTCGATCCGGCCGTCGCGGATCATGAAGGCGCGCACGTCGGGCGGCTCCGCGCCGAGGCTGACGATCACGTAGGCGGCGTCCGGCCAGTGCGCGATCTCGACGTCGGTGCGCGACGGGAAGGCCGGGCTCTCGACGTGGCTGTGGTAGATCGCGGCGACGGCCTCCTCGACGTCCTCCGCCACGGGGTCGACGCCGAAGTCGCGCTCGATCTCGCCGAGGATGCGCAGCAGGTCCTGGCTCTCGATGGTGTAGAAGAACGGGCTCGGCTCGCCGTTGACCGCCGGGTAGAAGCGCTCCACGACGCCATCCCGGCCGCCGAGGATGCCGCAGGCCTCGTTCGGGAGGCCGGCGCGGGCGTGGGCGACGAGCTCGTCCCTCAGCGCGCGGGGCAGGACGAGCGGCGCCCCGTCTACCACCAGAGACGATCCTCCATCAGCTCCTCGAGGTCCTCGCCGTCGCGCTCCTCGAAGAGGCCGGCGGAGGCGTAGCGCGCACCGCCGTCGGCGAACACCGTCACCACGTTCTGGTCGGGCGCCATCTCGCCGGCCACGCGCAGGGCGACGCTGAGCGCGGCACCGCAGGAGACGCCGATCCAGATGCCCTCGCGCCGCAGCGCCTGGCGCATCGTGAGCACGGACTCCGTGTTGGTGACGAGCAGCTTGCGGTCGAGTTGCGTCACGTCGAGGATCTCGGGCGTGTAGCCGTCCTCGAGCGAGCGCAGGCCCATCACGGACTCGCCCTGCAGGGGCTCGGCGGCGACGATCTGGACGTCGGGGTTGGCCTCGCGCAGCGCGCGGCCGACGCCCATCAGGGTGCCGCCGGTGCCGAGGCCGGCCACGAAGGCGTCGACCTTGCCGTCGAGGGCCTCCAGGATCTCGGGGCCCGTCGTGCGGTAGTGGGCGCCGGGGTTCTCCGGGTTGGCGTACTGGAACGGCATGTAGACCGACGGGTCGGCCGCCGCCAGCTCGCGGGCCAGGGCGACGCCGCCGTTCGAGCCGAGCTCGCCGGGGGAGAACACGATCTCGGCGCCGTACATCGAGATCTGCTGGACGCGCTCGGTCGTCGCGGACTCCGGCATCACGGCGCGGAAGCGGTAGCCGCGGACCGCGCAGATCATCGCCAGCGCGATCCCGGTGTTGCCGCTCGTGGGCTCCATCACGACCTGGCCGGAGCCGGGCGTCAGCCGCCCCTCGGCCTCGGCGGCCTCGATCAGGCTCAGTGCGACGCGGTCCTTGATGGAGCCCGACGGGTTGAGCATCTCCAGCTTCGCCCAGACGCGGGCGCCGCCCTCGGGGCGCAGGTGCGGCAGCTCGACGAGCGGCGTGCCGCCGATCGCGCCGAGGATGTCGCCGCCGCCGCGGCACACGTTCGGGGGGAAGACCGAGCCGCCGGCCATCGCGGGCAGCACGATGATCGTGCCGCCGTCGGCGACGGGTGTGTCGAGGCCCTGGCCGAGGCGCACGTCCTCGTTGTCGACGTACACGTTGACGAAGCGGTTGATCTGACCCTCGCCGTCGACGATCTGCGGCTGCACCGCGGGGAACTGGGCGAACAGGTCGTCGAGCGCCTCGCGCAGCGTGGCGCCGGCGACCTCGACCTGGCGGGCGCCGCCGACAGAGGGGCGGAGGACCGGGGGGATCCGGATCTGGAGGGACACGGCGGCTCCTAGTGGGCGGTCGCGTGGGCCCCGCCCGCGCAGAACTCGTCGTAGTCGATGTACTCGATCGGCCCTGCGTGCTCCCCGCAGACCGGGCAGGCCGGGTCGCGGCGCAGCGAGACCTCGTGGAAGCTCATGTCGAGGGCATCGGCAAGGAGCAGGCGCCCGACGAGCGGCTCGCCGATGCCGAGCAGCAGCTTGAGGGCCTCGGTGGCCTGCAGCGTGCCCATGATGCCGGGCAGGACGCCGAGGACGCCGCCCTCGGCGCAACTCGGGGCCAGCTCGACCGGCGGCGGCTCGGGGAACAGGCAGCGGTAGCAGGGGCCCTCGTGGGGCTTGAAGACCGTCAGCTGCCCCTCGAAGCGGAAGATCGAGGCGTGCACCACGGGGATGCCGTGCTTGACCGAGGCGTCGTTGAGCAGGTAGCGCGTCGGGAAGTTGTCGGTGCCGTCGACGACGACGTCGTAGCCGGCGATGATCTCGTCGATGTTGCCGCTCGTGAGGCGCTCGCGGTACTGCACGACCTCGACGTCGGGGTTGAGGGCGGTCAGCGTCATCCGCGCGGACTCCGCCTTCGGCACGCCGATCCGCTCGGTGTTGTGGATCACCTGGCGCTGCAGGTTGGAGGCGTCGACGACGTCGTCGTCGATGATTCCGATCGTGCCGACGCCGGCGGCCGCGAGGTAGAGGGACGACGGCGAGCCGAGCCCGCCGGCGCCGATCATCAGCACCTTCGCGCCGAGCAGGGCGAGCTGGCCGGCCTCCCCGACCTCCGGGATCACGAGGTGGCGGCTGTAGCGGCGGCGGCGCTCGGCGTCGAGCACCTTGGGCTCCGCCCACGGATGTCCGGACTGCTTCCAGCCGGAGAACCCGCCGGCGAGCGAGACGACGTCCGTGTAGCCGAGCTCGCGCAGGGCCTTGGCGCCGAACGCGCTGCGGGCGCCCGACGCGCAGCTGAGCACGATGCGGGCGTCCTTGTCGGGGGCGGCGGCCTCGATCCGGGACTCCAGGAAGCCGCGCGGGATGAGGATCGCCTGGGGGATCGCGCCCTGCTCGTACTCGTCGGGCTCGCGCACGTCGATCAGGAGTGGCGGCGCGGCGCCGTCGAGCTCGTCGGCGAGCGCAGCGGCCTCGATCTCCTCGATCTCGGTCTTGACCTGAGCGAGCAGTTCGCGGTACGTCGTCATCTGCAGGGGGCCTTTCGCGACGGACGGGGCGGCGGCGCAGGAGAGTGTATAGCGGTTCCTTATGCCAAGCGGCAAGTCGTATTCGGAAAACGTGGGCCCAGGCGGGCCTATTCCCGCCCGGGCGGCCGGCGCTCGCCCGCTGGTAGCCTGCCGTCGTGGCCGCCCCGACCCCCGAGACGCGCGGGATCCCGCGCGGACGGCTCGTCGCGCTCGTCGCCGTGGCCGCCCTGGTCGCCGCCGCCGTGGTCGGGCTGGCCGCCCTGGCGACCGACGACGGCGCCCCCGCGGCCGCCACCGAGACGACGCCGAGCGCGACGATCGATCCCCTGCCGGGGCGCCCGCTGATCGCCCTGCCGCCCGCCGAGGGAATGCCCGCCGACCCCGCTGAGCGGCTCGCGTGGGCTGAGCGGCGCGCCGCCGCGGAGCCGGGCCCCGACAGCGCGCTCATGCTCGCGGCCGCCCAGGTCGCGGCGGGCGACGGAGCGGCCGCGCAGGCCACCCTCGCCGCGGTCGACGACCCGCGCGCCGCGGTCGCGAGCGCGCTCGCCGGCTACGACCCGGCCGACCCGGCCGCGGCCATCGACCGGCTCCGGGATCTCGCCGACGCGGCGCCCGAGGACGCCTTCGCCCGCTTCTCGCACGGCGTCGCCCTGCTCTGGTCGGGACGGCGCGCCGACGCGGAGGCGGAGCTGCGCGCCGTGCGCGACGCGGAGCCCGAGGGCTTCTACGGGGTCGCCGCCGACGACCTCCTGCACCCGCAGCTGCCGCCCGGCTACCCGCCCTTCATCCCGGCCGAGGACGCCGGCACGGAGGACCCGGACGCCCTCGCCGAGCGCGCCGCCGCCAATCCGAACGACCCGCAGGCGCAGGTGGCGTACGGGGCGGCCCTGATCGCCGAGGGGCGCCGGCGCGAGGCGGTCACGGCCTTCGACGCGGCGCTGGCCGTCGACCCCGGCCTCGTGGAGGCCCGCGTCGGGCGGATCGTGGCCGGTTTCTCGAAGGACGAGCCGGCGGTGGCCTTCGGGCAGATGGGGCCGCTCGTGCGCGACCATCCGGCGAACCCCTCTCCGCGCCTGCACCTGGCCCTGATGCTGCTCTGGCTGCGGGATCCGGACACCGCCCGGGCGCAGCTCCGGCAGGTCGCCGAGCAGCACCCGGGGACCCGCCTCGGCGACGCCGCTGAGCGCTTTTTGGCCGCCCTCTAGCCCCGGCAGGCGTCCCGGCGCGGGTCCGTCCGATGTCGGCACTAGTCTGGCGTCCGTTCCCGAGCGGGAGGGGTTTGATGGGGCAGGGGATCGAGCGCGACGGCGGCCCGGAGGGCGGCGCCGATAGCGATCTCGCGCGCTCGCTGATCGCGCGCGCGGAGGAGGACGGCGGGCTGTCGCAGGCCGCGATCCGCGGCGCCCTCGACGAGCTCGACCTCTCGGACGCGCAGGTCGAGGACCTCTACCGCCAGCTCGACGCCGCGGACGTGGAGATCATCGCCGCGGACGCGGAGGACGAGGACGAGGAGGCGCCCGCGCGCCCGTCGCTCGACCTGTCGACGCGCGAGGTCTCGACGGACACGCTCCAGCTGTTCCTCAAGGACATCGGCAAGGTGCCGCTCTTGACCGCCGCGCAGGAGGTCGAGCTGGCGAAGCGCATCGAGAAGGGCGACCAGCGCGCCAAGCAGCACATGATCGAGGCCAACCTGCGCCTCGTCGTCTCGATCGCGAAGAACTACCGCAACCAGGGCCTGCCCTTCCTCGACCTGATCCAGGAGGGCACGATCGGGCTCGTACGCGCCTCGGAGAAGTTCGATTACCGCAAGGGCTACAAGTTCTCGACGTACGCCACGTGGTGGATCCGCCAGGCCGTGGCCCGCGCCCTCGCGGACAAGGGCCGCACGATCCGCATGCCCGTGCACGTCGTGGAGAAGCTCAACAAGGTCGCGCGCATCGAGCGCCGGCTGCAGGCCGAGCTCGGCCGCGAGCCCACCGTCGAGGAGCTGTCCGTGGCCGCGGACGTCACCGTTGCGGACATCGAGTACATCCGCCGCTCCGCGCAGGCGCCCGTGTCGCTCGAGAAGCCCGTCGGCGAGGAGGATGAGTCGACCTTCGGGGACTTCATCCAGGACACCGTCGGCCCGCGCCCGGACGAGGCCGCCGAGGAGGTTCTGCAGCGCGAGGCGCTCCGCAACATCCTCTCGATGCTCTCCTACCGCGAGCGGCGCGTCCTCGAGCTGCGCTACGGCCTCGACGGGCACGACCCGCGCACCCTCGACGAGGTCGGCCGCGCCTTCAACGTGACGCGCGAGCGGATCCGCCAGATCGAGAACCAGAGCCTGCGCAAGCTGCAGGCGATGGCCTCGGCGCAGGGGATGAAGGCGGCCTAGCCGCCGTCGCGGCGGAGCAGCAGCACCGCCGGCAGGCTCAGCGCGCAGAGCAGGGCGAGCAGCAGGTTCGCCTGCTGCACGGCGTCGGCGATGGCGGGCACGGCGGCCGTCGAGGCCTCCGCGCGGTCGAGCGCGGGCCGGCCGACCACGGACAGCACGACGGCCCCGGCCAGGGCCACCCCGATGCCGCCGCCGATCGAGCGGGCGAGCGGCACGCCGGCCGTGGCGCGGCCCTCGCCGCCGGGCCGCTCGCGCGAGGCGCTCAGGAGCGCCACGGGGCTCTGGATGCCCATCCCGAAGGCGGCGACGACGATCCCGGCCGCGAGCGTGCGGCCGCCGAGGACGGGCAGCCCCATCAGGGCCACGCCGGCCATCACGATCAGCATCGCGACCAGCATCTGCGCCCGGTGCCCGAGCGGCAGGCGCGAGCTGACGAACGACCCCGAGGCCCAGGCCGCGGTGGTGCCGACGAGCGGGATCGCTGCCACGAGGATCGGCCAGCCGAGGCCGACCTGCAGCCCCAGGGGCACGAGCCCGTCCGCGCCGACGAAGGCGATGCCGGCCGTGGTGCAGAGGATCGCGATGCCCCGCCCCGCCCGGGTGCGCGGGAAGACCGGCTCGGCGGCGCGCCATTCGCTGAGCAGGAAGAGCAGCGCGGGGATCGGTGCCCAGCGCGGATCGACGAGCAGCGCGGCGACGGTGGCGCCGAGGAGCAGCGGGCCGAGCGGGTGCAGGCGCGCTGTGGGGTCGGCCGGGCGGACCGCGGGGTCGCGCAGCCCGCGGTATCCGGCGAGCGCGACGAGCGCGGTCATCGCCACCGGCACGAGGAACGCGGCCCGCCACGAGATGAAGTCGGTCAGGACGGCGCCGAGGACGGGCCCGGCGAGGGCGGCGACGGCCCAGACCGAGTTCGAGAGGGCGTAGGCGCGGGGGCGCAGCGGCGCCGGGATCCGCTGCACCACGACGGACAGCGGGACCGCGAGCAGGAAGCCCGCCGCGAAGCCCTGCAGGAGGCGCAGCACGGCGATCCACTCCATCGCGGGCGCGAAGGGGGCGGCCAGTCCCGCGACGCCGAACAGCACGCAGCCGAAGAGGAGCGATGGCCACGCCCCACGGCGGTCGATGACGGCACCGCTGAGCGGCAGCCCGACCGCGAGGGCGGCCGCGTAGGCGCCGACCACGAGTGGGTAGCGGTCGAGCCCGCCGAGGTCGCGGGCCGCGCTCGGCAGGGCGGTGGCCACGAGCAGGAGATCGGAGGCGGCGACGAACGAGGCGCCGCCGGCGGCCGCGAGCAGCATCCGCCGGCCGGGCGCGAGCAGCTCCCGGTAGGAGGGCCCGCCGCTCACCAGGGCGGGCGGCCGTGCACCCAGCGCCCGCCGACCATCGTCGCGACGACGCCGATCCCGGCCAGGTCCTCCGGGGCGGTCGCGTACGGGTCCGCGTCGAGGACGACGAGGTCCGCGGCCCGGCCCGGGGCGAGGCGGCCGTGGCGGGCGCCGAGGCCGCTGACGGCGTACGGCGCCCAGGTCATCGCGCGCAGCGCGTCGTCGACCGACAGGGCGTGTCCGGCGACGTGCGGGCGGCCGACGGCGGCGGCGAGGGTGGCGATCGGGTCGAGGGGCGAGATCGGGGCGTCCGTGCCGAGGACGAGCGTGGCGCCCGCCGCGCGCAGGGGCTCCCAGGCGTAGGCGCCGGCGCCGCGCGCCCCCCAGGCGGCCGCGGCGTCGGCGCGGTCCTCGACCGCGTGGACGGGCTGCATCGAGGCGACGACGCCGAGCTCGGCGAAGCGGGCCAGGTCGTCGGGGTGCACGAGCTGCGCGTGCTCGATCCGCGGCGGGCGCTCGTGGAGCCCGGCCAGCTCCTGCCAGGCGTCGCGGCTCGCGGCGAGGCCGTCGAGCGCGGCGCGCACGGCGGCGTCGCCGATCGCGTGCAGCGCGACCGGCAGGCCGAGGCCCGCGGCTCGCATCGCGAGGTCCGCGACCGCGTCGGCGTCCAGCAGGGCGAGGCCGCGGCCGCCGTCGTCGTAGGCCTCGAGCATGTGCGCGGTGCGGGCGCCGAGCGTGCCGTCCATGAAGGCCTTGACCATGCCGATGCGGACGTGCTCCGACCCGAAGCCCGCCACGACCTCGACGGCCTCGATCCCGTCGACGTACTCCGCGCCGATCGCGCTCAGGACGCGCAGCGTGACGCGGTCGTCGCCGTCGAGCTCCTGCCAGGTGCGGCGGCCGCCCGTGCGCTCGAAGTCGTGGATGCCCGTCAGCCCGGCGGCGTGGGCGGCGCGCTGGCCCTCGACGACGGCGCGCTGGCGCTCGGCCCGCGTCGGGGCGGGCAGGGGCACCGCCCAGGCGGCGTCCTCGCGGCGGAGCGCCTCGCCGCCGATCGCGGCCAGCGCCGCCGAGCCCAGCCACAGCGCGTGGCGGTCGCGCGACCAGAGCGCCGCGGGCCGCCCGCCTGCCGCGGCGTCGAGCGCGGCCGCCGGGTCGGTGACCTCCGCGAGCATCGCCTCGGTCCAACCGCCGCCGATCAGCCATCCGCCGTCGGCGCCCGCGGCGCGGTCGGCGGCCGCGCGCTCCGCCACCCGCTCGAGCGCGAGGGCCGCGGTCGGCGCGTCGCGCACGTCGACCCGGGCGCGGTCGAGGGCCCACGACAGGAAGTGCAGGTGCGCATCGACGAAGCCCGGTACGACGGTGCGGCCCTCGAGGTCGATGCGCTCCGTCGAGACCGCCGACGCGTCGCCCTCCCAGGCCTCGACGCCGCGCGACACGCGGCCGCGGTCGTCGATCGGCAGCGCCGCGACCCGCGGCAGCGCGGGATCGCCCGTGTGGATGGTCCCGCCCTCGAGGATCACGCCGGGAGCGTAGCGCCCGTCGGCTAGCGTTCCCGCATGGTCCCCGCGGAGGAGATCGGGCGGCGCCACGCGGTGCTGCGGGAGGCGCTCGCCGCCGACGGCCTCGACGCCGTGCTCGTCGTCGAGGCCTCCGACCTCGTCTACCTGACCGGCGTGATGGCGGACGCCCATCTGATCGCGAGCCGGGAGGGCGACCCCGTGCTGCTCGTGCGCCGCGGTCTCGAGCGCTGCGAGGCCGAGTCGCCGATCGCCGACGTCCGTCCGCTCGAGTCGCTGCGCGAGCTCGCGCCGCTGCTCGCCGAGCGCGGAGTGCAGCGGCTGGGGCTCGAGCTCGACGTGCTCCCCGCCGCGCGCTACCTGCGCTACGCGCAACTGCTCGAGGGCGTCGAGCTCGCGGACGGGGCGGACGCGATCGCCCGCGTGCGCGCCGTCAAGTCGGCGTGGGAGGTGGACCGCATGCGGCGGGCCGCCGCCCAACTCGGCGCGGCGTTCCGGGCGGCGCCCGACCTGGTGGCCCACGAGGAGACCGACCTCGCGATCCAGATCGAGCTCGAGCGGGTGCTGCGCCGCGCCGGCCACCAGGGCCCGCTGCGCTTCCGGGGACTGAACGGGGTGATGTTCTATGGCGCCGTCCTGGCCGGCCCCGACGGGGCGGTCGCACCCTGGGCGGACACGCCGCTCGGAGGTCCCGGCCCGAATGCGGCCGTCGGCAAGGGGCCAGGCGGCTGGCGGATCGGCGCCGGCGACGCCGTCACCGTCGACCTCGTCGGCGCCGCCGACGGCTACGTGGCCGACGCCACGCGCACCTTCTTCCGCGGCGAGCCGCGTGTGCCGCTCGCCGAGGCCCTGGGCGTCTGCGAGGCGATCCTCGCCGACCTCGAGGGCCTGATACGCCCCGGAGTCCCCGCCCAGGACCTCTACCGGCGCGGGCTCGAGCTGGCCACTGACGCGGGCTTCGGCGACCACTGGATGGGCCACGGCCCGGCGCGGGTCCGCTTCGTCGGCCACGGCATCGGCCTCGACATCAACGAGCGGCCGTTTCTCGCCGAGGGCTTCGAGGCGCCGCTCGCCGCGGGCAACGCGATCGCGGTCGAGCCCAAGCTCGTGTTCCCGGGCGTCGGCGCGGTCGGCGTCGAGAACTCCTACCTGATCACGGCCGCCGGCCCCGAGCGGCTGACCTAGTCGCGCTCCATCTCCTCGAGCCGGCGCACCCGCTCGGCGTCGTAGCCGACCTGTCCGACCGCGACCCCGGCCGGGACCTCGACGTGGAGCTCGTCCTGGATCTCCACGCGCGCGCGGCCGCGGGCGATCTCCAGATCGAGCACGTGGCCCGCGACCGAGCGGTCGTCGGCGATCAGGTGCAGATGCCAGCCGGGCAGCTCGAGCCCGTCCACGTCACGCGGGAAGCGGAACCCGACGATCGCCGCGTCGAACCCGCCCGACTCCCAGACGACCTGGGCGGCGATCGCGTCGGCGAGGGTCGGGTCGGGCTGGTCCTGGCGGGGCACGCTGCGCAGGGACGCCCGCTCGACGCGGGCGTCGATCCGGACCGCGAGGCAGGCTGCGCTGGGTGGGGCGAGCGCATCGACCTGCGCCGTGACGGTGTCGAAGGCGCCGGGCCCGACCGGGCCCTCGATCTCGGCCGTGAAGCGGCAGACGACCGCGAAGGGCGTGCGGTCGTCGGGGGCGGCGCGCACGACCGAGCCGTCGGCAAGCGCGACCCAGGCCTCGCCGTCGAGCACCATGAGCTCGCCGTCGAGCAGGTTGCGGGTGCCGAGCCCGTGGTCACCGTGGTCGAGGAGCTCGGCGATCGTGAGGTCGCCCGCGAGGCTGCCGCGCAGGAGCGCGTCGATGGTCGAGGCCTGAAACGCCTCGTGGTCGTGCTGCTCGAGGTCGGCCGCCGCCTCCGCGCGCGTCACCCGCGCCACGTGGATCCCGCCGATCAGCCCGTCGTCGATCGGCACCGCGCGATCCTACCGGGCGCGACGGAGGCGGATCGCGCCCTTCGCGGTCGACGGATCGACGACCCGCCCCCGCTGCGTGATCTCGATCTCCCCCGCGGCCACGAGCCGCCGGGCGGCGCGCCGCGCGGGCTCCATCAGAGGACGCCAGTCCTCGCCGCCGACCTGCCGCGCGGCCTCGGACGGGCAGATCGTGGCGTCGCGGGCGCGCACACCGAGGAGGTCGCGGATCGCCTGCTCGAGGTCGCGGTCGACCGCCTTCAGGCCCCGCCGGCGGCACGTGTCCGAGCACCAGCGCACGTGCTCCCAGTCGTTGGCCCAGCGCCGCCGCCACGCGATCTCCCGACCGCAGCCCGCGCACACCTTCGGCGCCGGCGTCACGCGAGGGCCCGGGCCAGCGCCCCCGCCGCGTCCCCGACGACCGGCTCGCCGTGTGATCCGACAAGGATGCGTGGCCCGTGCGCGAGCAGGCGCGGCAGGAGCGGCGCGTGCCGGGTGGCGTCCCGGTCGAGCAGGTCCCCGGTCCAGACGAGGCCGTGGCACGAACAGGCGAGGAACGTCCCTGCGGGCCCGTCGGGCTCGACGGTAGGCACGATCGCCTCGATCCCGCCCGGCAGGACGTCGCCGTCCGGCAGATCGCCCCCGGGCGCGAGCACGCACGCGCCGGGGAAGCGCGCCTCCACACGCGCCGCGGCCGCGGCCCGGCGCGCATCGGCCAGCACGACGAGCGGCGGCCGCCCGATCCGCCCCACGTCGCGGTCGAGGGCGCGCCAGAAGCGCTCGGCCTGTTCGGGGTCGTCGGGGAGCACCGGGTCGATCAGGACGATCCCGCCCGGCGCCTCGTGGTAGATGGCGTTCCCCTCGGCGCCGTCGGGCGGCGCCGGTCCCGTCCATCGCCAGAGGCCCTCGGCGATGCGGTCGACGCGCATCAGGCCCCGAGCCACGCGTCGATCAGCCGGCGCGCGATGCTCGCCGGGGGCGGCAGGACGGGCAGGTCGTCGCGCGAGTACCAGCAGAGGCTCTCAAGCTCGGCGGGGTCGAGCTGGATGTCGCCCGCCGCCCACTCGGCCGTGAAGCCGAGCATCAGGGAGTGCGGGAAGGGCCAGCTCTGGCTGCCGAACCAGCGCGGCTCCGTGATCTCGATGCCGGCCTCCTCGCGCACCTCGCGCCGGACGGCGTCCTCGGCGCTCTCGCCGGGGTCGACGAAGCCGGCGAGAGTCGAGTGCATTCCGGGCGGGAAGTGCGCCGAGCGGCCGAGCAGGATCTCGTCCCCGCGCGAGACGAGCATGATCACGGCGGGGGAGTGGCGCGGGTAGGCGCGGTACCCGCAGGTGGGGCAGGCACGGGCGCGCTCGTCGACAAGGCGCTCCGTCGCGTTGCCGCAGACGCCGCAGAAGCGGTGCGTGCGGTCCCACTCGGCGAGCTGGAAGGCCCGGCCCGCGAGCGCCCAGTGCGCGTCCGGCAGGCGCCCGTGCAGGGGGCGCAACGGCTCGAGGACGAAGCCGCCGGGTAGATCGGCGCCGTCCGCCAGCGCCGCGGCCTCGACCGCGACGCCGGAAAGTCGGCCGACGTGGACGGTGTCGTCGGGCACGTGCGCACCCAGCTCGCCTCGACTCGGCAGCCGCGGCGCAGCCGGATCGGCGACCACCAGCGCGGCCCCGGCGAAGAGGACGACCAGGTCGCCGTCCACGGGGTCGTCCGGGCGGCGGATGGCGGGCGCGAAGTCCATGCGGGGGAGCATCGCACGGATCCGGGGTGCCGCCGACCCATATACGGCATGACACCTCGCGATCCCGCATGGCTGTGCGGTTCGCGGGTGGGGAGGAGAACGGCAGGAAACCGCGAAATGGCGCCCCATGACTCCCACCGCCACCGCTCCTGCCCTGTCGCCCTCCGAGGCGGCGCAGCGCCTCCGGGTTGCGCCGAGCGCGGCGCGCCCGGCCCACGTCATCTCGATGGCCAACCAGAAGGGCGGCGTCGCCAAGACGACGTCGACGGTGAACCTGTCCGCGGCCCTCAGGGAGCGGGGCAAGCGGGTGCTGGCGATCGACCTCGATCCGCAGTCCAACCTGACGATGAGCCTCGGGATCAACCCGGAGACGCTCGAGCGCTCCATGTTCGATGTGCTCGTGCACCGGGAGCCGATCGCGAGCATCATCCACCAGCGCGAGGTCGACGTCGCCGCCGCCTCGATCGATCTGGCCGGTGCGGAGCTCGCGCTGGCCTCCGCGATCGGCCGCGAGCGCACGCTCGAGAAGGCGATCGCCCCGGTGCGGATGGACTACGACTACATCCTGATCGACACGCCGCCGTCGCTCGGCCTCCTGACGATCAACGCGTTCACGGCCTCGAATGGCGTGATCGTGCCCGTCCAGTGCGAGTACCTCTCCCTGCGTGGGCTCGTACAGCTCGAGTCGACGCTGCAGATGATCCGGGAGAACCTCAACGGCGAGGTCCGGATCGAGGGGATCCTGCCGACGATGGTCGACAAGCGCACCGTCCACGCACGCGAGGCGATCGACCTCCTGACCGAGAACTTCGGCGACGTTGTGTTCACGACGCGGATCCGCAAGTCGGTGAAGCTCGCGGAGGCCCCGGTCCGCGGGGGCTCTGTGCTTTCCTACCAGCCAGACGGTCCCGGCGCCATGTCCTACCGCGCCCTCGCCGAGGAGGTGCTCAGCCGTGACGAGTAAGCGCGCCAGCATGCACGACGGCCCCCTGGCCGACCTGTTCCGCGCGACGGACGCCTCCCGCGAGGCCGACGTCCACCGCGACCCGAGCCCGACCTCGGACGAGACGCGCATGATGGAGCCGCCGGTCCAGGTCGCACCGGACCCGGTCGACGCGCCGCCCGTCACAACGCCGCACATCCAGCCCGTCCCCGACCCGGTCGACGAGCCGGAGGAGCGCCCGGCCGCCGCGTTCGCCCGCGGCGACGTGAAGGGCTCGCCGCTCGCCCGCGAGGTCTCGGGCAACGCCTACCTGGCCGTGATCCGCGTGGTCGGCGTCGGCGGCGCCGGCGTCAACGCGGTCGACCGCATGATCGACGCGGGGATCCGCGGCGTCGAGTTCATCGCCATCAACACCGACGCGCAGCAGCTGAGTGCGTCGGAGGCTCCGACCCGCATCCACATCGGCGGCGCCCTCACGAAGGGCCTCGGAGCCGGTGCGCGCGCCGAGATCGGGCGCGAGTCGGCCGAGGAGTCCGAGGAGGCGATCCGGGACGCGCTGCGCGGCTCGGACCTCGTCTTCATCGCGGCCGGCGAGGGCGGCGGCACCGGCACGGGCGCCGCGCCCGTGGTGGCCCGCATCGCCCGCGACATGGGGGCCCTCACGATCGGCATCGTGACCACGCCGTTCCGCTTCGAGGGCGCACAGCGCCGTGCGCAGGCGGATGCCGGCATGGAGGTGCTGCAGGCCAACGTCGACACGCTGATCGCGATCCCGAACGACCGCCTCCTGCAGGTCCTGGAGCGCGGCGTCTCCATGGTCGACGCCTTCGGCGTCGCCGACGACGTCCTGCGCCAGGGCGTCCAGGGCGTCTGCGACCTGATCACGACGCCGGGCCTGATCAACCTCGACTTCGCCGACGTGCGCACCGTGATGCGCGACGCCGGCACGGCGCTGATGGGCATCGGCATGGCGAGCGGCTCGAACCGCGCCCGCGAGGCCGCCCTGCGCGCCGTCGAGTCCCCGTTGATCGGCCACCAGATCCGCGGCGCCACGGGCATCCTGCTGAGCGTGGCGGGCGGCCCGGACCTCTCGCTGCACGACACGATGGAGATCGCGGAGGTCATCCGCGAGGCCGCCGACGACTCGTGCAACGTGATCTTCGGCGCCATCGTCGACGAGAACCTCGGCGACCAGGTCTGGGTCACGGTCATCGCCACGGGCTTCGACCGCCCGGCCGGCTCGCGCCCGCTCGAGGCGTCGATGACGGGCGGGGCGTCGATGATCCCCGAGTTCAACGTCTCGGCGTCGGAGCCCGACAAGGGCGACGGCGGGCTGGACGTGCCCGACTTCCTCAAGTAGCGGGCGCTACTCCTCGAGTCCCAGCTCGGCGGCCAGCTCCTCCGGCGTGCGCACGCGCCCGTTGCGGCGCGCCCGCTCCTGCGTCTCGCGGGTCAGCACGAGCCCGCGGTGGATCTCGCTGAGCAGCTCGGTCACGACCTGCACCCGGCGCGTCTCGTCGCGGTCCTCGAGCAGCGACTGCTTGACGTCGTGGCTGAGGTCGACGCGGGCGGCCAGCGCATAGGCGAGCCCCGGGCCGGCATCCGGTGCCTCGGGCGCGGAGCCGGGCAGCTCCCCGGCGAGCGCGAGGTAGGCCGCGATCGCCGCCTCCTGCGCGTCGGCCGGGGCCTCGGCGGGCTCGTCGACGAGCGGAGTCACGATCGCGGAGCGGTACGAGTGCTCGTCGTGGACCTCGTCGACGCGGATCGCCTCGACGCCCATCACCACGATGTTGGAGCGGCCATCGGGGAAGCGTTCCAGGACCTCGTCGACGCGGGCCGTGCAGCCGATGTCGCGCATGCCCTCCTCGTCGGAGTAGATCAGCCCGAACGGGACCTCCTCCTCGAGGCAGCGCTCCAGCATGTCCTGGTAGCGCGGCTCGAAGATGTGCAGCGGCAGCGGCTCGCCGGGCACGAGCACCAGCTCGAGCGGGAAGATCGGGATGTCCATGCCCACGCCCGAAGCGTAGGCCATCGCTACGGTACGGTCATGAGCGCCCTGCCCGCCGACCCCGTCGCGCTGGCCGAACTCGTGCGCGCGGGCGACCGTCGCGCGGTCGCGCGCGCGATCTCGCGCATCGAGGACGAGGACCCGATCGCGGAGGGACTTGTCGCGGCGCTCTGGCCGCACGTCGGGCGGGCGCGGGTGGTCGGGGTGACCGGACCGCCCGGCGTGGGCAAGTCCACGCTCGTCGGCGCCCTCGCCGCCGAGCTGCGCCGCCGCGGCCAGACCGTCGGCGTGGTCGCGGTCGATCCGTCGAGCCCGTTCACGCAGGGCGCGGTCCTCGGCGACCGCGTGCGCCTCGTCGAGCATGACACCGACGACGGGGTGTTCTTCCGTTCGATGGGCAGCCGCGGGCGCCTCGGCGGCGTCGCCGAGGCCACGGCGCTCGCCGTCGCCGTCCTCGACTGCGCGGGCTTCGACGTCGTGCTGGTGGAGACGGTCGGGGCGGGGCAGTCCGACATCCGCGTGGCGGACCTCGTCGACGTCGTCGTGCTGGCGCTCCAGCCCGGCAGCGGCGACAGCGTGCAGGCGATCAAGGCCGGCGTGATGGAGATCCCCGACGTGGTCGCCCTGACCAAGAGCGACCTGCCCGGCGTCGACGCCTTCCGGAGCGAGCTGCGGCTCGCCCTCGGCATCGACCCCGAGCGCGCGCCCCTGCTCGCAGAGGTCTCGGTCCCGAACGGCACGGGCGTCGCCGAGGTGCTCGACGCCGCGGAGCGCGTGCGGGCGGGCCTCGGCGACGACGGCGTCCGCGCGCGGCGCCGGGCGGGGCGCCTCAACGAGGCCGTGCAGACGGCGGCCGCGCGGGCGGCGGCCCGCGCCGACCGCGTGCTGCGCTCCGACCCCGAGGTGGTCGCGGCGGCCGAGCGGCTCGACCGCGGCGAGCTCGACCCCCTGGCCCTCGTGCGCCTGATCGAGGCGCGCAGCGGGGAGGCCCCGTGATCGACCTCGACCGCATCCGCGAGGCCGCGGAGCGCATCCGCGGCGTGGCCTTCGAGACGCCGCTCCTGCACTCGCGTCACCTGTCCGACATAACCGGCGCCGACGTCTGGCTGAAGGCCGAGAACCTGCAGCGCACGGGCTCCTTCAAGATCCGCGGCGCCGCCAACCGCGTGCAGCGGCTCGACGCCGACGAGCGGGCGCGTGGCGTGATCGCCGCGAGCGCCGGGAACCACGCCCAGGGCCTCGCGCTGGCCGCCCAGAGCCTGGGCGTGCCGGCCACGATCTGCATGCCGATCGACGCCTCCCTGACCAAGGTCGAGGCGACGCGCGGCTACGGCGCCCGCATCGAGCTCGAGGGCGTCGCCTTCGACGACGCCCTCGCGCACGCGCTGGCCATCTGCGAGCGGGAGGGCTCCGTCTTCGTCTCGCCGTTCGACGACCCCGACGTGATCGCCGGTCAGGGCACGGCGGGGATCGAGATCATGGAGCGGATGCCCGACGCCGACCTCGTCGTCGTGCCGTGCGGCGGCGGTGGGCTGATCGCGGGCGTGGCCACGGCGGTTCATGCCCTGCGGCCCGAGGCGCGCATCGTCGGCGTGCAGGCGGAGGCCTGCGCGCCCTTCGTCCGCGCCCTCGAGACCGGCGTGATCGAGTCGGCGCCGTCGGCGGGCACCATCGCCGACGGCATCGCGGTCAAGCGGCCGGGCGGGAACACCTTCCCGATCGTGCGCGACCTCGTCGAGCGCGTGGTCACCGTCGACGACGAGCAGATCGCCGCGGCGATGACGCTGCTCGTGGAGCGCCAGAAGCTGGCGGTCGAGGGCGCGGGCGCCGCCGGCGTGGCGGCGCTCCTGGCGGGTCGCGTCGGGGACGTGGCGGGCCGGCGCGTCGTCGTCGTCCTGTCGGGCGGCAACATCGACCTGCTCCTGATGCAGGGGGTGATGCGTCACGGGCTGACCACCGCGGGCCGCTACATGCGCTTCACGACGCGGATGGTCGACCGGCCGGGATCGCTGCGCGAGTTCCTGGACATCCTGACCGCGGAGCGCGTCAACATCGTCGACATGTTCCACCACCGCGACGGCACCGACCTCGGGGTCAAGGACACGGCCGTCGACATCACGGTCGAGACGCGCGACCACGAGCACGGCGAGCACGTGCTCGCGCGGATCCGCGCGGGCGGCTACCCCGCCGAGCGGATGTCGCTCTCCTAGCCGGTCTGCAGCGGGGCGGAGCCCATGCCGCCGCCGAGCACCGGCCGCACGTCGGCGAAGCCGCGCCGGGCGAGGATCGCCGCGCCGATGCCGGCGCGCTGGCTCGACTGGCAGATCACCGCCGTCGGGTGAGCCGGATCCAGGCCCTCGAGGCCCGCGAGGTGCAGGTCGTGCAGGGGGATCTGGCGGGCGCCGTCGAGAGGCAGGGGCAGCTCGTCCTCGGTGCGGACGTCGACGATCTGGAGGTCGCCGCGCTCGGCGAGGAACTCGTCGAGGGTCAGGGGCGGTAGCTGCACGAGGTCGCGCACCTCCGCGGCCGGGAACCAGCCGCGCTGGGTGAAGTGCCCGATCGCCTGCAGCTGGCGGGCGGCCTGCAGGGCCTGGGCCTCGTCGTCGGCGATCAGGACGACGGGGTCGTCGGGGTCGAGCAGGAAGCCGGCACGCGTGCCGAAGCCGGTCTGGGCGACGGGAACGTGCCAGGCGCCGCGGGCGAGGCCGTGGACGGCGTCGGCGGTGGAGCGGACGTCGAGGAGCGGCGCGTCGTCCGGCAGCCCGGCGAGCCGCTCGGGGGGGCGGGGGCGGGCGACGAAGGGGCCGCGGTTGGTGTCGACGATGCGCGCGAGGTTCGGGGGCTTGGGGGCGAGGCCGGCGTTGGCGGCCGCCACGAAGGCCTCCTCGCCCATCGGCTGCAGCATGTCGTTGAAGCGGCGCTCGAAGCCGAGGGTGGTGGAGGGCTTCGCGCTCATGCCCTTGCCGCAGAGCGAGCCCGCGACGTGGCCCGGGAAGACCTCGACCCCGTCGGGGAGCTGCAGAATGCGCTCGTGGAGGGTGCGGTAGAGGCCCGCGGCGCCCTCCTCACCGGCGACCGCGAGGTCGGGGCGGGCGACGTCGCCGACGAACAGGCTGTCGCCGGTCAGGAGCAGCCACGGCTCGTCGGCGCGGGTGTGGTCGATCACCTGCAGGGCGAGGTGCTCGGGCCGGTGGCCCGGGGTGTGCATCGCGACGATCTCGATGTTGCCGGTGCGGATCGAGTCGCCGTCGGCGAGCGGGGTGTGCGGGTGGTCGGCCCCGGCGAGCGCGGAGACGTAGACGGGCACGCCGAGCTCGAGGGCGAGGATGCCATGGCCGGAGATGTGGTCGGCGTGCGTGTGCGTCTCGATCACGCCGACGAGGCGCGCCCGGTGGTGCTCCAGGGCGCGCTCGAGGGGACGGGTGTCGAGGGCGGGATCGACGACGACCGCCTCGCCGGTGCCCTGGCAGCCGATCACGTACGCGGCGCAGCCGAGGTCGCTGTAGATGAGCTGCTCGAAGATCATGGCCGCCATCCTTCCGTGCGCGGTGGACCTGCCACGACTCTACAGCCCGTTGGTGGCGGAATCCGCTCCCGTGGCGCTAGATCTCGCCCTGGGCGCGGGAGAACGACGGCTCGCCGTCGAACATCCGTAGCTTCTCGACGTGCACCCAGTTGAAGCGCCCGCCGAAGCGGCCCAGGAGCTCGAGGATGTCCTCGCTGGTGATCACGCTGCCGCGCGTGATGAAGCGCGCGCGCATCACGTCGGTCGGATCGAGCCGGGCGCTCGTCTTCGGCCACACCTGGGTCCCGCGGCACTCGACCATCTTCAGCTCGAGTGCGGTGCCCTCGGCGATCCGCTGCGCGGCCTCGCCGACCGTGGCCGGCGGCTCCTCCGTCTGGAAGAAGACGTCGACGCCGACGAGCTCGACGGACTCGGGGATCACGAAGGCGGTCTCCTCGCGCGGCACCGGCATCGCGAGGCGCTTGACCTCGCGCGCCGTCCACTCGGGGACCGACTTGCCGAGGTTCCCGATAACGGCCTCGGTGTAGGCCGTCGTGCCGACGCTGCCGTCGTCACCTATCACGTCGCGCGTGCGGACGCCGCTCGCCAGCGTCGCCATGACGGCGTTCTCGACGGAGGAGGCCGCCTCGAGCTCGCCGATGTGGCGCAGCATCAGGACAGCCGAGAGGATCATCGCGGTCGGGTTGATCACGTCCTTACCGGCGTACTTGGGCGCGGAGCCGTGCACCGCCTCGAAGATCGCGACGTCCGTGCCGAGGTTCGCCGACGGGGCGAACCCGAGCCCACCGACGAGGGCGGAGGTCAGGTCCGACAGGATGTCGCCGTTCATGTTCGTGGTGACGATCATCTCGAACTGCTCGGGCTTCTTGACCAGCTGGTGCGCGCAGTTGTCGACGATCACGTGCCAGGCGTCGATGTCCGGGTGCTCGGGCGCGATCTCCTCGAAGGTGCGCTTCATCGTGCCTTCGGTCATCTTCATGATGTTCGCCTTGGTGGCGCAGGCGACGTTGGTGCGCCCCTCCGCCTCGGCGAGGGCGAAGGCGAGGCGGATCACCTTCTCGCAGCCCTTGCGGGAGATCAGCTTGAGGGTCTGGGCGACGTCGGGCGTCTGCATGTGCTCGATGCCGGCGTAGAGGTCCTCGACGTTCTCGCGCACGACCACGAGGTCGAGGCCGCGGCCGGAGTAGGGGGTGGGCACGCCGGGCGTCTCGCGGACCGGGCGCACGTTCGCGTAGGTCTCGAAGAGCTTGCGCAGCGTCACGTTCGCACTCTTCTCGCCGAAGCCGACCGGTGTCTCGAGCGGGCCCTTGAGTGCGCAGCGGGTGCGCTCGATCGAGGCGATCGTGTCCTGGGGCACGCCCGTGGCGAGGCCCTTCTTGAAGACCTCGGCCCCCGCCTCGTGGACCTCCCAGTCGATCTTGACGCCCGTCGCGTCGACGATGCGACGCGCCGACTCCGCCACCTCGGGGCCGATCCCGTCTCCGGGGATCAGCGTCACCGCCGTCGTGCCCTTGCTCACCCTTGTCCCCTTGGTTCGGGAAAACCTCCGGCAGCATAGGAAACCTCCGCCCGGCATGGGGGAGCGGATAGGATCCGGCCGTGGCACACCATCACGGGCACGCGCACCACGGGCACGCGCACGGAGCCCACGGCCACGGCTTTTCTGCGGGGTGCGCGCTGTGGATCTCGCTCGCCCTGACGCTCCTGCTCGGGGTGATCCAGGTCGGTGGCGCGGTCGCCTTCGACTCGCTGGCGCTCGTCTCCGACGCGATCCACAACCTCTCGGACGCCGTCGCCGTCGGGCTCGCCGTCGGCGCGGCGTGGCTCGCGGGCCTGCCCCCGCGGGGCGCGCGCACCTTCGGCTACCGCCGGGCCGAGGTGCTGGCCGCGCTCGTGAACGCCGCCTTCCTCGTCGTCCTGTCGGGCGTCCTCGCCTGGGAGGCGATCGGGCGGCTCCTCGACCCGCGCCCCGTCAACGGCGGCGGGGTGGCGGTGATCGGACTGGTCGCGATCGTCCTCAACCTGATCCCGGTGCTCCTGCTCCTGCGGGCCGGTGCCCGCCGCAACATGAACGCGCAGGCCACGCTCCTGCACTTCGCGAGCGACGTCCTGTCCTCGTTCGCCGCCCTCGTCGCCGGCCTGGTCATCGCCGTCACGGGCTGGGAGCGCGCCGACCCGATCGCGAGCCTGCTGGTGGTGGCGCTGATCGTGGCCGCCTCCGCGCGCGTCCTGCGGGACGCCACGCGCGTCCTGCTCGAGCAGGCGCCGCCCGGCGTCGACCCGGACGCCCTCGGCCGGGCGATCGCCGGGGTGCCCGGGGTCTGCGACGTGCACGACCTCCACGTGTGGCAGATCAGTGACGGCTTTCCGGCGCTGTCGGCCCACGTCGTGGTCGACCCGGGGGTCGACCCGCACGCGACGCTGCACGCCGTCCAGGGTGTCCTGCAGGCGCACTGCGCGATCGACCACACCACGATCCAGATCGACGTCGATCACGCGCGCGGCCTGCGCATTCAGCCGCGCCTGAGCCAGCCGCAGGAGGCGCCATGACGAGCCCCATGATCGACCCCGACGAGCTCGCGAACCTGCACGCCGCAGCCGCGGTTCAGGTCGTCGACTGCCGCTTCCGGCTCGGCGAGCACGGCGCGGGGCGCCTCCTCTTCGCGGAGGGGCACATCCCCGGCGCCCGCTACCTCGACCTCGACGACGACCTCTCGGCGCCGATGCGCGAGGACCGCCTCGGCGGGCGCCACCCGCTGCCCGAGCGCGATGCCCTGGCGGACTCCGTGCGCGCGGCCGGCCTGCGCGCCGGCGTGCCGATCGCCCTCTACGACGACGGCACGGGCGGCGCCGCGCGGGCGTGGTGGGTCCTGCGCCATCACGGCGTCGAGAGCCGCGTCCTGCGCGGCGGGATCGCGGCCTGGGGCGGCCCTCTGGAGACCGGCGACCCGGCCCCGCTCGCCGGCGACCTCGAGCTCGGATCCGTGCGCACGGGCGACCTCGTCGACGCGGCCGACGTGCAGGCGGCCCTCGTGCGGAGCGTGCTCGTCATGGACGCGCGGGCGCCGGAGCGCTACCGCGGCGAGGTGGAGCCGATGGATCCCGTCGCCGGCCACATCCCGGGTGCCGTCAACGCGCCCTTCAACGCGCCCGACGCGGTCGGGCCGGAGGTGCTCGCCGCGGACGAGGCGCCGATTGCCTACTGCGGCTCCGGAGTCACCGCGGCCGCGCTGGTCCTGCGCATCGCCGACCTCGGCCGCGACGACGTCCGCCTCTACGCGGGCTCGTGGAGCGACTGGTGCGCCCGCGGCCTCGCGGAGCCCGCCGGCTAGGCGAGCAGCCGGCGCAGCCCCTTGCGGCACTCGGTCGCACCGCCCTGCGCGGGATGGCGCACGCGGCCCGTGGCGAGGTCGCCGAGCGAGCCCTCCGCGACGCGGCCGACGGCGATCACCTGCGCGGGCCCGAGCAGCTCGACGAGGCGCGCGAGGAACGGCCGCCCCAACTCGACCTCGCCCCGGCGCGGCGCGCGGTTGGCGAGGGGCCGGCCCGGGGGATGGGGGTGGAAGGGGACGCTGTTCCAGAGGACGACGCGCCGCTCGAGGCCGGCCTCCTCGAGCACGCCATGGATGATCGTCGCCGAGCTCTCTGTCCAGCCGCCCTCGCGCAGGCTCGAGGCGGCGTAGGGCGGCCCCCACCCGGCGAGCTGACGCTCGCTCGTGAAGGCGATGCCGCTGAAGCGGCCGCCGCGCCAGCCCATCGCCTCGCCGGCGAGCACGGCGACCGGCGCGGGCCGCTCGGCGAGGTAGGCGAGCACGTTCGCGCGCCGGACCGTCGGGGCGTCGGGTCGGTCGAGCGCGGGGCCGAGGTCGCGCAGCGGGTTGACGAGGCCCGCCGGCGTTGCGCAGGCGGCGATATCCGCGACGAGGTCGGCGAGCGGGTCGCCCGTCACCGCGCGGAGACGATGGGCACGCGCCGGGCGCGCGCCTCGATGCGCTGCGGGCCACGCGGGCGCAGGCGGGCGGCGTGGCCGCCGCCGTGGCGCGGGCCGCGGCGCGGGCCCGGGGCCCACGGGCGCCGGCTGCGCGGGTGGCGGTCGACGCCGCCCCCGCCGCTGCCCCCGCCGAGGCCGGCGAGCCAGGCCGCATCGATGGCGTCCTGACGCTCCGTGTCGCGCAGCGCCTGCCTCATCCAGCGCCAGACGGGGATCACCAGCAGCTTGGGCAGGATCGTCAGGATGATCCAGCCCCAGAGGATCTCCTCCCAGAGGGTCAGTTCGCTCATACTGGCTTCCTTCGCACGCCACGGATAGTAGCGATCACCTCCGAGCGCGTCAGCCCGCGGGCGGCGCGACGACGAGTATCCCCTGCAGCGACCGGCCGTCGAAGTCGCCGATCCGGTAGCGGGCCGTCGCGTCCCAGTCGCCCGCCCGCGGGATCACGACGCTGCCGACCCAGTGGCCGGCCCCGATCTGGCTGAGCTTGACGGGGAGCCGCTCGACGCCGTCCGCGGAGAGGACGACCGATCCGTCGGCGGCGTCGAGGGCGGGCTCGCCGACGTCGTCGACGACGATCAGGTGCACCTCGTTCGGGGTGCCGGCGACGCCGGGGGCGATCGTGAGCTGGGCGATCCGCCCGTCCGCCTTCGCCGTGACGGACATCGGCCCGGGCGGGGCGGCCGCCGAGCCGGTCGGGGCGAGCCCCGTCAGGACGCCGGCGACGGCGAGGACGACGAGCACGATGCCCGCCTCCGCCGCGAGGGCGCGGGACGATCCGGCGCCGCGCCGGCGCACGAGGGCGGCGAGCGCCACGGCCACGACGACGAGGCCGGCCTTGACGAGGACGAGGCGCCCCCAGTCGGCGTCCCAGAGGGCGGCCATCGAGCCCGCGTAGACGTAGGCGCCCGTGGCCCCGCTGACCACGAGCACGGCGAGCCCGACGAGGGCGAGCCGCGTGAAGCGCCCGACGACGCCGGCCAGGAGATCGCGCCGGGCGCCGTCGCCGGCCGCACGCAGCGCTCCGGGCAGGCAGACCGCGAGGGCGATCACGCCGCCGCCCCAGACGCCGGCCGCGGTGACGTGGGCCCAGCTGCCGAGAATCGACGGCCACGCGGGGTCCTCGGCGAGCGCGTGGCCCGCGAAGGCGGGGACGGCGGCCAGCACGACCGCCAGGGCCAGGACGGGGCCCGTCGGGAAGGCACCGCGGGCCGCGAGGGCGAGGGCGGGGACCAGGACCAGCGCGAGCATGAGCGCGATCAGGGCCATCACCGCCTGGCGCAGCGAGAGGAGCTCGCCGATCGCGAGGCCGCCCGCCCACGCCTCGACCGGGAACCACGCGAGCGCCGCCACCGCGACGACCAGCGGGGCCGCCACGCCGAGCCGCACGGCGGTCCGACGGAAGGCCGCATCGGCCTGCTCGGCGGCAGCCGGGTCGCGCTCGCGCCCGCTGCGGATCGCCGGGGCCCAGACCGCGGCGAGGATTGCGGCCAGCCCGAGCGCGGCGACGATGCCGGCGAAGCGCAGCGCCCGCACGACGCTGCTGACCGCCAGGGCGCCCGCGGGCTCCACGACGGCGTCGACGGCGGGCCCGTCCGCGGGGGCGGACGGGCTGCCCACCGAGAAGACGAAGGCGCCGCTGATGCGGTGCCCGTCGGCGGAGATCGCGCTCCAGGCCACCGTCGTGGTGCCGGTGGGCAGGCCCTCGCGCACGAGGACCGACAGGGTGCGGCCGCTTACCGTGGGCTCGCCGACCGCGAAGTTGGCGCCGTCGGGGGCGATCACGGCGATCCGCGCGCCGACCGCCTCGACGGATTCGCTGAACGTGAGCTGGACCGCCATCGGGGCGTCGACGAGGATCGCGCCGTCCGCGGGGGTCGTGTTCAGGAGCACGGCGTGGCCTGCGGCGGCGCCCGGCAGCACGAGGAGCGCGGCGAGGAGCGCGACGAGGAGGGCGAGGTGCCGCATTCAGCGCCGGGGGCGGGAGCGCAGGGCCACGGCCAGCGCGAGCACGCCGAGAGCGACGGCGAGGGCCGCCGCGCCGAGCGCGAGGCCGGTGCGCCCGCCGCCGTCCGCCGGCGCGGACGTGGCGTCGCCGGCGGCGGCGGTCAGGGTGATCGTGGGGGCGGGCTCGGCGAGGTCGTCGGGGCTCTCGCCCGCGGCCGGGACCTGAATCCAGCGCGTCTCGCCGTCCGCGCAGGTCTGGACGGCGGGGATCGCCAGCACCGCGCCGGGCTCGTCGGGCAGGGCGAGCCGGATCCGGAGCTCGCCGAGCTCGCCGTCCGGCAGGTCGCCGTCCCACCAGCGCACGATGTCCAACCGCGGTGCGGTCTCGCCGCCCGCGTCGGCCGGCTCGCCCGCAGGGGTCGATTCGACCTGCCAGCCGGAAGCGGAGGCCGGCCAGGCAGCGCGGATCGAGGCGGGGAGCTTGAGCGCGATCTCGGTGGTCGGCGACCCCGCGCAGCCGTGGGGGATCATGACGGTGAACGTGGCCTCCGAACCGGCCGGCGCCGTGGCGGGCTCGATGCCGACGTGGGCGAGGGCCAGCGCGGGCAGGAGCGCAAGCGCGACGAGCGCGGCCACGATGGCGCCGGGCCTTACCACGCGCTGCTCCGGGCCGGGGCCGTGGGCCGGGTGCCGAGGAGGTCCCGGAGCGCGCGGGCGGTGGCGCCCGCGGCGAGCGCGGTGCCGGCGATGCCCACCACGATCACCAGGCGCACCGCGACGGTGGGGACCGGACCGGGGACGAGGGCGTGTGCGAAGGCCGTGCCCGCCGCGTCCATGAGGGGCGCGGCGCCGACGATGACCGACGCGAGGAGCAGACACGGCTCGCCGCCGTAGCCCAGCACCACCGCCTCGGCGGCGGTGGTGCGCGTGACGAGGAGGCGATCGTCGCCGCCCACCATCCGCACCGCGATGCCGTCGGGCGCCGCGCGCACGGTCGAGCGGTAGTCCGTGCCCGGGGTCTCGCCGGCGTGCCCGGGCGCGGCCGCCGGGACCAGCGCGAGCACCACCAGCGCAAGGAGGACCGCCTTCGCCATCGGACGCAGCGTAGCGGCGGGCAGTGGTCAGCCGGCGAGGCCGGCGGCGAGGTCGCGCACCAGCTCCTCGAGCGCCTCGGGCCCGCCGCGCTCGATCGCGTCGATCGCGGCCGAGCCGACGATCGCCCCGTCCGCGCCGGCGGCCACGAGGCCCTGCACGTGCTCGCGGCGGGAGACCCCGAAGCCTCCGAGGACGGGCGTGTCGCCCGCCGCCTCGCGGGTCGTCTCGACGAGGGCGGCGACGCGGACGTCGAGCGACTCGCGGGCGCCGGTCACGCCGACGGCGGCGACCAGGTAGACGAACCCGCGGCTGGCCTCGGCGGCGGCCCGGATCCGCTCCGGGCGCGACGTGGGCGCCACGAGGTGGATCAGGTCGATGCCGGCGTCCCGGGCGGCGTCGCGCAGGACGCCCGACTCCTCGGGCGGCACGTCGGCCACGATCAACCCCTCGGCGCCGGCCGCGGCCGCATCGCGGCAGAAGTCCTCCTCGCCGTAGCCCTCCACGATCGCGCCGTAGGTCATCGGCACGAGCGGCACGTCGACCCGGGCGTCGATCTCGCGCAGGATCTCGAGCGCCCGGCGCGGCGTCACGCCGCGGTCGAGCGCGGCCTGGGCGGCGCGCTGGATGGTGGTGCCGTCGGCCAGCGGGTCGGAGTAGGGGATGCCGAGCTCGATCACGGTCGCGCCGCCCCGCACCGCCGCCTCGGCGAGCGCGGGGGCGTCGTCGTCGGCCATCAGGTAGACGGCCAGGGACGGGCGCGGGATGTTCACGCGTCGCCCCGCCGCGCGGCGATCTGGTCGACGTCCTTGTCGCCGCGGCCGGACAGCCCGACGAGGACGTCGCCCGACGGCCCGAGGTCGCGGGCGATCCGCTCGGCGATCACGAGCGCGTGGCTGGACTCGAGGGCGGGGATGATCCCCTCCAGGTGGCAGAGGCGGTCGAAGGCGACCAGGGCCTCCTCGTCGGAGGCGCCGATGTACTCGGCGCGGCCACTGGCCAGGAGCGCCGCGTGCTCGGGGCCGACGCCCGGGTAGTCGAGGCCCGCGCTGATCGAGTGCGTCTCCACGACCTGCCCGTCGTCGTCGCAGAGGACGAACGAGCGCGAGCCGTGCAGGATCGAGACGCGGCCGCCGCCGAGCGAGCGCGCGTGCAGCTCGCCGCCGTCGCCGCCCGCCTCGACGCCGACGAGGCGCGTCGCGGGGTCGTCGCGGAACGGGTGGAAGATGCCGATCGCGTTCGACCCGCCGCCGACGCAGGCCACCACCGCGTCCGGCAGGCGCCCGGCGCGGTCGAGCATCTGCGCGCGGGACTCCTCGCCGATGACGGCCTGCAGGCGCCGGACGAGGTACGGGTAGGGGTGGGGGCCGGCGGCCGTGCCGATCAGGTAGTGCGTGTCCTCGACGTTGGCGATCCAGTCGCGGATCGCGTCGTTGAGGGCGTCCTTGAGCGTGCCGGCGCCGTTCGTGACGGGCACGACCTCGGCGCCGAGCATGCGCATCCGCACCACGTTGGGGCGCTGGCGGCGCATGTCCTCCGCGCCCATGTAGACCACGGCCTGCATCCCGAAGCGGGCGCAGACGGTGGCGGTGGCGACGCCGTGCTGGCCGGCGCCCGTCTCCGCCACGATCCGGCGCTTGCCGAGCCGGCGCGCGATCAGGGCCTGGCCGAGCGCGTTGTTGACCTTGTGGGCGCCGGTGTGCGCGAGGTCCTCGCGCTTGAGCCACAGGCGCGCGCCGCCGATGTCCTCGGTCAGCCGTTCCGCGAGGTAGAGGGGCGTGGGTCGGCCGACGAAGTCGCGGGCGAGGAGCGCGCGCTCGGCGTGGAACTCCGGGTCGGCGAAGGCCTCGTCCATGGCGGCCTCGAGCTCGTCGAGGGCCGCCATCACGGTCTCCGGGACGAAGCGCCCGCCGAAGTCCCCGAAGCGCCCGCGCGCGTCCGGCGGGTAGGCGTCGGCGGCGGTGCCCTCCTCGCGGGTCCCGATGTCGCTCATGCCGTTGTCCCTTCGCGCGCGGCCCGGATGAAGGCCGTCACCTTGGAATGGTCCTTGACCCCGGGCTCGCGCTCAACCCCGCGCGCGACGTCGACCGCCCAGGGCCGCGCCGTCCGCACCGCCTCGGCCACGTTCGCCGGGCCGAGGGCGCCGGCCAGGAGCACGCGGCGGCCCGCGCTGCCGAGCGCGGCGGCCTCGCGCCAGTGGGCGTCGAGCTCGGCGGCGGTCGGCTCGTCGCCGAACGCGCGGTCGAGGAGCAGCGGGTCGCCCGCGCCCGGCTCGTCCGTGGGCCGGCGGCAGGCGACGATCGCCCGCTCGCCGAGCAGCTCGCGGGTCTCCTCGGCGTGCGGGCCGTAGACCTGCACGCGGTCGAGGCCCGCCTCCTCGAGGATGCGGGCGGCGCCGCCGACGGTCTCGTCGACGAGGACCCCGACGGCCTCGACGCCGCGGGGGACGAGGCGGCGCAGGCCGCCGGCGGTCTGCACGTCCACTGCGCGCGGCGACCACGGCACGATGATGAAGCCGATCATGTCGGCGCCGGCCGCCACGGCCTGCTCGACGTCGTCGGGGCGGGTCATGCCGCAGACCTTGACGAGGGTCACGCCCGGGTCAGCTCCTCGAGCAGCGACGGGTCGCGCATCAGCGCCGTCCCCACGAGCGCCGCGGACGCCCCGGCCGCGCCCGCGGCGTCGAGGTCGGCGCGCGAGCGCACGCCCGACTCCGCGACGGCGACGTAGCCGGGCGGCACGGCGCCGAGCAGGCGCCGCTGGTCGGTGGGGTCGACGGAGAGGGTGCCGAGGTCGCGCGCGTTGACGCCGATCACGGGGCAGCCGAGGTCGAGCGCGCGGCGCAGCTCCGCCTCGTCGTGCACCTCGCAGAGGACGTCCATCTGGTGGTCCTCGGCGGCCTGGATCAGGTCCCGGGCGAGGTCGTCCTCGACGAGGGCCAGGAGCACGAGGATCGCGTCGGCTCCGTGCGCGCGGGCCTCGACGACCTGGTACGGGTCGACGAAGAAGTCCTTGGCCAGGAGCGGCAGGTCCGTCACCTGCCGCACCCGCGCGAGGTCGAGCAGGGACCCGGCGAAGTCGCGGGCGCTGGTCAGCACCGAGATCGCGGCGGCGCCGCCCGCCTCGTAGCGGCGCGCCACCTCCGCGGCGTCCGCGCCGGGCACGATCGGGCCCTCGCTGGGCGAGGCCCGCTTGATCTCGGCGATCACCTTGACGCGGCCCGGCTCGTGCAGGGCGCCCGCGAAGGGGCGGGTCTCCCGCCGCCGCGCGACCTCCTGCTGCGTCCACGCGCCGATCTCCTGCAGATAGCCCATCAGTTCGCCTCCTCCGCGGCCGCGCGGGCCGCCTCGCCGACGCGCTCGAGCGTCGCGCTCGCGCGTCCCGTGTCGATCGCCTCGCGGGCCTGCTCGAGGCCCTCGCCGATCCCCGCCGCGCGCCCGCAGACGGCGAGCGCCGCCGCCGCGTTGAGCTCGATCGCGTCGCGCACCGGCCCCGCCTCGCCCGCGATGACGCGGCGGATGATCGCCGCGTTCTCCTCCGCGGAGCCGCCCGCGAGGTCCTCGGGCCGCGCGCGCGGCACGCCGAGATCGGCCGGGTCGAGCATGACCTCCTCGATGCCGTCCTGCGTGACGTCCGCGATCAGGGCGGGCCCGCACGGCGAGATCTCGTCGAAGCCGCCCTCGCCGTGCACGATCAGGGCCCGCGTGATGCCGAGCAGCCGCATCACCTCGCCCATCACGGGCACGAGGTCGGAGCGGCTGACGCCGATGATCTGGAACGGCGTCTGGACGGGGTTCGCGAGCGGGCCGAGCAGGTTCATGATCGTGGGCACGCCGAGCTCGCGGCGGATCGGCCCCGCGTGGCGCATCGCCGGGTGGTGGGACGGCGCGTAGAGGAAGCCGAAGCCGAGCTCGTCGATCATCCGCGCCACCGCGGGGTGGGGCAGCTCGACGGGGATGCCGAGGGCCTCCAGCACGTCCGCGCTGCCCGACTTCGACGAGATCGCGCGGTTGCCGTGCTTGGCGACGCCCGCCCCGGCCGCCGCGGCCACGAGCGCGGCTGCGGTCGAGATGTTGACGGAGCCCGTGTGGTCGCCGCCCGTGCCCGCCGTGTCGACGAGGTCGGCCCGCGCGGGCTGCACGACGACGGCGTGCTCGCGGAGGGTGCGTGCGCAGCCGGCGATCTCGGCGGGCGTCTCGCCCTTCGCGCGCAGGGCGACGAGCAGGCCGGCGGTCTGGGCCGGGGTCGCCTCGCCGCGCATGATCACGTCGAGCGCGGCGGCCGCCTGGGCCTCGGCGAGGTCCTCGCCGGCGAGCAGCGCGACGAGCGCGTCGTGCAGCGGCTGGGTGCTCACGCGGGGCCTCCGAGGGCGAGGAAGGCCGCCATGATCGCCGGGCCGTCGGGGGTCAGGACGCTCTCCGGGTGGAACTGCACGCCGTGGGTCGGCGCGGAGCGGTGGCGCACCGCCATCACGGTGCCGTCGTCGGCGCGGGCCGTGACCACGAGGTCGGCGGGGATCGGCTCGTGGGCCGCGAGCGAGTGGTAGCGGCCGGCGCTGAAGCGCGGTGCGAGGCCGTCGAGGAGCGGGTCGTCGGCGATCCGCTCCACGTCGCCGGCCTTGCCGTGGACGAGGTCGGCCGCGGCGCCCACGGTGCCGCCGTGGAGCTGCACGAGCAGCTGGTGGCCGAGGCAGACGCCGAGGATCGGGATCGCGCCGTGGAGGTGCCCGATCAGTTCCCCGGAGACGCCGGTCTCGTCGGGGGTGCCGGGGCCGGGGGAGATCACGAGGTGGGAGGGGGCGAGCGCGACCGCCGCGTCGACGTCGATCGCGTCGTTGCGGTGCACGATCACCTCCGCGGCGCCCGCCTCCGCGAAGCCGTGCGCGAGGTTGTACGTGAAGGAGTCGAAGTTGTCGATCAGCAGGACGCGGGTCATCGGCCGTACGCCCCCTGGTCGGCGAGGTCGACGGCCCGCTGGAGCGCGGCGATCTTGCGCAGGCACTCGCGGTGCTCCTCCGCCGGGTCGGAGTCGGCGACGATGCCGGCGCCGGCCTGCAGCGTGGCGACGCCGTCCTGGAGCTGGATGGTGCGCAGCGCGATGCAGGTGTCGAGCGTGCCGTCGACGCCGAGGTACCCGACGGCGCCCGCGTACGCCCCGCGGCGGTGCGGCTCGAGCGCACTGATGATCTGCATCGCGCGCACCTTCGGGGCCCCCGACACCGTGCCGGCGGGGAAGGTCGCGGCGAGCAGGTCGAAGGCGTCGTGGTCCGGGGCGAGCGTGCCCTCGACGCGCGAGACGATGTGCATCACGTGGCTGTAGCGCTCGATCTCCAGGAGGCGCGTCGGGCGCACCGTGCCCGGCTCGCAGACGCGCGAGAGGTCGTTGCGGGCGAGGTCGACGAGCATCAGGTGCTCGGCGCGCTCCTTCGGGTCGTCGAGCAGCTCGGCCGCGAGCCGGTCGTCCTCGTCCGCGTCGCCGCCGCGCGGGCGGGTCCCGGCGATCGGGCGCAGTTCGGCGACGCGCTCGCGCGAGAGGGCCACGTGCGTCTCGGGCGAGGCCCCGATCAGCGCGAGGTCGCCGAGGTCGACGAGGAACAGGTACGGCGACGGGTTGACGGCGCGCAGGGCCCGGTAGATGGCGACGGGGCTGCGCGGCGTGCGCCGGCGGTGGCGCTGCGACACGACGACCTGGAAGACGTCGCCGGCGCGGATGTGGTCCTTGCCGATCAGGACGCGCTCGACGTACTCGTCCATGTCGAGGTCGGCGACCGACTCGCCGCCCGCCACCAAAGGCGGCACGGGCTCGACGCCCTCGGGCAGCGGGCCCAGCAGGCGCGCCGCGATGTCGTCGGCGAGCGCCTCGTGGCCCGGCTGCGCGATCACCTGCACGGTGGCCCGCACGTGGTCGAAGGCCACGACGACGGGCGCGATCAGGAACGCCGCGGGCTGCGCGAGGTCGCCGTCCTGCGCCGCGGGCAGCGGCACGGTCGGCTCGAAGCTCGGGATCGCGTCGTAGCCCACGAGCCCGACGGCGCCGCCGGCGAACGGCGGCAGGCCCGCGAGGTCGAGCATCGCGCCCTCGGCGAGCCGGGTGCGCAGCGGCGCGAAGGGGTCGTCGCCCGTCATCGGCAGGTCGATCCGCTCGCAGCCCGCCGACAGGAACGAGTAGCGGCCGACCTGCTGGCCGCCCTCGACGCTCTCGAGCAGGAAGCCCGGCCCGAGGTCGCGCAGGCGCAGGTAGGCCCCGACCGGCGTCAGCAGGTCGGCCGGCAGCTCGCGCACGGAGGGGCGCAGCCTCGGCGGGTCCTTCGGTCGGGGTGTCGTGGGGTTCATCGGGTCTCGGGTCGGTTCCGTACGGGCAACAAAAAGGGCCCCCCGTCTGGGGAGCCCGGGCGAAGCGGATCGGCGGTGCGCGTCAGCGCACGGGATCCCGCCCGGGCTGGGGCCACCACCACGCGCCGGTCAGGGTCGTCCGCATGCGCGCAAGGGTGCCAAGCCTCGCCATTCCTGTCAACGCGGCAGGCGCCCGCTTGGTAGCCTCCGGCGGTGCCCCGCACCGTCCTCCTCAGCGCCGTCCGCACCCCGTTCTGCCGCCTCGGCGGCGACCTCGCGGGGGCGAGTGCCGTCGATCTCGGCGCGACCGCGGCCGCGGCCGCGCTGGAGCGCGCCGGCGTCGCCCCCGGCGACGTCGACTACGCCCTGATCGGCACCGTCGTGCAGGCCGGCCAGATGCACGCGCCGGCCCGGCAGGTGACGACGCGCGTCGGGATCCCCGTCGAGCGCGGCTCCGAGACCGTCAACAAGGTCTGCGCGTCGGGCCTCAGGGCCGTCGCGCTCGCCGACTACATGATCCGCCTCGACGAGGCCGCCGTCGTCCTGGCCGGCGGGATGGAGTCGATGACCTCCGCGCCGTTCCTCGCCCTCGGCGCCCGGCAGGGCTACCGCTTCGGCGACGTCCAGCTCGCGGACGCCAACCTCCACGACGGCCTGCGCGACCCGTGGACGGGACGCGTGATGTACGACCAGGCCGACGAGGTCTCCGGCGAGTTGGGCATTGCCCGCGACGAACTCGACGCGTGGGCGCTGCGCTCGCACGAGCGCGCCGTCGCCGCCCAGCGGGCCGGGCACCTGACCGCGGAGCTCGTCCCCGTGGTGATCCGGGAGCGCAAGGCCGAGCGCGTCGTCGAGCAGGACCAGGGCCCGCGCGAGGACTCGACGCTCGAGGCGCTCGGCAAGCTGCCCGCTCTGATCGAGGGCGGCACCCACACCGCCGGCAACAGCCCCGGCGTCACCGACGGCGCGGCGATGCTGGTCTGCGCGTCCGAGGAGGCCGCCGCCGCGCGCGGCCTCGCGCCCCTCGCGGTCGTGCGCGCGAGCGCCGTCGCCGCCGACGAGACGCGGCGGCTGGCCTGCGCGCCCGCGGTCGCCGTCGACCGCGCCCTCGAGAAGGCGGGCCTCGCGATCGCCGACGTCGACCTGCTCGAGGTCAACGAGGCGTTCTCGTCCGTGGCCCTCAACACCGTGCGCACCCTCGGGATCGACCCCGAGCGCGTCAACCCGCAGGGCGGCGCCGTCGCCCTCGGCCATCCCGTCGGCGCCTCCGGCGCCCGCCTCGTGGGCACGCTCGTCCACCAGCTGCGCCGCCAGGGCGGCGGCATCGGCGCGGCGACGATCTGCTCGGGCGGCGGCCAGGGCGACGCCCTGGTGGTCGAGGTCCTGCCCGCGTGACCTCGGCCGGGGCCTCGCGTGGGACGATAGAGACCCTGTGAGTGCCCCCAACGACGACATCGTCGTCCGGCTCGACCGGATCTACACGCGCGGCGGCGACCTCGGCGAGACGTCGCTCGGCGACGGCCACCGCGTGGCCAAGCACAACCCGCGCGTCAGCGCCTACGGCACGGTCGACGAGCTCAACGCCGCCCTCGGCGTGGCCCGGCTGCACGCGGACGGCGGGGCGATGGGCGACTGGCTCGAGCGGATCCAGAACGACCTCTTCGACGTCGGCGCGGACCTCTGCGTGCCGCCGCCCCCCGAGGACGACGAGCGGCACCGCTCCCGCCTCCGGGTCTGCCCGGAGCAGGTCGCCTGGCTCGAGCAGCGCATCGACGAGGTCAACGGGTCGCTGCCGCCCCTGACGTCGTTCGTCGTCCCGGGCGGCACGCCGCTCAGTGCGCACCTGCACGTCGTGCGCACCGTCTGCCGCCGCGCGGAGCGCGACGTCTGCGCGCTCGCCGCGCAGGAGCCCGTGACGCCCGAGGTGATCGCCTACCTCAACCGCCTCTCCGACCTGCTGTTCGTCCTCGCCCGCGCCGCCAACGAGGGCGGCGGCGAGGCGCTCTGGAGCCCGGGCGCCGGGCGCGTCTAGCCGGCTGTCGCCGGCTGGAAGGTTTCCGCGACCTCGTCGCAGGCGGCCGGGATCACGTTCGCGCCCGCCTCGTCCCACTGGCAGCGCAGGAAGTACTGCGTCTGGCCCTGGAAGGCGTAGAAGACGCGCGTCGTGAGGCCGCGCTTGGGGGCCTGGAACTCGAAGATCGCGGCCTTCATGACGCCGAGGGTGCCGTCGGAGCGCTTCGGCACGTCCGCGTTCATCGCCTTGGCGAGGGAGCGCGCGGCGCGCTCGACGGCCACGGCCAGCTTGGCCGGCTTGATCTTGGCCGTGTCCTTGCCGACGTCGTAGGTCGCGGCGACGACGACGTTGGTCTCGTCGGCGCCGAGCGCGACGCGGTAGAGCGGGTCCTGGCCCTTGACCTCGCGGCCCGTGTCGGCGAACACCTTCTGGAGCTCCGGTGGGTACGAGAACGTGAAGGGCGCACCCGTCTCGTCGAAGCGCGTCGGCTCCGTGCCGCCGCATGCGCCGACCGCGAGGGCGACGACCAGGGCCAGCGGGATCAGGGCGCGCAGGCGCACAGCCGCATGGTACTGCCCGTCCTCGTCGGCCCGGTCGCGTCTACACTCCCCGGCCATGGATCGCCGCATGCGCGTCGTCATCGCCAAGCCCGGCCTGGACGGGCACGACCGGGGGGCCAAGGTCATCGCCCGCGCCCTGCGCGATGCGGGCATGGAGGTCATCTACACGGGCCTGCACCAGACCCCCGAGCAGATCGTCGAGACGGTGCTCGAGGAGGACGCCGACGCCCTCGGGCTGTCGATCCTCTCGGGCGCGCACATGACGCTCGTGCCGCGCATTCTCGAGCTGATGGCCGCGAAGGGCGTCGCGGACGTCTGCCTCGTGATCGGCGGCACGATCCCGCCGGACGACGCCGACGCCCTGCGCGGGATGGGCGTTGCCGAGGTGTTCACGCCCGGCTCGTCGACGGGTGACATCGTGGAGTTCCTGACCGCGCGGACCGCGGCGTAGGGGAGGGGTGACCATGGCGATCGAGGTGCGCCGTGAGGACCGCGTGGCGGTGCTCACCGTCAACCGACTCGAGGCGCTCAACGCGCTCTCGTCGGCCCTGCTCGAGGAGCTCCGCTCCGAGCTGACCGCGATCGCGCAGGACGCCTCCGTGGGCTGCCTGATCATCACGGGCGCGGGCGACAAGGCCTTCATCGCGGGTGCCGACATCGCCGAGATGGCGACGAAGACGCCGCTCGAGGCGCGCGCGTACGCGGAGCTCGGCCAGGACTGCGCCAACCTGCTGGAGACGATGCGCGCCCCGACGATCGCCGCCGTCAACGGCTACGCGCTCGGCGGCGGCTCGGAGATCGCGCTGGCCTGCGACATCCGGCTCTGCTCGGAGAACGCCGTCTTCGGGCAGCCCGAGGTCGACCTCGGGATCATGCCCGGCTGGGGCGCCACGCAGCGCCTCGCCCGCACGACGTCCCTGGGCTTCGCGAAGGAGCTGATCTTCACGGGCCGCCGCGTCAAGGCCGACGAGGCGCTCGCCCGCGGGATCGCGCAGCACGTGCTGCCGCTCGAGGAGCTGATGCCGAAGGCGCTCGAGATCGCGCACGCGATCGGCGCCAAGAGCCCCGTGGCGATCGCCTACGCCAAGGAGGCCACCAACCGGGCCCTCGCCGGCGACCTCGCGACGAACTACATGGTCGAGGCCGACCTCTTCTCGATCCTCTTCTCGACGGAGGACGCGAAGGAGGGCCTGCGCGCCTTCACGGAGAAGCGCCCGCCCGAGTTCAAGGGCCGGTGATGCCCCCGGGCCTCGAGCTGGTCGAGGCGGGCCTCGACCCCGAGCGCCTGCGCGTGATCGAGGACCTGCTGCACGCCACGCAGCCCGAGCAGGCCTGCACGGTCGAGGAGATGCTGGCGCGGGCGCCGCTGTCCCCCGACATGCGGCGCGTGATCGCCCGCCTCGACGGTGAGCCGGTCGGGCTTGCGACGGTCGGCCGGATCTGGGTGTTACCGCCCGACTACCCGACCCTGTGGTGCGAGGTCGGGGTGGTGGAGGGGGCGCGGGGCCGGAGCATCGGGTCCGCGCTGCTCGCCTGGGCGCAGGTTGCCGGGCGGGAGGCGGGCAAGCGGATGCTGCGCGTCCCCTGCAGCGACGGGCGCCCCGAGGGGATCGCGTTCCTCGCCCGTCGGGGTTTCGCCGAGTTCTACCGCATGACCACGCTCGAGCTGCCCCTGGCCGAGGTCGCCGCGCCCGCGATCGAACCGCCGGCGGGCATCGCGATCACGAGCCTCGGCGCGCGGCCCGACCTGCGCGAGGCCGCGTACCGTCTTGCGGTCGAGGTCTACGCGGCGCTGCCCGATCCCGAACCCGTCTCCGCCGGCGACTTCGAGGAGTGGCGGGTGCGCGACGTCGACGTGCCGGGCGCCCCGCTCGACGGCTACCTGCTGGCGCTCGCCGGGGACGAGCCGGTCGGCTACTGCCGGCTCTACGTGCACGACCGCGGCGCGAGCGTGGGGCACATGATGACCGGGGTGGCCGCCGCCTGGCGTGGCCGCGGCGTGGCCTCCGCCCTCAAGCGCGCGGCGCTCGCGTGGGCGCTCGAGCAGGGCGCCGAGCGGATGACCACGGAGAACGCCCCGGGCAACGCGCCGATGCTCGCGATCAACCGCCGCTTCGGGTACCGCCCGACCCCCGACTTCGTCGAGATGGACGGGCCGGTCGCCGCCGGCTGACCCGGGTCAGCGCGCCGCCGCGAGCGCGACCGTGCGGGCGTGGATGTCCGCCGTCGTCTCGATCGGCTCGCCGTAGCCGCCCGCGAGCGTAACCACGAGCGGAACGCCGTGGTCGCGGATCCAGCCGATGGCGCGGCGGTCGCGCTCCTCGAGTCCGGCCTCGGTCAGGGCGAGGCGGCCGAGCCGGTCGCCCTCCCACGGGTCGGCGCCGGCGAGTAGGAAGGCGAGGTCGAAGGGGCCGAGCGCCTCGACCCGCTCGAGCGTCTCGTCGAGGAACGCGAGGTAGCCTGCGTCGCCCGTCCGGTCGGGCACGTCGACGTCGAGGTCCGACGGCACCCGCTCGAAGGGGTAGTTGTGCGCGCCGTGGATCGAGACGACGGTGACGTCGGGGTCGGGGCCGAGGATGTCGGCGTTGCCGTCGCCCTGGTGCACGTCGAGGTCGAGCACGAGGACGCTCCCCGCGAAGCCCTCGTCGCGGACGAGGGCCAGCGCGACCGCGACGTCGTTGACGAGGCAGTAGCCGCGGCCGACGGCTCGGCGCGCGTGGTGCGTCCCGCCGCCGAGTGCCGCTGCGGCGCCCGTCGCGAGGGCCGCACGGGCCGCGGCGACCGTCGAGCCGGTGGCGTGCAGGGTGCGCTCGGCGAGCTCGGGGGACCAGGTCAGCCCGAGCGCGGCCTCCTCGCGGCGGGTTAGGAGGCCGTGGCGGATCCGGCGCACCCACTCGGCGTCGTGGACGCGCGCGGCGTCCGCCCAGCTGATCGGATCGCCCTCGCGCACCTCGACGCCCGGCAGGCGCTCGACCCGCTCGCGCACGAGCCGGTACTTCTCGCGCGGAAAGCGGTTCGTGGGGGGAAGCGGGAAGTCCCAGCGGTCGTGGGTGAAGGCGATCATGCTCATCCGGGCTCGCTCCGCGGCAGGATTCGCCCCGTTGCGGGCGAAGGCGCGCACGTAATCGACGCGGGAATCATCCCGCAGGAGGCACACGGTGGACAACGCACCTGCACGCCTGCTCGCGGAGTTCGTGGGCACCTTTGCCCTGATCTTCATCGGCGCGGGCTCCATCATGACCGCGGCCGAGCTGGCCGGCGGGGGCTACTCGCTGATCGGGATCGCGGCCGCGCACGGCTTCGTCCTGGCCGTGATGATCTCCGCCCTCGGCCACGTCTCGGGCGCGCACTTCAACCCGGCGGTGTCGCTCGGCCTCCTGATCGCCAAGGGCATCAAGCCGGTCGAGTTCGTCGCGTACGTGATCACCCAGCTCGTCGCGGCGACCGTCGCGGCGCTGGCGCTGGGCGTGATCTACAACACGGCGGTCAAGGACGCGACCGGCCTCGGCACCCCGGCGATCTCCGACAACTACAGCGTCGGCCAGGCGCTCCTCGTCGAGGGCATCCTGACCTTCTTCCTGGTCTTCACCGTGATGGCGGTGGCGGTCGACTCCCGCGGCGCCTTCAAGATCGTCGCCGGCCTGCCGATCGGCTTCGTCGTCTTCTTCGACATCCTGATGGGCGGCCCGGTGACTGGCGCCGCGATGAACCCGGCCCGCTGGTTCGGCCCCGCGCTCGTCTCGGGCAACTGGTCCGACTGGTGGGTCTACCTGGTCGGTCCGCTGGTGGGTGGCGCGATCGCCGCGACGATCTACATCACCGTCATCCTCAAGCGCGAGAACGCGACGGCCTAGGTACAGGCAATCGGCGGGGCGTCGCCTGCGGGCGGCGCCCCGTTGCGCGTTCGACGGGCTTAGAGCAGGATCCGCTCGAGCAGCTCGGGCGCGCAGCCCTGCTCGATCAGGCGGACGGCCTCGTGCAGGTCGGCGTCCGACGCGGCAATCTTCTCGGCGCGCTCGGCATCGAGCCCCGCGCGCTCCAGCGTCTCGCGGCGCCACTCGACGACGGCGTCGGAGAGCCCGGTGGTCGGTGCCTGCTGTTCGGAGGTCTGTGCCATAGGCGTACAGTACCCCAATCGCTCCCGAGCACCGTTCGGCTCAACGCGGATCCGCCATCTGCGTCTAGCCTGCTCCCATGGACGAGGCCGCGATCGAATCCGCCGCCCACGCGGCGGAGGCGCTGACGGGGCTGCGGCCCCAGGCGGTGGTGCCCGTCGATCAGCCCCGGCGCGGCACGGTGTTCGTGTGCGCGCTGCCCGACGGCGATGCGCTCGGCTGGCTCGTGGTGGACGGGGCGGGCGCGCCCTTGACCGAGCGCGCCGCGGTGCGCCAGATCGTCGAGCTGGCCGCGATCTGCGAGGCCGCCGAGGAGGCCGCGGCCGCGCTCGCCGTCGACGAGGCCCTGCCGGCGCTCGGGCGGGCCTGGGAGCTGGCGCGCGAGCTCGGCGAGGCCGAGGCGGAGCTCGCGGCGCACGTGACCTACCAGGCCGTCGAGGCGCTGCAGCCGCTCGTGCAGGGCCTGCGCGTCGCTGACCCGGCCTACCTCGACCGTCTCGCGCAGGCCGCGGGGCTCGTCGGCGACCGCTTCGACCTCCTCAAGGAGGCCGCCGGTCAGGTCTCGGCCCGCCTCGCCGGTCAGGGGGCCGATCCGCTCGAGCCGCTCGCCACCGCGCTCTGGGCCGCGATCCGGCTGCTCTCCCGCGACGGCCCGCCCGACCGCTTCCGCGAGGGCGTGGAGACGGCGATGGGGCCGGCGCAGGCGTTCGCCGACGACGTGCTGGCCCGGTACCGTGTGCCGCTGGACGGCACCGACGAGACGGGGGAGACGGCATGAGCCGAGGCATCGAGGGGCGCGTGGTCGCGATCACCGGCGGCGGCAGTGGAATGGGTCGCGCGATGGCGGTCGACCTCGGTCGCCGCGGCGCGTCGGTCGCGATCTGCGGCCGCCGGATGGAGCCCCTCGAGGAGACCGTCGAGCTCGTGCGGGCCGCGGGCGGCGCCTGTGCCGCGTTCGCCTGCGACGTGCGCGACCCCGAGCAGGTCGACGCCTTCTTCGCGGGTGCCAGCGAGGCCTTCGGGGCGCCCGACAGCCTCGTCAACAACGCGGCCGGCAACTTCATCGCCGACGCGATCGACCTCTCGCCCGGCGGCTGGCGCGTCGTCGTGGACATCGTCCTCAACGGCACCTTCTACTGCTCGCGCGCCTTCGCGCTGGGCTTCCCGCAGGCGGTGCGGGAGACGGGCTCGATCCTGAACGTGATCGCCACGTACGCCTGGACCGGCAACCCCGGCACGGCGCACTCGGCCGCCGCCAAGGCGGGCGTCTGGAACCTGACCAAGTCGCTGGCCGTCGAGTGGGCGCCGATGGGGCTGCGCGTGAACTGCATCGCGCCCGGTCCGACGGAGACCGAGGCGGCCTCCGCGAACCTGTTCCCGACCGATCAGATCCGGGACGCGATGATCGCCGAGATCCCGCTGCGGCGCTTCGCCACGCTCGCGGACATCACGGACGCGGCGCGCTTCCTGCTCTCCGACGAGGCCGCCTACGTGACGGGCGAGACGCTGACCCTGGACGGGGGCGAGTCGCTGCCGCTCGGGATGTTCCGGCACTCGCCGGTCACGCCGAAGGGCTAGCGCCTCAGGGTGCGGCCGCGCCGTCGAGCAGGGTCGACAGGACGAGCCGCGAGCCGTCGAGCGGGGCGATGCGGCCCGCCTCGATGCCCTCCCAGGCGGCCACGACGAGCCAGAACCAGGCGTCCGCGACCCACAGCGCGGGCAGGTCCGGGCGCACCCGGCTGTCCGCCTGCGCCCGGCGCACGGCATCGGTCACGACGCGGTCGATCCGCGCCCAGCGCTCGCTGAGGCCCTCGTCGGCGTCGAGCGAGCGCTCGCGCAGGAGGTAGCCGAGGCGCGAGCCGAGCGGCATCATGACGTCGGTCAGGTCCGCCAGCGCCTCGACGGGGTGGCGCGCGGGGTCGCCGAGGCCCGCCGCCGCGATCGCCGCATCGGTGCGATCGAGCGCGTCGTCGGCGAGGGCGCGCAGGAGCTCGTCGCGCGTCGCGTAGCGCGTGAACAGCGTGGTGCGGCTGATGCCGGCGGCACGGGCCACATCGCCGAGCGTCGCGCCGGGGTTGGTGGCGAGGACGCGGGAGGCGGCGTCGAGGATCGCGTCGGTCGAGACGGCCATCGGCAGCGATGGTAACACTTCTGTTCGGATTCGAACATTGTTGTTAGGATACCGCCGTGGCCGCCGCGCGCTCCGACATCCGCTGGGGCCCCGTCGTCCTGCTCGAGGCGGCCAACGTGCTGTCCGGCGTCGGCAACGGCATCGTCGTGATCGCGATCCCGCTTCTGGTCCTGCGCGAGACCGGCTCCGCGGCCCTCTACGGCCTGATCGCGGTCCTGGCCGTGCTGCCGAGCCTCGTCGCCCTGCCCTTCGTCGGCGCGATGATCGACCGCTACGGCCCGCGCTGGAACAGCGTCGCCTCGGACCTCGCCTCGGCGGCGTCCGTGCTCGCGCTGCCCCTGCTCCTCGCCCTCGACCTCCTGACCGTGCCGCTGATCGTCCTGCTCGCCGTCCTCGGCGCCGTCATCGACCCCGCGGGGTACACCGCCCGCAAGGCCGCGATCGCCCCCGCCGCACGCGCCTCGGGCCTGCGCACGGACTCGGTCAACGGCGTCCACGACGCGCTCTTCGGGCTCGGCTGGGCGGGCGGCCCGCCGCTCGGCGCGCTGCTCGTCGCCGCCGGCGGAGTCTCGTCCGCGTTCCTCGTCGCGGGTGCGCTCGGCCTCGCGGCGGCCGCCGCCATGGTGGGCGTCCGGGCCGCGGGGCGCCTCGCGGCGCCCGCAGGCGGCACGGCGGCGGAGAGCCGCCTGGCGGAGCTCGCCGCCGGCCTCAGGGCGGTCTGGCGCGACCGGCCCCTGCGCGTCCTGACCATCGTCAACGGCGTGCTCGCCGCGCTCTACTTCCCGACGGAGGTCGTCGCCCTGCCCGTGCATTTCGAGGCCTTGGGCGACACCACGGGGCTCGGGATCGCCCTGTCCGCGCTGGCCGGCGGCTACGTCGTCGGCGCGTTCTCCTACGGCTGGCTGGCGGCACGGCTGCGGCCCGCCGCGATCTTCCGGCTCGCCCTGATCGGCACGGCCCTGGCCGCCGTGCCGCTCGCGCTCCTGCCGCCCCTGCCCGTGATGGCGGCCGCGGGTGCCGTGCTCGGCGCCGCCTGGGGGCCGATCAGCCCGCTCGTCACGAGCCTCGTCCAGCAGCGCATCGAACCCGCGATGCAGGGACGCGTGTTCGCCGTCGAGACGACGATCATCACCGCGCTGCCGCCCGTCATGATCCTCGCCACGGGGCTCGCGGTCGACGCGTGGCGCGTCGACCTCGTCTATCTCGCGCTCGGGTCCGCCTTCGCGCTGACGGCCCTGGTGGCGATCAACGTGCCCGCGCTGCGCGGCCTCGACCGGGCGCCGGACGGCCCCTAGGCGCAGCCCGTCGCGATCCCGATCGCGCGGCAGACCTCACGCATCCGCCGCGGCGTCAGCGTGCAGATGCGCTCCTCGAGGCGCTCATGGGCGATCAGGGTCAGGCGGTCGGCGTTGAGGGCGCACTCGGCCGGCATGCCGTCGTCCACGTTGAGCAGGACCTCGCTCGTCACGCGGGCAGCGAGTAGCCGCCGTCGATGATCAGCGTCTGGCCGACGATCATCTCCGACTCGGGGCCGGCCAGCCAGGCGACGGCGTTGGCCATGTCCTGCGGCTCGACGATGCGCCCCGCGGGGGTCCGGTCGCCCATCGCGAGCATCTCGTCCTTGTTCGGGAAGTGCTCGAGGGCGTCCGTGGCCACGACCCCGCCCGAGACGGCGTTGACGCGGATGCCCTGCGGGGCGAGCTCGACGGCGAGGTAGCGGACGCACGCCTCGAGCGCGGCCTTCGAGACGCCGACGAGGGTGTAGTTGTCGAGCACCCGAAACGACCCGAGCGAGGAGATCGCCACGATCCCGCCGCCCCCGCGGGCCGCCATCAGGGGCGCGGCGCGCTGCGCGAGGAGCAGGAGCGCGCGGGCGTTCGTGTCGAGCGTCCAGTCCCAGTGCCTCTCGGTCAGCTCCATCACGGGGCGGATCACGCCGGAGGCCGCGTTCGAGACGAGCAGGTCGAGCCCCCCGAGCGCCGCGGCCGCCTCGTCGACGAGCGCGTGGCAGCACTCCGTGTCGTCGATGCGGCCCTTGATCGCGTGGCCCGTGCCGCCGCGGTCGCGGATCAGCTGCAGCGTCTCCTCGGCGGCGTCGGCATTGCGCAGGTACGAGAAGGTCACCTCGGCGCCGCGGTCGACGAGGTCGAGCGCGATCGCCCGGCCGATGCCGCGCGAGCCGCCGGTGACGAGCGCGAGGCGCCCCTCGAGCGAGCGGCTCACTGCGGCGTGCTCGGGTCGCCCCAGTCGCCCTTGGACGTCGTGTGGCCGAGCCCGTCGAGCAGGGCCAGGCGCTCGCCCGCGTAGAGTCGCACGGGGTGGTCGTCCGGGAGGTCCGCGACGAGGTTCTCGACGCGGGTCCGGATCTGGTACGCGAAGTGGGGGGTGGCGGGACCGATCAGGCGGTCGACGTCGCGTGCGGTGGGCTCCATGCCGGGGATTCTCCCATACGATGCGCCCGCATGACGGCCGACCTCGCCACGACCCTGCTCGACCAGGTCGCCCCCGTCTGGAGCGAGCGCCTCGTGCTCGGGCAGGACGTCGCCGCGTCGCCCGAGCGCACCATGGAGGCGGTGCGCGCGACGAGCCTCGGCGAGGCCCGTTTCGCGAGTCTGCTCGTGGCCGTGCGCACGCGCGGGCGCAGCCTCGGCAGCGACCTGCCGTTCGTGCAGACCGGCGACTTCGAGCCGGGTTTCGTGCGCCTCGGCGAGTCCGAGCGCGAGGTCTGCATCGGGTTCGTGGGGCGGCCCTGGCCGGGCGGCGCGCCCGAGCCGGCCCCGGCCGACGCCGACGGCTTCCGCGACCGTGAGGCGCTCGACTGCGTCAAGGTCGCAGTCAGCATCCGCTGCGGCGCGGCCGCCTACGGCACCCTGCTGGTGACGGAGACGCGCATCGTCGTCGGGCCGCTCGCCGAGCGCCCCTTCGGCCTCTACTGGCGGCTGGTCCGGCCGGCCTCCAACGCGGTGCGCCGCTCACTCCTGCGCGCGATCGCCCGCTGCGCCGAGGCGGGGACCCTGTCGTGACCGTCGACGAGGCCCTCGCAGGCTTCGAGGCGGGCTGGGTCGTCGCGCAGCCGATCACGCCGCAGACGGCCTACCGGCGCACCCTGCGCCTCCTGCGCCTCTACCTGCAGGACCACCCGCCGGCGCTCGACGCCGACGCCGCGCGGCTCGACGCCGAGAGCCTGCGCGGCTTCGTGGTCTGGCATCGCACGCACGCCCTGGCCGACACCGCCGAGGGCTCGCGCAAGGTCGCGGTGCACGTGGCGCGCCTCGCCGAGCACCTCGGCGTCGACGTGGGCCGGGACGAGCTGCGCGCGCTCGTGCCCGACGCGGCGGAGGCCGGCGGCTGATGCTGCTCGCGATCGACTTCGACGGTACCCTCTGCGAGCAGGACACCGTCGACTGGTTCTCCGCGCACTGGGCGCCGGACGTCTTCGCGGAGGCCGACCGCCGCCTGCTGGCGGGGGAGATCGACCTCGACACCTGCCTGCAGCTCCAGGTCGCGCCGATCACCCGCAGCGAGGACGAGGTCGTCGCCTTCCTCGTCGACACGATCCGGGTGCGCGACGGGGCCCACGAGCTCGTCGCCTTCTGCGCGGAGCGCGGCATCGAGCCCGTGATCGTGTCGAGCGGCTTCGAGAACCTGATGCGCCCGATCCTGACCGCGAACGGGCTCGACCTGCCGATCAGCGCGCACGCGGTCGAGTGCGGGCCCGGGGGGATGCGGGTGCGCTTCCGCGGGCGCGCGCACTGCGACCTCTGCGGCACCGCCTGCAAGCGCGCCGAGGTGCGCGCCCTCGCCGGCGATCGCCCGATCGCGTACGTCGGGGACGGCATCTCCGACCTCTGCGCGGCCGAGGACGCCGACCTCCGCTTCGCCCGCCACACCCTCGCGCGCCACCTGGCCGCCGAGGGCTGCGCCTACGTCCCGTTCGAGGACATGCACGACGTGCGCCGCGGCCTCGCCGCCGCGCTCGACGGCGCGGCCTGACCGCTCGGGTACGCTGCTCGGGTGCTGCCCGCGGCGATCGCTCTCGGCGCCTCGCTGATCTGGGGCGTCGCCGACTTCCAGGGCGCGGTCCGCGCGCGGCACGTCGGCCCCCTCGTCGTCGCCTGCTTCGCCCAGATCGTGGGCACCGCGCTCCTGCTCGCCGCGCTCCTCGTCGTGCGCGACCCGTTCCCCGGCTGGGCGATCTGGATCCCGGGCGTCGTCGCCGGCATCGCGGGCTCCGTCGGGCACGTCGTCTTCTACGCGGCGCTCTCGCGCGGGCCGATGGGGGTGATCGCGCCGATCCTCGCGATGTCCGCCGCCGGCCCGGTCCTGTTCGCGATCCTCTGGTCGGGCGAGCGGCCCGCGCCGCTCCAGCTCGTCGGGCTCGTCCTGTGCGTGCTCGGCGTCGTGCTCGTCAGCCGCCACGCCGGCGAGGGCGACACCCGCCACGGCCGCTACGGGGCCGTGCCCCTTGCGCTGCTCGCGATCGCGATCGGCACCGTGATGTACGTCTCCCTCGACATGGCCTCCGAGCAGTCGGGGCTGTGGGGCGTCGGCGCGCAGCGCAGCGTCTCCCTGCCGATCCTGCTCGTCCTCGTCGCGGTCTTCGTCTACGCCCGCGGGGCGGGGTCGGGGCGCCCGCCGACGGGCACGTTCCGGGCGATCGCCCCGATCGGCCTGATGGACACCGCGGCGCTCCTGATGTTCGCGATCGCCACCTCGATGGGCGAGCTGTCCCTCGCCGTGGTCCTCGCCAGCCTGTACCCGGTCGTCACCGTCCTCCTGGCCCGCTTCCGCCTCGGCGAGCACCTCGCCCTCGTGCAGCGCGTCGGCGCCGTCGTCGCGTTCGCCGGTGTGGTCGCGATCGTCGTGGGCTAGGCCCCGGCCCGCTACGGTGGGTGGCGTGCTGCGCCTGATCGGCAACGTCATCTGGCTCCTGCTCGCCGGCTGGGCGATGTGCCTGTCGTACCTCGTCGCCGGGGCACTCTTGTGCCTGACGATCATCGGCATCCCGTTCGGCGTGGCCGCGTTTCGGCTCGCCTTCTTCGTGATCTGGCCGTTCGGCCGCGTCGCGGTGCACGACTCCGACCGCGTGCCCGGGGTCAGCGCGATCGCCAACGTGCTGTGGTTCGTCCTCGCGGGCTGGTGGCTCGCGCTCGGCCACCTCGTGACCGGCGTGCTGCTCTGCCTGACCATCATCGGGATCCCCTTCGGAATCCAGTCGTTCAATCTGGCGGGCCTCGCGCTCGCGCCGCTCGCGCGCGCGATCGTGCCCGCCGACGACCCGCGGCGGTTCGCCTGATGGCCGCCGCGGCGCCGGAGACGCCGGAGGCGGTCCTCGCCGACCTCGACGGCCTCGTCGGGCTCGCGCCCGTGAAGGCAGCCGTGCACCGCCTCGCCGACGTGCACCGCCTCAACGCGCACCGGCGCGCGGCCGGCGAGCCCGTCATCGAGCGGCCGCTCGACCTCGTCTTCGCCGGCGACCCGGGCACCGCGGAGGACGAGGTGGCCCGGATCGTGGCGCGCCTCTACGCCGCGCTCGGGCTCCTGCCCGAGGCGCGGCTCGCCGAGGTCGGCCGCGAGCACCTGGTCGGCCCGGACGAGGCCCAGACGCGCGCCCGCGTCGAGGCTGCGGTGGCGGCCGCGCGGGGCGGCGTCCTGTTCGTCGACGACGCCCACCGGCTCTTCGCCGGCGAGCCCGGCGACCCGGGCGAGGCCGCGATCGCCGCGCTCGTGCAGGCGATGGGCGCCCCCGACCGCGGCTTCGCCGTGATCCTGTCGGGCCCGACGGAGCCGATGCGCGTGATCGCCGCGCACCATCCCGCGCTCGCCCCCGCCTTCGAGGACGTCGTGGAGTTCCCGCGCTACACGCCCGACGAGCTCGCGCTGCTCTTCGCGCGCGAGGCGGCGCGCCTCGGGATCGGCGTCCCCGACGAGGTGCAGGCGGCCGTGGCCGCGCACCTCGCCGAGGTGCACGCCGCGGGCCGCTTCCGCGACGCGCGCTACGTACCCGCGCTGGTCGAGGAGATGTACGCGCGCCTGGCGGCGCGCGCCCTCGCCGACGGCGACCTCGCGGACGCCGAGCACCGCGCCTTCGCCGCCGCCGACGTACCGCCCGTGGCGGCCGCCGGGCCCGCCGCGACGGGCCTGCGCGTCGGCTTCAGCGCTGCCTAGACCGCCGCGCCGGCCAGGTAGCCGTCGTGGATCGCGTCCTCCCAGCGACGCGGCGAGCGCGCGTCGCCGATCGGGCGCGCGTCGATCCCGCGCTCGACGAGCGCGAGGCAGAGCGCGTCGTCGGCCGTGTGGCGGCCGGCGTGCAGGATCACCGGGGCGCGCAGCGTGCGCTCGAGCCCGTCGTAGCGCCCCACGACGGCCACCGCGCCCAGCTCGATGGCCTGCACGATCACGTCGGAGAGGATCAGGACGCCGGCGGCGCGCAGGCGCTCGAAGACGGGCCGCTCGGCGTGGTTCTCGGCGATCTCCTGGAGCGGCGCGATCCCGTCGGGCACGAGGGTCACGCGGCGGCCCTCGAGGGCGAGGGCCTCGGCCGGCCCGGCCGCCTTGCGGCTGCCCTCCTCGTCGACGAGGAGGACGTCGCCCGCGGGCAGCTCGGCGCCGCGCAGCCAGTCGTCGACGGCGATCGCGTGCTCCGGCGGGGTCGGGCGCGAGCCCGTGGCCACCAGCACCCGGTCGGGCGCGAGCGCCGCGACGGCGTCCGCGTCAGCCGCCACGCCGAGGCGCACGTCGACGCCGAGCAGGTCGAGCTCGGCGGCGCGCCACGACCAGAGGTCGTCGAGGGCGCGCAGGGCCGGGAGGGTGGCGGTGCGGGAGATCTGGCCGCCGAGGGCGTCCGCGGCCTCGAGCAGGGTCACGCGGTGGCCGCGCTCGGCCGCGGCGCGGGCGGCCTCGAGGCCGCTGACGCCGCCGCCGACCACGACCACGTGGCCGGGCGCCGCGCTCGGCGTCAGGCCGCGCTCCGTCTCGTAGCCGGAGGTCGGGTTCTGGGCGCAGGCGATCGGGAACTTCCGCATCCGCCGCGAGATGCAGACGTTCTGGCCGACGCACATCCGCTGGCGGCCCGCCTCGCCGCGGGCCGCCTTGGCCACGAGGTCGGGGTCGGCCATCAGGGCGCGGGTCATGCCGACGAGGTCGCAGGCCCCGTCGGCGAGCGCCTGCTCGCCGAGGGCGGGGCGGTTGATCTTGCCCTCCGCGAGGATCGCGAGGCGGTCGGAGGCGACCGCCTTCGCGCGCGCCGCGTTCGGGATGCCGATCCCCGGTGGCACGTCAAGCGGCGGGATGATCAGCTCGGTGTGCTGGTAGTCGCCGTTGCCGATGCCCATGTAGTCGATGTCGCACTCGGCCTCGAGGTGCTGCACAAGCCGCTCGAACTCGGGGCTGCGCACGCTGATCGTGACGCCGAGGATCGCGTCGTCGCCGATCGCGTCGCGGACGGCGCGCAGGACCTCGACGGCGAAGCGGGCCTTGTTCTCGAAGGAGCCGCCGTAGCGGTCGCTGCGCAGGTTGCGCTCGTCGTAGAGGAAGGAGTCGATCAGCGTGTCGTACGAGAACATCAGCTCGATCCCGTCCGTGCCGGAGCGCATCGCGGTCTCGGCGCAGTCGGCGAAGCAGCGCGTGATCAGGTCGATCTCGTCCGTGGTCATCGCGTGGATGCGGCCGACGCCGAAGTAGCCGGGCGCGTCCGAGGGGCCCCACTGGAGGCCGCCGGTGGCCAGGGGGTCGGCGTTCGGGCCCATGTGGTAGAGCTGGTTGATCAGCGTGCCGCCGTGCTCGTGCACCGCCTCGACCACCGTCCTCAGGCCCTCGACGAAGCCGGGCCTCGTGTGGTCGTAGTTCTGCGGGGTGACGCGGCCCGTCGGGTGCGGCGGGATCGGCTCCATCACGAGCAGGCCCGCGCCGCCGGCGGCGCGCGCCACGTAGTAGCCGCGCACCCGCTCGCCGTGGATGCCGCCGTCGGAGTACGACTGGGTGTGCGCGGTCAGGGTGACCCGGTTGCGCACCCGCGTCCCGCGCAGCTCGATGGGGGAGAGGAGCCGCTCGAAGTCCATGGCGGGATCGTAGGGCGCGCGTGGGCCGCGTGCGCGCCGGGCCCGCGCGGGCGGAGGGCTAGTAGCGCTGTTCGCCCTGGAGGCGCCGCATCGCCTCGAGCACCTCGGGCGGGGCGCCCTCGCGGGCGGCCTGCTCGATCGGGTCGGGGCGCACCTCGAGCGAGGCGAGGACGTCGGCCGGCACCTCGCCGCAGCTGACGGCCGCGACGACGGCGAAGCGCTCGGCGAGCTCGCGGGCGGCGGCCGTCGACTGGCCGATGAAGGTCTCGACGGCCTTGTCGAAGCGGGCGCGGCCGCCGTGCTCGTCAACCACCTGCGGGGCGGCATCCGCCCACTCGGCGAGCGCCGGCGCCTCGACCTCGATGTGGAACTGCAGCCCCCAGGCGCGGTTCTGGAGCCGGAAGGCCTGCGTCGTCGAGTCGTTGCGCGCGAGGACGGTGGCGCCGGGCGGCGGCGCGAAGCCGTACCAGTGCCACTCGAAGCCGTAGAAGGGCCGGGGCATCCCGGCGAGGAGCAGGTCGTCGTCGGCCTCGCGCGTCAGCCCGACGTCGGCGAAGCGGGCCACCTCGGGCTGCTCGACGGCGTGGATCGAGCCGCCGCCGGCGCGGGCCAGCAGCTGGCCGCCGAGGCAGACGCCGAGGATCGGCACGCCCAGGTCGAGGGCCTCCTCGAGCAGGTCGAGCTCGGCCGCGATCCAGGGCTCCGAGCCGTCCTGATCGGGATGGGCGGTGCCGCCGAGCGAGACGATCGCGTCGTGGTCCTCGAGGTCGGGGCGCTCAGCCTGCTCGTACGTGCGCCAGAAGGAGACGGGGCCGGCGGCCTCGAGGGGCGCGAGCAGGGCGCCGGCGTAGCCGTCGTGGTCGTGCTGGATGACGAGGGTGCGCACGGGGGATCCTTCGCCGCCGGGTCAGCCATAGCCGTGGGCGCGGGCGATCTCGACGAAGCGCCGGGCCAGGGCCTCGGCGGCCTGCGCGTTGCCCTCCACGAGGGCGTCGGTGTCGGCCCGGATCGCGTCCTTGTCCGCGCCGTGCTCGTCGAGGTTCCACTCGCCGACGTCCATCCACCACTCGACGGTGCGGCGGTCCACCTCGATGTGGAACTGCAGGCCCCAGGCGGTCGGGCCGACCCGGTAGGCCTGGTTGCCCGCCGCGTTGACCGCGAGCGGGACGCCGCCCGGCGGCATCGCGAAGTTGTAGTGGTGCCACTCGAAGGCGCGGTAGCCGCGCCCGAGCGGCCCGAGCAGCGGGTCGGCCTCGCCCTCCGGGGTCAGCCCGATGTCGAACCAGCCCTGCTCCGTCGGCGAGGGCCCGACGGCGGCGCCCGCGGCGCGCGCCAGGATCTGGCCGCCGAAGCAGACGCCGAGCATCGGCAGCTCGCGCTCGAGGCCCTCGCGCAGGAGCCGCAGCTCCTCGGGGATCCACGGGTGGCGGTCGTCCTCGTCGGGCATCGCCACGCCGCCCATCAGGACGACGGCGTCGTACGGGGCGAGGCTCTCGGGTGCGGGGTCCTCGAAGGTGCGCCAGACGTCGACCCGGCCGGCCTCGTGGAAGGCGGGCTCGAAGGCCGCCAGGAGGTTCGTGAGGTCGTGCTGGATCTGCAGGGTGCGCACGCCCGGCAGTGTACGGGGGCGGTGCGGGGCCGGGGCGCGGGCCCCGGGGGGCGATCGCCTACGGTGCGGGCATGGCGGCTGGGCGCGGACGGTGGGCGGACACGGCCACCGTGCTCGCCCTGATCACGATCGCCATGTGGGCGCTCAACATCCCGGTCTCCAAGCTGGCGCTGGACGACTGGGAGCCGCTCGCCTTCTCGCTCGTGCGGTTCGGGATCGGCGGCCTGTTCTACGGGGTCTGGGTGCTGGCGCGCGAGGGGTCACTGCGGGTCGAGCGCCGCGACTGGCCGATGTTCGCGGCGGGCGGGCTGATCGGGATCTTCCTGAACCAGATCGGCTACATGTACGCGCTCGAGAAGACGACCGCCTCGACCGTGGTCCTGATCATGGCCACGACGCCGATCTGGACGGCGCTCGTGGCGCGGGCGCTCGGCTGGGAGTTCGTCAAGCCGCTGTTCTGGCTGGCCATCGCCGTCGCCACCGGCGGCGTCCTGCTCGTCCTCTGGGGCTCGGGCGGGACGGTCGAGATCGAGAGCATCCAGGGCGACCTGCTCGCGCTCCTGATGGCGGTCACGTGGGGCACGTACAGCGTGATCGTGCGGCCGCTGATGGACCGCTACTCGCCGGCGCACGTCTCGGCGGTGATGATGCTGGTCGGCACCGTGCCGCTGATCGCGTTCGGCGGGCCGCAGCTGATGCGCCAGGACTTCGGCTCCTTCGGGGCGGCCGGCTGGGTCGGGATGGGCTACGCCCTGTTCGCCTCGCTGATCATCGCGAACCTGCTCTGGTTCCACGCGATCCGCCGGGTCGGCTCGGCCCGCACGGTCGCCTTCATGCCGCTGCAGCCGTTTTTCGGGATCGTCTTCTCGTGGCTGCTCCTCGGCGAGCGGCTCGACTGGCGCCAGCTCGCCGGCGGCCTCGTCATCGTTGGCGCCATCGTCGTGGCCACGCGCAGCGTGGCGCCGCTGCCGCGTCGGGTCGACCCCGGCGCGGCGGGCAATGTCGACTGACGCCGGGCGGGGCTAGTCGCCCTGCTCGACGAAGTACTTGCCGGTCTGGCCGTCCGAGAACCAGCGGCTCGTGACCGTCTTCTTGCGGGTGAAGAAGTCCACGCCGTCGGTGCCGTGCGCGTGCAGGTCGCCGAGGAACGAGTCCTTCCAGCCCGAGAAGGGGAAGAAGGCGACGGGGGCGGCGACGCCGACGTTGACGCCGATCATGCCGACCTCGACCTCGTGGCGGTAGCGGCGGACGGCCGCGCCCGACTCGGTGAAGATCGAGGTGCCGTTGCCGTAGCGCGAGCCGTTGACGAAGGCGATCGCGTCGGCCAGCGTGTCGACCTCGACGACGCTGAGGACGGGCCCGAAGACCTCCTCGCGGGAGATCTCCATCGCGTCGGTGACGCCCTGCACGATCGTCGGGCCGACGTAGGCGCCCTCGGCGGGCAGGCCCGGCTCGCGGCCGTCGACGGCGAGGGTCGCGCCCTGCTCGAGGGCGTTGTCGATCATGCCGCGGATGCGGTCGCGCGCCTCGCAGGAGACGACGGGGCCGACGCTGGTGCCCTGCTCCATGCCGTCGCCGACGGTGAGGGCCTCGGTGCGGGGCACGAGCTCCTTCGCGAGCTCGGCCCAGGCGCCGCCCACGGCGACGACGATCGAGCCGGCCATGCAGCGCTGGCCGGCCGCGCCGAACGCGGAGCCGAGGATGTTGTCGGCCGTCTTGTCCATCACGGCGTCGGGCATCACGACCATCGAGTTCTTCGCGCCGCCGAGCGCCTGGACGCGCTTCTTGCTGGCCGCGGCGCGCTCGTAGATGTACTGCGCGGTCGCGGCGGAGCCGACGAAGGAGACGGCGTCGATGCCGGGGTGGTCGAGGATCGCGTTGACCACGTCGCGGGAGCCGTTGACCATGTTGACGACGCCCGGGGGCAGGCCGAGCCCGTCGATCAGCTCGAAGACGATCTGCTGCGTCATCGGGACCTGCTCGGACGGCTTGAGGATGAACGTGTTGCCCGTGGCGATCGCGAACGGCAGGAACCACATCGGCACCATCGCCGGGAAGTTGAACGGCGTGATCGCGGCGCAGACGCCGACGGGCTGGCGGATCGTCTCCGCGTCGACGTTCGTGGCGACGCCCTCGAGGGTGCGGCCCTGCATCGTGGTCGGGATCGCGCAGGCGCACTCGACCATCTCGATCATGCGCTCGACCTCGGCGCGCGCGTCGGGGAACGTCTTGCCCATCTCGGCCGTCACGCACTCGGCGAGGCGGTCCTTGTGCTCCTCGAGCTGCTGGCGAAACCCGAACAGCCAGCGGGCGCGCTCGATCGTGCTCTTCGCCTTCCAGGCGGGGAAGGCGGCGCGCGCGGCCTGCACGGCCTGGTCGACGTCGCTCGCCCCCGACAGCGGCACCTGCGAGAGCACTGCGCCCGTGGCGGGGTTCTGCACGTCCAGGAGCTCGCTGGAGGCGGACGGCACCCACGCGCCGTTGATGTAGTTCGGGAGGATCTTCACGGCGGTCGCGCTCATCGTCTCGGGCACCTCGGGTCGGACGGGTGGACGCCCCGGATGCTACCTACGACGCGGCGTCGGGGGCGCGCTCCACGAGCTGGCGCTTGATGCGGGCGAGGATCGCGCCCGTGGAGCGCATGCGCAGGGGGGAGACGACCTCGGCGAGGCCCATGCCCAGCGCGAACTCGCTGGGGGTCGCCAGCACCTCGTCCACGGTGCAGCCGTCGAGGCCGGCGTGGATGATCCCGGCGAAGCCCTTCGAGGTGGGCGCCTCGTCGGGGGCGGCGAAGAACAGCCGCACCGGGCCGTCCGCGTCGACCTCGGCCTGCACGAAGAGCGGCGTCTGGCACTCATGGACCCGCTCGAGCTCCTGCCCGGCGAGCCGCTCGGGCAGGTCCGGCAGGCCGTTCGCGTACTCGAGCAGCAGGTCGAGCCGCTCCGTGCGGTCGCACTCGGCGAACTCGTCGACGATGGCCTGCAGGCCCGGGGGGAGCGCGGCGCCCATCGCGGCCTACGGCTTCTCGATCGGCACGCGCACGGCGTTGCCCCACTCGACCCACGAGCCGTCGTAGTTGCGGACGTGCTCGAAGCCCAGGAGGTGCGTGAGCACGAACCAGGTGTGGCTCGAGCGCTCGCCGATGCGGCAGTAGGTGACGACGTCGTCGCCCGACGCGAGGCCGATCTCGCCTTCGTAGATCGCGCGCAGCTCGTCAGCCGTCTTGAAGGTGCCGTCCTCGTTGGCGGCGCGCTTCCACGGCACGCTGCTCGCCGTCGGGACGTGGCCGCCGCGCTGGACGCCCTCCTGCGGGTAGTCGGGCATGTGCAGGAGCTCGCCCGTGAACTCGCCCGGGGAGCGCACGTCGACGAGGGGGCCCTGGCCGATGTGGGCGAGGACGTCCTCCTTGAAGGCGCGGATCGCCGCGTCGTCGCGCGCCACCACGGGGTAGTCGGCGGGCGCCACGGCGGGCTCGTCGGTTGTGGTGTCGCGGCCCTCGGCGACCCAGGCCGCGCGACCGCCGTCGAGCAGGCGCACGTCGGGGTGCCCGAACAGGCTGAACACCCACAGCGCGTATGCGGCCCACCAGTTGAAGTTGTCGCCGTAGATGACGACGGTGGTGCCGCGGCCGATGCCGCGCGCGGCGCACATCGCCGCGAAGCCCTCGGCGTCGATGTAGTCGCGCGTGACCTCGTCGTTGAGGTCGATGTGCCAGTCGAGCTTGCGCGCGCCCGGGATGTGGCCCGTGTGGTACAGCAGGACGTCCTCGTTGCACTCGAGCACGACGAGGCCGTCGTCCGCGAGGTGGTCCTCGAGCCACTGCGTGGTCACGAGGCGCTCGGGGTGGGCGTAGGCGGCGAACTTGGGGTCGTGGTCGGCGGGCAGGGGCATTACGGGCTCCTCGGTGGTGCAGATGGGTGCGTCGGGCGTTTCGGCCGCGGGTAGCGTACGGCCGTCAGCCGGCGCTCGGCGCCGCCTGGTCGACGAGGCGGTCGAGCGGCGCCCAGAAGTCGGCCTGCGCGCGGGCGTCCTCGCGCTTGGGAGCGAAGTGGTCGTAGGCGACGGCGTCCGTCGAGGCGAGCTCGGTGATCCCGGCCGGGTGCGGCGCGATCCGCGCCGCGAGGGCGTCGGCGCCGCCGCGGCCGACCACGAGGTCCTGGTCGCCGACCAGCATCTCGACCGTCGTGCCGGCGGGCACGGGCGGCAGCTCGGCGGGCAGGCCCAACGGCTCCGCGGGGAAGACGGCGTAGACGGCCGCGGGGGCGGGTACGCCCCAGGCGGCGGCCATGGCGGCGTAGACGACGGCGAGGCCGCCGCCGAGGGAGTAGCCCGCGGCGACCACGGGCCCCGTGGCGCCCCGCCGCTCGGCCTCGGCGAGGCCGTCGCGGATGCCGGCCTCCGTGCCGCGCAGCATGCTTGCCGGGCTCGACAGGAGGCCCGCCTGGTAGTCGGGGAAGACGACTGCGGCGCCCGTCGCGTTGAGGTGGTCGATCCAGGCCCCGTAGTCGGCCGGGTCGAGGTCGTTCCAGCCGTGCAGGAGCACCACCGTCGCGCGGGCCTCGCCGGCGGGCATGAAGACCTGCGCGCGCGGGCCGGTGGGGTCCGGCTCCCCGTCGTCCTCGGCCGCGGTGGCGCCGGCGCCGTCGGCGGCCGAGGCCACGGGGGCCGTCGTCGCCGCCCCGGCGTCCGCCGCGGGGGGCGCGGCTGCGTCGTCCGAGCCCGCGCAGGCGGCGAGGAGCAGCACCGGGAGGGCGAGGGCGAGCAGGGCGAGGAGGAGGCGGCGCATCAGTCGAAGAGGCCGCGCTGGGCCGGACCGGCGGCCGGGGCCACGGCCACGCCGGCTTGGGCGAGGAGCTGGCGCAGGCGGTCCGCGTTGTCGGGGCCCTGGGTGTCGGCGTTGGTGTTGAACATGGCGTAGAGGCGGGAGGTCGAGCGCGCCAGCGCGCGCAGCGGCTCCACCCACTCTGCCAGTTCGTCGTCGGCGTAGAGGTGGTCGAAGCGGGCGGAGGCGCCGCCGCCGCGGCGGTTCCAGGTCGCGGCGTTGCGCCCGTGGAAGCGGACGTAGCCCGTCCCGCTCGTGGCCGCGACCACCGTCGGCGCCACGTTCGGGGTAGCCACCCGCGGCGCGTCGACCGCCACGTACGTCAGGCCGCGCTCGCGCAGCCCGGCGAGAGTCTCGTCGACGAGGTCGGGGGCGAGCCAGTCGCGCTGCCGGAACTCCACCATCAGGTCGTGTCCCGGCAGGCCCGCGCGGATCCGGTCGAGGCGCTCCCAGGCCGCGTGGCCCGGGACGGCCGAGGGCGGCAGCTGGACGAGCACGCCGCCGAGCCGGCCCGCGTCGGCGAGCGGGCGCAGGGCGCGGGCGAAGCGGGCGAGGACGCGCTCCTCGAGCGCCGCCGACGGCACCACGTGCCCCTGCCCGGTGACCTCGGAGACGAGCGGGCGCAGGTCGGCCGGCAGCTGCTCGGGCCGCACGCGGTGGCCCGTGATCAGGCCGAACGCCTTGACGTGGAAGACGAACCCGGCGGGCGTGCGCTCCGCCCAGGTAAACGTGGTTCGCTCGGCGGGGATCGCGTAGTACGAGGCGTCGACCTCGACGGTGTCGAAGTGCTCGGCGTAGACGCGCAGCCGCGCCTCGGCGCTCGTCGCCGTGGGCGGGTACCAGTCGGCGATCAGGCCCTTCTCGACCCAGGCGCAGGTGCCGACCCGGACGGTGGCGGTCACGCCGGCGGGTGCCGCTCGATCCAGTGGCGGGCGATGTCGGCGCGGCGCGCGATCCAGACCCCGTCGCGCCCCCGCACGTGGTCGAGGAAGCGGCGCAGGCCGTCGATGCGGCCCGGGCGGCCGGCGATCCGGGCGTGCAGCCCGACGTCCATGATCCCGGGGCGGGTGGCGCCCTCCCGCCAGAGCGCCTCGAAGGCGTCGATCAGGTAGGTCGCGAAGTCGTCCGCCGTCCGGAAGCCGTTCGGGGTGGCGAAGCGGGCGTCGTTGGCGTCGAGGGTGTAGGGCACGATCAGGTGCGGCCGGCCCGCCGCCTCGACCCAGAACGGCAGCTCGTCGGAGTAGTCGTCGGAGTCGTAGAGGAAGCCGCCCTCCTCGGCCACGGGCCGACGCGTGGCGAGGCTGACGCGGCCCGTGGACCAGCCGACGGGCCGCGCGCCGGCGGCGGCCTCGATCGCGGCGATCGGGCGGCGGATGTGGTCGCGCTCGACCTCCTCGTCGACGCCGTCGTAGTCGATCCAGCGGTAGCCGTGGCGGCAGATCTCGTGGCCCAGCGCGGCCGCGTGGCGGACCGGGTCGGGGTTGAGCTCGACCGTCTGGCCGCAGGCGAACATCGTCGCCGGGGTGCCGGCCTCCTCGAGGGCGTCGAGGACCCGCCACACGCCGACGCGGCCGCCGAAGGCGTAGATCGACTCCGTGATCAGGTCGCGGCCGGCGCGCGGGACCCCGGCGATCTCGGTGAGGTACGTCTCGCTCTCGCCGTCGCCGTGCTCGACGCTGCGCTCGGCGCCCTCCTCGTAGTTGAGGACGAGGCCGAGGGCGACGCGGGCCCCGTCCGGCCAGTCGGCGGCGGGGCGGTTGCGGCCGTATCCGACCAGGTCGCGGGGGTGGGCGTCCATCGCGGTCCAGCGTAGGCGAGCCGGCTCGGGCGGGGAAGGCCCGCGTACCCTTTGCGTGTGACCCCCGAGGCCCCGATCGGCATGTTCGACTCCGGCGTGGGCGGCCTCACCGTCCTGCACGCCGTGATGGTGCGGCTCCCGCACGAGGACGTCGTCTACGTCGGCGACACGGGGCGCTTCCCGTACGGGCCGCGTACGCGGGACGAGCTCGTGGGGTACGCCCGCGAGCTGACCGCGGTCCTCGTCGAGCGCGGTGCGAAGGTCGTCGTGGTGGCCTGCAACTCGGCGACGGCGGCCGCCCTGCCCACCCTGCAGCGCGAGTGCCCCGTGCCCGTGCTCGGGGTCGTCACGCCGGAGGCGCGCGCCGCCGTGCAGGCGACGCGCAACCGCCGGGTCGGGGTGCTGGCCACGGAGGCGACGGTGGCGAGCGGCCGCTACGTCGACGCGATCCACGACCTCGACGCCGGTGTCGAGGTCGTGCAGGTCGCCTGCCCCGGCCTCGCCGAGGCGATCCAGGGCGGCGAGCCGTACTCAGAGCGCACCCTCGAGCTGGCGCAGGCGACCTGCGCGCCCCTGCGCGAGGCCGGCGTCGACACCGTCGTCCTCGGCTGCACCCACTACCCGCTGATCCGGCACATGCTGCAGCGCGAGCTCGGCGCGGACGTGCAGACGATTGCGGCCGCCGAGGAGCTCGCCGGCGAGGTCGCCGCCACGCTGGCCCGCAAGGGCTGGGAGCGCGACCGCGGGCACCGCGGTGGCTGCGCCTTCGTCGCCACCGGCGATCCGGAGGCGTTCCGCGAGGAGGGTACGCGCTTCTTGCAGTTGCCGATCGGCGCGGTCGAGCACCTCGACGTGACCGGCTGAGCGGCGCGGTGTACGCTGCGGCTGCTCGATCCCGCCGTGCCCTGTGATCTGCGCTCGAGCCGATGTTCCGAGACATGGGACCTCGCGGTCCCGGCGCCGCCACTCCACGGCCGCGTCGGGCGGGGGACCCACCTGCATGCAGCAGGTTCGACGGGACGGGGGCGCGGCGGGATGGGGCGACCCCCGCGGGCCCCGCGCCCTGCGACAATCGGCGTGTGATCTACCTCGACCACGCCGCCACCGCGCCGCCCGACCCGCGCGTCGCGGACGCCATGCTGCCGCACCTGACGGGCCGCGTCGGCAACCCGTCCGAGCCGCACGCGGCCGGCCGCCGCGCCCGCGCGGACCTCGAGGCGGCGCGCGCCGGGATCGGCGCGCTGCTCGGGCATGAGCGCGTCGTCCTGACGTCCGGCGGCACCGAGGCCGACAACCTCGCCGTGCTCGGCCGTGCGGCGGGCGCGCCGGGGCGGATGGTGATCTCAGCGCTCGAGCACCCGGCCGTCCTGCGCCCCGCCGAGGCGCTCGCCGCGCGCGGCTGGGAGCTCGCCGTGGCACCCGTCCTCGCCGACGGCCGCATCGACGTCGCGGCGCTCGCCGAGCTGGTGCGCTCGGGCGACGCGCTCTGCTGCGCGATGGGCGCCTCGAACATCACCGGGGTCGTGCAGCCGATCGCCGCGATCGCGGAGCTCTGCGCCGAGCGCGGCGTGCCGCTGCATGTCGACCACGTCCAGACCGCGGCCGGGGCGGACGCCTCGATCGCGGGCCTGCCCGGCCGCGTCACGATCGCGGTCGCCGCGCACAAGCTCGGCGGCCCGCGCGGCGTCGGGGCGCTCGTGGGCGCCGTCGACGGCCTCGCGCCGCTCGCCTACGGGGGCGGCCAGGAGGCGGGGCTGCGGCCGGGCACCGAGGACGTCGTCGGCGCCGTCGGCCTCGCGGCGGCGCTCGCCCTGCGCCAGGGCCCCGCGGCGGGCGACGAGCGGGCGCGGCGCGCCGCGCTGCGCGACGCGCTCGAGGCCCGCCTCGGCCTGCCCGTCGCCGGCGGCTCCGCCCCGCGGCTGCCCGGCCACCTCCTGCTCCTGACGGGCTTCCGGGGCGACACCGCGGTGCGCCTGCTCGACGACCGCGGCGTCTGCGTCGCCGCCGGCTCGGCCTGCGCGAGCGGCGAGCCCGCGCCCGAGCCGGCGCTGCTCGCGATGGGCCTCGACGCCGCCGCGGCGCGCGGCGCCGTGCGCGTCACGCTCGGCCCGGAGACCACGCAGGCCGACATCGACGGCTTCGCGGACGCCTGGGCCGCGGTCGCGGCCGACCTCGCCCGCGCCCGGGAGGCGCTCGCGTGATCGACCTCGCCCGCGTCGGCGCGATCTCCGACCCCGACGGCGACGGCCGCGCGGGCGGTGGCGCCTGCGACGACCGCATCCGCGTCACGCTGCGCCTCGCCGGGGAGCGCCTCGCCGAGGTCCGCTTCGGCGCGGACGCCTGCGCGTCGGCCACGGCCGCGATGGCCCGCCTCGCCGCGCTCGCCGAGGGGCGCACGCTCCTCGACGCGGCCCGCCTCGGCCGCGCCGACGTCGGCGACGTGGATTCGCCCGCCTGCGCCCTGACCGCCGTCGATGCGCTCCACGCCGCCCTCGGCGACGCCGTCGTGCGCGGCGCCGGTGCCGCTCCTGACGCGACCCGGGTCGGCGTGGCGATGAGCGGCGGCGTCGACTCGGCGCTCGTCCTCGCCGAGGCCGTCGACGAGGGGCGCGCCGCCCTCGGCCTGACCCTGCGGCTCTGGATCGACCCGGCCGCGCCCGCCCCCGAGCGCGCCTGCTGCGCCCCCGACAGCGTCCGCCGCGCGCGCGACCTCTGCCACGCGCTCGGCGTGCCGCACCTGATGCTCGATCTGCGCGAGCCGTTCCGCGCCGCGGTCGTCGACCCGTTCGTGGCCGGCTATGCGGCCGGCGAGACCCCGAACCCGTGCGCGACCTGCAACGGCGCGTTCCGCTTCGACGCCCTCGACGGGGTGGCCACCCGGCTCGGCTGCACCGAGTGGCGCACCGGCCACTACGCGCGCCTCGTGGAGCGCGACGGCCGCTTCCTGGTGGCGCGCGGCGCCGACCCCCTCAAGGACCAGTCCGCGATGCTCGCCCTCGTCGACCCGGGCATCCTCGGCCGCGTGCGGCTGCCCCTCGGCGACCGCGTCAAGGCGGCCGTCGTCGGCGACGCCCGCGGGCGCGGCCTCGCGGCCGCCGACGCGCCCGAGAGCCAGGAGGTCTGCTTCCTCGGCGGCGGCGCGCTCGCCCCCTTCCTCGCCCGCCAGGGCGTCGCGCTCGGGGCGGGGCCGATCGTCGACGAGGAGGGCGCCGTTCTCGGGGCGCACGCGGGCGCGGTCGCCTACACGCCGGGCCAGCGCCGCGGCCTCGGCGTCTCGCGCGGCACCGAGCCCCTGCACGTCCTGCGCGTCGAGCCGGCCACGAACACCGTCGTCGTCGGCCGCCTGAGCCGCCTCGGCCGGCGCGCCGTGCCCCTGCGCGACGTCGTCGTGCACGCGCCCGCCGAGCGGGTCGAGGCGTGTTTCCGGGTGCGGGCGGAGCCGATCCCGGGCGTGCTCGAGCCGGACGGCCGGGGCGGGGCGGTCGTGCGCCTCGTGCGCGACGCGTACCAGGCCGCCCCGGGGCAGGTCTGCGTGCTCTACGACGGCGACTGCGTGGTGGCCGCCGGCGTCGTCGCCGGCTGACGGGTCCGGGAGGCGTCTTCGCGTACCCTGCGGGCCTGATGCTGGCCCACGAGATCCGCGCCGCCTTCCGCGACCACTTCGCCGCGCGCGAGCACCGCGTCATGCCGTCGGCGAGCCTCGTGCCCGCCTCGCTCGACCCGTCGGTGCTCCTGACGACGGCCGGCATGCAGCCCTTCAAGCCGTACTTCCTCGGCGTCGAGGCGCCCCCGGCGCCGCGGCTGACGTCGACGCAGAAATGCTTCCGCACGACCGACATCGACGAGGTCGGCAAGACCGCCCGCCACCTGACCTTCTTCGAGATGATGGGCAACTTCTCGATCGGCGACTACTTCAAGGCCGACGCGATCGACTTCGCCTGGAGCCTCGTCACCGGCGCCTGGGGCATCGACCCCGAGCGCGTCTGGATCACCGTCTTCGAGGGCGACGACCAGGTCCCCAGCGATGACGAGGCGCGCGGGCTCTGGCTCGCGCAGGGCGTGCCCGCGGAGCGCATCGTCGGCCTCGGCCGCAAGGACAACTTCTGGCAGGCCGGGCCGACCGGTCCGTGCGGGCCGTGCACCGAGCTCTACTACGACCGCGGTCCCGAGCACGGCTGCGGCCGTCTCGCCGGCCCCGAGGGCTGCGCGCCCGGCTGCGACTGCGACCGCTTCCTCGAGTTCTGGAACCTCGTCTTCATGCAGTACGACCAGGACCAGGACGGCGGCCTCGCGCCGCTGCCCTCGCCGTGCGTCGACACGGGCGCCGGCGTCGAGCGCGTCGCGGCGCTCCTGCAGGGCGTCCACTCCGTCTACGAGACGGACCCGTTCCGGGCGATGATCGGGGCGATCGAGGCGTGGACGGGCGCCTCGTACGCGGCCGGCGGCGTCCAGACGAAGGCGCTGCGCGTCCTCGCCGACCACGGCCGCGCGATGGCGTTCCTCGCCGCCGACGGCGTCCTGCCCGCCAACGAGTCGCGCGGCTACATCCTGCGCCGCGTCATCCGCCGCGCCGTCTCGCACGGCCACCGGCTCGGCATCGAGGGCGCCTTCCTGCCGCGCCTCGCCGACCTCGTGATCGACCAGCTCGGCGACGTCTACCCCGAGCTCGTCGCCCACCGGGACGAGGTGCACCGCATCCTCGGCGCCGAGGAGGAGCGCTTCCTGCGCACGCTCGAGACGGGTACGCAGCTGCTCGACGAGACGGTTGCGCGCGTGCGCGCCGCCGGCGCGACGGAGATCGCCGCCGCGGACGCCTTCCTCCTGCACGACACGTACGGCTTCCCGTTCGAGCTCACGCAGGAGCTCGCGGCCGAGCAGGACCTGTCCGTCGACGAGGCCGGCTTCGCCGAGCTGATGGAGGCCCAGCGCGAGCGGGCCCGCGCCGCGGCCGGCAAGGGCGGCGGCGTCGACCTCGACCGGGTCGCCGCCTTCGCGCGCGATGCGGGCTTCACCACGGCCTTCGTCGGCTACGGCGACCTCGACCTCAAGACGCAGGTCGGCGCGCTCGAGGACCTCGGCGACGGCCGCCGCGTCGCCAAGCTGCGTGAGTCGCCCTTCTACCCGGAGGGCGGCGGCCAGGTCTCCGACCGCGGCCACCTCGAGTCCGAGACGGGCCGCGCCGCGGTCGTGGAGGTCGTGCGCTTCGACGGCGACCAGGCGCTCGTGCTGATGCCCGAGCAGGGCGAGATCGTGGCGGGACAGGAGGTGCGGGCCGTGGTCGACGCGGCGCGCCGGCGACCCACGCAGGCCAACCACACGGGCACGCACGTGCTGCACCGGGCGCTCCAGGAGGTGCTCGGCGACCACGTCCGCCAGAAGGGCTCGTCCGTGCGCCCCGACAAGCTGCGCTTCGACTTCTCGCACGACCACCCGCTCACCCCCGAGGAGCTGGCGCGGGTGGAGGGCATCGTCAACCGGGTCGTCGTCGAGGGGCACCGCGTGCACTGGTTCGAGACCTCGCAGGACGAGGCGCGCGCGCTCGGGGCGATGATGCTGTTCGGGGAGAAGTACGGCGACGTCGTTCGCGTTGTCGAGATCGAGGGCTTCTCCCGCGAGCTCTGCGGCGGCACCCACGTGGCCTCGACGGCGGAGATCGGGCCGCTCCAGATCGTCTCCGAGTCGTCGGTCGGCCAGGGCGTGCGCCGCATCGAGGCGGTCACGAGCGGCGTGGCGCTCGACCTCCTGCGCCAGCGCGAGCGGGCCGCCGACCAGGCGGCGAAGGCCCTCAAGGTGGGGCCGGAGCGGCTGCCGGACGCCGTCCGCGACCTGCAGGAGCGCGTGCGCGAGCTCGAGAGGGCGCTCAAGGCCGGCGGCGGCTCCGCGGGCGGCGGCGCCGTCGACGCGCTCGCCGGGCAGGCCATCGAGCGCGGCGGCGTGCAGACCGTGGTCGCCGACGCGGGCGAGCTCGCGGCCGACCAGCTGCTCGAGCTCGCCGACCACCTGCGCGGCCGGCTCGGGCCGAGCGCGGCGATGCTCGTCGCGCAGTCGGGCGGCAAGGTGCACCTGATCTGCGCGGCCACGCCCGAGGCCGTGGCCGCCGGGGCCGACGCGGGCGCCGTGCTGAAGGCGGCCGCGCCGCTCGTGGGCGGCGGGGGCGGCGGCAAGCCGAACCTCGCGCGCGCCGGCGGCAAGGACGCTTCGGGCATCCCCGCGGCGCTCGAGGCCGCACGCGCGGCGCTCGACGCGCAGCTGCCGGGCTGATCCGCGCGTCCCCGGCGCGCCCGCGCGCGTCGCCCGTGCGGGCCGCGGGGTAGGGTGGGCGCCGTGAAGGTGCTCGCGCTCGACTACGGCAAGGCCCGCACCGGCGTCGCGGTCGGCGACGCCACGGGGGCGCTCGCCCGGCCGCTCGAGGTGATCGAGCGCGTCGGCGCGCCCGCGGGGATGGCGCGCCTGCTCGCTATCGTGGCGGAGCACGAGCCCGACCTCCTGCTCGTCGGGCTGCCCGTCCTGCCGGACGGCGGCCGCGGGGAGCAGGCGGACGCCACGCTGGCCTTCGTGGGTCGCCTGCGCGCGGCCTGCGAGGTCCCGATCGAGATGGAGGACGAGCGATTCACGAGCCGGATCGCCCAGACCAAGGGGGGCGCGGCGCGCCTGGACGCCCGGGCGGCCGCGGAGCTCCTGCAGGGATGGCTGGACCGCCGCCCCGGGGCGTAGGCGGGCGCCGCGCACTCGGTGCGGTCCTGCTCGTCGGCCTGCTCGTGGCCATGCTCGGCCTCGCCTGGTGGGGGATCGGGCAGGTCGTCTCGGACCCGCCGCCGCCCCCGGGCGCGCCCGTCGAGGTCGTGATCCCGCCGGGCGCCACGGGCGCCGAGATCGCCGGCATCCTCGCCGAGGCCGGGGTCGTGGCCGACCCCGAGGCGTTCGTGGAGGGCATCGCCGCCGACGGGATCGCCGCCGACCTCCGGCCCGGCACGTACGTGTTCCGGTCGAACGAGGAGTACAACCGGCTCGTCGACCAGCTCGTCGCCGGGCCGGCCGACAGCGCGGACACCCGGGTCGTGATCCCCGAGGGCTACGCGATCTGGGACATCCGGGACGAGGTCGCGGGCGTCGACATCACGGCGGAGCAGTTCGACGCCGCCCTCGCGGAGCACGCGCCGCCGACGGGCTTCCTCGCGGACGGGGAGGAGGCGCCGTCGCTCGAGGGGTTCCTGTTCCCGGCCACGTACGACGTCGGCCAGCCGGCGGACGCCGGCCAGCTGATCGCCGAGCAGCTGGCCGCCTTCGAGGCGAACGTCGCGAAGGTCGACATGTCCTACGCCGCATCGCGCAACCTGACGCCGTACGACGTCCTCAAGATCGCCTCGCTCGTGGAGCGCGAGACCGCCGACCCGGCGGAGCGGCGGATCGTGGCGGGCCTGATCTACAACCGCCTGAAGGCGGGCATGACGCTCGGCATCGACTCCGCCAACCAGTACGCGAACGGCTCCTGGCGGGAGCTGACGGCCGCCGACCTGGAGCAGGACTCGCCGTACAACCTGCGGCTCGAGCACGGCCTGCCGCCGACGCCGATCGCCAACCCGGGCCTCGCCGCGATCAAGGCCGCCGCGAACCCGGCCAAGGTCGACTACCTCTACATGTACGCGATCAAGGACGACCCCCGCCGGCGGCACTTCTTCACCGCCGACTACGACGTGTTCCTGCGGTACCAGAAGGAGAACCCCTACTCGTGATCAGCGGCACCACGCGCCTGCTCGGCGTGATCGGCGATCCGGTCTCGCACTCCCGCTCGCCGCGCATGCAGAACGCCGCGCTGCGCGCGATGGGGGTCGACTGGGCGTACGTGCCGCTGCCCGTCCGCGCGGACGAGCTCGAGGCCGCGCTGCGCGGCCTCGCCGCCGTCGGCTTCGTCGGCGTCAATGTGACGGTGCCCCACAAGGAGGCCGTGGCCCGGCTCGTCGACGAGCTGCGGCCGGTCGCCGAGGCGAGCGGCTCCGTCAACACGGTGGTGTTCGCCGCGGACGGCCGCCTGATCGGCGACTCCACGGACGGCCCGGCGATCGCCGCGGCGATCGCCTCCGAGGTGGGGGAGGCCTACACGGGCGAGGTGCTGGTGCTCGGCGCGGGCGGCTCGGCCCGCGCGGCCGCCGCGGCCCTCGCCCAGGAGGGCTGCGCGGTGCGCATCCACGCGCGCCGCCCCGAGGCCGCCGAGGCCCTGGCCCGCGACCTCGCCCACACGGGCGACGTGGCGGCGGTGGCCGAGCTGCCCGACCCGGTCGGCGGCGTCGTCGTGCACTGCACGCCGGTCGGGGCGCTCGTCGACCCCGACGCGATGCCGCTGCCCGCCACGCGCCTGATGGACGTGCGCGTCGTCGTCGATCTCGCCTATCGCGGCGACGCGACTCCGACGCCCCTGATCATGGCCGCCGCCGAGGCGGGCTGCGCCGTCGTCGACGGCCTCGAGGTGCTGGCCCGCCAGGGCGCCCGGGCGCTTGAGATCTGGACCGCGGAGACGGCGCCGCTCGAGGTGATGCTGGCCGCCGCCCGGGAGGCGTGAGCGGCCCGGCCCTGATCGGCCTCCTCGCCGGCCTCGCCGCCGGGGCGCTGGCCGTGCCGCTCGCCCGCCGGCTGCCCCGCGGCATTCCCGAGCGCCTCGCTCAGCCCGCCTGGACGCGCCACGCCCTGCGCGCCCGCGTGCTGGTGCCCGCCGGGGGCCTCGCCGGCCTCGGCGTGGGGCTGGCCGCGCCGGACCCCGCCGCGCTCGCGGTCGGGCTCGTCCTGGTCGCCGTCCTCGTGCCGGCCTGCGCCATCGACGTCGCCTGGCGGGTCGTCCCCGACAGCCTGGTCGTCGCGGGCGTCCTCGGCAGTCTGGCCGCCCTCGCCCTCCTCGACCGCGGTGCGCTCGTCGCACACCTCGCCCTCGGGGTCGTCGCCGGCGTCGCGGCGCTCGTCCTCGCCGGGCTCGCGCGCGGCGGCCTCGGCCTCGGCGACGTCAAGCTGGCGGCCATGCTCGGGGTCGCGCTCGGCGCGGCCCTCCCGCGCGCCGCGGCCTGGGCGCTGGTCGCGGCCGGCCTCGCCGCGCTCGTCGGGCTCGCCCGGCGCGGGCGCGGGGCGACGGTGCCGCTCGTGCCGTTCCTCGCGCTCGGCGCGCTGGCCGCGCTGGTCGGGGCGCCCGGGCCGCCGGGGGTGCCGCTGTAGGGCCGTCGCGGTTGTGACGAAACCGTGATGTTCCCGGGGGAGCGGGGGCCCGATTTGGGCGTACATTGTCAGCGGGCGACCGAATCCCTCCCTCTGACGACGTCGCCCGACGGCCCTCACCGGGCCGTCTGGTCTCAAACCGCCCTCTGGCGGGTCCTCCCACCTTGAGCGCCGTGTCCTCCCCGGGCACGGCGCTCAGCGGTTTCCGGGGCCCTACGCTTCGTCCATGGCACCGGTCAGGCACGCGGCGCAGGGCGGCGGCGTCGAGTTCGAGCTGGACCCCGAGACGGGGCACGCGGCGTGGCGCGTCGACGGGCGCCGCGCCGGGGTGCAGCGCGCCCGCCAGGTGGCGGGCGACGCCTCCGTCGACCGCATCCTGCGCGCCGTGGTGCGCGAGCTCCGCGCGCGGGCCGCGGGGGCCGGCGCGGACGGGGCGTGGCTGCGCGCGCTCGCGGGGCGGCTGTGGGCGGAGCGCCACGGCCCGGCCGCCGGCGCCGACCCGCAGGAGCGGCTCTTCTAGGTGCCGGCCAGCGCCGCGAGCGCGGCGAGGGCCTCGGCGAGGAGCGCCGCGAAGGCGTCGGCGGGGACGGGCTCGGCCGCGGCGGCGGCGAGGGCACCCAGGGCCTCCCCGGCGCGCGCGTAGGCGGCGGGGTCGAGCGGCTCGAGCGCCGCGCGGTCCCGTCCGAGGCCGCGGGTGACGTCCGCGACGCGCTCCTGGGCGTCCGCGTACGCGGCGGGGTCCGAGACCGCGCCGTCGACGACCCCCGCGGCGTAGCTCGGGCCGGCCGGCTCGAGCTGCACGACCAGTGCGGCGGCCAGATCGCGCGACTGCCCGGCGAGCGTGGCGAGGGACGGCTGCGAGGAGCGGCCGATGAACGTGCCGGCCGCGAGGCCCACCACGAGGGCGAGGGCGGCGACCAGCGCGACGACGAGGATGACGCGCGCGGAGACCCCGTCCCCGTCGTTGTCCCAGGCGCTCATCGCCCGAAGCATGACGCAGGCCCGCGCGCGCGGGGAAGTTAGGGTACCCTTTCATGCGTGACCACGGCGACCAGCCTCCGCCTCACGGGCGTCGCCCGCCGCTTCGGCGCGGTGACCGCGCTCGACCACGTCGACCTCGCCGTGGCGCCGGGCGAGGTGGTCGCCATCCTCGGCCCGTCGGGCTGCGGCAAGACGACCCTGCTCAACCTCGTCGCGGGCCACCTGCGCCCCGACGCCGGCACGATCGAGGTCGGCGGCCGCACCGTGGCCGGCGACGGCGCGTGGGTGGTGCCGCAGGACCGCCGGGTGGCGATGGTGTTCCAGGACTTCGCGCTCTTTCCGCACCTGACCGTGGCCGAGAACGTGGCCTTCGCGCTGCCCAAGGCGGCGCGCCGCGGCGGGGAGGCCCGCGCCCGCGAGCTGCTCGCCCTCCTCGACGTCGGGGACCTCGCCGAGCGCCGGCCGACGGAGATCTCGGGCGGCCAGCAGCAGCGCGTCGCGCTCGCCCGGGCGCTCGCCCAGGAGCCGCAGCTGGTGCTGCTCGACGAGCCGTTCTCCAGCCTCGACCAGGCGACCCGCGACGACGTGCGCGGCGAGCTGATCGGGCGGCTGCGCGAGACCGGCCTGGCCTGCGTGGTCGTTACGCACGACCAGGAGGAGGCGCTCTCGATCTCCGACCGCGTGGCCGTGATGCACGCCGGGCGGATCCTCCAGATCGACCAGCCCGAGGTGCTCTACCGCAAGCCCTTCTGCAGCGAGGTCGCCGACTTCCTCGGCCGCGCCAACGTGCTCGACGGCGAGGGCCGCGGCGAGGTGGTGGAGACGCCGCTCGGCACGTACGCCCTGCTCGGCGCCGCCCACGGGCCGGTGCGCGTGTTCGTGCGCCCCGAGCTGGTCGGGGTGCGGCCCGACCCGGATGGCGAGGCCGTCGTCGAGGCGAAGGCCTTCCGCGGCCACGACGTGATGTACACGCTGCGGCTGCCCGACGGCACCGTGGCGTGGGCGCACCGCCCGAGCGTCGACATGGCCGAGGTCGGCGACCGCGTTGCGATCGAGCCTCAGCCGGGCCACGCGGCGCTCGTGCCCGTCGCCTGGTCGGGGGTCTAGCCGAGCGCGCGCCGCGAGCGCGCCTCGGGCCGCACGAGCAGCGCGTAGACGGGCGCGGCGGAGACCGCGATCAGGATCAGGGCCGGCACGGCCGCGGCGGCGTACTGGGCGACGGCGGTGTTCTGCCAGATCAGGGTGGCCGGCGTCTCGAAGCCGTTGGGGCGCAGGAGCAGGGTGGCCGGCAGCTCCTTGATCGCGGTCAGGAAGACCAGTGCGGCGCCGGTCAGGATGCCGGGCGCGGCGAGCGGGAGCGCGACCCGGGCCAGCACGTCGATCGGCCCCCGGCCCATGCCGCGCGCGGCCTGCTCGAAGCGGGGGTCGACGCGCTCCCAGCCGGAGCGCGCGCCGCTGATCGCCTGCGGCAGCATGCGCACCGCGTAGGCGATCACGATGATCGCGGCCGTCTGGTACAGGAACGGCGCGCTGCGGATCGACAGGAAGACGAGCCCGAGGCCGATGACGATGCCGGGCAGCGCGTAGCCGACGTAGGAGACGCTCTCGATCAGGCGCGGCAGGCGCCCGGGCACGCGGGTGACGAGCGCGGCCACGGGCAGGGCCAGGGCGACGCAGACCACGGCGGCGGCCGCCGAGACCCCGATCGCGTTGAGGACGGCGGGTAGCGCGTCGCGCAGCTGCTCGGAGAGGGAGGCGTCGGCGACGAGCGAGACCGCCCACCAGGCGAGGATCGCGAGGGGCAGGACGAGGGACAGGAGGACGACGACCGCGACGAAGGCGATGGCCGGGATGCGCGCCCGGCCGAGCGGCAGGGGGGCGACGTCCTCGGCGGCGCGCACGCGGCGGCGGGCCGCGCCCGTGTCGCCGCGCAGCGACCACTGCTCGGCGCCCACGATGAGCAGGGCGAGCGCGGCGAGCACGAGGCCGACGGCGGCGGCGCCGGCGGGGTCGTAGAGGCTCGCGTAGCGCAGGTAGGCCTCGCGCGTTAGGGTCGTGCAGCGCAGCAGGCTGACGACGCCGAAGTCGCTCATCGCGTAGAGCGCGGCGAGCAGGGCGCCGGCGACGACGGCGGAGCGGATCTGGGGGAGGGTGACGCGGCGGAAGGTGTCGACGGGGCCGCGGCCCATCCCGCGCGCGGCCCGCTCGAGGGAGGGGTCGACGCGGCGCAGGGCGGCGGCGGTCAGGAGCAGCACGTACGGGTAGGTGAAGAGCACCAGCACGAGCGTCGAGCCGAGTAGGCCGTCGATCACCGGCAGCTGGTACACCCCGAGCGGCTCGAGGGCCCGGGCGAGCAGGCCGCGCGGGCCGAGCGCGCCGAGCAGCGCGAGCGCCCCGACGTAGCTCGGGATCACGAGCGGGAGGGCGCCGAGGATGAAGGCGAGGCCGCGCAGGGGCAGGGCGCTACGCACCGCGAGGATCGCGAACGGCACGCCGATGAGCGCCGAGCCCGCGGCCACGAGCAGGGCGAGCGCGGCCGTGCGCAGGACCGCCGGCCCGAGGTCGGTGAACCCGCCGGCGGCGCTGCTCCCGAGCGCCCGCGCCGCGAGGTAGGCGATCGGGGCGAGCGCGGTCAGGACCGCCGGGACGGCGGCCAGGACGAGGAGGGCCCGGCCGCCGCGTGCTGCCGCGGCCACGCCGGTCAGGTCACGAGCCCCGCGTCGCGGATCATCTGGACGGTGCCCTCGAGGCCCGCGGCGAGGGCGGCGAGGTCGATCTCCGGGCCGCTGAGGTCGGCGAGCGGCGGCAGGTCGGCGGCGGCCTCGAGGCCCGGCTGGGTCGCGTTGAGGGGGTACTCACGCTCCTCGGCCTCGGCGGCGAAGAAGACCTGGCCCTCCGTCAGGAGCCAGGTGACGAAGGTCTCGGCGTCGGCCTGCCGCTCCGAGCCCGCGAGGACGCCGACGGCGGCGACGTTGACGAACGAGCCGACGTCGGCGCCGACGAAGTAGTGGTTGGCGATGGGCGCCGCGGGGTCGGAGGCGAGCTTCTCGTACAGGTAGTAGTGGTTGACGAGGCCGGTGTCGACCTCGCCCGCCGCGACCGCGTCGACGATCTGGCTGTTCTTCTCGTAGGTGCGGGCGTGCGTCGCGATCCCGTCGAGCCAGGCCTGGGTGGCCTCGTCACCGAGGACCTGCCGCAGCGCGCCGACGAAGCCGACGAAGGAGGCGTTGGTCGGGGCGACCCCGATCGGGCCGAGTGGCCAGTCGGCCTGCGCGAGCTCGAGCACGGAGCCGGGCAACTGCGCGGCCTCCACGCGCTCCGTGTTGTAGGCCATCACGCGCGCGCGGCCGGTCACGCCGACCCAGCGCCCGCCCGAGTCCTGGTACTGCGCGGGGATCAGCGCGCGGTCGTCGGCGGGCAGCTCGGCGAGGAGCCCGTCGAGGACGCCGATCGAGCCCGCGTCCTGTGCGTAGAAGACGTCGGCGGGGGAGGCGTCGCCCTCCTCGAGGATCGTCGCCGAGAGCGCCGCCGAGTCGCCCCAGCGCACGTCGAGCTCGATGCCCGTGTCGGCCGTGAACTTCGCGTAGAGGGGCTCGACGAGCTCCTGCTCGCGGCCCGAGTAGACGACCAGCGGCTCGCCGCCGCCGTCGGAGCCGCCGCAGGCCGCGGTCAGCGCGGCGGCGGCGAGGAAGAGGAGGGCGAGCAGGGCGGGGGCGGTGCGGCGCATGAGGGTCGGGGTCCTTTCGGGACGGCGTGAGGGTAGCCTAACGGCTGGGCCGCGCGAACGTTAGGGGGACCTAATGCAATCTGTCAAGTCGCCTGCTGACGAGCCGGAGCGGCCCGGCCCGATACCCTGTCGGGCGGATGAGCCTTTCCTTCGTCACCTCCGGCCAGTCGCACGGCCCCGGCATCGTCGCGGTCGTCAGCGGGCTGCCCGCCGGGCTCGAGCCCGACCGCGCGCGCCTGCGCCGCGACCTCGCCCGCCGCCAGGCGGGCTACGGGCGCTCGCCGCGCCAGTCGATCGAGACGGACGACGCCGAGATCCTCGGCGGGATGCGCCACGGCCGGCTGATCGGCGGCCCCGTCGCCCTGATCGTGCGCAACAAGGACCACGAGAACTGGGGCGCTGCCCAGAGCGCCTGGGCAGTGACCCCGAAGGAGCTCGAGGGGATCGCGGCCCGCCGCACGCGCACGGTCGTGGTGCCGCGCCCGGGCCACGCCGACCTCGCCGGCGTCCTCAAGTACGACCTGCCCGACGTGCGCGACGTGCTCGAGCGCGCCTCCGCCCGCGAGACCTCCGCCCGCGTCGCCGTCGGCGCCCTCTGCAAGGACCTGCTCGACCGGATCGGGATCACGGTCCACGGCCACGTGGTGCGCGTCGGCTCCGTCGCCGCACCCGCCTACGGCGACCTCGCCCCCGCCGACTTCGCCGCGCTCGACGAGCGCCAGGTCGGCTGCCTCGACGCCGCCGCGGACGCCGCGATGGTGGAGGAGATCGAGGGGGCCAAGCGCGACAAGGACACGCTCGGCGGCATCGTCGAGGTGCGCGCCTTCGGCTGCCCGCCCGGCCTCGGCTCCTACGCCTCCGAGGAGCTCCGGCTCGACGCCCGCATCGCGGGCGCCGCGCTCTCGATCCAGGCCATGAAGGGCGTCGAGATCGGCGAGGGCTGGGACAACGCGGCGAAGCGCGGCAGCGCCGTCCACGACGAGCTCCGCTACGAGGGCGGCTACCGGCGCGACACGAACCGTGCGGGCGGCCTCGAGGGCGGCATGACCAACGGCGAGCCGGTGATCGTGCGGATCGCGATGAAGCCGCTGCCGACCCTGATGAAGCCGCTGCGCACGGCGGCGCTCGACACGCACGAGCCCGCCGAGGCCCTCGTCGAGCGCTCCGACACGACCGCGATCTGGGCGGCGGCCGTGGTGGCCGAGGCCGTCGTCGCCTTCGAGCTCGCGCGCGCCGCCAAGGAGAAGTTCGGGGGCGACGCGATCGAGGACTTCGTCGCAGCGCACCGCCACTACCTGGCCCGCATCCCCTGGTCGCCCGAGGCGCCGTGAGCGCCCGCCCCGACGTCCTCGTCGGCTTCATGGGCGCCGGCAAGACGACGGTCGGCACGCGCCTGGCGGAGCTCCGGGGCGGCGCCTTCTGCGACGTCGACCGCGAGATCGAGCGGCGCACGTCGCGCTCGATCCCTGACCTCTTCACGGACGGCGAGGAGGCCCTCCGCGACCTCGAGGAGACCGTGGTGCGCGAGCTCGTCGAGGGCGGCGAGACGCGCGTCGTCGCACTTGGGGGCGGCGCGCTCGGCCGCCACGGCACGCGCCAGCTGCTCGCCGAGCGGGCCCGCGTGCTCCTCCTCGACGCCCCGCTGGACGTCCTCTGGGCGCGCGTCGAGGCCGACGGCGGCGCGGGCGTGCGCCCGCTCGCGGCCAGCCGCCACCGCTTCGAGGACCTGCACCTGCAGCGCCGTGCGCTCTACATGACAGCCGCCGACGCGGTCGTCGACGCCGCGGCGCCGCCCGCCGTGGCGGCCCGCGCCGCGCTGGACGCCGGCACCGTGCGCGCGGGCGCGCTCGACCGACTGGCGGAGTTCGCCGAGGGGCGCCGATGCCTCACGATCGTCGACGCGCCCGTGGCCGACCGCGTGCCCGACCTCGGCCCGCGCGTCGTCCTACCGGGCGGCGAGGGGGTCAAGACCACGGCCACCGTCGAGGCCCTGTGGCGGCAGATGGCCGAGCACGAGCTCGAGCGCCGCGACCTCGTCTGCGCGGTCGGCGGCGGGGCGGTCACCGACGTCGCCGGGTTCGCCGCGGCGACCTTCCGGCGCGGGCTCGACTGGGTCTCCTGCCCCACGACCCTGGTCGGCCAGGTCGACGCGGGGATCGGCGGCAAGACGGGCATCGACGTCGCCGCCAAGAACGACGTCGGCAGCTTCCACCCGCCCGTCGCCGTCCTGTCCGATCCGACGCTCCTCGCCACCCTGCCCGACCGCGAGTGGGCGGCCGGGTTCGCGGAGGTGCTCAAGACCGCGCTCCTCGCCGGCGACCCGCTCTGGACGCTCGTACGCGACTGGCCGAACGGGCGCGGCCCCGACGAGGCCCGCCCCGAGCTCGTGCGCCGCGCCGCCGCGCACAAGGAGCGCGTCGTGGCCGCCGACCCGCGCGAGGCGGGCGCGCGCGCCACCCTCAACCTCGGCCACACGATCGGCCACGGCGTCGAGCACGCCGCGGGCGGGCGGCTCCTGCACGGCGAGGCGATCGCGATCGGCCTCGCCGCCGCGCTCGATCTGTCCGCCGCCCACGCGGGCCTCGACCCGGCCGTCCGCGACGACGCGCTCCGCGTGCTGGCCCGGCAGGGCCTCGCCACGCGGGCCGACGGGCTCGACCCGGACGCCGTCCTCGCGGCCATGCGCGCCGACAAGAAGCGCGTCCAGGGCGCGCACCGGTTCGTGCTGCTCGAAGCGCCCGGACGGGCCGTCTGGGGCGTCGAGCTCGACGACGCGGCCGTCGCGGCCGCCGTCGCTGGGGTGCTCGCCTGAGCCGCGGCGCCTAGACTGCGCCCATGATCGCGGTCCTCAACGGCGCCAACCTCAACATGCTCGGCCGGCGTGACCTGACGCAGTACGGGTCGCTGACCCTGAGCGAGCTCGAGAGCAGGGTCTATGCCTGGGCGGGCGAGATCAACCTGACGGCGCGGTGCTTCCAGACCAACCACGAGGGCGCCCTGATCGACCACATCCACGAGGCCGCAGGCTGGGCGACGGGGATGATCGTCAACCCGGGCGCCTGGACGCACTACAGCTACGCGATCCGCGACGCCCTCGAGATCGTCGCCGCGCCGGTCGTCGAGGTGCACCTCTCCGACATCGCGACGCGCGAGGAGTGGCGCCGCCAGTCGGTGATCCGCGACGTCGTCGACCACGCGATCGCGGGCGAGGGGCCCGACGGCTACCGGCTTGCGCTCGAGTGGCTGCGCGGGACGCTCGCGCATGGCTGAGCACGCGGAGCGCGTCGACCGCCTCGCCGCTGGGCTCGCGGAGGTCGACGCACTGCTCGTCACCGAGCTCCTCAACGTCCGCTACCTGACCGGCTACACGGGCTCGAACGGCATCGCCGTCGTCTCACCCGCGCGCCGCGTTCTCGTCACCGACTTCCGCTACCAAGAGGCCGTCCAGCCGCTGCGCGCCGTGCTCGACGTCGAGGTCCTCGACCGCGACATCGCCGCGCGCACCGCCGAGGGCCTCGAGGAGCTCGCGCCCGGTGCGGAGCGGGTGGGCTTCGAGGCGTCGCTGCCGTACGGGCTCGTCGAGCGGCTGCGCGGGCTCGTCCCCGTGGGCGTCGAGCTCGTCCCCGTCGAGGGTGCCGTGGAGGCGCTGCGGCGGGTCAAGAGCGCGACGGAGGTCGCGGCGACGCGGCACGCCTCGGACGTCCTCGAGGACGTCTACGGGCGGATCGCCGCGGGCCGCCTGGTCGGGCGCACGGAGGCCGACGTGGCGTGGGAGATCGAGCGCACGATCCGCGAGGCGGGCTTCCCGGAGCTGTCCTTCGCGCCGATCGTCGCCGCCGGCGCGCACGGGGCGCTCCCGCACGCCGAGCCCCGCGACGTGGCGATCGAGCGCGGCGACCTCGTCGTCGTCGACATCGGCGCGCGCGGCGCGTCCGGCTACTGCTCGGACTGCACGCGCACCTTCGCGGCCGGCGGCCCGCCTGACCCGGCCGCCGCCGCGGACTACGCCCTCGTCCTCGACGCGCAGCTTGCTGGCCTCGGCGCCGTCCGCCCCGGGGCCGTCGGCGGGCTCGTCGACCAGACGGCCCGCGCGGTGATCGAGGCCGCGGGCGCGGGCGAGCTGTTCGGGCACGGACTCGGGCACGGCACGGGCCTCGAGGTGCATGAGGGCCCGACCCTGCGGCACGGCTCCGAGGACGTGCTCGAGCCGGGCAACCTCGTCACCGTCGAGCCGGGCCTGTACCGGCCCGGGCGGTGGGGGATCCGGATCGAGGACCATGTGGCGGTCACGGAGGCCGGGCACGAGGTGCTGACGGGGTTCACGAAGGACCTCGTCGAGACCGCCGGGTAGCGCCCGGCCGGCAGGGCTCGGATACCCTGCCGCGTATGGCTGAGCAGGTCTCCACCAACCAGTTCAAGAACGGCATGCACATCGACGTGGACGGGACGATCTACCGGATCGTCGAGTTCCAGCACGTCAAGCCCGGCAAGGGCGGCGCCTTCGTGCGCACCAAGTTGAAGGCGTTTGAGACGGGCGCCGTCGTCGACCGGACGTTCCGGGCGGGGGAGAAGTTCCCGCGCATCCTCACCAGCGTCGCCGACATGCAGTTCCTCTACGACGACGGCACCGACGTCGTGATGATGAACACGGAGACCTACGAGCAGCTGTCGCTCAAGCGCGAGTCCTGCGCGGACGAGCTGCGCTGGCTCAAGGAGGGCGACACCGTCCAGCTCCTGAGCGTGGACGACGTGCCGGCGACGCTGCAGCTGCCCGCCTCCGTCGAGCTGGCCGTCCTGCAGACCGAGCCGGGCATCAAGGGCGACACGGTCTCGAACGTGACGAAGCCCGCCACCCTCGAGACCGGCGCCGTCGTGCAGGTGCCGCTGTTCGTCAACGAGGGCGACGTGGTCAAGGTTGACACCCGCGAGGGCACCTACATTTCGCGCGCCTAGCCCTCCGACGGGCCACGCCGCTACCCTTGACCCTCGGATGGCGCGCCTCGTCGACACCTCCCTGCGCCTGCTCGCGCAGGAGCCCCTCGCCGGGCGCGTCCCGGCGTCGCTCGAGCTCGAGGCCTGCGAGCGCCTCGACGAGGCCGGCTTCCACGTGCTCGAGGTGTCGGGGGGCGGCTGCTTCCACGCCGCCGTCCAGCGCGGCACGGAGAGTCCGTGGGAGCGGATCCGCAACCTCAAGCGCCGCGCGCAGCGCACCCCGCTCGGGATGGCGCTGCGCGGCCGCTTCCTGGTCGGCACGCAGCCGGTCGAGCAGGACCTGATCCGGCGCTTCGTCGACTGCGCGTCCGAGTCGGGCATCGTGGTGTTCCGGATGCACGACCCGATGAACGACCCGGAGGACCTCGTCGGCCCCGCCGAGGCGGTTCGCGAGGCCGGCGCCCGCCTGCACCTCGGGCTCGTCTACGACGAGGGCCCGGCGGGCCACGAGCGGCTGCTCGCCCGCGCGCCCGAGCTGGCCGCGCTCGGCGCCGACCGGCTGCTCCTGCTCGACCCCGCGGGCGCGCTCGACCCCTCGCAGGTCGGCGCGCTGATCACGGGCCTGCGCGACGCGGCGGGCGTGCCCGTCGGCCTCTACCCGCAGGGCCCCGGCGGCACGTCGCTGTCCGTCGCCCTCGAGGCGGCGCGGGCCGGGGCCGACCCGATCAGCGTCGCCGCGTACCCCCTTGCCGTGGCCGGCCACCGCGCGAGCTCCGAGCTGCTCAGCCAGGCGATCGACGGGCTCGGGCTCGAGTCCGGGGTGGGGCAGGGCGTCCTCTGGGAGGTCGCTGAGCTGCTCGACCGCGCGCTCTTCGCCGATCCCACGCTGCCGCCGCCTCTCTCCGCGCACGTCTCGCTGCAGGCGGCCCTGAAGGGCGTGCCCGCCGGGCTCGTCGCCAACGTCGAGCGCCGCCTCGCCGCGATCGACGCCTCCGACCGCCTCGCCGAGGTGCTCGACGAGATCCAGCGCGTGCGCGAGGATCTCGGCTCGCCGCCGACCGCCTCGCCGCTCGGTGACGTGATCGTGCGCCAGGCCATCGACCACGTCCTCGAAGGGCGCCGCTGGCACTACGCCGACGCCGAAATGGGCGCCGTCATCCGCGGCGAGTGGGGCCATCCGCCGCTCACCGTCGACGCCGCGGTGGCCGAGCTCGGCCGCGCCGCGGCCGAGGAGCCGCCCGCGCCCGCCGACCTCGATGCGGCCCGCGTGGAGGCCGGCTCGCGCGCCACCTCCGAGGAGGAGCTGTGCCTCGTGGCGCTCTTCGGCGCGGGTGCGCTGCCCCTGCTCGAGCGCCTGCGCGGCCGCCACGAGGCGATCGCGTCAGGCGTCACCAACGAGGAGGAGGACCGCATCCGCGTCCTCGTCGACCTGCTCGAGGAGACGGGCCTCGGCGAGCTCACGGTCGAGGAGAACGGCACCCGCATCACGCTGCGCCAGCAGGCGCCGGTGCAGCAGGTCGTGCCGGTCGCGCCCGTGGCCGCCGCCCCCGCGGAGGCCGCCGCGCCGGCCGCTCCCGCGGGCGACGTGATCGCCAGCCCGATGGTGGGCACCTTCTACCGCTCGTCGGCGCCGGGCGAGCCCGCGTTCGTCGAGGAGGGCCAGCGCGTCGAGGTCGGCCAGGTGCTCTGCATCCTCGAGGCGATGAAGCTCTTCAACGAGTTCAAGTCCGAGACGGCCGGCACCATCCGCCGGATCCTCATCGAGGACGCCCAGCCCGTCGAGTTCGGGCAGCCGCTGTTCGAGATCGACCCCAGCGGGGCCTGAGGCCGCGGTGCTGCGCCGCTGCCTCGTCGCGAACCGGGGCGAGATCGCCGTCCGGATCATCCGCGCCTGCCGTGAGCTCGGGATCGGGGCGGTCGCCGTCCACTCGACCGCGGACCGGGACGCCATGCACGTGCGCATAGCCGACCAGTCCGTGCAGATCGGGCCGCCGCAGGCCTCCGAGTCGTACCTGCGCGTCGACCGCCTGATCGCGGCCGCGCAGACGACGGGCTGCGACGCGGTGCACCCGGGCTACGGGTTCCTCGCGGAGAGCACCGACCTCGTGCGGGCCTGCGCCGAGCACGACCTGGTCTGGGTCGGCCCGTCGGCGGAGGCGATCGAGACGATGGGCGACAAGGCCGTCGCCAAGGACACGATGCGTGCCGCCGGGCTGCCGCTCGTGCCGGGCTCGGGCGGGCGCCTGTCGGGCCCCGACGAGGCCGCCACGGTGGCCGAGGAGGCCGGCTACCCCGTGCTGCTCAAGGCCGCCGCGGGCGGCGGCGGCAAGGGCATGCGGCTCGTGCGCGACCCGGCCGACGTGCGCGACGCCTTCCTCGCCGCGAGCACCGAGGCGGAGGCGGCCTTCGGCGACGCCGGCATGTATCTCGAGAAGGCCGTGGTCGATGCGCACCACATCGAGATCCAGGTGCTCGGCGACGGGCGCGGCGGCGGCCTCGTCCTCGGCGAGCGCGAGTGCTCGATCCAGCGCCGCCACCAGAAGCTGATCGAGGAGTCGCCGTCGCCCTTCCTCGCGCCGGAGACCCTGGTCACGATGGAGGCCGCGGCGGCCGACGCGCTCCAGGCCCTCGCGTACGCGGGCGCGGGCACGATCGAGTTCCTGGTCGGCGCGGACCAGGCGTTCTACTTCATGGAGATGAACACGCGCCTCCAGGTCGAGCACCCCGTCACCGAGGAGGTGACGGGCTTCGACCTCGTGCAGGCGCAGCTGGCGGTCGCCGGCGGCGACGGCGTGCCCCCGTGGGACCCGTCCGGGCGGCGCGGGCACGCGATCGAGTTCCGGATCAACGCGGAGGACCCGCGGCACGGCTTCCGGCCGGGGCCGGGCCTGATCACGCGCTTCCGCCCGCCGCTCGGGCCGGGCATCCGCATCGACACGTTCGTGGAGGACGGCGCGACCGTGCCGCCCTTCTACGACTCGATGATCGCGAAGCTGATCGTGACCGCGCCGAACCGGGCAAGGGCGCTCGACCGCGCGGCGCGGGCCCTCGACGAGTTCGTGGTCGAGGGTATCCCGACCACGATCCCGCTCCTGCGCGAGATCGTGGACGAGCCCTCGTTCCGGGCCGGCCGCTACACGACGACGTACCTCGACGAGGTCGGCGACGCGCTCACGAGCCTCGGGGAGGGCTGACGTGGCGGACGCGGCGGGGGACGACGGCTCGCGCCGGCAGGCGCGCCGCGCGGCGGTGCTCCTGCTCTACCAGGAGGACCTGACCGGGCACCCGATGGCGGACATCGTCGCGCGCCACGAGACCGACGCCGGGCGCCCCCTGCCCGCGTACGCGGGCGGGCTGATCGCGGCCGTGCACGCGCGCCGGGACGCCCTCGACGGGGAGATCGACGACCTCGCGGAGGGCTGGAGCGTGGAGCGGATCGCGCCCGTCGAGCGCGCCGTCCTGCGCGTCGGGCTGGTCGAGCTCGACGCGGACGATCCGCCGGCCGCGGTGGCGATCGCGGAGGCCGTCGCCCTGGCCGGCCGCTACGCCTCGCCGGAGGCCGCGACGTTCGTGAACGGGATCCTCGGCGCGGCCGCGCGCAGGCGCGGCACGGGCCGGTAACCTCCCGGCATGGACGAGGCCGATCCCTTCGACGAGCTGGTCGCCCGGCTGGAGGCCGCGCGCGCCCGGCTCGACGCGGTCGCGGGCCCCGACGAGGCCGTGCAGGCGCTCGAGGAGCTGCAGGAGACCGCCCGGGAGATCGCGGCCGAGGTCGACCGCCGGCGCCGCGCGCTGGCCGACGAGCGCGGCGATGGGCAGCTCGACCTCCTCTGAGCACCTCGCCCGCCTCGCGGGCCTGGTCGAGGCCGAGCTCGACGCGCGCGTCGGCGCGCTGATCGGGGCCGAGCCGGACCTCGCGCCGTTTGCGGCCGCGCTGCGCCACCCGCTCGACGCCGGCGGCAAGCGCCTGCGGCCCGTGCTCCTCCTCGCGACCCTCGAGGCGCTCGGCCGCGACCTCGCGCCGGGCCTCGCGAGCGCCTGCGCCCTCGAGCTGATCCACACCTTCTCGCTGGTGCACGACGACCTGCCCGCGCTCGACGACGACGACCTGCGCCGCGGCCGGCCGACCACGCACGTGGCGTACGGCGAGGACGTCGCGATCCTCGTCGGCGACGGGCTCTTCGCGCTCGCCTTCCGGCTGATCGCGGAGGACCCGCTGCCGGACCCGGCGGCGCGCCTCGGCGCCGTCGCCGAGCTCGCCCGCGCGACGGACGGGATGGTGCGGGGCCAGTACCTCGACCTGCACCCGGTGCCCGACCCGGACGAGGCCGCCGTGGCCCGCATGAGCGGGCTCAAGACGGGCTGCCTGATCGAGGCCGGCATCGGGATGGGCCTCGTCCTCGCCGACGCCGATCCGGACGCACAGGCCGCCTACCGGGCGCTCGGCCGCGAGCTCGGGGTCGGCTTCCAGATCGTCGACGACGTCCTCGACGCCACGGGCACGAGCGCCGAGCTCGGCAAGACGGCCGGGGCCGACGTGGCCAACGACCGCCGCACGTTCGTGACGGTGCTCGGGCTCGAGGCGGCGCGCGCGCGGGCCGAGGCCTCGTGGGCGCGGGCCGCGGCCCTGCTCGACGGGCTCCCGGGCGACCCGGCGGCGCTGCGGGAGGCGGCCGCCCTGATCTACCGGCGGACGCGCTGACGGTGGCCCGCGAGCGCCTCGACCAGGCGCTGGTGGCGCAGGGCCTCGCGCCGACCCGCTCGAAGGCCCAGGCGCTCGTCCTCGCCGGGCTCGTCACCGTCGACGGCGCGCCGGCGCGGACGGCCGGGCAGCCCGTGCGCGACGGGCAGGCCCTCGCCGTCCTCGCCACCCAGCGCTTCGTCTCGCGCGCCGGCGACAAGCTCGACGGCTTCCTCGCCGCCCTCGGCTGGGACGTGGCCGGGGCCGACGTCCTCGACGTGGGGGCCTCCACGGGCGGCTTCACGGACTGTCTGCTCCAGCGCGGCGCCGCCCGCGCGGTCTGCGTCGACGTCGGCTACGGCCAGCTCGACCCGCGCCTGCGTGGCGACCCACGCGTGACGGTGATGGAGCGCACGAACGCCCGCGGGCTGACTCCCGACGCCCTGCCGTACGCGCCCGACCTGCTCGTCGCCGACGTCTCGTTCGTCTCGCTGCGGCACGTGCTCGGGTCCGCGCTCGCCTGCCTGCGCGCGCCGTGGCGGGCCGTGGTGCTGGTCAAGCCCCAGTTCGAGGCCCAGCCGGCCGACGTCGGCAAGGGCGGCGTCGTGCGCGACCCCGTGATCCGCCGGCGCGCGATCGCCTCAGTCGCCCGCTACGCTTGCGACCTCGGCGCGATTCCGCTCGTCGCCCGCGACTCGGGGCTACCGGGTCCCGCCGGCAACCACGAGTATCCCATGGCCATCGTCTCCGCCGACCACCCACTCGCCCCCGCGGGGCGGCCCGATCCCGAGCGCATCGCCGAGGAGGCGGTCGCCGATGGCTGAGGCCGCCCGCATCCTGCTCTTCACCCACGGCGACGCCGCGGTCACCCGTGACGCGGCGCACGGCCTCGCCCGCGACCTGGCGTCGCGCGGGGTGGAGCTGGTCCTGCCCGCCGACGAGGCGGCCAAGCACCCGGACCTCCCCGGCGCCACGATGGAGCGCCCCGACGCCGTCGACCTCGTGCTGGTGCTCGGCGGCGACGGCACGATGCTGCGCGCGCTCCAGCACGCGCTCGCGTTCGGCACGCCCGTGGTGGGCGTCAACTTCGGCACCTTCGGCTTCCTGACCACGCTGCGCGCCGACGAGCTCGGCGACCGCCTGGGCGACCTCCTCGGCGGCGGCCTCCGGATCGTCGAGCTGCCGACGGTCGCGGTCGAGACGCCCGAGGGGCGCTTCGTCGCCGTCAACGACGTCCTCGTCACCGCCGACTCGCTCGGTCGCATGGCCGTGCTCGAGTGGGCCGTCAACGGCGCCGACCTCGGCCAGCGCGGCTGCGACGGCATCCTGATCAGCACGCCGGCGGGCTCCACCTCGTACAACCTCTCTGCCGGCGGGCCCGTGCTCGAGTGGGAGGTCGACGCCGTCGCCGTGACGTTCGTGGCGCCGCACGCCCTCGACGCGCGCCCCCTGATCCTCTCGCGCGGCCACGAGGTGCGGATCACGAGCCGCACCCGCGAGGTGGCGAGCCGCGTGGTCGTCGACGGCCACCCGGTCGCGTACCTCGCGTCGGGCGCGACCGCGACGGTGCGGATGGCGCCCGAGATGGCGCGGCTGGGGGTGCTCCCGGACCGCCCGTTCCTCTCCCGCTACCGCGACAAGTTCGGGCACTAGGGTGCTGGAGCGCCTCGCCGTCGCCAACCTCGTGGTGCTGCGCCGCGCCGAGCTCGAGCCCGCGCCCGGCCTGACGGTGATCACGGGCGAGACGGGCGCCGGCAAGACGATCCTCGCCGGGGCGCTTGGGCTCGTCCTCGGCGCCAAGGGCGAGGCGGGCCTCGTCGGCCCGCACGGCGACGCGGTCGAGGTGGAGGCGGTCTTCCGGATCGACGCGGAGGCCCTCGCCGACGCCGCGCTCGACGGCGTGCGCGAGCTCGTCGACGACCCCGACGACGGCCTCATCGTCACGCGCCGGCTCGGCGCCGACGGCCGCGGGCGCACGCTCGTCCAGGGGCGCTCCGCCACCCGCGGGGCGCTCGAGGAGGCCGGCGGCCGGCTGGTCGGCGTGGTCTCCCAGCACGAGGCGCGCCGCCTCGCCCGGCCCGCCGCGCAACGCGCGATCCTCGACGCCGCGGGCGGCGATGCACAGGCCGCGCGGGTGCGGGCGATGGCGGAGGCCTGGCGCGCGCTCGTCGAGGCCCGAGCCGCGCGGGCGGCGGCCGAGGCGGAGGCCGCAGGCCTCGCAGGCCGCCTCGCCGAGCTCGAGGGGATCGCCGAGCGCCTGCGCGAGGCCGTGCCGCGCCCCGGCGAGGTGGAGGAGCTCGAGGCCGAGCGCCAGCGGCTGCGCTACGCGGACGTCCTCGCGGCCGGGGCGGGCGCCGCCGCCGCCGCGCTCTCGCCCGACGACGGGGCGGGCGCGGTCGGGCTCGCCGGCGAGGCCGAGCGGGCCGTGCGCGCCGCGGCCGAGCGCGACCCCGCGCTCGCGCCGATCGCCGACGACCTGCGCGAGGCCGTCGTGCGGCTCGAGGAGGCCTCGCGCGAGCTGCACGCCTACGCGGGCCGCGTCGACCACGACCCCGCGCGCCTCCAGGAGGTCGAGGCCCGCCTCGACCGGCTCGCGGACCTCGTGCGCCGGCACGGCTCGCTCGAGGAGGCGATCGCGGCGGGGGAGGAGGCCGAGCGACTGCTCGCGGTCCACGGCGACGAGGCCGGCGGCCTCGAGGCCGTCCGCGCCGCCGAGGCGGCCGCCGCCGGGGCGGCCGAGGCGGCCGCCGCGGCGCTCGGCGAGGCCCGTCGGACGCTCGCGCCGCAGCTCGCGGAGGCGGTGCGCGGGCACCTCGCCGACCTCGGCATGGCCGACGCGGCCGTGACGCTCGAGGTGGCGGAGCGCGAGCTCGGGGCGGCGGGCGCGGACGAGGTGCGGATCCTGCTCGCACCCAACCCGGGCCTCGCGCCCGCGCCGATCGCGGACGCCGCGTCGGGCGGCGAGCTCTCGCGCGTCGCCCTCGCCCTGCGCGTCGCGGCGCACGACCGCGAGGCCGTCCCGACCCTCGTCTTCGACGAGGTCGACGCCGGCGTCGGGGGCGCCACCGCGCTCGCCGTCGGTCGCACGCTGCGGGAGCTGGCCGCCTCGACCCAGGTCATCTGCATCACCCACCTCGCCCAGATCGCGGCCCTCGCCGACCGCCACTACCGGGTCTCCAAGGCCACGGGCGAGCCGACCGAGACGACGATCGAGCTGCTGGACGACGCGGGCGTCGAGGCCGAGCTCGCGCGTATGCTCGGGGGTGACCCCGAGGCGGCGGAGGCGCTGGAGCTCGCCCGGCGGCTGCGGGCGGGCGCGTGACCCGCGTCGTCGACCTGACGCAGCCGCTCGGGCCCGCGACGCCCGGCTGGCCGGGCGAGGCGCCGCTCGCGGCGACCGTGCGGTGGACCGTCGCCGCCGACGGGGCCTACGGGCGCCGGCTCGACCTGCCGGAGCACCTCGGCACCCACTTCGACGCGCCGGCGCACTTCGCGGCCGACGGCGCGACCGTCGAGGCGATCGCGGCCGACCGGCTGGTGGTGCCCGCCCGCGTGATCGACATCGCCGCGCGCTGCGCCGACGACCCCGACGCGGTCCTCACGGCGGCCGACGTCGAGGCGCACGAGGCCGAGCACGGACCGCTGCCGGTGGGCGCGGCGCTCCTCGCCCGCACCGGCTGGGACCGCCATCTCGGCGACCCGGCGCGCTACGTCGGTGATCTGCGCTTTCCGGGCTTCGGAGCCGATGCGGCGGCGCTCGCCGTCGCGCGCGGCCTCGCCGGCATCGGCATCGACACCCTCTCGGTCGATCGGGGCACGGACGCGGCGTTCCCCGTCCACCGGACGGCGCTGCCCGCCGGGCTCTGGCAGCTCGAGGGGCTGGTCGGCCTCGACGCGCTGCCCCCGAGCGGGACGACCCTCGTCGTCGGCGTGCCGCCGGTGGTGGCCGCCTCGGGGTTCCCGGCGCGGGTGCTCGCGCTCCTGCCGGGCTGACCCGGCGCGTGCGTCCGACTGCCCGCCTAGGATCCCTCCAGCGTCTGACGGAGGACTCAGGTGGCGGAGACCAAGACCCGGTACGTGTTCATCACCGGCGGCGTCGTCTCCTCCCTCGGCAAGGGCATCACCGCCGCCTCGCTCGGCCGGATCCTCAAGAGTCGCGGCCTGCGCGTCGCGGTGATCAAGCTCGACCCGTACATCAACGTCGACCCGGGCACGATGAGCCCGTTCCAGCACGGCGAGGTGTTCGTGACGGAGGACGGGGCGGAGACCGACCTCGACCTCGGCCACTACGAGCGCTTCATCGACGAGAACACCTCCGCGCTCTCGAACGCCACCGCCGGCGCGATCTACGACAGCGTGATCCGCCGCGAGCGCCGCGGCGAGTACCTCGGGTCGACCGTCCAGGTGATCCCGCACATCACCGACGAGATCAAGCGCCGCGTCACGCGCGTGTCGGAGGCCGAGGCCGTCGACATCGTGCTCGTGGAGATCGGCGGCACGGTCGGCGACATCGAGAGCCTCCCGTTCCTCGAGTCGATCCGCCAGCTGCGCAACCAGGTCGGGCGCGAGAACGTCTGCTACGTGCACTGCACGCTGGTGCCGATGGTCGAGGCCGCCGGCGAGCTGAAGACGAAGCCGACTCAGCACTCGGTCAACGAGCTGCGCCGCATCGGCATCACGCCGGACATCGTCGTCTGCCGCGCCTCGCACCCGATCACGCGCGACCTGAAGGACAAGATCGCGCTGTTCGCGGACCTCGACCCGCGCGCGATCCTCGCCTGCGAGGACGCCTCCAACATCTACCGCGTCGCGCTCGCCCTCCACGAGCAGGGCTTCGACGATCTCGTGCTCGAGAGCTTCAGGATCGAGGCGCCGGCCGCCGAGATGGGGGAGTGGGAGGCGCTGGCCGACCGGGTCGACGCCCTCGAGGGCGAGGTCTCGATCGCGATCGTCGGCAAGTACATCCAGCTGCACGACGCCTACCTGTCGGTCGTGGAGGCGCTCAAGCACGGCGCGATCCACCACGGCGTGGTGCTGCGCCTGGTCTGGCTCGACGCGGAGGCGGTGCTGCGCGGCGAGGCCCGGGAGGAGCTGGCCGCCGTCGACGGCATCCTCATCCCCGGCGGCTTCGGCGGGCGCGGGATCGAGGGCAAGATCGCCGCGGCCCGCTACGCCCGCGAGCGCGGCGTGCCGTTCCTCGGGATCTGCCTCGGCATGCAGATCGCCGTCGCGGAGTTCGCGCGCCACGTGGCGGGGATGCCGGGCGCCAACTCGACCGAGTTCGATCCGGAGACGCCGCACCCGATCGTCGACCTCCTGCCGGAGCAGAAGGACGTCCGCGACATGGGCGGCACGATGCGCCTCGGCGCGGAGGCCGTCGTGCTCAAGCCGGGCACGAAGGCCCACGCGGCCTACGGCGAGGAGACGATCTACGAGCGCCACCGCCACCGCTACGAGGTCTCGAATCTGCTGCGCCCCGAGCTCGAGCGCCACGGCCTCGTCGTGTCCGGCATCTTCGCCTCGAAGGACCTCGTCGAGATCATCGAGCTGCCAGACCATCCGTGGTTTGTGGCCAGCCAGTTCCACCCCGAGTTCAAGTCGCGCCCGACGCGCCCCGCGCCCCTCTTCCGCGAGTTCGTGGGCGCGGCCCTCGCCCACCGGGCGGGCGCCACCGCCGGTGCGACGCGGGACGCGAGCGCCGCGGCGTAGCGTGAGCCGCGCCCTCGACCTCTTCCTCGCGCTCGCCCGCCTCGAGACGCCGCCCGGGCGCGAGCGCGCCGCGATCGACCTCGTGCGCGCCGAGCTGGCCGCGCTCGGCGTCGAGGCCGTCGAGGACGACGCCGGCCCGGCGATCGGCGGCGACGCCGGCAACCTCCACGCGCGCATCGAGGGCACGGCGCCGGGCACCCCGATCTTCCTCAACGCGCACGTCGACACGGTCCCGCCGGAGGGGCCGATCGACCCCGTCATCGAGGACGGCTGGGTCGTCAACGCGAACCCCACGATCCTCGGCGCGGACAACAAGGCCTCGGTCGCCGGGATACTGGACGGTATCCGGCGGGTCCTCGAGGAGGGCATCCCGCACGCGGGGATCGAGCTCGTGATCACCGTGCAGGAGGAGGTCGGCCTGCGCGGTGCGTGGGCGTTCGACTGCGACCGGCTGACCGCGCGGCTCGGGTTCGTCTACGACGTCGACGGCCCGCCGGGTCGGATCGTGATGCGCGCGCCCAGCCAGATCTCCATGGACGTCGTCCTCCGGGGCCGCGCGGCCCACGCCGGCATCGCCCCCGAGGACGGCCGCAGCGCCATCCACGCGGCGGCCCGCGCGCTGGCCGCCCTGGAGTTCGGGCGGCTCGGACCGGGGTCCTCGCGCAACGTCGGCACGATCGCGGGCGGCCGCCAGCGCAACGTCGTCCCCGACGAGTGCCGGGTCGGACTCGAGATGCGCAGCCTCGACGACGCGGAGGTCGTGCGGCTCGCCGTGGAGACGACGGCCGCGCTGACCGCGGCCGCGTCCGCGGCGGGCTGCGACGTCGACATCGCCGAGCGGCGCGAGTACACGGCCTACGCCTTCGGGCCCGACGACCCGGTGGTGGCGATCGCGCGCCGGGCCCTCGTCGCGGCCGGCTGCCCGGTCGAGGAGATCGAGACGGGCGGCGGCGCCGACGCGCACGCCTTCAACGCCGCGGGTCTCGCCTGCGTGAACATCTCGTCGGGGATGGAGCTGATCCACTCGGCCGACGAGCGGATCCGGGTCGAGCACGTCGACATCCTCAGCGACATCACGGTCGAGCTCGTCCGCGCCGCCTGCGCCTGAGCCGATGCCGGGCCGGCACGGGCGTGCCGGGCCCCGGTGCCGCTAGCATCCCGGACGGTTCACGACCACTCCGGACCGGAGGTGCGCGATGCGCGTCGGCGTCGTCAAGGAGATCAAGAAGGACGAGTACCGCGTCGCGCTGACGCCGGCCGGGGCGCGCGAGCTGGTGCAGCACGGGCACGAGGTCGTGGTCGAGACCGGCGCGGGGGTGGGCAGCTCGTTCCCGGACGAGGCCTACGTCGCGGCCGGCGCCCGCACGGCCCCCTGCGAGGAGGTCTGGCAGGCCTGCGAGTTGGTCATGAAGGTGAAGGAGCCGCTTGAGCCCGAGTGGTCGCGGATTCGCCCGGGGCAGATCCTGTTCACCTACCTGCACCTCGCGCCCGACGGGGTGCTCACGAAGGCCCTGATCGAGACCGGCGCGACCTGCATCGCCTACGAGACGGTCGAGACCGACGACCGCCGGCTGCCCCTGCTCGCGCCGATGAGCGAGGTGGCGGGCCGGCTCGCGCCGCAGATGGGCGCGCACTCCCTCGAGAAGCCGAAGGGCGGGCGCGGCATCCTGCTCGGCGGCGTGCCGGGCGTCGCCCCGGCCAAGGTCGTCGTGCTCGGCGGCGGCATCGTCGGCTACAACGCGGCGCTGATCGCCGTCGGCATGCAGGCCGACGTGTGGGTGCTCGAGCGCTCCGTCGACCGCATGCGCGAGCTCGAGAACATGATGGACGGCCGCATCACGCTGGAGATCTCGAACCGCCAGATGGTGGAGGAGGCGATCACCGGCGCCGACCTCGTGATCGGGGCGGTGCTGGTGACGGGCGCGCGCGCCCCGAAGCTCGTGACCCGCGACATGCTCGGCGCGATGAAGCCGGGCGCGGTCCTCGTCGACGTCGCAATCGACCAGGGCGGCTGCTTCGAGACCTCGAAGCCGACCACGCACTCCGACCCGGTCTACGAGGTCGACGGCGTCGTGCACTACTGCGTCGCCAACATGCCGGGCGCGGTGCCGATCACGTCGACCCGCGGGCTCACCAACGTGACCCTGCCGTACGCCGAGCTCCTCGCGGACAAGGGCCTGGAGGAGGCGCTGCGCTTCTCGCGGCCCCTGGCCAAGGGCGTCAACGTGATGGCGGGCAAGGTCGTCAACCAGCCCGTCGCGGAGAGCCACGGGCTGCCGTACACGCACCTCGGCGACCTCGTCGAGGGCGTCTCGCTCTAGCCGGAAGGGACGGCGCGCGGGGAGGCGAACTTCCCCGTTATGCAGCAGGACCCGCGCATCGCGGACTTCCTCGAGGCGCTCCAGCTCGAGCGCGACGCCTCGCCGCACACGATCACGGCGTACCGCACCGACCTCGCCGAGCTCCAGGTGTACCTGGAGGCGCGCGGGCTCGACCTCGACCGCGTCGACGGCCGCGACCTCGAGCCGTATGCCCTCGGCCTGCGCGAGCACGGCCTGAGCCCCGCCACCGTGCGCCGCCGGCTGGCGGCGGCCCGCTCGCTCCTGCGCCACCGCACGCGCGAGGGCGCCCGCGAGTCCGGCGTGCGCGACGTGCCGCTCCCGCGTGCCCCGCAGGCCCCGCCGCACGCCCTCACCGCCGAGCAGGCGATCGCCCTCTGCGAGCACCCGGGGCCGGACCCGCTCGGGCTGCGCGACCGCGCCGTCCTCGAGCTGCTCTACGGGGCCGGCCTGCGCGTGTCGGAGCTCGTCGGGCTGCGGCCCGGCGACCTCGACCGCGAGCTCGGCCTGGTGCGCGTGCTCGGCAAGGGCGGCCGCGAGCGGGTCGTGCCGACCGGCGGCCAGGCCGTCCACGCGGTCGAGCGCTACCTGGCCCGCGGGCGGGCCCTCCTCGGACGCCGGCAGGACGTCGACGCGCTGCTCGTCAACAACCGCGGCGGGCGCCTCACGCGGCGCGGCGTGTTTCTGATCGTGCGCCGCCACGCGGAGCCGCTCGGGCTGCCCGACTGGGTCGGGCCGCACGCCCTGCGCCACGCCTTCGCGACCCACCTCGTCGAGGGCGGCTGCGACCTGCGCACTGTGCAGGAGCTGCTCGGTCACCAGCGCATCGCCACCACCGCGATCTACACGCACGTCGCGGGTACGCACCTGCGCGAGACGTTCCTGGCGGCGCACCCGCGGGCCCGAGCGGCGTAGGCGCGGAGGCGGTTGACGTTCTCTGCGATCGAACCATGACCATCGCGGCCTGCACCGCACCGGGGGAGATCCTGATGATCAACATCGCGCCCCTCGCGTGGGATCAGTGCGATGTCGCCGACGACCACTCGGTCTGCGTCGACCTCACGGCCGACGACGAGGTGATCGGCATCGAGGTGATCGAGCGGGCCAAGTTCGATCTCGCGGCCGTGGCCGCCGAGTCCGGCATCTCCGATCTCGTGCCCGCGATCGAGGCCGCGATCGCCGCCGCCAAGCCGGGGCCGTAGCCCGCGGCGGCTAGGCTGCGGGCATGCCCGAGCTGCCCGAGGTCGAGACGGTCCGGCGGCGGCTCGCGCCGCACGTCGAAGGCCGCGCGATCGAGGCGGTGGAGGTGCGCGATCCGCGCCTCGTCGGCCGCGACGACCCGCGGCGGGTGGAGGGGCGGCTGCGCGGCCGCACGGTCACGGCCCTCGACCGGCGCGGCAAGTACCTGCTGTTCCGGCTCGCCGGCGACGAGACCCTGATCTCGCACCTGCGCATGACCGGCAACTGGCTGATGCCGGCGGCGGGCGAGCCGCCGCACTCCCGCGCGGCCCTCGTCCTGTCCGACGGCACGGCGCTCTGGTACGCCGACGCGCGGCGCTTCGGCACCTGGGACCTGCTCGCCGACGACGCGGCGGAGGCCTACCTCGCGATCCGGCTCGGCCCGGAGCCGATCGGCGAGGGCTTCGACGGCGCGGTCCTGCGTGACGCCTTCCGCGGCCGGCGCGCGCCCGTCAAGGCGCTCCTGCTCGACCAGCGGATCGTCGCGGGCATCGGCAACATCTACGCCGACGAGGCGCTCAACGCCGCGTGCATCCACCCCGACACCCCGGCCGGGCGGCTGCGCCGACCGCAGCTCGACCGGCTCGCCGACGAGGTCCGCGCTGCGCTCGAGGAGGGGATCCGCTCGCAGGGCTCGTCGATTCGCGATTTCCGCTCGCCGGAGGGCGGCTACGGGTCGATGCAGGAGCGCTTCCGGGTCTACGGCCGCGACGGCGAGCCCTGCCCGGCCTGCGGCACCGAGATCGTCAAGACGCGCAGCGCGGGGCGGGGCACCCACGTCTGCCCCGCCTGCCAGCCGCGCCCGCGACGGCGGGGAATGCGCCGGGCCGAGGGGGCGTTGTCGGGGGCATGAAGAAGGTCGAGTTCTACTCCGCGGACTGGTGCCCGTTCTGCATGCGCGCGAAGGCGCTGCTCGACGCGCGGGGCATCGCGTACGAGGAGATCAACGTCGACCGCATCCCGGGCTTCCGGGAGCAGCTCGTCGAGATGACGGGTCGGATGACGATCCCGCAGATCATCATCGACGGCGAGCCCGTCGGCGGCTACGACGACATCGCGGCGCTCGACCGCAACGGCGAGCTCCTGCCGCTCGTCCAGGGCTGAGCCCGCGTGCCCGGCGCGTCCTACGCGACCGAGGCGATCGTGCTGCGCACCTTCCGGACCGGCGAGGCCGACCGCGTCGCGCATCTGCTCACGCCGGGCCACGGCCGCGTCGCGGTGATCGCCAAGGGCGCGCGCCGCACGACCAGCAAGCTGGGGGCGCGACTCGAGCCCCTGACCCGCATCGACGCGCTCCTCGCGCCCGGGCGCGGCGAGCTGGCGGTGCTCACCTCGGCGGACGTGCTCGACGCGGGCGACGCGGTGCGCGCCGACCCCGTCCGCGCGCTCGCCGCCTCCGCCTGCGTCGAGGCGGTCGTGCGCCTGTTCCCCGAGCCCGAGCCCGACGAGCGCCTCTACCAGGGCCTCGCCCGCGTGCTCGAGGCCCTCGCGGGCGACCTCGGGGACGATCCCCGGGCGGGGGCGGACGCGCTCGCGCTCGCCTTCGCGCTGAAGCTGCTCGCGCTCGCGGGGTGGCGGCCCGAGGTCGCCGCCTGCGCGGGCTGCGGGGGACCGCCCGCGGCCTACGACGCCGCGCAGGGCTGCGCGGTCTGCGCCGACTGCGGGGCGGGCTCGCCGCTCGGGCCGGAGGCCGCCCGCTGGACGGCGCGCCTCCTCGCCGAGCCCCTGTCGCCCGCGCTCGTGCCCGACCCCGAGTCGCGCACGGCGATCGCGCGGATCGTGCGCGAGACGGCGGCCGAGCACGGCGACGTGCGCCTGGCCCTCCTCAGCCGCACCGGCCGGGCCTGATCACGGCACGATCCTGATCAGGCGCCCCGTGCCCGAGGCCGCGTAGAGCTCGCCCTGGTCGTCCTCGCCGAACGTGGTCAGCTTGGCGAGGGTGACGCCGATCGGCACGCGCGTCGCGTCCTTGCGGGTGATCGACCAGATCGCGCCCTTGCACCAGTCGCCGAACACGTAGTGGCCGCGCAGGGAGCGGATCGCCCGGCCGCGGTACACGTAGCCGCCGACGACGCTGCAGCCCTGCGTGTGGTCGTAGGCGGCGATCGGCGTGATCAGGTCGCCACGCGTCGGCTGCGGGGCGTAGGGCCGGTCGCCCTCGAAGGCGTTCCAACCGAAGTTCGGGAGCGGCGGCGCCGCCTTCGGCACCCAGCTGACCTCCTCGCGCTGGCGCTGGCCGACGTCGCCGACCCAGAGGCCGCCGCCCCGGCGGTCGAACGAGAAGCGCCACGGGTTGCGCAGGCCGAGCGCCCACACGGCCGGGTCGCCGCCGCCGCCCGCGAAGGGGTTCGTCGGCGGGATCGCGTAGGGGTCGCCGCCATCGACGTCGATGCGGAGGATCTTGCCGAGCGGCGTCCTCGGGTTCTGGGCGCGGTTGCCCGGGTCGCCGCCGGAGCCGCCGTCGCCGAGCCCGATGTAGAGGAACCCGTCGGGCCCGAAGGCGAGGCCGCCGCCGTTGTGGTTGGCGTACGGCTGGCGCACCGACAGGATCGTCTTCGCCGACCCCTTGAGCGGCTTGTGGAAGCGGCCCGTCGTGAAGCGCACGATCTGCGTGTTGCCGGACTGGTCGGTGTAGTTGACGAACAACAGGCGGTTCTCGGCGTAGCGGGGGTGGAAGACGAGCCCGAGGAGGCCCTGCTCGCCGCCGCCCTGCCCGACGCGGTCGGCGAGGTCGGCGAGCACTAAGACCCGGCCCTTGCGCACCGTCACGATGCGGCCCTTCTGCTCGGCCACGACGGGGTTGGCGACGCCCGGCCGGAAGGCGATGGCGGTCGGGCTCTGCAGGTCCGTGGCGAGCGTCTCGTAGGACGCGGCGGCGGCCGCGGCCGGGAGGGCGCCGGCGAGCACGGCCGCCAGCACGGCGATGGGGAGCACCCTGCGCATCGGCCTCAGGGTATCCCCAATCCGCCCGGGCGGGGCGGGCGGCCGGTCCGAATCGGTACCCTGCCCTCGTGCAGACCGACGCGGCGCCGACGACCTTCCAGGACCTGATCCTGCGCCTGCAGGCCTTCTGGGCGACCGAGGGCTGCGCGGTGGTGCAGCCGTACCACACGGAGGTCGGTGCCGGCACGATGAACCCGGCGACGCTCCTGCGCTGCCTCGGGCCCGAGCCGTGGTCGACGGCGTACGTGGAGCCGTCGATCCGCCCGACCGACGGCCGCTACGCCGAGAACCCCTACCGGCTCCAGCACTACTACCAGTTCCAGGTCCTGATCAAGCCGTCGCCGGAGACCGTGCAGGACGACTACCTGCGCTCGCTGGCCGCGATCGGGATCGACGCCGCGGCGCACGACGTGCGCTTCGTCGAGGATAACTGGGAGGCGCCGACTCTGGGCGCGTGGGGGACGGGGTGGGAGGTCTGGCTGGACGGCATGGAGGTCACGCAGTTCACGTACTTCCAGCAGGCCGGCGGCATCGACTGCGACCCGATCTCCGTCGAGCTGACGTACGGCCTCGAGCGGCTCGCGATGTACCTGCAGGGCGTCGACTCTTGCTGGGACCTCGCCTGGGCGCCGGGGGTCTCCTACGCGGACGTGCACGCGCGCGGCGAGCGCGAGTGGTCGGCCTATAACTTCGAGGTCGCCGACACGGACGGCCTGGTGCGCGCCTTCGACCACCACGAGGCCGAGTGCGGGCGCTGCCTCGGGGCGGGGCTGCCCGTCCCGGCCTACGACCAGGTGCTGAAGTGCTCACACGCGTTCAACCTGCTCGACGCGCGCGGCGCGATCTCCGTCACGGAGCGGGTCGCCTACATCGGCCGCGTGCGGGCCCTCGCGCGCGCCGTCGCCCACGCCTACCTCGGTCTGGACCCCGCGTGAGCGCCACGCTCCTGATCGAGCTCGGCTGCGAGGAGCTGCCCGCCGGGGCCTGCCGCGTCGCCGAGCGCGAGGCCGCGCCGGCCGTCGAGCGGCTGCTCGCCGAGCGGCGCCTCGCGCCCGCGTCGGTGGAGGCCCTGATCACGCCGCGGCGAATCGCGGTGCTGGCTGCGAGCGTGCCCGCCGAGGCGCCCGCCGAGACGGTCACCGTGACGGGCCCGCCGGAGCGCGCCGCGAGGGACGACCAGGGCGCCTGGACGAAGGCCGCCGAGGGCTTCGCCCGCAAGCACGGCCTGACGCCCGACCAGCTCGGCGTCGCTGCGGACGGGCTCCTGACCGCCACCGTGGAGCGCCCGGCCGTCCCGCTCGAGGCCTGCGTGCAGGAGCTGGTCGACGGGCTGATCGAGGGCCTGCAGATGCCCAAGAACATGCGCTGGGGCACGGGCGCGCTGCGCTTCTCGCGCCCGATCCGGACGCTCTGCGTCCTGCACGGCGAGCGCCTGCTCGAGGCCGAGGTGCAGGGCGTGGCGAGCACGCGCACGGTGCGCGGGCACCGCGTGCTCCGGCCCGAGGTCGAGCTCGCGAGCGCCGACGACTACGTGACGGAGCTCGGCGGCGCCGGGGTCGCGGTGCGCACCGCGGACCGCCGCGAGGTGATCGAGGCGCTGCTCGCCTCCTCGGCGAAGATGCACGACGCCGCCTGGGAGGACCCGGGCCGCGTGCTCGACGAGGTCGTCTACCTGGTCGAGTGGCCGCGCGTCCTCGACGGCCAGATCGCGGAGCGCTTCCTGGAGCTGCCCGACCGCGTGCTGGTCAGCGCGATGCAGTCGCACCAGCGCTACCTGCCCCTGCGCGGGCAGACGGGCACGCTGCGGCCCGTCTTCCTGACCGTCGTCAACTCCCACCCCGACGCCGACCCGGCGGTGCGGGCGGGGAACGAGCGCGTCCTCGCCGGCCGCCTCGACGACGCCGCCTTCTCGCTCGCGAAGGACCGCCAGCGGGGAATCGAGGCGATGGCCGCCGTGCTCGACCGCATCACCTACCACCAGCGGCTCGGCACCCTCGCCGACCGCACCGCGCGCCTCGTGGAGCTGGCCGGCGCCCTCGCCGACGCGGCCGGCGCCTCGGCCGACGACCGCGGGCACGCCGTCGCGGCGGCGCGGCTCGCGAAGGCCGACCTGGCCTCGACGATGGTGGGCGAGTTCGCGGAGCTGCAGGGCGAGACGGGCATGGAGTACGCGCGCGCCGCGGGCCTGCCCGAGCCGGTCTGCGTGGCGATCGCCGAGCAGTACCGCCCCGACGGCGCGGGCCGGCCCGTCCCCGACACCCTGCCGGGCGCCCTGCTCGCCCTGGCCGAGCGCCTCGACCAGCTCGTCGCCGTGATCGCGATCGGCGAGCGGCCCACGGGCTCGCGCGACCCGTACGCGCTGCGCCGGGCCGCCGCCGGCATCGCCGACATCCAGGCCCGCTGGGGCATGCCGCTCGACCTGCCCGCGCTCGTCGAGCGGGCCCACGGCCTGCTCGTCGGCCAGCGCGCCGACCTCGAGCTCGACGCCGAGGCCGTGCGCGAGGCCGTCGTGCCCTTCGTCCTCGACCGCGTCGACCAGGCCCTCGGCGAGGAGGGCGTGCCCGTCGACGTCCAGCGCGCCGCCCGCGGCGCCGGTCCCGTCGACCCGGCCCGCCACGCCGCGCGGGCCCGCGCGCTCCACGCCGCCCGCGACTCCGAGGAGCTCGCCCGCGCGCACGCGGCAGCCGTCCGCTGCAGCCGGATCGGCGGCGGCGAGGCGCCCGCCGACGCGCTCGACCCCGCGCTCTACGAGGGCGACGCCGAGCCGGCCCTCGCCGCCGCGCTCGCCGACGCGGCGCCGCGGATCGCCGCGGCCGACGACCCGGCGGAGGCCCTGCGCCTCGCGGCCGGCCTCGCCGACCCCGTCGACGCCCTCTTCGACGCCGTCATGGTCCTCGCCGACGACCCCGCCGTGCGCGCCAACCGCGTGCGCCTCGTCGCCGAAGCGGCCGCGGCCCTCCGTCCCGTCGGCGACCTCACCCAGCTGCAGCGATGAGCCCGGACCCCATCGAGATCCACCTCGTCTCGGACTCCACGGGCGACACCGCCTCGCGCGTGGCGCGCGCCGTGCAGGCCCAGTTCTCGGCCTCGCCGGTCAGCATCGTCCGCCACCCGCGCGTCACCACCGTGCAGGGCCTCCAGGAGGTGATCGGCCGCCTGACGGCGGGAAGCCGCAGCGCGGTCTTCTTCACGCTGATCGACACCGCCCTGCGCGAGCGGGCCACCGAGCTCTGCGAGCGCAGCGGGATCCCGTCCTGCGACCTCCTCGGCGCGCCGCTCGAGGCGCTCCAGGTCGCGTCGGGGGTGACGGCGGAGATGGTGCCGGGGCGTCCGGTCGCGCTCGAGATCGACTACTTCCAGCGCGTCGCCGCGATGGAGTTCGCGGTCAAGCACGACGACGGGCTCTCGGGCGAGGGGCTCGCCGACGCGGACATCGTCATCATCGGCGTGTCGCGCACCGGCAAGACGCCGCTCTCGATGTACCTCGGCTACCTCGGCTACAAGACGGCCAACACGCCGCTCGTGCCCGGCGTCGAGCCGCCGAAGGAGCTGTTCCGGATCGACCGGGCCAAGATCGTCGGCCTCACGATCGACGCCGAGCGGCTCCAGCGGATCCGCGGGCGGCGCCTGCGGGCGATGGGCGGGCGGGCGCGCAACAACTACGCCGACCTCGGTAAGATCCTCGAGGAGCTCGACGAGTGCCAGCAGGTCTTCCGGCGGCTCGGCTGCCCCGTGATCGATGTGTCCAACCTGGCCGTGGAGGAGTCCGCGCTGCGCGTGATCAACCTCTGCGAGGAGCGCGCCGCCCTCGGCGCGGAAGGGAGCTGAGATGGCCTATCGCGAGATGCGCCGGTCGTACCGCGAGGGCGAGCTCGCCGAGGCCGCGGCGGGCGACGACCCCGTCGCGCTCTTCCGCGGCTGGATCCAGGAGGCGCAGGACTCGGGCGCGGTGCTGGAGCCCAACGCGATGGCCCTGGCCACCGCCGACCGCGACGGCACGCCGTCCGCGCGGATGGTGCTCCTGAAGGAGGTGACGGCCGCCGGGGCGTTCGTCTTCTACACGAACCGCGAGAGCCGCAAGGGCGGCGAGCTCGGGGAGCGCCCGCGCGCGGCGCTCGTCTTCTGGTGGGAGCCCCTCGAGCGGCAGGTGCGGGTCGAGGGCGACGTGGCGCCGACCACGGACGCCGAGACGGCCGACTACTACGCGACGCGCCCGCGCGAGAGCCGGATCGGCGCCTGGGCGTCGCGCCAGAGCCGGCCCGTCACGGGCCGGCCCGAGCTGGAGGCGCAGTTCCACGAGGCCGACGCGGCGCACCCGGGCGAGGACGTGCCGGTGCCGCCGTGGTGGGGCGGCTACCGGGTCGTCCCGGACGCGATCGAGTTCTGGCAGGGCCGCACGGGCCGGATGCACGACCGGCTGCGCTACGAGCGCGCGGGCGACGGCTGGTCGCGCGTGCGGCTGCAGCCCTAGGCGCCCGGTACCCTACGGCCGATGCCGGAGAAGGTCGCCGTGGAGAGCATGGTCGAGCAGACCCGCGGGATCCTGCGCGAGCGGATCCGCTCGGGCGAGCTCCCGCCGGGCACGCGCCTGCGCCAGGAGCGCCTCGCGGAGGAGCTCGGGATCAGCCGCACCCCGCTGCGCGAGGCGCTGCGGCTGCTCGCCGCCGACGGGCTCGTCGAGCTCCAGGTCAACCGCGGCGCCGTCGTCTCGACCCTCTCGCACGCCGACCGCGTCGCCTTCTGGGAGGCCCGGCTCGCGCTGGAGCCGGGCGCCGCGCGGCTCGCCGCCGAGCGCCGCGACCCGGACGCGATCCGGGCCATGGCCGACACCATCGCCGCCCAGCGGGCCGCCGCCACGGACACCCAGGGCTTCGCGGCCAACCGCGCCTTCCACCTGGCGCTCGTGGGGGCGGCCGGCAACCCGCACCTGACCCGCTTCACCGAGGCCCTGTGGGTGCGCACCGTGGGGGCGGCGATCTACCGCACGCAGGCGGCCACCCCCGCGATCGTCGCGGCCTACGCCGACGAGCACGCCGCGATCCTCGCGGCGATCGAGGCGGGGGACGCCGGCGGCGCCGAGCGGCTGACGCGCGAGCACATCCTCGCGTCGCCCGTGCCCGACGCCGCCGACTAGCCTCAGTCGGACAGGCCGATGCGCCCGTGCACGCGGCGCAGCCAGGCCGGGGCCCACCAGTTGGCGTCGCCCGCGATCCGCATCAGCGCGGGCACGAGCAGGCCGCGCACGAGGGTGGCGTCGATCAGGATCGCGAACGCGGCGCCGAAGCCGAGCTGCTTGATGTTGGTGACGCCGCTCGCGATGAAGGCGATGAACACGATCGCGATCAGGATCGCCGCCGCGGTCACGATGCGGCCGGTGCGCTGGAGGCCGAGCGCCACGGCCTCGCGGGTCGTGCTGCCCTGATCGTGGGCCTCCTTGATCCGCGACAGCAGGAACAGCTCGTAGTCGGTGGAGAGGGCGAAGGCCACGATGGCGACGATCACGAGCGACCCGAGGTCGAGCGTCCCGGTCTGCTGGAAGTCGCCGGTCAGCCACCGCAGGTGGCCGTCCTGGAAGACCCAGACGAGGACGCCCAGTGTGGCGCCCAGGCCGAGCAGGTTGAGCAGGAGCGCCTTGAAGGGGATCAGGATGCTGCCGGTGTACAGGAAGATCACGATCAGCGTGGTGAGCCCCACCCACAGGGCGACCAGCCACAGGCGCGAGACGACGGAGTCGTTGGCGTCCTCGAAGGACGCGGTGGCCCCGCCGACGAGCACCTCCGACGCCGGACCGGGGAGCGCCCGGATGGCATCGAGGGCCCTGACGGCGGCGGCGGCGGCGAACGGCTGGTCGCCGACCGCCACGATGCGCGTCAGGTCGCCGTTGACGAGGCCGGCGCCGTTCGGGTTCGGGGCCGGCGCCTGGCCCGCGGCGATCGTCGAGGTCGGCGTCTCGACCCGGACGATGCCCGGCACGGCGGCCACGGCCTCCGCGTAGGCGTCGACGCCCGCGGCGTCGGCGTCGCGCAGCACGATCTCGAAGGGGGTGCCCTCCTCGCCGGGGAACTGCTCGCGCAGGAGCTGGCTGGCCTGCGCCGCCGGGTTGTCGGGCGGCAGGGCGCGGTCGTCGACCTGCCCCGGCACGACGCGCAGGGCGGGGATCGCGAGCACGAGCAGGACGGCGACGCAGCCGATCAGGACGGGCCAGGGCCGGCCCATCACGGCGCGCGCGACGCGCGACCAGGCGCCCTCGTCGGTCGGGGTCAGGTCGCCGCGGCGCAGCTTGAGGCGGTTGACGCGCGGGCCGAGCATGGCCAGCAGCGCGGGCAGGCCGGTGAAGGCGCCGAGGATGGCCATCAGGCTGACGGCCACGCCGGCGTAGGCGAAGGAGCGCAGGAAGTAGAGCGGGAACACCGTCAGCGACGCGAGCGTGAGGGCGACGGTGAGGCCGGACACCAGCACCGTGCGGCCCGCGGTGCCCATCATGGCCACGACGGCCTCGTCGCCGCTGCCGAGGCGGGCGAGCTCCTCGCGGAAGCGGTTGATCATCAGGAGCGCGTAGTCGACGCCGAGGGCGAGGCCGAGCGCGGTGACGAGGTTGAGCGCGAAGATCGACACGTCGGTCGTGAGCGTCGCGAGGAACAGGAGGAAGAAGCTGCCGAGCGTCGCGAAGATGGCGACGAGGAACGGCAGCCCGGCGGCCACCACGCTGCCGAACACCCACAGGAGCAGGAGCAGCACGATCGGCACGGCGATCGCCTCGGCCCGGGCGAGGTCCGAGGAGATGGTCGAGCTGACCTCGCTGATGACGGGTTCGGGACCGGCGAAGCTGATCTCGAGCCCGTCCTGCGCCCCGCCGAAGCGGTCGACGAGGTCGGTGCTGATCGCCTCGCCGTCCGCTCCCGGGTCGGCGTAGACGAGCGCCTGCGCGTAGCGCCCGTCCTGGCCGCGCAGCTGGGGCGGCTGGCCGGCGCCCCAGTACGAGATGACGCGGGCGACGCCGGCGGTGGCGGTCATCTCGTCGAGGAGCCCGGTGGCGCTCGCGGCGACGGCCGGGTCGTCGACGTCGCCGTCGGCGCGGATCACGATCACCGCGATCGGGTCGGCCACGCCGTAGCGGTCCGCGAGGAGCCGCTGGACCTCGCCCGACTCGCTGCCCGGGTTGTCGAAGCCCTCGCCGCCGAGGTTGGGGAACACGCCGAACCCGACCGCGCCGAAGACGGCGAGCAGCACGACGTAGGCGGCGAGGACGATGCGGCGCCGGCGCACGACGAAGCGGCTCCAGCGCGCGATCGGGGACGACGAGGGGGCGGCGGGGTGAACGCTGTTCATATCGGGACTATGGCAGCCCGATGTGAACGATGTCAAGATACGGGGCGTGAGCCGCACCCGCTACCACCACGGCGCCCTGGCCGAGGCCCTCGTCGACGTCGCCGTCGGGCAGGTGCGGGCCCAGGGGTCGGAGCGCGTGACGCTGCGCGGCGTCGCGCAGGCGGTCGGCGTCTCGCCGAGCGCGGCCTACAACCACTTCGCCGACAAGGACGCCCTGCTCGCCGCGGTGGCCCTGCGCGGCCAGGCCGAGCTCGACCGGCGGATCGGGGCGGCGCTGGCCGCCGGCGGCGACGACGACGCGGCGGCGATCGGGCGGCTGCGGGCGATCGCCCGCGCCTACATCGGCTTCGCCCACGACGACCCCAACCTGTTCCGGCACGCGTTCGGGCCGCACCTCAAGGGCGCGGCCGGGGGGCACGGCGCCTCGGAGGCCTACGCCATGCTCAACGCGGTCCTCGACGACCTCGACGGCCGCGGGCTCCTGCGCGACGGGGCGCGGCCGGGTCTCGACCTCGTGGTCTGGTCGACGGTGCACGGCTTCGCGGGCATCGCGCTCGACGGGCTCTGCGCGTGGGAGGCCGCCGACGAGCTGCTCAACGGGATGGAGCGCGCGATGCTGACCGCGGCCGGCCTCGGCCTGGCCCTCCGCTAGGACACGGAGCCGTCGAGGATCTGGAGGGTCTCCAGGTCCGCGTAGAAGTCGAGCGCGTAGTCGCCGCCCTCCCGGCCGATGCCGCTCCAGCCGACGCCGCCGAAGGGCGCGGTCAGGTCGCGCACGAGGAAGCAGTTGACCCAGACGGTGCCGGCGCGGATCGCACGGCCGACGCGCTCGGCGCGCTCGGCCGAGCCGGTGAAGACGATGCCCGAGAGGCCGTAGCGGGTCGAGTTGGCGAGCGCGATCGCCTCATCCTCCGTGGCGAAGGTCTGGAGGGTGAGGACGGGGCCGAAGACCTCGTGCTGGACGATCTCGGACTCGTTCGAGGCCGGGTAGACGAGGGTGGGCTCGTACCAGAGGCCGCCGATCACGGGCTGGCGGCCGCCGCGCACGATCTCGTCGCCCGCGGCGCGGGCGCGCTCCACGAAGCCGCTGACCCGGGCCAGGTGGTCGGCGTGGATGAGGGGGCTGATCGTGGTCGCCTCGTCACGGGGGTCGCCGAGGACGTGCGCGTCGACGCGGGCGTGGAAGCGCTCGAGAAAGGCGTCGCGGACCGACTCCTCGACGAGGAGCCGCGTGCCCGACAGGCAGACCTGCCCCGCGTCGTCGTACTGCAGCGCGGCCTTCTGGGCGGCGAGGTCGAGGTCGGCGTCGGCGAAGACGACGAGCGGGTTCTTGCCGCCGAGCTCCGCCGTGAAGGGGACGATCCCGTCGGCGGCGGCGCGGCCGATGATGCGCGCCGTGTCGGTGGAGCCCGTGAAGCTGAGCCGGCGCACGCGCGGGTCGGCGGTCAGCGCGGGGCCGACCTCCTCGCCGATGCCCTGCACGAGGTTGAAGACGCCGGGCGGGAAGCCCGCCTCGTCGACGAGGTCGAAGAGCATGGAGCAGGAGAGCGGCGACCACTCGGCGGGCTTCAGCACCACGGTGCAGCCCGCGGCGAGCGCCGGCGCCGTCTTCCAGGTCGAGAGCATGAAGGGCGCGTTCCAGGGGGTGATCACGACGGCGGGCCCGCTCGGGCGGCGCAGCACGCGGTTGACGGTGCCGTTCGACTCCCAGACGCGCTCCGCGTAGGCCACGGACAGGTCCGCGTAGGCCCGGAAGTTGCGGGCGCCGCGGCCGATCACGCGCGCCTTCAGGGAGCGCTCGAGCATCGCCATGTCGAGGCACTCGACCTCGGCGATCCGGTCCACGTTGGCGTCGATCAGCTCGGCGAGGCGGTGCAGGTGCGCGGCCCGGCCCTCCGGGCCGAGCGCCGCCCAGGCCGGGAACGCCTCGGTGGCGGCGGCCAGCGCCTGGTCCGCCGTCGCGGCGTCGCCCCGGCTGACCTCGGCGAGCAGCGTCCCGTCGATCGGGGAGCGGTCCTCGAACGTCTGCGCGGAGCCGACGCGGCGGCCGCCGATGTAGTGCTCGGTCGAGACCGAGTGGCCCGCGACGTCGACGCGGGTCATGCCCCGGCCGTGTAGTCGCGGACGGTCTCGAGGTCGTCCACGGAGTAGGCGAAGGTGAAGCGGTGGCCCTTGCCGACGCGGACGGGGGCCAGCGCGATGTGCTCCTCGTTCGGGGCGTCGCCGAAGGACAGGGTCGCGTCGCCCTCCCAGATGGTCGAGATCGAGCGGTCGAAGCTCTTGGCGCGCACCAGCTCGTGGACCGCCGGGTCGTCGTGGTGGCCCTGCGCGAGGCGCGGGAAGTGGCGGCGGTTGACCAGGGGCGGCGCGTTGTGGACGGGGCCGTCGGCGCTCTCGCCGGTGAGGGCGACCGTGGTCTCGATCAGGCGCCGGTCGTTGGCGGCGAGGGTCCCGCCGAAGACGGAGCCCGGGCCGATCGCCGGGTCGGCCGGCGTGCCGAGGCCGAAGCTGCGCGTCATCCAGACCGAGCCGAGCTTCTTCGGGAAGCCCTGGATCCAGCCGCGCACGAGCGCGAAGTCGCGGTCGACCCAGATGTACGGGCAGGTCGTGACGACCTCGCCGTCGAGGACGCCCGTGACGACGATGAAGGCCTCCTTGTACTGGCTGCGGGCCGGGTCGAGGAGCTCGGCGCCGCCGGTGGTGCAGGACTGCCAGTCGGCGAAGATGACGGCCGCGCGCCCCGGGTCCTCGGTGAAGGGCTCGATGCCCTCCGGCAGGACGGCGGCGCAGGCCGCGGGGTCGGCCCAGTAGTCGATGACCAGGAAGTCGCCGACGTAGTGCCACGGCGGCGGCGGCACGAGGCCGGCGGAGCCGTCGGGGGAGAGGGGGAGGCTGAAGCCCTTCATGCGTCCTCCAGAGGCGGGAGCTGCTCGCCGCGCGCCTCGCGCTGGTGGCGCTCGTAGTCGACCGCGACGTCGTCGAAGCGGAAGTACGAGCGCGGGGGCAGGATGCCCCACGTGTTGGAGCCCCAGGCGTCGTCGGGCCAGGTGCGGGGCGTGTGCGGCAGGCGCAGGATCTCCATGTCGCAGTAGAGCTCGACGAAGAGGTTCTCCTCGGGGATGCGCACGTAGGCGCAGAGGTTGCGCGCGAGGTTGTGGCGGACGGGGCCCCAGCCGAGCCAGCGGCCGTGGCGGCCGAGGTGGTCGAGGAAGACGCGCAGCTGGCCCCAGTCGACGATGTCGAAGGCGAGGTGGTGGAAGTGGGCGGGCGCCATCGCCACGAGCGCCATCTGGTGGTGCTCGGGATGGACGTGGAACCAGATCCCGGCGTCGCCGAGGCGGTCCGAGACGTGCATCCCGAGGACGTCCGTGTAGAAGGCGGTCATCGTGTCGATGTTCGGGGCGAGCACGTTGACGTGGCCGAGCCGGCGCGGGTGCATCCCGAACGGCGGGGCGGTGCGCCGGCCGATGTCGGGCCAGAGCTCGATCGGGGTGCGCTCGCGGTAGGCGACGAGCTGCAGCCCGCTCCCCGACGGGTCGACGAGGCGCAGCGAGCCGTCGGCCTCGCGCTCGTGGTGGACGCCGCAGGCGTCGAGGTGCGCGGCGGCCTCCTCGAGCGTGCAGTCCGGGGCGAGCTCCCAGGCCGAGTGGTCGTGGTCGGGCTCCGCGTCGGGCACCAGCTCGAGGCAGTAGTCCTCGCTGTCGCAGCGCAGGAGCGCGCGGCCCGGCTCCCGCGCCACGACCTCGAGCCCGAACTGGACGCTCCAGCGCGCGGTGGCCTCGTCGAGGTCGAGGACGCGCAGGCAGACGTGGTGGAGGTCGTGCAGGCGGATGCCCACGTCAGTCGACCTCCCCGGCGGCGACGCGCCGCTCGGCCTCGTCCTCGGGGATCGCGAGCGCCACGTGGAGGGTGTTCGCGGAGGTCTCGGGCTGGTCGCCCGGCCCGGTCAGGTCGACGTCCCAGTCGACGACGGTGTTGCGGAGGGCCGGCAGGCCCTCGACCTCGACCTCGACCACGTCGCCGGGCGCCATCGGGCGCGAGTTGGCGGGCGTGCCGGTCAGGACGACGTCGCCCGGGCAGAGGGTGATCGTGCGGCAGAGGTCGGCGAGCTGGTAGCGGTAGTCCCAGATCAGGTCCTCGCCGTCGCCCGACTGGACGACCTCGCCGTTGATCCGCGTGGTCAGCCGGAAGCCCCCGTCGGGCGTCCACGCGTCGGCGGTGACCATGGCGGGGCCGAGCGGCAGGAAGCCGTCCTGGCCCTTGACGCGCAGCATCGAGCCGCGGTCGGCGTGGCGGAAGTCGTGCAGGCCGACGTCGTTGGCGGGCGCGAAGCCGGCCACGTGGGCGTGGGCGTCCTCGGGGCGGACGCCCTTCATCTCGCGTCCGATGATGACGGCGAGCTCGCCCTCGTAGTTGAGGAAGCGGGTGCCGGTGGGGCGGCGCAGCTCGCCGAGGTGCCCGTTGAGGGTGGTCGGCGGCTTCATGAAGTAGGAGGGCTCGGCCGGCATCCTGGCCTGGTACTCCTCGAGCCGCGAGCGGTAGGTGAGGTGGACGGCGATGATCTTGGTCGGCTCGGCGGGGGCGAGCCAGCGGGCCGTCGCGGGGTCGGCCGAGCCGCCGCCGTCGAGGCGGATCTCGCCGTCCGCGAGCTCGCCCCAGGCGGGGGCGCCGTCGTGGAGGATGCGGACGCGCAGCATCAGCGGTCGCTCGGGCGGTGGCGGGGGTTCGCGGACACGGGCTCCTCCGGGACGGGATCGTACGGCGTCCGCGCGGCCGGGGCCGGCGGACGGCTCGATGGATACTGTATCCAATCCATTCGGCCGCGTCGATCCCGGGCAGGAGGTCCGCGGGCCAGCCGGGGGCGCCGTGCGGGCCGTAGTCGGGGCCCGCCTCCACCAGGAGGACGTCCGCGCCGGCCTCGGCGAGGCGCGCGGCGACGACGGCGCCGGCCGAGCCGCCGCCGATCACGGCCACGTCCGCGCGGACCTCCGCGCTCACGGCGCGAGGTCCTCCCAGTCGGTGGTGCCGTAGGTGACGGCGAGGAAGACGCAGTCGGACCCGGCCGCGGCGCCGTGGTAGTGGCGCTCGCCAGCCGGCGCGTCGACGAAGTCGCCCGGCCGGAGCACCACCTCGCCGTCGGCCGTGCCGACGCACCCCGTGCCGGACAGCACCAACAGCTGCTGGCCGCCCGGGTGGCGGTGCCAGAAGGTGCAGGCGCCGTCGGCGAAGGACACGCGCGCGATGTCCGGACGCCCCTCGGCCTCCGCCGCCTGGAGCATCTCGAGGCGCACCGCGCCCGTGAAGCGCCCGCCGTAGAGCTCCGACGCCTCGCCGCCCGTGTGAATCCGCATGGCGGCATCATGGCGGATCGCGGCATTGCGGCCCACTGCGCCCGTCACGGGGGTGCCGTTGACTAGGCTGCCCGTCTGATGGCTTCCGTTGACCGGGCCACGGCCCCCACGTACGTCTACGACCAGTCCGAGGGCTCCGCCGAGATGCGGGGCCTGCTCGGCGGCAAGGGCGCCAACGTCGCCGAGATGCAGCGCATCGGCGTGCCCGTGCCTGACGGCTTCACGGTCACGACCGAGGCCTGCGTCGCCGCGATGGACGCGGACGGGGCGTGGCCCGACGGGCTCTGGGAGGCCGTCCTCGACCGCCTCGCCGCGCTCGAGAAGCGGACGGGGCGCCGGCTCGGCGACCCCGAACGGCCGCTCCTCGTGAGCGTGCGCTCCGGCGCCGTCTTCTCGATGCCGGGGATGATGGACACGATCCTCAACCTCGGGATCAACGACGCCGCCGTCCGCGGCCTCGCCGCCGAGTCGGGCAACCCGCGCTTCGCCTGGGACTCGTACCGGCGCTTCGTGCAGATGTTCGGGGAGGTCGTGCTGGGCGTGCCGTCCGACGACTTCGAGCACGCCCTCTCGCAGCTCAAGCGCGAGCGCGGCGTGGCGCTCGACACCGACCTGACGGCCGAGGACCTCGAGGGCCTCGTCGCCACGTTCAAGCGGATCACCGAGGAGTCGGCGGGGGCGGGCGCGTTCGGCGACGACCCGCGCGAGCAGCTGCGCCTCGCGATCAACGCGGTCTTCGCGTCCTGGCAGAACCCGCGCGCCGCCGTCTACCGGCGCGCCAACGACATCCCCGACGAACTCGGCACCGCCGTCAACATCATGCAGATGGTGTTCGGCAATCTCGGCGAGACCTCGGGCACGGGCGTCTGCTTCACCCGTAACCCCGCCACCGGCGCCAAGGAGCTGTACGGCGAGTTCCTCGTCAACGCCCAGGGCGAGGACGTCGTCGCCGGCATCCGCACCCCGCGGCCTATCGCCGAGATGGAGGCCGCGCTGCCCGAGGCCTACCACGAGCTGGTGGCCACGATGGCGCGGCTCGAGGCGCACTACGGCGACATGCAGGACATCGAGTTCACGGTCGAGCAGGGCCGCCTGTACCTCCTGCAGACCCGCACCGGCAAGCGCACCGCGCAGGCCGCCGTGCGCGTCGCCTGCGAGTTGGTCGCCGAGGGCGTGATCACCCGCGACCAGGCCGTCCAGCGGATCGACCCCCGCCAGCTCGACCAGCTCCTGCATCCGACGATCGACCCCGACGCGCCCCGCGACCTGCTCGCGACGGGTCTCAACGCCTCGCCCGGCGCGGGCGTGGGGGAGGTCGTGCTCGACGCCGACACGGCCGAGCGGCGCGGCAAAGCCGGCACCCCGGTGATCCTCGTGCGCTGGGAGACGACGCCCGACGACATCCACGGCGTGATCGTGGCCCAGGGCGTGATCACGGCCCACGGCGGCATGACGTCGCACGCGGCGGTCGTGGCGCGCGGGATGGGCAAGCCCTGCGTGGCGGGCGTCGACGGCCTGCAGATCGACCGCGAGGCGCGCACCATCGCGATCGGCGGGCGCGTCCTGCGGGAGGGCGACACGATCACGATGGACGGCTCGACCGGCGAGGTGCTGGCCGGCGGGTCGCCGCTCGTGCCGCCGCGCTTCGACGACCACTTTCGGGAGATCACCGCCTGGGCGGACGAGATCCGGCGGCTGCGGGTGCGCGCGAACGCCGACACGCCGGAGGACGCCGAGCGCGCCCGCGGCTTCGGGGCGGAGGGCATCGGGCTGTGCCGCACCGAGCACATGTTCATGAGCGAGGAGCGACTGCCGAGCGTACGCCGCATGATTCTCGCCAGCGACGAGGCGGACCGCCTCGCCGCCCTCGCCGAGATCGCGCCGATGCAGCAGGGCGACTTCGAGGGGATCCTGCGGGCGATGGACGGGCTCCCCGTCACGATCCGCCTGCTCGACCCGCCGCTGCACGAGTTCCTGCCGAGCCTGCTCGAGGCCTCCCGCGACGTGGAGCGCATCCGCGGGCACGGCGCCCCCGGCGACCTCGTCGCCGCCGAGGCGCTGCTTGCCCGCGTCAAGGAGCTGACCGAGGCCAACCCGATGCTGGGGACCCGCGGCTGCCGGCTCGGGCTGCTCTTCCCCGAGATCTACACGATGCAGGCCCGCGCGATCGTCGACGCGGCGCTCGCGGTCCGCGCCGCGGGCGGCGACCCGCGCCCCGAGATCATGATCCCGCTGGTCGGGTTCGCGGAGGAGCTGCGGCGGATGCGCATCCTGGTCGAGGAGGTGGTGCGCGAGGAGACCGAGCGGGCCGGCGTCGACTTCCCGATCCAGGTGGGCACGATGATCGAGCTGCCGCGTGCGGCGGTCGTCGCCGACCAGATCGCCACCGAGGCCGACTTCTTCTCGTTCGGCACGAACGATCTCACGCAGACCGTGCTCGGGCTGTCGCGCGATGACGCGGAGGGCAAGTTCCTGACCCAGTACCTCGAGGACGGCGTGATCGATAAGAACCCGTTCCAGACGATCGACGTCGACGGGGTCGGCGCGGTCGTGCGGATGGGCTGCGAGCAGGGCCGCGCCGTCAAGCCCGACCTCAAGCTCGGGGTCTGCGGCGAGCACGGCGGCGACCCCCTCAGCGTCGGCTTCTTCCACGACGTCGGCGTCGACTACGTCTCCTGCTCGCCCTTCCGGGTGCCGATCGCGCGCCTCGCGGCCGCGCAGGCCGCGCTCGGCGCCTCCTTCAAGGACCGCTAGGCCGCGTGGCTTTGACCCTGCACGCCGCGCTCGGGCCGCTGGACGCCGCGCCCGCGGACGTCGCGATCGTCGTCGACTGCATCCGCGCCACGACGACCCTGTCGCACGCCCTCGCCGCGGGCTACCGCGAGGTGGTCTGCGTCGGCGAGGTCGACGACGCCCACGCCGAGCGGGCCGACGGGGTCGTGCTCGGCGGCGAGCGCCACGGCGTCCTGATCGAGGGCTTCGACCTCGGCAACTCGCCCGCCGAGTACGCCACGCCGCGCGGCGAGGTGCTGGTCCTGACCACCACGAACGGCACCCGCGCGATCCTGCAGTCCGCCGCCGAGGCCGAGACGGTGCTGGTCGGCGCGCTCGTCAACGCCGCCACCCTCGTCGACCGGGCGCTCGCGGCGCTGCCCGCCGACGGCACCCTCGCGGTGCGCTGCGCCGGGGTCCGCGGCGACGTGGCCCTCGACGACGTCTACGTCGCCGGCGTCCTGCTCGCCCGCGCGGCCGCGCGCCTCGACGGCGCCTTCGCGACCGACGCGGCGCGCGTGGCGATGGCCGTGGCACGCGCCTACCCCGACGCCCAGGCCGCGCTCGACGACTCCCAGAGCAGGCGCGACCTCGACGGCACGGGGCACGAGGCGGACGTCACGCGCTGCGCCGCCCTCGACGTCCTGGTGGTGGCGCCCTGCGTGGCGAGCGCCGGACCGGGCCGCGTCGTCGTGACGGCCTAGCCCTCGAGGGCTTCGGCGATCTCGGGCATCGTCTTCTGCGCGGCCCGGTTGAACTCCGACACGTAGCGGTCGGCCGTGCCGTCGCCGTCGTCGAGGGTCTCGGCGTAGCCATCGCGCATCGCGGCCAGCTCCTCGGCCGCCCAGTCGAGCTCGTCGGCGTAGTCGCCGTAGCGCTCCTCGGCCGCGTCCCGGTCGGACGTGCGGTACGCGGAGCGGGCCTCGCGGATCGCCTCCAGGCGGTCGCCGTGGTCCGCGGCGAAGACCCGGAGCTGGCGGTCGATGAGGTCGCCGAACTGCCTGCGTCGGAACATGGGCCTGATGCTAGCGGGGACCGCGACCCCGTACGCTTCGGGGGATGCCCGATACCGTCGCGATCCGCGCCCAGTTGCCCGCCGTCACCGCGCAGGCGTACTTCAACACCGGCACCTTCGGCCCGCTGCCCGCCCCCGCCGTGGAGGCGATGGCCGCCTACACCGACGAGGCGTTCCGGGGCGGGCGGATCGGTGACGTCAGGTACGCGCGGCAGGCGGGGATCGAGCAGGCCGCCCGTGAGGCCCTGGCCCGCATGGTCGGCGCCCCGGCCGACCAGATCGCGCTCGCGCACTGCACCTCCGACGGCCTCAACCTGGTCGTCGGCGGGATCGACTGGGCGGAGGGCGACGAGGTCCTGATCGGCGACTACGAGCACCCCGGCCTGACCGTCCCGCTCGACGTGATGGGCCGTCGCCGCGGGATCGTGACGCGCGTCGTGCCGATCACCGAGGCGCCCGACCCGGCGCAGGCGATCGCCGACGCCCTGACCCCGCGCACGCGGCTCGTCGCGCTCTCGCACGTGATCTGGACGACCGGCCGCGTGATGCCGATCGCGCGGATGGCCGAGGCGGTGCGGGCGCACGGGGCGCTGTTTCTGGTCGACGCGGCGCAGGGCCCGGGCTGCATCCCGGTCTCGGTGCCCGAGCTCGGCTGCGACTTCTACACGATCAGCGGCCAGAAGTGGCTGTGCGGCCCCTCCGGCACGGGCGGGCTGTGGGTGCGCCCCGACGCCGTCGAGCGCATCCACCCGGCGTTCCCCGGCTACCCCACGATGGAGAAGACCCCCGACGGGCCGCGGATGTGGCCCGGCGCGCGGCGCCTCGAGCCCGGCACCGTCACGCACACGGCGCTCGTGGGGCTGACGGCGGCGATCGAGTGGCGCGAGGGCCTCGGAGTCGAGGCGGGGCACGCCGACGCGATGCGCCTCGCCGGGCACCTGCGTGAGCGCCTCGCCGCCGAGGTGCCGCGGGCGCGCGTCGCGGAGGTCGACCACGGCTCGCCGTTCGTGGCCTTCGAGACGGAGAGGCTCACCGCCGTCGAGGTGGTGCGCCGGCTCGAGGCCCGGGACGTCGTCGTGCGCTCCCTGCCCCGGACCGAGCTGACGCGCGTGTCCGTCGGCCCGTGGAACGACGCGAGCGACGTCGACCGGCTGATCACCGCGCTCGTCGCGCTCTAGGCGGGTAGGCCGAGCTCGCCGGCGACCGGCTGCAGGGCCGCGACCACGTTGCGGATGTGGTCGTCGAGCTCGATCCCGAGCAGCTCCGGCCCCGCGTAGACGTCGTCGCGGTCGACCCCGGCGGCGAACGACGGCTGCTTGAGCTTCTTCTTGACGCTCTTGGGCTCGAGGCCCTCGAGGCCGTTCGGGCGCACGAGACCGCAGGCGTGCACGAACCCGGACAGCTCGTCGCAGGCGAAGAGCGTCCGCTCGAGCGGCGTCTCACGGGGCAGCTCGAGGTGGTTGGCGTGCGTCAGGATCGCGTGTCGGAACCAGTCCGGGTAGCCGTGCTCGGCGAGGATCGCCTCGCCCGCCTGCGGGTGCTGCTCGAGCGTGGGGTGGATCTCCCAGTCGAAGTCGTGCAGGAGCGCCACGTTGCCCCAGGCGGCCTCGTCCGCGCCCGCCTGGCGCGCGTACCAGCGCACGGAGGCCTCGACGGCGCGGCAGTGGCGGCGCAGCGCCTCGGACTGGATGTGCTCGCAGACGATCCCCCAGGCGGCGTCGCGGTCGCGCACGAGGTCGTCGGCCATCGGACGCAAGCGTATCCGAGCCGGGGCCCCGGGGAGGGTCGACGGCTACGATTGGCCGCGTGAGCGCGACTGCGGCGACCCGTGGCGGCCTCGGCGACCTCCTCGTGATCGAGGGCGGCCACCCCCTCGAGGGGCGCGTCCGCGTCGGCGGCAACAAAAACGGCGCGCTGCCGATCATCGCCGCCTGCCTGCTCACCGAGCAGGAGTGCGTGATCGACAACGTGCCGCGCATCCGCGACGTCGAGGTGATGGCGGAGCTCGTGCAGGCCACGGGCGCCGACGTCGAGTGGACCGCGACCAACACCCTGCGGATCCGCGCCGCCGGCGACCTGACGGCGTCGATCGACCGCATGCTGAGCGTCCGCATCCGCGCCTCGATCCTGCTCGCAGGCCCCCTGCTCGCCCGCTGCGGCTCGGTGCTCGTGCCGCCGCCCGGCGGCGACGTGATCGGGCGGCGCCGGATCGACACGCACCTGCACGCGTTCGCCGCCCTCGGCGCGGACGTCGAGGTCGATCGCGACTTCACCCTGCGCGCGGCGGACGGGCTGGTCGGCACGCGCTTCTTCATGGACGAGCCGAGCGTGACCGCGACCGAGAACGCGATCATGGCCGCCGTCCTCGCCAAGGGCGAGACCAAGCTGATCAACGCGGCCTGCGAGCCGCACGTCCAGGACCTCTGCCGCTTCCTCGTGGCGATGGGGGCGGAGATCGACGGGGTCGGCTCGAACGTGCTCACGATCCGCGGCCGCGCGGCGCTCGGCGGCGCCCACCACACGATCGGCCCCGACCACATCGAGGTCGCGTCGTTCATCGGCCTTGCGGCCGTCACACCCGGCGTGCTGGTGATCGAGGACGTCGAGCCGGAGGACCTGCACCCGGTGCTGCACGGCTTCGAGCGGCTTGGGGTGCGTATCGGGCTCGACGGGCGGGACCTGACCGTCCCCGACGACCAGGAGCTCGTGATCCGGGACGACGTCGGCGGGCAGGTGCCCAAGCTCGAGGACGGGCCCTGGCCGCAGTTCCCCGCTGACGTGACGTCGATCGCGGTCGCCGTGGCCACGCAGGCCACCGGGACCGTCCTGATCTTCGAGAAGATGTTCGAGAACCGCCTCGTCTTCACCGACAAGCTCGTCTCGATGGGCGCGCGGATCGTGCTCTGCGACCCGCATCGGGCGCTGATCACGGGGCCGAGCCGCCTCGTCGGCGAGCGCGTCGAGAGCCCCGACATCCGCGCCGGCATGGCGATGCTGATCGCCTCCCTGTGCGCCGAGGGCACCACGACGATCGGCAACGTGGGGCAGATCGACCGCGGCTACGAGCGCATCGACGAGCGGCTGCGCGCGCTGGGCGCGCGGATCGAGCGGATCAGCGGCTGAGGCCGTCCCGGTCGAGCGCGCGCCGGAGCCCACCGTCATTGGTCAGCACGGGGCCGCCGACCTCGGCGCTCAGCGCCGCATACGAGGCGTCGTAGGCGGACAGGCCGCGCGACGACCAGCGTGCCACCCCGTCGAGGTCGGGGTCGGTGCGCGTGATCGTCAGGCGCTCGAGCGCCTCGACGAGGCGCACGAGCTGGTCCTCCGACAGGCCCCGGCGCCGGGCCGCCACGTTCAGCACCTCGAGGTCCATGATCGTCGGCGCGAACACGTCGACGTCCGGGTCGTCGATCAGCGCGTCGAGCCCGAGCTGGTCGTCATCGCCGGGGGCAGGCAGGATCAGCGGGACCACGACGGACGCGTCGACGACGTGGGGGGTCGGCCTCATGCCGGCGATCCGCTCCCGGGCACCGCGCTGCGGTCCACACGCTCCGCCCGCTCGTCCCGCATCCGGCGGATCTCCATCCATGCCGGCATGTGCGGTCCGTAGATCGGAGGCGCTTCGGCCAGGATCTCCCGGATCTCGGCGAGGACCTGCCGGTTGATCTCGGCCTTCGTGGGCGGCGGGCCGCCCAGCGCCTCCTGCGAGCGGGCGGCGAGCCACGCGCTCCGCGACAGGCCCGAGGCCTGCGCGGCGGCGTCGATGCGCTCCAGGAGCTGCTCGTCGAGGGAGACCAGGACCTTCTTCACGCCCCACAGTATATCTGGATATCCGGCTGCTGCCCCGGGCCACGCGTCTAGCATCCGCGGGCACACGCGAACGCCACGAGGAGCACCATGGCCAAGGAGATCATCCGCACCGACAACGCGCCGGCCCCGCTGGGCGGCGCCCCGTACAACCAGGCGGTCAAGGCCGGCGGCCTCGTCTTCCTGGCCGGGCAGATCCCGCTCGACGCCGAGTCGGGCCAGCTGGTCGAGGGCGGCATCGTCGAGCAGACCCACACGTGCTTCGACAACGTGGCGGCGATCCTCGAGGCGGCCGGGTCCGACCTGACCAAGGTGATCCGCGCGCAGGTCTACATGATCGACCTCGGCGAGTTCGGCGAGATGAACGGCGTCTACAGCGAGCGCATGGGCCAGCCGTACCCGGCCCGCTCGACGTTCCAGGTCGCCAACCTGCCGGCCGGTGCGCGCGTCGAGATCGAAGTCGTCGCGGAGGCGTAGCGGATGGGCGCGCGCGCAGGCGAACCCGACGCGCGCGCCCTCCTCGCCGCCTCGACCCGCGTCCGCGACGCCGTGCCGCGGATCGTCGCGGCGGCCGAGCCGGGCCAGCGCGTGGCCCTGGTCGGCGGCGTCGTGCGCGACCTCTTCCGCGGCGAGGAGCCGCGCGAGGTCGACGTGGTGGTGGAGGGCGACGGCGTCGCCTTCGCCGAGCGGCTCGCCGCGCTGACGCGCTCCGAGGTCGTCGCCTACCGGGCCTTCGGGACCGCGACGGTGCGCTCGCGCCCGCCGGTCGACGTGGCGGGCGCCCGCACCGAGTCCTACCCGCAGCCCGGCGCCCTGCCCGTGGTGGCGCCGGCCGGGCTCGAGGCCGATCTCGCGCGCCGCGACGTGACCGTCAACGCGGTGGCGGCGGTGGTCGCGGGGCCCGACGCCGGACGGGTGCTCGACCCCCACGGCGGGCTCGCCGACCTCGCCGCGGGGACGCTGCGGCTCCTGCGCCCCGACGCCTTCGAGGAGGACGCGACGCGGGTCGTGCGCGCCGCGCGCTACGCCGTGCGCCTCGGGCTCGCCCCGGACGCGACGCTCGACCACGCCGCGGCCGCGGCCGCCCACGGCGGCTTCGTCGCCCTGACCGGCAGCGCGCGGATGGCGGACGCCGTGGCGCTCGTCTTCTCGGAGTCGGACCCGGCCGCCGTGCTCGGCGTCCTGGCGGGCTGGGGCGCCCTCGACGCGATCGAGCCGGGGCTGGCGGCCGACCCCGCGGCGGTGCGCGCCGCCTGGGCGCTGGCCGCGGACGAGGCGCGCGACGCGGACCGGGTCGCGCTCGGCCTCGGGCTCCTGCTCGCCGGTGTGCCGGAGGACCGCCGCGCTGTGTGGCTCGACGCGGCGGGTCGCGACCGCCACACGACCCGTGCCGCGCTCGCGGCCGCCCGGGCGGCTGACCTGCGCGTCGCGCTCACCGGAGCCGGCGACGCCGCGGTGGACCGCGCCTGCGCGGGGCAGCCCCTCGAGGCCGTCGTGGCCGCGGGCGGGCCGGAGGCGGCCGCCTACCTCGGGCGGCTGCGGCACGTCGCGCTGGCCGTCGATGGCGACGACGTGGTGGCGGCGGGCCATGCGGGCCCGGCCGTGGGGCGGGAGCTCGCCGAGCTCCGGGCGGCCGTCATCGAGGGCGCCGTCGGCCCCTCCCGCGACGCGCAGCTCGCCTGGCTCGCCGCCCGCGCGGGCTAACGACCGTCGCCGGCCACGAGGCCGAAGCCGGCGAACGCGATCGCGATCAGGGCCATCGCGATCCCGGCCCAGAGCAGGGAGCGGTCGCGCACGGCTAGCCGCCCGCGATGGTGAACAGGAACCGCGCGATCGGGTCGGCGATCGCCCCGATGATCTCGAACAGCGGCCGGAAGAACAGGATCGCGCCCATCAGGATGATGAAGCCGTACTGGTCGAGGCGCGACCAGGACTCGGCCATCTCGCGGGGCATGATGGCGGCGATGACGCGGCTGCCGTCGAGCGGCGGGATCGGCAGCATGTTGAACACCGCCAGCCAGATGTTCATGAAGAAGGCGAGGACAAGTGCGTTGGCCCAGATCCCGTCGCCGAGCGGCACGTGCGCGAGGGGCAGCGCCAGGAGGAAGGCGATCAGGATGTTCGTGAGGGGGCCGGCGATGGCGACGATCGCGAAGTCGCGCTGCGGGTGGTTGAAGAAGCGCGGCTGGACGGGGATCGGCTTCGCCCAGCCGAACAGGAACGTGCCGCCCGAGGCGAGCCACGACAGCCCGAACATCGCCGAGCCCATCGGGTCGATGTGGCGGACCGGGTTGGGGGACAGGCGGCCCAGCATGCGCGCGGTGGGGTCGCCGAGGCGGTTGGCGACGTAGCCGTGGGCCATCTCGTGGAGGGTCATCGAGATGATCAGGACGGGCAGGAGCAGCAGCAACTGCTCGAGCTTGTCCGCGCTGAAGGCCGATTCGAAGTTCCCGAACACCACCGGCAGCCTACCGGCAGGGGGGCTACCCTCCGACCCATGCCGCTGCACTGGGACGCCTGGGACGCCTTCCCGCTCCTGCGCTGGCAGGGTCCGGACGGGATCGTGGTGGCGTTCAGCGGCCGCCAGGGCGGCGTCTCGACGGGGCCGTACGCCGCGCTCAACCTCGGCCTCCTGACCGACGACGACCGTGACGCGGTGCGCGAGAACCGCCGCCGGCTGTGCGCCGCCGTCGGGGCCGATCCGGCCCGCACGGCCCAGAACCACCAGGTCCATGGGGCGCTGGTGCGCGAGGCCGCGCCGCTCCCCGGCGGGTTCCTCGACCCGGAGGGCGAGCTGCCCCCGGCCGACGCCCTCGTCACCCGCGAGGCCGACCTCGCGCTCGTCGCGCTCGCCGCCGACTGCGTGCCGATCGTGGTCGCCGCGCTCGACGGGTCGGCCGTGGCGGTGGTGCACGCGGGCTGGCGCGGGCTCGTCGCCGGCGTCGTCGAGGCGGCCGTGGCCGCGATCGACGGGCCCTGCGCGGCCGCCGTCGGGCCGTGCGCGGGGCCGCTCGCCTACGCCGTCGGCGACGACGTGGCGGGGCCCCTGCGCGAGCGCTTCGGCGCGGAGGCGGCGCACGGCGGGACCGCCGACCTGCCGCACTGCGCGGGCCGCGCCCTGCTCGCCGCCGGGCTCGCCCCCGACGCGATCGACATCGCCGGGATCTGCACCATCACGGACGCCGAGGGGTTCTTCTCGCACCGGCGGGACGGCGGCGTCACGGGCCGCCAGGGCGTGATCGCGTACCGTGCGGGGGACGCATGAGCACGGACCCGGAGGCAGTCAGGGCGGGCGTCGCGGCGACGCGTGAGCGGATCGACGCGGCCTGCGCGCGCGCGGGCCGCGAGCCCGGGGTGGTGGAGATCGTCGCGGCCGTCAAGTACCTCGCGGTCGAGGACCTGCCGCTGCTGCACGCCGCCGGCGTCCGCCGCGTCGGGGAGAACCGCACCGACCAGCTGCTCGCCAAGCAGGCCGCCTGCGGCGACCTCTTCACCTGGGACTTCATCGGGCACCTGCAGAGCCGCAAGGTCAAGGACATCGCGGGGCGCGTCGACCTGATCCACTCGCTGTCCACCGCGTCGACGGCGGCGCAGGTCGACGGCCGCTCGCCCGCCCCGCAGGACGTCCTCGTCGAGGTCAACACGGCCCGCGACCCCGACAAGGAGGGCGTAGCACCGGAGGACCTCGACGCGTTCCTCGAGCTGCTCGCCCCGCTCGCGAACGTGGCCGTGCGGGGGCTGATGACGATGCCGGCCTTCGCGACCGAACCCGAGGCCTCGCGCGGGGCCTTCGCGGAGCTCCGCGCGCTCGCCGCCCGGGCCGCCGAGCGGTGGGCGGGCACGCACGCCTTCGGGCACCTCTCGATGGGGACCAGCCAGGACTTCGAGGTCGCCGTCGAGGAGGGGGCGACGCTCGTGCGCGTCGGATCCGTCCTGCTCGGGCGGTAGGGTGCGCGCCGGGGTCGTCACTCGTTACACTCCGCGCATGGTCAACGGCAGCATCTGGCATCGCACGCTCGTCTACTTCGGCCTCGCCGAGGACGACACCATGTACGACGACATGACGGGCGGCCACGAGGAGCCCGCGCCGAAGCAGTCGCGCGGCTCGAGCGTGCGCCGGCTCGACCGCCGCCGCAGCGCCTCCACGGCCACCCTCGACGAGGCCGACGACCTCTTCTCCGAGGAGGAGACGTCGCCGGGCCGGCGCCGGCGCTCGCCCGCCGGGGGCGGAGCGGGGGAGATCGGCGTCCTGCGCTCCGCCGGGGGCGGCACGACGGCGAGCAGCGTGCGCGTGCACGTGATCGCGCCGCGCTCGTACAACGACGCGCAGCAGATCGCGGACCGCTTCAAGAACGGCGTCCCGGTGATCATGAACCTGCAGACGACCGAGCCGGACCTCTCGAAGCGCCTGATCGACTTCGCGTCGGGCATGACGTACGCGCTCGAAGGCGCGATCCAGCGCATCGCCGAGAAGGTGTTCCTGCTGACGCCGGCCAACGTCGAGGTGTCGGCGGAGGACCGCCAGCGGCTCGTCGACCAGGGCTTCTTCAACCCCAACGGGTAATCCGGGCCGCCGCCGCGGTGTAGGGTTTCCCGCGCAGCGAGCCGGAGGAGGGGACGTGGATCTCGAGGAGCTCACGGAGCTGGTCGCCGTCGGCGAGGTCGACACCGTCATCCTCGCCATGACGGACATGCAGGGGCGGCTACAGGGCAAGCGCCTCGACGCGGACGCGTTCCTCGGCGACATCGCCGCCCACGGGGCGGAGGCCTGCAACTACCTGCTCGCCGTCGATATGGAGATGACCACGCTGCCGGGCTTCGCGCTGACCTCGTGGGAGTCCGGCTACGGCGACTTCGTCCTGCGCCCCGACCTCGCGACCCTGCGCCGCGCTACGTGGCTCGAGGGCACGGCGATCTGCCTCGCCGACGTCGAGCATCACGACGGCTCGCCGGTGGTGGAGTCGCCGCGCCAGATCCTGCGCGCGCAGCTCGACCGCCTCGCCGCGCGCGGCTGGCAGGCCATGGTCGGGTCCGAGCTCGAGTTCGTCCTCTACCGCGAGACGTACGCCTCGGCGCGCGACAAGGGCTACCGGGACCTCGTCCCCGGCAACGCCTACAACGTCGACTACTCGATCCTCGGCACGGCGATGGTCGAGGACGTGATCCGGCCGATCCGCCTCGCGATGAAGGCGGCGGGCCTGACCGTCGAGGACTCGAAGGGCGAGTGCAACCTCGGCCAGCACGAGATCAACTTCCGCTACCAGGACGCGCTGCGGATGGCCGACGAGCACGTGCTCTACAAGCTCGCCGCCAAGGAGATCGCCCACCAGCGGGGCGCGGCGCTCAGCTTCATGGCCAAGGTCAACGAGCGCGAGGGCAATTCGTGCCACATCCACTGCTCCTTGTGGGCGGGCGGCGAGCCGCTCTTCGCGGGCGACGGGCCGCACGGGCACGCGCCGCTCTACGACCAGTGGATCGCCGGCCAGCTCGAGCGCACCCGCGAGCTCGCCTACCTGTACGCCCCGAACGTCAACTCGTACAAGCGCTACGCGCACGGCTCGTTTGCCCCGACCACGCTCCTCTGGGGGCGGGACAACCGGACCTGCGCGTTCCGGTCGGTCGGGCGTGGGCCGTCCCTGCGGCTCGAGACGCGCATCGGCGGCGGCGACGCCAACCCGTACCTGGCCTTCGCCGCGGTCATCGCCGCCGGCCTCGACGGCGTGGACCGCGCCCTCGTGCCGCCCGCGCCGCTGCCGGGCAGCGCCTACGACGCCGAGGGGCCGCGGCTGCCCACGTCGCTGCGCGAGGCCGTCGACCTCCTCGACGGCTCGGCGCTCGCCCGCGCCGCGTTCGGCGACCGCGTCGTCGACCACTACGTGACCAGCGGCCGCCACGAGGTCGAGGCCTTCGAGGCGGCGGTCACGGACTGGGAGATGGTCCGCAACTTCGAGCGGTCCTAGGCGCCCGGGGCGCGCCGCTAGGCTGCCGGCATGCGACCCCGGATCGGCATCACCGCCTACTGGCGCGACGCCTCATGGGGGCCGTGGACGTCGATGCCGGCGTGCCTCGCCCCGCAGGCCTACGTGGACTCGATCACCGTGGCGGGCGGCTTCCCGCTGCTCGTGCCGCCCCTGCCGGAGATGGACGGCTTCGCCGACGAGACGCTGGCCTCGCTCGACGGGATCGTCCTCGTCGGCGGCGATGACGTCGGCTCCGCCAACTACGGCGCCGAGCCGCACCCGACGGCCGATCCCCCGAACGTGCGCCGCGACGCGGCCGAGCTCGCGCTGCTGCGGGGCGCCCTCGACCGCGACCTGCCCCTGCTCGGCATCTGCCGCGGCTTCCAGCTGCTCAACATCGCCTACGGCGGCACCCTCGAGCAGCACCTCGACGACGTCGTCGACGGCGACGTCCACCGGGTCCGGCTCGGCGAGTGGTCGAACCACCCGGTCGAGGTCGTCGGGGGGCGCCTCGCGGAGCTCGTGCCGAGCGGCACCGAGATCCACTCGCACCACCACCAGGGGATCGGCGAGGTGGGGGCGGGGCTCGAGGTGACGGCGTACGCGCCGGACCGCACCGTGGAGGGCCTTGAGGACCCGACGAAGGCCTTCTGCCTCGGGGTCCTCTGGCACCCCGAGGAGGCCGCGACGGGCTCGGGCGCGCCGGTCTTCCGGGCGCTGGTCGAGGCCGCCGCGGCGTACGCCGCGACGCGCCGCTGACGATCGCGGGCTAGGTGCCCGCGGCTCGGGTCGGGAGCCCGTCCGGGACCTCCCAGTCGGCGCGCGCGTCCCACCAGATGTGCTCCGCCGAGGCCAGCCCGGACGGCTCGTCGACGGTGCCCGCGGCGATCGAGACGGCGTCGCGGCCCGGCATCCGCCAGAACAGGCTGGAGCCGCAGTGACGGCAGAAGGCGCGCTCGGCCGACGTGGCGGAGGCGGGGCTCGCGATCCAGGTCAGGCCGTCGTCCGCGACCAGCTCGAGGTGGTCGGCGGGGCAGGCCGTGTACGGGGCGGCGCCGCCGTGCATCCGCCGGCACTCGCCGCAATGGCAGGTGATCACGTCGCGCAGGGGCCCGTCGACGCGGTAGCGGACGGACCCGCACAGGCAGCCCCCGGAGTGCGTCTCGGCCATGGACCTACCGTACACTAACCGCATGTCCACGGGCACCCTCGGGCTGATCGGCGCCGGCCGCCTGGCCTCGGCGCTGGTCCAGGGGTGGGTCGCGGCCGACCCCGCCTGCGCCGAGCGGATCTTCGCGACGGACCGCGTCGCGGGCGTCGCCGAGGCGCTCGCGGCCGCGCACGGCATCCGCACGGCCGCGGACCCCGCAGCGGTCGCGGCCTCCGCCGACCTCGTGATCCTGCTCGTCAAGCCGCAGGACATCGCCACCGCCGCGGCGGCGATCGGACTCGCGCTCGGCGACGGGGCCTGCGTCGCCAGCGCCGCCGCCGGCGTCGAGCTGGCCGGGATCCGCGCCGCACTCGGGACCGGGGCGCCGCTCGCCCGCTTCATGCCCAACATCCCCGTCGCGGTCGGCGGCGGCGTCTCCGCGGTCTGCGGCGACCCGGCCGCCGTCGAGCGGCTCGTGCCGTGGCTCGACGCGGTCGGCAGCGCCGTGGCGATGGACGAGTCGATGTTCGACGCCGCGACCGCGATCTCCGGGTCGGGGCCCGGTCTCTACGCCTACGTGATCGAGCAGTTCGAGGCCGCGGCGCGCACGCTCGGCTTCGGGCCCGACGAGGCGCGCCGGCTCGCCGTCGACACGTTCGCGGGCACCGGCCGCTACCTGGCCGAGACGGGCGAGTCGCCCGCCGCCCTGCGCGAGCGCGTCACCTCGCCGGGCGGCACGACCGCCGCGGGCCTCGCGCAGCTCGAGGCGCACGGCCTCGGGGCGGCCGTCGAGGCCGCGGCCGGCGCGGCCCGCGACCGCGGCCGCGAGCTCCGGGAGGGGGGCGCATGATCGAGTTCGACCGCGCGCTGATCGCCACGTTCGTGAGCAGCCTCACGATCGTCTACACGATCATGATCATCGCCTACGCCCTGCAGTCGTTTGTCCCGATCGGCTACTCGGCGCCCGTGATGGCGGTGCGTCGCTTCCTCGACGACACCGTGGCGCCGCTCCTGCTGTGGCTGCGGCGCTTCATCCCGCCGCTCGGGCCGCTCGACCTGTCGGCGATGGTGGCTGTGTTCGGGCTGTGGATCCTGTCGGGGATCCTGCAGCGCATCATCGCGGGCTAGGCAGGAGTCGGGGCGCGGGCGGCGAAGGCGCCGCCGCATGGCCCTCGTGCCCGCAGAGATCCGCAACGCCGCCCTCGGGCGCGCCCTCCTCGGCTACCGCCGGGGCGAAGTCGACGAGCTGCTTGAGCGGCTCGCCGACGCGCACCAGGAGCTCTGGCAGGAGCGCGTGGACCTGCGCGAGCGCGTCGACGCGCTCGAGGCCGAGGTGCAGCGCCACCGCGACATGGAGGAGCTCCTGCGGCGCACGCTCGTGTCGGCGGAGAAGCACGCCGCCGACCAGAAGGAGGCGGCGCGCCAGGAGGCCCAGCGGATCGTGCGCGAGGCCGAGCAGGAGGGCCGCGAGATCCTCGGCGAGGCGCACCACCAGCGCGCGGCGGTCTGGCGCGACATGCAGGACCTCGAGCAGCGCGGACGCGAGATCGAGGCGCGCTACCGCGCGTTCCTCGCCACGGCGGTGGCGATCCTCGACGAGGCCGGCGCGGACGACGACCGCACCGAGGAGCGCGAGCCGCTCGCGGACGCGATCACCCTGCACTAGGGGCGGGGAGCGGGGCCGCCGCCTGTGGGGCGGCGGTATGGTTGGGACATGGATCCGGCTGCGGCTCGCACCGCGCTCACCCATGAGCGCGACCGCCTCCAGCGCGACCTCGCGCACCTGCGCGGCGACGCCGACGCGGAGCCGCGCGACTCGGCCGACCGGCTCGACGCCGGCCCGGACGACGCCGTCGCCACCCACGACCACGAGTTCGACGAGAGCGTGGCCGAGGGCCTCGAGGCGGCGCTCGCCGAGGTCGGGGAGGCGCTCGGGCGCATCGACGCGGGCACGTACGGCCGCTGCGTCGACTGCGGCGGGGAGATCCCGCCGAAGCGGCTCGCCGCGCTGCCCGCCTCCGTGCGCTGCGTGGAGTGCCAGCGCAAGCGGGAGCGCTAGGGCCGTGCCAGAGCTGCCGCCCGCGCCGCGGCCGGACCCGATCCCGGGCCGCCCGCCCCGCACGCCCGCCGACGCCCTGCAGTGGGTCGGGCTGCTCGCCGTCGCCACGGTGACGATCGTCGCCGACCAGGTCACGAAGGTGATCGCGCGGCGCTCCTTCACGCCGGACGACCCGTTGGACGTGCTGCCGTTCTTCCAGTTCACGAACACCCGCAACACGGGCATCGCGTTCGGGCAGTTCCAGGACCGGCAGGTGATCGTGATCGCCCTGTCGGTCGTCGCGATCGGCTGGATCTTCGTGTACTTCGCGCGCTCCGGCGGGCGCCACCCGCTCCTGCCGGTCGCGCTCGGCCTGCTCGCCGGCGGGGCGCTCTCGAACCTCTTCGACCGGCTTGCACAGGGCTACGTGACGGACTTCCTGCACCTCGCCAACTTCCCCGTCTTCAACCTGGCGGACGTGGCGATCACGATCGGGGTGGTGCTGCTCCTGATCGTCCTCCTGCGCGGGGAGCGCCAGGCGGCGACGTGATCGAGCTCGTCGTCGACGCCGAGCAGGCGGGGACGCGCCTCGACCGGCTCGTGCATGAGCGGGTCCCCGGGATCTCGCGGGCGGAGGCCCAGCGCCTCGTCGACGAGGGCCGGGTCACGGTCGACGGGTCGCCGCGGGCGCGCAGCCTGCGCGTGCAGCGCGGTATGGCGGTGCGGATCGAGCCGGCCGCGGCCGCCCCGGCGGCGCCCGAGCGGGCCGCGCCCGCGCTGGCGCCGCGCGTCCTCCTCGAGGACGCGCACCTCGTCGTCGTCGACAAGCCCGCCGGGCTGACCACGCACGCGGCGCCCGGGGCGCCCGGCGCGTCGCTCGCGTCGCACCTGGCGGCGCAGGGCCTCGCGGGCGGGGGCGAGGCGGACCGGCCGGGCATCGTGCACCGCCTCGATCGGGACACCTCCGGGGTGCTCGTGGTCGCCCGCGACGCCGCGACCCTGAGGCGCCTGCAGCGGCTGATGCGCAAGCGGGGCATCGAGCGCGAGTACGTCGTGCTCGTGCACGGCCGCCCGCCGAGCCGTGCGGGCCGGATTGAGGCGCCGATCGGCCGCGACCCCGCCAACCGCACGCGGCGGGCGATCGACGGCGTGGGGGCACGGCCCGCGGTCACGCACTTTGTGCTGGAGGAGGCCCTGCCCGAGCACTCGCTCCTCGCCGTGCGCCTGGAGACGGGGCGCACGCACCAGATCCGCGTGCACCTCGCCGCGATCGGCCACCCCGTCGTCGGCGATCCCGTCTACGGCCCGGCCTCGGCCGACGGCCGCGGCCTCGGCCGCCAGGCGCTGCACGCGCGCCGGATCGCGTTCGACCACCCGCTGACCGGGGAGCGCGTCGACGTCACGGCGCCTCTGCCCGCCGACCTCGAGCGGCTGGTGCGGGACCTGCGCGCCGAGCAGCGCCCGGCCCCCTGAGCGCTGGTAGCATCCGCAGCCGTTGACCCACTCCCCCGCCGGGGAGGGCCGCACCGGGTGGTGCCGACGCAGTCGGTCCCGGACGGCACCGGCGGGCGCACGTCCCCGTAACCCACGCGAAGGAGCCCTTTCGATGGCCGCAGCCACCATGCGCGAGCTGCTCGAGGCCGGAGTCCACTTCGGCCACCAGACGCGCCGCTGGAACCCCAAGATGCGCCGCTTCATCTTCACGGAGCGCGGCGGCATCTACGTGATCGACCTGCAGAAGACGCTGACCCTGGCGGAGGAGGCGCACGAGATGGTGCGCGACATCGCCGCCACCGGCGGGACCGTCCTCTTCGTGGGCACGAAGAGGCAGGCCCGCGAGGCGGTCCGCGCCCAGGCGGAGCGCTGCGGCATGCCGTACGTGAACCACCGCTGGCTGGGCGGCCTCCTGACCAACTTCCGCACCATCACGGACCGCATCCAGCGCCTGCACGACCTGCGCCGCCTGCGCGACGAGGGCCAGCTCGACCTCCTGCCCGCGAAGGAGCGGCTGGTGCGCCTGCACGAGCTCGAGAAGCTCGAGACGAACCTGTCGGGCGTGGCGGGCATGGTCAAGCTGCCGTCCGCCGTGTTCGTGATCGACCTCAACGCGGAGCAGCTGGCGGTGCGCGAGGCGCGCCGCCTCGGCATCCCGCTGATCGGGCTCGTGGACACGAACTGCGACCCGGACGAGGTCGACCTCGCGATCCCGGGCAACGACGACGCGATCCGGGCCAACGACCTGATCAGCCGCGTCGTCGCCGACGGCGTGATCGAGGGCCGCAAGCACCTGCCCGCGGGCGCCGAGGGCCTGACGGGCGCCGAGGCCGCCGCGGTCGACGAGGCCGTCCAGGAGATCCTGGCCGCCGCCGAGCAGGCCGACGAGACGGCGCTCGAGGCCGTCGCCGTCGCCGACCAGGCGGAGGCCGCGGCCGCTGAGGCCCTGGCCGACCCGGCCGTCTCCGACGAGGCGGCCGCCGAGGCCGTGGTCGAGGCGGTCATCGCCGAGGCCGTCGCCGAGGAGGCGGTCGCCGAGGCGGTCGTCGCCGACGAGATCGCCGAGGTGGCCGTGGAGCTGGCCGTCGAGGGCGAGGCCGCGGCCGAGGCCGCGGACGACGAGGGCACCCCGTCCGCCTAGGCGGGCACCGACGAGCACGGACGATCCGGAAGAGGACCGACGAGATGAGCGACTACAAGCCGGCTGCGGCCGATGTGAAGACCCTCCGCGAGCAGACGGGCGCGGGCATGATGGAGGTCCGCGACGCGCTCGTGGAGACCAAGGGCGACCTCGACGCGGCCAAGAAGGCGCTGCGCGAGAAGGGCCTCGCGAAGGCCGCCAAGCGCGGCGGCCGCGCGACCAGCGACGGCAAGATCGCCAGCTACATCCACGGCGGGGGCACCAAGGGCGTCCTCGTCGAGGTCGGCTGCGAGACCGACTTCGTCGCGAAGACGGACAAGTTCCAGGAGTTCGCGAAGGACATCTGCCTGCAGATCGTCTCGATGGACGCGACGCGCTACATCGCGACCGCGGACGTGCCGGAGGAGGCGAAGGAGGCCGAGCTCGAGATCTACCGCTCGCAGGCCGCCGACAAGCCCGCCGAGGTCCAGGACAAGATCGCCGAGGGCAAGCTGCGCAAGTGGTACGAGGAGGTCTGCCTCCTCGAGCAGCCGTACTTCCGCGACGAGGACCAGACCGTCGAGCAGGTGCGCGCCGCCCTCTCGTCCGAGATGGGTGAGAACATCGAGATCAAGCGCTTCGCCAGCTTCGTCCTCGGCCAGGAGTAACCCGTGACCACCACGCCGTTCAGCCGCGTCCTCCTGAAGCTCTCGGGGGAGTCGCTGATGGGCGGCGCCGGCTACGGGATGGACCCGGCGCGCCTCGCGGAGATCGCCCACGCGGTCAAGCAGGTGCGCGAGCTCGGCGTGGAGATCGCGATCGTCGTCGGCGGCGGCAACATCTTCCGCGGCATGGCGGAGTCGGCGAAGGGCATGGACCGCGCCTCAGCCGACTACGCGGGCATGCTCGCGACCGTCCTCAACGGCATCGCCGTGCAGGACGCGTGCGAGCGGATCGGTGTCTTCACGCGCGTGCTCAGCGCTCTCGACATCCAGGAGGTCGCGGAGCCGTACATCCGGCGCCGCGCGATCCGCCACCTCGAGAAGGGCCGCGTCGTGATCTTCGCGGGCGGCACGGGCAACCCGTACTTCACGACCGACACCGCCGCGGCGCTGCGCGCCTGCGAGATCGGCGCGCAGTCGATCCTGATGGGCAAGAACGGGGTGGAGGGCGTCCTCGACAAGGACCCCCGCGAGTATGGGGACGCGGCCCTGATCGATGAGATCACGCACCTCGAGGCCGTCGAGCGCGGCCTCAAGGTGATGGACACGACGGCGCTGACCCTCTGCATGGAGAACGACATGCCGATCCGGGTCTTCAATGTCAACGACGCCGAGAACATCGTGCGGGTCGTCCTTGGCGAGCCGATCGGCACCCTCGTCGCGAGCGGGACGCGGGTCGCCCCGGTCGCGCCGAAGGAGCCCCGCGCCTAGGCTGGGGTCCGATGGGCCGCTCCGAGAAGACCGAGTCCGCCGACGAGCGCGAGGCGCGCCGGCGCATCGCCCAGGCGCAGATCCGCCAGTTCCCGGACCCGGTGCTGCGCTCCGAGACGCATCCCGTCGAGGACTTCGGTGACGACCTCAGGGCGCTCGCCGCGCGCATGTTCGAGCTCGCCGACGACGCGGTCGGCGCGGGCCTTGCGGCGCCGCAGATCGGCCTCCTGCGCCGCTTCGCCGTGGTCAGCCTCGACGACGACGAGGGCTGGATCGCGCTGGCCAACCCGGAGATCACCGCCTCCTCCGACGAGACCGAGGTCGGCGGCGAGGGCTGCCTGTCCCTCGACCTCCTGCTGCGCGAGGGGCACTCGGTGCCCGTCGCCCGCGCGACGCGCATCACGGTGCGCTGGCAGGACCTCGACGGGGCCTGGCAGGAGCGCGAGCTCGTCGACCTGCCGGCCCGGATCATCCAGCACGAGGTCGACCACCTCGACGGCGTCCTCACGCTCGACCGGGCCGAGCCCGAGGCGCGTCGCGAGGCGATGCGCCTGCTCCGGGAGGGGACGCGCTGAGCGTCCGCGCGCCGTTCGCGGGCACGTCCGCGTTCGGCGCCGCCGTCCTGCGCGGCCTCGTCGAGCGTGGGGTCGAGGTGCCGCTCGTCCTGTCGCAGCCCGACCGGCCCGCGGGGCGCAACCGCCGCCCGACGCCGCCGCCCGTCGCCGCGCTCGCGCAGGAGCTCGGCCTACCGCTGGTCCAGCCCGAGCGCGCGATCGACGCCCACGACGCCCTCGCGCGCCTCGGGCCCGCCGCGATCGCGATCTGCGCGTACGGCCAGATCCTGCCGCCCGAGCTCCTGCAGATCGCCCCGTGGCTCAACCTGCACCCGTCGCTCCTGCCCCGCTGGCGCGGGGCGGCCCCGATCGAGCGGGCGCTGATGGCGGGCGACGCCGAGACGGGCGTGGCCGTGATGCGCACCGACGTCGAGCTCGACGCGGGCCCCCTGGTCAGCATCGAGCCCTTCGGCATCGACCCCGACGACGACGCGGGCGCGGTCGAGCGCCACGCCCTTGAGCGCGGCGTGCCCGCGCTCGTGCTCGCGCTCGCGGAGGCCGCGGCCGGCACCCTCGACTGGGTGCCGCAGGCGTCGGACGGGGTCACCTACGCCGCCAAGCTGGAGCGCGCCGACCGCCTGATCGACCCGCTCGCCGACGGCGCGTGCGAGACGGCCAACCGGGTGCGCGCGCTGCGCCCCCGGCTCGGCGCCCTGCTCAACCTCGACGGCGAGACGACGGTGATCTGGCGGGTCGCGCCGACCGCGGAGCCGCTCGCGCCGGGCGAGGCGCGCGTCGTCGGCGACTCGCTCGCGATCGGTCTGTGGGGCGGCTCCCTGCGCGTGGAGGAGCTGCAGTCGCCCGGCAAGCGCCCGCTCCCCGTCGCCGACTGGCTGCGCGGGCGCCGGACGCCGCCCACGGCCTGCACGAAGCCCGCATGAGCGACGCCCGTTCGGTCGCGCTCGAGGCGCTCCTGCGCGTCGAGGCGGATGGCGCCTGGGCCGACCGCGCGCTGGCCTCCGCCGCGGCCCGGGCCGGCCTCGACGCCCGCGACCGCGCCCTGGCCGCGCGCCTGACCGCCGACGCCGTCAAGGGCCGACGCCTGCTCGACGCCGCCGTCTCCGCCCTCGCCGACCGCGACCCCGCCAAGCTGGACCCCGAGAGCCGCGCCATCGTGCGGCTCGGCGCCTGCCAGCTGCTCCTGCTCGACCGGGTCCCCGCGCACGCCGCGGTCTCCACCGCGGTCGACCTGGCCCGGGCCCGACGCGGGGCGGGCGCCGCCGGCCTCGTCAACGCGCTCCTGCGCCGCGTCGCCGAGCACGGGCGGGCGTGGGTCGACGACCTGCCCGACCGGACGCCGGGCGAGGCGGCGCTCCGGCGCTCCTACCCGGACTGGATCGCGGAGGCGTGGTGGGCCGCCTACGGGCCGGAGGCCGCGCGCGCCCTGTTGGACGCCGGCAACGCGCCACCGGAGCTCGCGCTGCGGATCAACCGCCTGCGCGCGGGCGCCGAGGAGCGGGTCGAGGCGGAGCTGACGGGGCTCGGGGCGGTGCTCGCACGCGACCCGGACGCGCCCGACGCGCGCGTGGTCGAGGGCGCCGTCGACCTGGCCGCGACCCGCGCCTTCGCCGACGGCGACCTCGTGCCGATGAGCCGCTCGGCGCAGCGCATCGCCCCCTTCCTCGGCGTCGAGCCCGGGCGGCGCGTGCTCGACGCCTGCGCGGCGCCCGGCGGCAAGGCCGGCCACCTCGCGGCGCTGCTCGGCGGGGGCGCGGGGCTCGACTGCGTCGAGCGCGACCCGGGCCGGGCGCGCCAGCTCGCGGAGGCCCTCGCCCGGCAGGGGGTGGAGGGACACGACCTGCTCGCGATCGACGTGTTCCAGCTGCCGGCGGAGCGCACGGACTACGACTGCATCCTCATCGACGCTCCCTGCACGGGCCTCGGCACGGTCGGGTCGCGCCCCGACCTGCGCTGGCGTCGCGAGCCGGCCGACGTGGAGCGGCTCGCCGCGCTCCAGCGCGGCATGGTCGACTTCCTGCGGCCGCGGCTCGCGCCCGGCGGCGCGCTCGTCCTGTCGCTCTGCACGCTCGGGACGGCCGAGGCGCAGGCGGCTGACGAGCACCCCGTCGAGGCCCGGCTCGAGCTGCGCCCCGACGCGGGTGCGGGCGAGGGCTTCGTCGCGGTCCGGGTCAGCGCGGCCCCGTAGCGCCGCGGCTGCCATGATGCGCGCATGGCGCGCGACGAGTCGTGGCTCACCGAGGTGCAGGTCTGCCCGTCGATCCTGGCGGCGGACTTCGGGGCGTTCCGCGCTCAGGTCGTCGAGCTGATGGACGCCGGCGCGCGCACGTTCCACGTCGACGTGATGGACGGGCACTTCGTGCCCGTGATCACCTTCGGCCACGAGGTCGTCGAGGCGATCGCAGACGAGGTCCACAGCCGCGGCGGGGCGCTCGCGGTGCACATGATGGTGCAGGAGCCCGAGCGGCTCGCGGCCGACTACGCGAAGGCCGGCGCGGACTCGTTCACGATCCACGTCGAGGCGACGCGCGACATCCACCGCGCGCTCCAGATCGTGGGGGAGCTCGGGATGGTGCCGGGCGTCACCCTCAACCCGGCGACCCCCGTGGCGGCGATCGCCGAGGCGGCGCGCTACGCCCGCAACCTGCTCTGCATGAGCGTCAGCCCCGGCTGGGGCGGCCAGGCCTTCATCGGCGCCACGCTCGAGCGGCTGCCGCAGTTTCGCGCGCTGGCCGGTGCCGGCGTCGGCGTCGAGGTCGACGGCGGCATCGGGCCCGACACGATCGCCGGGGTCTACGCGGCGGGGGCGAACCGCCTCACCGCGGGCTCGGCGATCTACCGCCAGCCCGATCCGGGCCAGGCCTACGTCGACCTGGTCGAGCGCGTGCGCGCCGCGGGCGCGACGATCGCCTGAGCCGGCGGTCCGGCTCGCCTACCCTTCCCGCGTGATCGACGACGCCGATCGCCTGCTCCTCGCCCGCGCGCTCGAGCTCGCCGAGCGCGGCGCGCGCACGGCCGCCCCGAACCCGCTCGTCGGCTGCGTGATCGCGCGGCACGGCACGGTGGTCGCGGAGGGCTTCCACGTGCGGCCCGGCGAGCGCCACGCGGAGGCGATGGCGCTCGAGGTCGCGGCGGAGGGCGCGCGCGAGGCCACGGCCTACGTGACGCTCGAGCCGTGCGCCCACCACGGCCGCACGCCGCCCTGCGCGGACGCCCTCGTCGCCGCCGGGGTGGGGCGCGTGGTGGTGCTGGCCGGCGACCCCGCGCCGCACGCCGCGGGCGCGGGCCTCCTGCGCCTCGCCGACGCCGGCATCCCGGTCGACGTGGCCGACGACGACGACCCGCTCGCCATCGCGGCGCGACGGCAGAACGCGGGCTTCCGCACCTGGCACCTGCTGGGCCGGCCGCACGTCACCTACAAGGCCGCGCAGACCCTCGACGGCCGCACCGCGACCCGCGCCGGCGACAGCCGCTGGATCTCGGGCGAGGCGTCGCGCGCGCGGGTCCACGAGCTGCGCGCGCGGGCCGGGGCGGTCCTGGTCGGCGCCGGCACCGCGCTCGCCGACGACCCCGAGCTGACGGCGCGCGACTGCGTGCCGGCGGCCGAGCACCAGCCCCTGCGCGTCGTCTGGGACCGGGGCCTGCGGCTCGCCGCCGACGCGCGCCTCGTCCGCACCACGGACCGCGGCCCGGTGCTCGTGCTGTGCGCCCCCGGCGCGGACCCCGCGCGGCGGGCGGCGCTCGAGGCGGCCGGGGTGGAGGTGGCGGAGGCCGCCGACCTCGCGGCCGGGCTCGCGGTCCTGCACGCGCGCGAGGTGCAGAGCGTGCTCTGCGAGGGCGGCCAGGCGCTGGCGGGCGCGCTGCTCGGCGCCGGCCTCGTCGACCGCATGCTGGTCGTGACCGCGCCGAAGCTCCTCGGCGACCCCGAGGCGCCGGGCCTCGTCGGGGCGACGGGGACGGTCGTGGCGCGGATGGACGAGGCGACCGGCCTCGCGGCGCTCGCCTGCGAACAGGTGGGCGAGGATCTGTGGATCGACGTGTGGCTCCGGGAGCCGCGCTGATCGGAGGCCGAGACGTGTTCACCGGGATCATCCAAGAGGTCGGCGAGGTGGCGGCGGTCGCGCCCGAGGCGAACGGCGCGCGCATCACCGTGCGCATGCCGGGCCTCGCGACGGAGATCGGCATGGGCGACAGCGTGGCCGTCAACGGCACCTGCCTGACCGCCGTCGAGCTCGGCCCGGAGCTGATCGCCTTCGAGGTGATGGGGGAGACGCTCGCGCGTACCACGACGGGCGCGCTGGGGCCCGGCAGTCGCGTCAACCTCGAGCCCGCGCTGCGGCCCACGGACCGCATGGGCGGGCACGTCGTGCAGGGCCACGTGGACGGCGTCGGCGAGGTGCGCGGCACCCGGCCCGACGGGATCGCGAAGGTCGTCGAGATCGCGGCGCCGCCCGCGGTGCTGCGCTACGTGGTCGAGAAGGGCTCGATCGCCGTCGACGGCGTCTCCCTGACCGTCTCGGCGGAGACGGACGGCGGCTTCGAGATCTGGCTGATCCCGCACACCTGCGAGGCCACCACGTTCGACGCGCTGGCGCCCGGCGACCGCGTGAATCTGGAGGCCGACGTCCTTGCGAAGTACGTGGAGAGGTTGACCGGCGACCGCGGCGATGGTGCTGCGGCCGGCTGAGCGGCCTTCCCGTAGAGTAGGAATCCGCCCCCGACCTGGGACCCAGATGCACACGCCCGAGCCCCCCTTCAGCCCCATCGAGGATGCCCTCGAGGACATCCGCCGGGGCAAGATGATCATCATCGTCGACGCGCCCGACCGCGAGAATGAGGGCGATCTGTGCATGGCCGCCGAGTTCGTGACCGCGGACGACATCAACTTCATGGCCACCCACGCGCGCGGCCTGGTCTGCCTGACCCTGACCCCGGAGCGCTGCGACACCCTCGGCCTGCAGCCGATGGTTGCGCACAACGTGACCACGTTCGAGACGGCCTTCACCGTCACGATCGAGGCCAAGGAGGGCATCTCCACCGGCATCAGCGCCGCGGACCGCGCGCACACGTGCCGCGTCGCCGTCGACCCCGCCAAGGGCGCCGACGACATCCAGATGCCGGGCCACATCTTCCCGCTGCGGGCCCGCCCGGGCGGCGTGCTCGAGCGCACCGGGCAGACGGAGGCCTCCGTCGACGTGGCGCGGCTCGCCGGCTGCACGCCCGCGGGCGTGATCTGCGAGGTGATGAACCCGGACGGCACGATGGCCCGCGTCGACGACCTCGCGCGCTTCAAGGACGAGCACGACATCAAGATCATCACCGTCGCCGACCTGATCGAGTACCGCCGGCGCACCGAGCAGCTCGTGGAGCGCGTCGCGGAGGTCAACCTGCCGACCGCGTACGGCGACTTCCACGCGATCGGGTACCGCGAGACGCTGCACGACAAGCAGCACCTGGCCCTGATCTACGGCGAGGTGGACGGCCGGGAGGACGTGCTGGTGCGCGTCCACTCCGAGTGCCTGACGGGCGACGTCTTCCACTCCCTGCGCTGCGACTGCGGCGAGCAGCTGAACCTGGCGATGCAGCAGGTCGTGCAGGCCGGGAGCGGCGTCGTGCTGTACATGGCGCAGGAGGGCCGCGGCATCGGGCTGCTCAATAAGCTGCGCGCCTACGAGCTGCAGGAGCAGGGCCGCGACACCGTCGAGGCGAACGTCGAGCTCGGCTTCATGGACGACCAGCGCGAGTACGGGATCGGCGCCCAGATCCTCGCCGACCTCGGCCTCTCGACGATCAAGATCCTCACGAACAACCCCCGCAAGATCATCGGCCTCGAGGGCTACGGCCTGAAGGTCACCGAGCAGGTGCCGATCGAGGTCGAGCCGGGCGAGCACAACGCCGACTACCTGCGGGTCAAGCGCGAGAAGCTCGGCCACGCGCTGCACCACCAGCACATCAAGGCCGCCGACATCCTGCCGGGGACGCCCCCGACCGGTGCGGTCGACCCGGCGGCCGGGGAGCCGGCGGGCGCGCAGCCGTGACGCAGCCCGACGCGGCCGACAGCATCCAGCCGCCGGCGGGCGCGCGGCGGATCGAGCCCGCGGGGCTCGACGCGGGCACGCGCGTCGCGATCGTGGCCGCCGAGTACCACACGGACATCGTCCAGGAGCTCGTCAACGGCGCCGTGCGGGAGCTCGTGGAGCGCGGCGTCGCGGCGGACGCGATCGACGTCGTACCGGTGCCGGGCGCCTTCGAGATCGGGCTGGCCGCGCAGCGCTGCGCGGAGCGCGGGTACGACGCGGTGATCGCCCACGGCTGCGTGATCCGCGGCGACACGCCGCACTTCGACTACGTCTGCCAGGCCGCGATGAGCGGCGTCGCCGACGCCTCGCGCGCCACGGGCGTGCCGATCGCCTTCGGGGTGCTGACCGTGGAGACGCACCAGCAGGCGCTCGACCGGATCGGCGGCGACGAGGGGCACAAGGGCCGCGAGGCCGCCGCGGCGGCGCTCGGCCTGCTCGCCACGCTGCGCGCGCTCTGAGGGGCGCGGCGCCCTAGAGGGCGCGCTGCACCTTGCCGGCCTTGAGGCAGCGGGTGCAGACGTAGGCGCGGACGGCGACGCCGTCCTTGAGGATGCGCAGCTTCTGCAGGTTCGCGTCGGAGCGGCGCTTCGTGGCGACCATGGAGTGGCTGCGGTTGTTGCCGAAGGAGGGACCCCGGCCGCAGGAACTGCAGACGCGCGACATGCGCGCAGTATGCTGGACCCATCGATTGGCCGCAAACGGCAACCGTCGCGCCCGTGCCCGAACCGCCCGCTCCCACGCCGCTTGACCTCGCGCTCGGCGCCCGTGCGGCGCTCGCCCGCGAGCGCGAGCGGCTCAACGCGATCAACGTCTACCCGGTCGCCGATGGCGACACGGGCTCCAACATGCTGGCCACCGCGGACGCCGTGGTGCGGGCGCTGCGCGAGGGGCCGGCGGACCCGGCCCGGGCGGCGGGCGACGCGGCGCTCCTCGGCGCGCGCGGCAACTCGGGCACGATCCTGTCGGCGATGGTGCGCGCCCTCGCGACGGGCCTCGCCGCGGGCCCGGTCGACGGCCCCGCGGTCCGGGCCGCGCTGGTCGCGGCCGCGGAGGCCGGCTACCGGGCCGTGCCCGAGCCGGTCGAGGGCACGATGCTGACCGTCGCCCGCGCGCTCGGCGCGTCGGCGGAGGGCGCGGACGCCCGCGCGGCGGTGGCCGCCGCGCTGGCGGGAGCGCAGGCGGCGTTGGCGGCGACGCCGGACCAGCTGGCCGTGCTCCACGAGGCGGGCGTGGTCGATGCCGGGGCGGCGGGCCTCGTGGCGCTCGTCGAGGGAGCGCTGGCCGCCCTCGACGGCGAGCGCTTCCCCGACGCGGCGCCGGCGGCGGTGGAGATCGAGGCGCACGTGCACGACCCGACCAGCCGCTACCGCTACTGCATCGGGTTCGTCGTGCGGGGCGCCGAGCCGGACGGGCTGCGGGCGGCGGCGCTCGGCTGGGGCGACTCCGTGGTCGTGGTCGGCGACCGCGAGCTGGCCCGCGTCCACGTCCACGCCGACGATCCCGCGCAGGTGCTGGCGGCGGCTGCGGCGCTGGGGGCGGTGGAGGGCGAGGCGGTCTCCGACATGCGCGCGCAGATCGCCGAGCGCCACGGCGGTGCGGCGCCCGCGGGCGGGGTGGCGATCGTCTACGACTCGACGGCGGACCTGCCGACCCCTGAGCGCGCCTCGTGGCGGATGGTGCCGCTGACCGTGGCCTTCGGGGCGGACGAGCTGCGCGACTACGTCGACCTCGACGCGGACGCGTTCTACGCGCGCCTCGCGCGCGACCCGCACCACCCGACGACGTCGCAGCCCTCGCCCGGTGCGTTCGCCGCCGTCTACCGCGAGCTGCTCGAGGCCCACGACCACGTGCTCTCGATCCACATCTCGTCGCGGCTGAGCGGCACCCTCGCCTCGGCGACCGCGGCCGCGGCGGACTTCCCCGGGCGGGTGACGGTGGTCGACTCCCTCAGCGTGTCGATGCCGCTCGCCCTGACCCTGGTCCGCGTGCAGGAGGCGCTCGACCGCGGGGCGGACCCGGCCGAGGCGCCGGCGATCATCGCCGGCCTGCGCGCGCGCTCGGCGTGCCTGTTCAGCGTGTCGACCCTGGAGTTCCTGCAGCGCGGCGGGCGCATCGGCCGCGCCCAGGCCCTGCTCGGCGGCGTGCTCGGGGTGCACCCGATCCTCGCCGTCGAGGACGGCGAGGTGGTGCCGGCGCTGAAGGTGCGCGGCCGGGACAACGTGCTGCCGGCGCTGGTCGGGGAGATGGTGCGCCGCTCGGCGCCGTACGCGGAGGTCGACGTGGCGATCGCGCACGCCTCGGACCCCGTGCGGGCCGCGCAGCTCGAGGCGCTCGTGCGCGCGGCGCGGGGCGGAATCCGCTCGGTGCGCACCCTGACCCTCGGCGCGGTGGTCGGGGCGCACGCGGGGCCCGGGGCGCTGGGCCTCGGCTACGTCGGCGTGGACTGATCGGGGCCGCCGCCGGCCCCCGCCTGGGCCGCCCGCTTCGCCTTGATCTCGGACGCGAGCCTCGCGCCCTGGACCACCGCTCAACCGGGGCCGTAGACGGGGCGCTTGAGGATCGTGGTCACGACGGCCATCACGGCCCAGGCCACGATCAGGGCGATCACCCACCATTCCATACCAGGCAGAATAGCGGGGCCGCCGGGCGGCCATGTTATAGTGGCTCACATGAGCGAATACCAGATCACCTACTGGCGCGACATCCCGTCGCTCGTGACGGCGCGCGACGGCGACGACACGGCCAAGGCATCGCTGCCCCAGCGCTTCCAGGAGGCGATCGACGAGGCCGCCATGCGGCTCGGCGAGGCCGACGCGGACGCCTACATGGCCGGCTGGCGCCGCGGCGACTGGACGCCCGCCGAGGGCGTGCCCGCCGCGGTGGCCGACCGCGTCGCCGGGGAGCTCGAGGCCGAGCTCGACGCGGACGCCCTCAACGCCCTGCTCGACGCACTGGGTCCGCCCCAGGAGGCCTGACCATGAGCGGCATGCTCGAGACCCTGGGGTCCGGTGGTCGCCTCCTCGGCGACGGCGCGATGGGCACGATGCTCCAGGAGGCCGGCCTCACCGACGGCGGCGCGCCCGAGCTCTGGAACGTCGAGCAGCCCGAGAAGGTCGAGGGCATCCTCGAGGCGTACGCCGCGGCCGGCGCCAACCTGATCACCACCTGCACCTTCGGCGGCACCCGTCCGCGGCTCGAGATGCACGACCTCGGCGATCGCGTCGAGGAGCTCAACCGCGCCGGCGCGGAGCTCGCGCGGCGCGTGGCCGACCGCCACCCCGGCAGCTACGTGCTCGGCGACGTCGGCCCCTCCGGCGAGCTGATGGAGCCGATGGGCACGCTCACGCCCGAGACGGCGCAGGAGCTCTTCCGGGAGCAGATCCGCGGCCTCGTCCAGGGCGGGGCGGACGCGATCCTGATCGAGACCATGTCGGACCTCGGTGAGGTCGAGGCCGCCGTCGAGGCCGCCAAGGCCGAGGCCCCCGGCCTGCCGATCCTCGTCACGATGTCGTTCGACACGAACCTGCGCACGATGATGGGCGTCAAGCCCGGCCAGGCCGTCGCGGCGGTCGGGGCGATGGGCGCCGACGTGGTCGGCGCCAACTGCGGCCGCGGCCCCGACGAGATGCGCCAGATCGCCGCCGAGCTGACCGAGGCCCGGCCCGCGGGACTCTTCCTGATGACGCAGTCGAACGCCGGCCTGCCCCAGCTCGTCGGCGACGAGTTCCGCTACGACGGCACCCCCGAGGTCATGGCCGACTGGGCCCACGACATGCGCGCGCTCGGGATCGACGTGATCGGGGCCTGCTGCGGCTCGACGCCGGAGCACATCGCCGCGATGCGCGACGTCGTGCTCGGCTGATCCCTCAGCCGGACCGGGTCAGCCAGTCGGATAGCCGCCGGCGCAGGGTCGGCCGGGGGTACAGCCGCGCGGCCTCCGCGGCGGTGATGCCGAGGTGCGCGCGCGGGAGCCGCTGCGCGGACGGGGCGTAGCGGGGCAGGGGGCCGAGCGGGTCCGTGCCCGGGTCGATCACGACGGGCACCCCGTAGACCTCCTCGAGGAGCGGGGCGAGCTCCTCGGCCGGCACGGCCCGCAGCTGGCCCGCCTCCCAGGTGAAGGCGAAGCAGAGCCCGTCGGTCGTGGCCGCGTGCACCGTCAGCCGCGTCGGGTAGGCGTGCTCGGCGCGCCAGCCGCGCTTGTGCCGCAGGACGGCGCCCCACAGAGCGACCTCGCCGGAGACGGCGCGCAGGCCGCGCGTGTCGGCGGCGTCCATCAGGGCCGCGCCCTCCGAGCGCCAGGCGTGGACGCCGCACGTGCAGCCCTCGGCCGGGGCGTCGTGGCCGGCGGGAGCGCGGCTAACGGGGCGGACGCCGAGCGGTGAGGTCCAGGTCGAGACGCCGCAGCGCGCGCCATGGGTCTGGCGGGGCTCCCAGATGGTGCGCCGGTACGGCGACGCGAGCACGGGGTCGCCGGAGGGGTGGATGCGCACCGTCCACGAGCGGTAGCCGAGGACCGGCTCGATCAGGTCGGGGACGACGTAGGCGCCGTCCGTCACGCCGGCACGGGCTCCTCGCGCGGGACGGGCGCCGGCGCCGGCTCGGGCCGGGGGTCGGGAGCGGGCGCCTCGGCCGGCTCGGGCTCGCGCGCGGGCACCGGCGGGGTCGCCGGTTCGATCACGATGCGCTCCTCCTCCTCGCCGATGTCCACGGCGGAAACCTACCCGCAGACGAGGCTCGGAGGCACCAGCATCGCGCCCTCGCGCGGGTCCCCGGGCGGGGGCAGGCGCAGGGCACGGCCGAGGTCGCGGGCCGTCGACAGGCGCAGCGCGCTCGCCGTCGCGTCGAAGGCGTCCTCGCTGTCCGCGGCGCGGCCGAGCTGGCCGCGGGTGAGATCCGCGTGGCGGCGCAGCCACGTGCGGCGCTCCGCCGGCCGCGACTTCGCCACGGGCCCGGTCAGGAGGCGCGGCCAGATCTCGCAGACCGCGTGCCGGCCGGCCGGCTGGAACGGCCAGATCGCCCAGCCGGCCGCGGCGAGGTGCGGCAGGTGGGGGATCCCCCGGACGGTGCCCGTGCCGACGGCGCCCGCGCCGCCGATCTGGAACACGCTCTTTGGGGTGATCCCGGACACGCTCCAGCCCTCCTCGCAGGCCCGCAGCTGGGTCTCCGGGCCGCGTCGGGTCCCGGGCCGGCCCCAGAACGGCGCGGGGCAGTCGGCGAGCCAGCGCTCGCCGTGCTCCGCCACGCCCGCCCAGACGTCCGCGGGGCGGCGCCAGCCGTGTGCGTCGAGGAACCAGGCCGGGTACGAGAAGGCGAAGTCGATCCCGACCACCGCGCGCGGCACCTCCCGGCGGCGCGCGCACAGCCAGTCGACCACGGCCGCGCGGTCGCGGCCGCCCTCGAGTCGCTCGAGGCGGCCGTCGACGGCCTCGGCGATCCAGATCGTGCGCGCCGCGCCGGTCCGCGCGCCCGACCAGTCGACGGCGATCACGCGGGCCATGGGGGGATGCTCGCACACCCCGGACCGGAGGGCCGTGCGCGAGAATCCCGACGTGCCCGCGCCCTTCCCCGGAGTCGACGCCCTCGCATCCCCGCCGCGCCCGCGCACCTGGCCGGACCCCGCGCTCCTCGCCGCACCGATCGGCGGCCCGAAGCGCCGCCTCGAGGGGCTCCATGCGATGGGCCTGCACACCCGGTCGGACCTGCTCGAGGCGCTGCCCTTTCGCTTCGAGGACCTGCGCCGCGTGCGCCCGATCGCGGAGGCGATCCTCGCGGGCGACGCCGACGTGACCGTGATCGGCCGGGTCGGGGCGATCCGCGAGCGCCCGACGCGCCGGCGCGGCCTCAGGATCCTCCAGACCACGCTCTCCGACGAGACGGGCTCGGTCTCCCTGACGTGGTTCAACCAGCGCCACCTCGCGCGCACCCTCGAGCCGGGGGCGCGGCTCGTGGCGCGCGGCACGCTCAAGCGGGGGGCGCACGGCGTCGACCTGGCGGTGCGCTCGCACGAGCTGCTCGATGGCCCGGGCGACGAGGAATCCGCGGCGGGCGGGCTCGTGCCCGTGTACCACGCCTCGGCGCGGGTCTCGACGGCCGTCCTGCGCGGCCTCGTCGACGACGCCCTGCGCGACGTCGGCGACCGCATCCCCGACCCCGTGCCCGTCGACCTGCGCGTGCGCCACCGGCTGCCCCTGCGCCGCGACGCCATCACCGCGGGACACCGGCCCCGGCGGCAGGGTGAGCAGCGCACCGCGCGCCGGCGGCTCGCCTACGAGGAGCTCCTGCTCCTGCAGCTCGCGCTGCTCCTGCACCGCGACGCAATCGACCAGCGGGCGGGCGCCGTGCCGCTCGGGCCGCCGGGCGGCCTCTCGGAGCGCTTCCGGGCCGGGCTGCCGTTCGCGCTGACGGCGGCCCAGGAGCGGGCGCTCGCGGCGATCGACCGCGACCTCGACCGCGACCGGCCGATGCAGCGGCTGCTCGAGGGCGACGTCGGCTCCGGCAAGACCGTGGTCGCCTTCGCGGCGCTCGTGCGGGCCGTCGAGCACGGCGGCCAGGCGGCCCTGATGGCGCCCACCGAGGTCCTGGCGCTGCAGCACCTGCGCGGCGCCGAGCGGCTGCTCGAGCCGCTCGGGATCGAGGTCGCGTACCTGTCGGGCGACGTGCCCGAGCGCGAGCGCCGCGTCCGGCGCGCCCGCATCGAGGCGGGCGAGCCGCTGGTGGCGATCGGGACCCACGCGCTCCTGCACACCGACTTCCCGCGGCTCGAGGTGCTGGTCGTCGACGAGCAGCACCGCTTCGGGGTCGCGCAGCGCGCGCGGCTCGCGGCCGGGGCGGGGGCGGCGCCGCACGTGCTGCACATGACGGCGACGCCGATCCCGCGCTCTTTGGCCCTGACCGCGTTCGGCGACCTCGACCTGACGGTCATCGACGAGTTGCCGCCGGGCCGCCAGCCGGTCCGGACGAGCGTGGTGCCGGAGGCGAAGCGCGCCGACGGCTACGCGTGGATCGTGGAGCAGGTGCGGGTGGGGAGGCAGGCCTACGTGGTCTGCCCGCTGGTCGAGGAGAGCGCCGAGGTCGAGGCGCGGGCCGCGGAGGAGGAGGCCGCCCGGCTCGCCGCGGGCCCGCTCGCGCAGGTGCGGGTGGCCTGCGCCCACGGCCAGCAGCCGGCCGCCGAGCGCCAGCGCGTGATGGCCGCCTTCGCGGCGGGGGAGATCGACGTGCTCGTGGCCACCACGGTGATCGAGGTCGGCGTCGACGTGCCGAACGCAACGGTGATGGTGGTCGAGGACGCCGACCGCTTCGGGCTCGCGCAGCTGCACCAGCTGCGCGGCCGCGTCGGACGCGGGGCGGAGCAGTCGTACTGCCTGCTCTACGCCTCCGCGGAGCCGACCCCGGAGGGCGCGCAGCGCCTCGACGCGCTCGTGCGGCACCGCAGCGGCTTCGAGCTCGCCGAGATCGACCTCGCGATGCGCGGCGAGGGGCGCCTGCTGGGGGTCGCGCAGAGCGGCGCGAGCGACCTGCGCCACGCCCGCCTCAACAGCGACCGGCGCCTGCTCGAGCGGGCTCGTGAGGACGCGGCGCGGCTCGTGCGCGAGGGGCCCGACGACGTCGTGCGGGCGGCCGCGGAGGCGCGCTTCGGGGAGCTGATCGCCGCCCTCAGGCGGGCCTGATGCGGATCGTCGCCGGCCGCCACCGCTCGCGGCGGCTGGCCGTGCCCGTGGGCCGCGACGTGCGGCCCACCTCCGATCGCGCCCGCGAGGCCGTGTTCGCGTCGCTCGGCGACGTGACGGGCGCCCGCGTCCTCGACCTGTTCGCGGGGTCGGGTGCGCTCGGGCTCGAGGCGCTGTCGCGGGGCGCCGCGTCCTGCGTGTTCGTCGAGCGCGACCGCACCGCCCTCGCGGCGATCCGCGCCAACGTCGCGGCGCTCGGGGAGGAGGCGGCTGCAGCCGTGCGCCGCGGGAGCGCGACCACGGCCCTGCGCGCGCTCGCGGAGGCGGGCGCGGCCTTCGACCTGGTGCTGCTCGACCCGCCCTACGGGGACTTCCCGCGGCTGTGGCCGTGGCTCTCGGAGGCCGTGCCGGCGGTGCTCGCCCCGGACGGGCGGGTGGTGGTCGAGGGGCCCGTCGGGGCCGAGGTGGCGATGCCCGGGTTCGAGGCCGCCTACAATCGCCGCGTCGGGGCCGCCCGCCTCGCCATCCTCACTCGCGCATGAGCCAGCGGATCGCCATCTGCCCGGGGTCCTACGACCCCGTCACGCTCGGCCACGTCGACGTCATTCGGCGTGCCGCCGCGATGTTCGACGGGGTCGTCGTCGCCGTCGTGCGGCGCCCGAAGCACAAGGAGCCGCTGATCCCCGTCGACGAGCGTGTCGCGCTGCTCGTCGAATCGCTCGCCGACGTCCCCAACGTCAGTGTCGAGCCGTTCGCCGACCTCGTCGTCGACTTCGCGCAGCGGCGCGGCGCCTGCGCCCTCGTGAAGGGCCTGCGTGCCGTCTCGGACTTCGAGTGGGAGTTCCAGATGCAGCACCTCAACAAGCACCTGGCGCCCGACATCGAGACGGTCTACCTGGCGTCGTCCAACCCCTACTCGTTCGTGTCGTCGAGCGGGATCCGCGAGATCGCGGTGTTCGGCGGCGACATCGGCGGCCTCGTGCCCCCCTGCGTCGTCCGATGGTTCGTGGAGAATCCCGTATCGCGTACCCTGTGAGGGAGATCACATGGATGTCCTCGTACTGATCGACAAGCTCGACGAGCTGGTGCACAACGCCAAGGCGGTGCCCCTGACCGACCAGGTGCGCATCGACCGCGAGGAGATCTGGGAGATCCTCGACCAGATGCGCGCGACGATCCCCGACGAGATCAAGCAGGCGCGCTGGATCGTCAAGGAGCGCCAGGAGATGCTCGGGGAGGCCAAGCGCGAGGCGGAGCGCATCGTCGTCGAGGCCCGCGAGATCGCCCAGCGCGAGGCGTCGCAGCAGGAGGTCGTGCGCCTCGCCGAGCGGCAGGCGCAGGAGATCCTCGAGAACGCGCGCGCCCGCGAGCGCGAGATCCGGCTCGGCGCGGAGGACTACGCCGACGAGATCCTCGGCACGCTGGAGACGAACCTCGGCAAGTTCCTCGGCGCCGTGCAGCGCGGCCGCGGCCAGCTGGCCAGCGCGTCGCCGGACCGCACCGAGGGCGGCTCCGCGCAGTTCACCGAGATCACCTCCTAGCGGCCGCGCGGCCCCGCCCGTGATCGACATCGCGCAGCTCCGGCTCGAGCCGGGCGAGGAGCGCTCGGTCGAGGTGCCCGTGGCGCTGCCGCGCATCGCGATCGGCGGCGTCGACTACGCGGGCCCCGCCGCGCCCGTGGTGGCGCGCGTCGACCTGACGCGGCTGCCGTCGGGGCTGCTCCTGCGGATGCGGCTCGCCACGACGATCGACGGGCCCTGCCACCGCTGCCTTGAGGAGGCGCGGATCCCCGTCGCGATCGACGCCCGCGAGTACCAGGCCGACGCGCCCGCGGCGGGGGCGGAGTCGGAGGAGGTCTGCGACTACCTACAGGGCGACGAGCTCGACGTGGCGACCTGGGCGGCGGATGCGGTCGTGCTCGCGATGCCGCACAAGATCCTCTGCCGCGAGGACTGCCGGGGCCTGTGCCCGTCGTGCGGCGCGAACCTCAACGCGGGGCCGTGCGACTGCCCGCCGCCCGCGGGCGACGACCGCTGGGGCCCCCTGCGCGGCCTCCTGGGGGACGACCCCGCCTGACAGGCGCACCGCGCCCGCGCGTCCGCTACGCTGCGCGGCGCAATGGCGGTGCCCAAGCGAAAGACCTCAAAGGCCCGGCGCGACAAGCGCCGCGCCCAGCACGCGATCGCGAGCCCCGTGGTCGCGACCTGCGGCGTCTGCGGGGCGCCGAAGCTGCCGCACCGCGTCTGCCCGAGCTGCGGGACGTACCGCGGCCGTCGCTACGCGACGACGGGCCCCGCGCTGGGCTAGCCCGATGCCGGCCCGGATCGCGGTCGACGCGCTGGGCGGCGACGACGCGCCGGCGTCGGTCGTGGCGGGCGTCCGCGCCGCGGTGGCGGCCGACCCCGACCTCGAGATCCTGCTCGTCGGCGATCCCGCGCTAATCGGCGATGCCGCCGCGGGGGCGCCGCGCGTGCGCGTCGTGCCCTCGGGTGGGCGCGTGGCGCAGGAGGCCGACCCCGTCGAGGCCGTCCGCGCCGACCCGGACTGCTCGATCGCCCTGGCCGCGCGGCTCGTGCGGGAGGGGGCGGCGGACGCCCTCGTCTCCGCCGGCCACTCGGGCGCCACGCTCGCCGCGGCCGTGCTCCTGATCGGGCGCCAGGGCGGCGTCTCGCGACCCGCGCTGGCCGCGGTCCTGCCCGGGGCGGGCGGGCCCACGGTCCTGGTCGACGCGGGCGCCAACCTCGACACGTCGGCGCGTCAACTGCACGAGTTCGCGCACCTCGGCTGCGCCTTCGCCGAGGACGTGCTCGGGGTGGACGCGTCGACCTGCGGCCTGCTCGCCATCGGCGAGGAGCCGGGCAAGGGCGACCAGCGGATGAAGGACGCCCACGTCCTGATCGGCGCGGACCCCGCGCTGCGCTACCGGGGCAGTGTGGAGGGGCGCGACGCCCTCACCTCGGCCGTCGACGTGATCGTCGCGGACGGCTTCGCGGGCAACGTGCTCCTGAAGGCCTGCGAGGGCACGGCGCGCGAGGCGTTCCGGCGCGTGCGGGCCGAGGCCGCGGGGCCCCGGGCCGCGCTCGGCGGCCTCCTCCTGCGGCCCGCGCTGCGGCGCGTCCGGGACGATCTCGACCCCGACACGTACGGCGGCGCGCACCTGCTCGGCTGCCGCGGCGTGGCCGTGATCGCGCACGGCGCGGCGCGCCCGCACGGAATCGCCCGGGCCTGCCGCTACGCGGCCGAGGGCGTGCGCGCGGATCTGCCCGGCCGGATCGCGGCGCGGGTCGCGGCGCTCGGGGCGTGAGGGCGCCCGCAGCGCCTGCTAGTGTCAGCCCGTCCACGGGACACGACCGAGGGGGAACGACAGTGGCAGAGCGAGCTGAGGTGCTGGCGAAGGTGCAGGAGATCCTGGTGGAGCGCCTGGACGTCGATCCGGACGCGATCACCGAGAGCGCGCACATGCGCGACGACCTGCAGGCCGACTCGCTCGACCTGGTCGAGCTGATCATGGACCTCGAGGAGAACTTCGGCGTGAAGATCTCCGACGAGGAGGCCCAGTCGATCGGCACCGTCGGCGAGGCCGTCGACTTCATCGTCACCCGCGCTGACTAGCCCCTCGGGGCCGATCGCCGCGCTGCTCGACGGGCTCGAGCCCGCCGTCCGCCGGCGCGCCCTGACGCACTCCAGCTGGGCCCCCACCCCGGGCGACTCGTACGACCGCGACGAGCTACTCGGCGACGCTGTGCTCGACCTCGCGCTCGGGGAGCACCTGATGGCCGTGTTCCCCGAGGCGCCGGAGGGCGAGATCTCGCGCGTCAAGAACCAGCTGCGCTCCGGCCGCTTCTGCGCGGTCGTGGCGCGCAACGAGGGCCTCGGCGAGCGGATGGCCGCGCTCGTCGCGGGCACCCCGCATGCGCGCGCGGGGCGCGACCTGATGACCAGCCGCGGCGTCCTCGGCGACCTGACCGAGTCGGCGCTCGGCGCGATCTTCCTCGCGCGCGGCTGGGAGGCGGCGCGCGCCGCCGCCGTCGCGGCCTTCGCGCCGCTGGTGCCCCACGCGGTCGATCCGCGCGTCGACCCGAAGACGGCGCTCCAGGAGGCCGGGCAGCGTCAGGGCCTCCGTGTAGCGTACGAACCCGTGGAGGAAACGGGACCAGCGCACGCGCGGCACTTCCGCGTCCGCGTGCTCCTCGACGGCCGCGCAGCGGCCATGGGCGAGGGCGGCTCGCGGCGCGCGGCCGAGCAGGCCGCGGCGCGGCGCGCCCTGCGCGCCCTCGAGGAGGGCGGCGCGGCGTGAGGCTGACCCGGATCCGGATCAGGGGCTTCAAGAGCTTCGCCGACGAGACCGAGCTCGTCTTCGACCGCGGCGTCGGTGTGATCGTCGGCCCGAACGGGTCCGGCAAATCGAACATCGCGGAGTCCCTGCGCTGGGCGATGGCCTCGCAGGCGCCGAGCGAGGTGCGCGTGGCCAGCGGCCTCGACGTGCTCTTCTCCGGGTCGGAGGGGCGGGCCGCGGCCGGCCTCGCCGAGGTCGAGCTCGTGCTCGAGGACGAGGGCGGCGTCGCCCCGGGCGGCCGCCCCGAGCTGTCGATCATGCGCCGCCTCAGTCGCGACGGCGAGAGCGCCTACCTGCTCAACCGCCTGCCGGTGCGCCGGCTCGACGTGCACGAGGTGCTCGCCGACGTCGGCCTCGGCCGCGACAGTCACGCGATCATCGGCCAGAACCAGGTCGACCAGGTGCTGCTCGCCAGCCCGTCGGCCCGCCGCGGCCTGATCGAGGAGGTCGCGGGGCTCGGAAAGTACAAGCGCCGCCGGGTCCGCGCCCAGCAGAAGCTGAGCCGCGTCGAGCGCCAGCTCGTCGAGGCGCGCACCCGCCGGGCCGAGATCCAGGGGCGCCTGCGCCCGCTCGCCGTGCAGGCCTCGGCCGCCGAGCGGGCCGCCCTGCTCGAGGCCGAGCTCCTCGAGCTGCGCCTTGAGCTGGTGCTGAGCGCGACCGCCGAGGCGCGCCGCGACCGCCAGGCCCGCCAGGCGGACCTGCGCGCGGCCCGCGAGGCACAGGGGGCGCTCGACGCGGCCGCCGCCGCCGTCGTGGCCCGTCGGCAGGCCGCCGAGGCCGCGCTCGGGGCGCTCGTCACCGAGCAGGAGGCCGCGTCGCGGCTCGTGCAGCGGCTCGACGCCGCCGTCGAGCGGCTGCGCGACCGCGCGCTGGCGCTCGGCGAGCGGCGCGAGGAGTTCGCCGCCGACGCGGAGCGCCTACGGGTGCGCGCGGGGCGGCTGATCGACGAGGCGGCGACGACCGCCACCGCGGCGGCGGGCGTCGAGATGGACGCGGAGCGCGAGCGCTCCGAGCTGGCCGCCGACCCGGACGACACGGGCCTCGAGGACCGCTTCGCGCAGGCCGTGCAGGCCTCGGAGGCCGCGCTCGCCGCGACCCTCGAGGCGCGCCGCGCCGAGGCCGAGCACGAGGGCCGTCTGGCTCGCGCCCGCGCCGAGGCGGCGGAGCTGGCCGAGCGGGCCACCGCGGCGTCGGAGCGCCGCGAGGAGCTGGCCGCGGGCGTGGGGGAGCGGGAGGAGGCCCGCCGCCTCGCCCGGGTCGCGCTCGAGGACATCGAGGCCCGCGTGGCCGGGGCCCGCGCGGAGCTCGCCGGGCTGGAGCGCGCGGAGCACGGGGCCCGCACCGCCGCCGCCGCCGCCCGCACGGCCGAGGCCGCCGCCCGCGCCGCGAGTGCGGCCGCCGATGCGCGCGCCCACGCGGTGCAGGCGCGGCTCGAGGAGGAGTGCCGCGCGGTCGAGCGCGGCGACGGGCTCCACGACGCCCTCGTGCAGCTGCGCGAGCGCGGGATCGCGCTCGTCGCCGACCGCATTCGCCCCGAGGCCGGGCTCGAGCGCGCCGTCGCCGCCGTGCTCAGCTGGCGGGCCACGGAGGCCGTGGCCCGCGACGCCGAGGACGCGGTCGACCTGCTCGCCGATGACGCCTTCGAGGGCGCCGCGCTGCTCTGCCTCGACCGGCTGCCGGCCCGCGCCGCCGAGGGGCCGGGCGTGCCGCTCGCGAGCCGCGTCCAGGCTGACGACGACCTGCCCGCGGGCCTCCTCGACGGGGTGCTGCTCGTGGAGCGCCCCGCCGACCTGCTCGCGATGCGCCGGGGCATCGGCGTCCTCGCCGACGGCCGCGGCTTCGACGCGGACCGCGGCATCGCCTTCCGCGCGGGCGACGCGGCCGGCCGCGCGATCGCCCGCCGCCGCGACCTCGGCGCCGTCGAGCGCCAGGCCCGCGCCGACCAGGACGCCGCCGAGGGCGCCACGCGCGCGCTGCTCGAGGCCGCCCGGGGCCGCGAGGCCGCCGAGGCCGCGGAGGCCGAGGCCCACACGCGCATCGCGACCGCCCGCGAGGCGCTCACGGCGCTCGAGCGCGAGCACGGCGAGACGGCCCGCGAGGCCGACCGGCTGGCCCGCGCCGACGAGGCCACCGCGGAGCGCCTGCGCGCCGCCGCGGACGAGGCCGACCAGACGGAGGCCCGGGCCGCTGCGACCGCCACCGAGGTGGCGGCGCTCGATCGCGGGCTCGACGGGCTCCGCACCCGCGTCCAGGAGCGCGCCGCCGAGCACGAGGCGGCCGAGGCGGTCCGGCTGTCCCTGCAGGGCGAGGTCGCCGACCGCCGCGGCCGACGCGCCGCGTCCGAGGAGCGCGCCGAGCGCGCCCGGGTCGAGGCCGCGCGCCTGCGGGCGCTGGCCTCCGACCAGGAGCGCCAGGCCGAGCGGGCCGGGGCGGGCGCGCGGCGGCTCGCCGCCGTCGTCGACCGCCTGCCGACCGCCATCGCCGTCATCGAGGGCGCGCTGGTCGCCGCCGAGCGCCACCGCGAGCCCGCCCGGGCCGCCACGCGGGCCGGCGAGCAGCGGGTCGCCGAGCTCGGCGAGGAGCTGCGCGCCTGCGCCGAGGAGGACGCCCGGCTCGGGGCGGAGCGCCGCGACGGCGCCGGCCGCGTGGCCGCGCTCGGCGTCGAGGTCGAGCGCTGCGAGGAGCGCCTCGGCGACCTCGCGGAGCGCCGCCGGCGCCTGCTCGGGGAGCGCGGGGAGGAGGCCGGCGAGGTCGTCGACTCCGTCGAGCCCCTGCCCGAGGACGAGCGCCGCGCCCGGGAGGGCAAGGTCGAGCGGCTCGAGCGACGGATCGGCCAGCTCGGCGTGGTCAACCCGCTGGCCAAGGAGGCCTATGAGGAGGCCAAGGCGGAGGCCGACGACATCACCGCGCAGATCACCGACCTCGAGCGCTCCGTGGCCGAGCTGCGCAAACTCGTGCGGGAGCTCGGGCGCGCGATCCGCGACCGCTTCGAGGCCACCTACCGCACGGTCGAGGAGGGCTTCGCCGAGGTGATCGGGACGCTCTTCCCGGGCGGCAGCGGCCGCCTGCGGCTGGTCGAGCCGGCCGCCGTGGTGCCCCTCGAGGAGGGCGAGGAGCCGATCGAGGCCGAGGCGGACCCGGAGGCGGCCGCCGACCCGGACGATCCCGACGCCGCCCCTGAGGAGCCGGAGCCGGGCGTCGAGCTCGAGGTCCAGCCGGCCGGCAAGCGGATCCGCTCGCTGACCGTCCTCTCGGGCGGCGAGAAGTCGATGGCGGCGCTCGGCTTCACCTTCGCCCTGATGCTCGCCCGGCCGAGCCCGTTCTACGTGCTCGACGAGGTCGACGCCGCCCTCGACGAGGTCAACATCGACCGCTTCCTCGAGCTCGTCGACCGCTTCCGCGACCGCGCCCAGTTCATCGTGATCACGCACCAGGCGGGCACCATGGAGGCCGCCGACGCCCTCTACGGCGTCTCGATGCCGGGTAACGGCGTCTCGCAGGTGATCTCGCGCCGGCTGCCGCGTGGCGCGGGCGACGGGGCGCGGCTCGGCGCGGCGCCGTCCGCCGCCGCGTAGGCTGGGCCCGTGGCCGATCCGACGCAGATGTTCACGGGGCTCGGGGACGTCCCGGCGGCCCCGGCGGAGGAGGCGCCCACGGCGGATAGCGGCGGCGGGTTCTTCCGGCGGCTCGTCGACGGCCTCTCGAAGTCGTCGCGGGCGCTGACGGGGCAGATCCAGCAGATCGCCTTCGACCCCGACGACTCCGAGGCATGGGAGCGGCTTGAGGAGGCGCTGCTCCTCGCCGACTGCGGCGTGCCCGCCACGGTCGAGGTCATCGGCCGGCTCGAGCGGCGCGCGGCGGCCGGCGGGCTCGCCCCCGGCGCGGACCTCGCGCCCGTGCTCGCTGAGGAGATCGCCGACATGCTGGCCGGCGCGGAGGCGCGGATCGACGTCGCCGAGCGGCCCACGGTGATCCTGATGGTCGGCGTCAACGGCACCGGCAAGACGACGACGGTGGGCAAGCTCGCCGAGCACCTGCGTCGCGTCGGCCTCGGCGTCGTCGTCGCGGCCGCGGATACGTTCCGGGCCGCGGCGGACGAGCAGCTCGAGGCGTGGGCGACGCGCGCCGACGCGGACTTCGTCGGCTCGGCGCACGGCCAGGACCCCGCCGCGGTCGCCTACGACGGCATCGGGGCCGCCGTGGCCCGCAGACGCGACGTTGTCCTCGTCGACACTGCGGGCCGGCTGCAGACGCAGGTCGGCCTGATGGACGAGCTGGCGAAGATCCGCCGCGTGATCGCCGGGCGCCTCGAGGGGGCCCCGCACGAGACGCTGCTCGTGATCGACGCCACCACCGGCCAAAACGGCCTCGTGCAGGCCCGGCAGTTCTCCGCGGCGACGCCCCTGACCGGGATCGTGCTGACGAAGCTCGACGGCACCGCGAAGGGCGGCATCGCGCTGGCCATCGCGCACGAGCTGGGCGTCCCGATCAAGCTGATCGGCGTCGGCGAGACGCTCGACGACCTGCGCCCCTTCGACGCGGACTCGTTCGCGCGGGCGCTGCTCGGCCTCGGCGCCGCCTAGGTCGGCCCCGGGCCCCGGGCCTGCGAACCGACAAATAATGGCGCCTCCCGCTCTCGTCTGGCTCCGCCGCGACCTGCGCCTCGACGACTCGCACGCGATCGCGGAGGCGCTCACCGGTAGCGGCCCGCTCGCCTTCCTGTACGTGCTCGACCCGGCCATGAAGGGCTGCGGTGTCGGGCACGCCCAGCTGGGCTTCATCGTCGAGGGCCTCGGCGACCTGCACGGCCGCCTCGCCGAGCGTGGCGGCGGCCTGATCGTGCGCCGCGGCGACAGCGTCCGGCAGCTGGTCGAGGTGGCGCGCGAGCTCGGCGTCGAGCGGGTCTGTGCGAACCGCGACGAGGAGCCGGCGGCGGCCGCCGTGGAGGCCGCCGCCGAGGAGGCGCTGCGCGCCGCGGGGATCGAGCTGGCCGTGGTCGACGACGAGGTCAACGTACCGCACGAGCTCGTGGCCACGAAGGAGGGCAAGCCGTGCCGCACCTACTCGGCGTACGCGCGGTCGGTGCGCCGGGTCCTCGCCGAGCTGCCCGCACCGCCCGTGGAGCACGACCTCACCGGTCGCCTCCTCGCTGTGCCCGCGCCCGAGATCCCGAGCGTCGAGACGCTCGTGGGGCGTTCCGTCCGCCACCGCGCGGACGTCACGGGGGGCGAGACGTACGCGCTCGCGCGGCTGCGCAGCTGGCGCGACGACGGGTACCTCGGCCGCTACGCCGACGACCGCGACCTCGTGGCCGAGCCCGACGCCACCTCGCGCCTGTCGGCCTATCTGCGCCAGGGGATGCTGTCGCCGCGGCGCGCACTGCAGGTCGCCGACCGGGCGGGTGCCCCGAAGTGGGCGAGCGAGCTGCTCTGGCGCGACTGGTTCAAGTACGTCCTGCACCACCACCCCGACCTCGACCGCCACTGCGTCGACGCGCGCTTCGACGGGATCGTCTGGACGGGCTCCGACGAGCACTTCGAGGCCTGGACGCGCGGCGAGACGGGCTACGGGATGGTCGATGCGGCGATGCGCCAGCTCACGGAGACCGGCAACATCGCCAACCGCGCGCGGATGGTGGCCGCCTCGTTCCTCGCCAAGGACCTGCACGTCGACTGGCGCCGCGGCGAGCAGTGGTTCCGGCGTCATCTGGCTGACGGCGATCTCGCCTCCAACGCCGGCTCCTGGCAGTGGGTGTCCGGCACGGGGCTGGACGCCGCGCCGTACTTCCGGATCTTCAACCCGGACCTGCAGGAGAAGAAGTTCGACCCGACGGGGGCCTACGTGCGGCGCTGGGCGCCCGACTCGCCGGGCCTCCTGCGGATCGTCGACCACGCGGTCGAGCGCGACGTCACCCTCGCCGCCTACAAAGCCGTCGCGGCCGAGCTCGAGGACCCCTCGGCTTAGGCGGCCTGGGCCCCGAACAGCTCGGGGTAGAGGCGCACGCAGAGCTCCTTGGCCTTGCCGTGCTCGGCCTCGACCAGGCGCTTGCCGAACATCGACCGGAGCTCCTGGTCGAAGGCGGCGATGAAGCGGCCCGAGGCGCTCGACTGGGTCTCCAGCTCGAGCCGGATCTGGGGCGGGCCGAGCGGGAAGCGCAGCCGGTCCCAGCACAGCTCCACGCGGTGCAGGCCCTGGATGTAGTCGTGGCTCGAGCGGCGGTTCTCGAGCTCGCCGATCACGGCCAGCTCGGGCAGGTCGCCGAGGGCGCCCTTGACCTTCTTGTGCAGCTTCGCCGCGTGCAGCATCTCCGCCATCTCGGCGCCGTCCGTCGGGATGTGGTCGACGGGGAACTCGATCTCCTCGCGCTCGCGGGCGTGATCGGAGCGGCGCACGGACGGGCCCTTCCAGGTGAAGAAGGGGGTGGGGGCGTTCGACTGGCGGCGGATCCTGAGCGAGCAGCCGGCCGTCCGTAGGTCGAGGGCGGGCGTGTCGAAGAAGGTGTCGCGGATGTCGAACAGCTCGCTCGTGGCGAGGGTGAAGGAGCCGAGCTCCGCGGGGACGACGAGCGGCTCGTCGCCGGTGTAGAGGTACTGGAGCTCGATTTCCATTCGGACGCCTGTATCTAATCATTCGGGGCGGCGGCCCGACGCGGCCGACGCCGTATGATCCGGAGGCCGGCCGCGCCGGCCCGCCCGCGATGCTGGACTCCCTCTCCGACCGCCTCTCCGAGACCCTCGGCGACCTCCGCTCGCGCGGGCGGCTGTCCGAGGAGGATGTCAACGCGGCGGTCCGGGAGATCCGCCTCGCGCTGCTCGAGGCCGACGTCAACTTCGACGTCGTCAAGCAGTTCACCGCCACCGTCAAGGAGCGCGCCCTCGGCGCGGAGGTCTCCGAGAGCCTGACCCCGGGCCAGGAGGTCGTCAAGATCGTCCACGAGGAGCTGACGCGCCTGATGGGCGAGGGCACGCAGCGGCTCGCCCTGAAGGGCTCGCCCGCGGTGATCCTCGTCTGCGGCCTGCAGGGCTCCGGCAAGACGACGACGTGCGGCAAGCTCGCGCGGCTGATCACCCAGCAGGGCAAGCGCCCGGCGCTCGTGGCCTGCGACGTCTACCGCCCGGCCGCGATCCAGCAGCTCGTGACCGTCGGCGGCCAGGCCGACGTGCCGGTCTACGAGCGCGGCGCGGATGCGGACCCGGTCGAGATCGCCGCGTGGGGCATCGAGCAGGCCAAGCAGGAGGGCCGCGACGTCGTCATCGTCGACACCGCGGGCCGCCTCACGCTCGACACGGACATGATGGCCGAGCTCGTGCGGGTGCGGGACGCGGTGCGCCCCTCCGACACCCTGCTCGTGCTCGACTCCATGACCGGGCAGGACGCGGTCAACACCGCCCAGGCCTTCCAGGAGGCAATCGACTTCGACGGGCTGATCCTGACGAAGCTCGACGGCGACGCGCGCGGCGGCGCCGCCCTGTCGGTGCGCGCGATCACGGGCGTGCCGATCAAGGTGATCACGACGGGCGAGAAGCTCGACCAGATCGAGGAGTTCCACCCGGACCGGCTCGCCTCGCGGATCCTCGGGATGGGCGACGTGCTGAGCCTGATCGAGAAGGCCGAGCAGCTCGTCGACAAGGAGAAGGCGGAGGAGCTCGAGCGCAAGATCCGCAAGGCGGAGTTCGGCCTCGACGACATGCTCGACCAGCTTCGCTCGATCCGGAAGATGGGCTCGCTCAGCTCCGTGCTCGGGATGCTGCCGGGGATGGGCAAGCAGCTCAAGAACGCGAACGTGGACGATGCCCAGCTCGACCGCGTCGAGGCGATCATCCTCTCGATGACGCCCCAGGAGCGGCGCGACCCGCGCATCATCAATGGGCAGCGGCGGGCGCGAATCGCCGCCGGCTCGGGCCGCAGCGTCACCGAGGTCAACGCGCTGCTCAAGCAGCACCAGCAGATGAAGAGGATGATGAAGGGCCTCGCCGGCGGCAAGGGCAAGCTGCCGAAGCTGCCGCCGGGCATGGAATTGCCGCCGGAGCTCAAGGGGTAGGCTAGGATCCCGCCGTGGTCAAGATCCGCCTCGCACGCATCGGCTCCAAGAAGAACCCGATCTACCGCATTGTGGTGGCCGATGAGCAGACGCCCCGCAACGGGCGTGCGCTGGAGTCGATCGGGCGCTACAACCCCCAGCTCGAGCCGTCCCTGATCGAGATCGACGAGGCCCGCGCTCGCCACTGGCTGAGCGTCGGCGCCCAGCCGTCGCAGCCGGTCCGGCGCCTGCTCCAGAAGCAGGGCATCGTCTAGCCGATGGGGGCCGCAACGCCCCCGAAGGACGTCCGGGAGCTCTGCGAGTACCTCGTGCTCGGGCTCGTCGACGAGCCCGAGCAGGTCAACGTCACCGTCGAGATGACGGACGACGCGATCGTGCTGCGCATCAACGTCGCCCCCGAGGACCGCGGCAAGGTGATCGGCAAGGGCGGGCGCGTCGTGCGCGCGATCCGCAGCGTCGTCCGCGCGGGCGCCGTCAAGAGCGGCCGCCGCGTCCTCGTCGAGGTCGACGAGACCCCCGCCGCGGCATGACCCCGGCGCATCCGTGGCGGCCCGAGTGGGTGCGCGTCGGCACCGTGGGGCGCGCGCACGGCCTCGACGGCTCGTTCCGGGTCGCCGACCCGTGCGGCTGGTGGCCGTTCGCGCCGGGCTCGACGGTCCACGTCGACGGCGCGGCGCGGACGGTGGCGGCCGCGAAGGGCGACGAGCTCGCGCCGGCGATCGCGCTGGAGGGCGCGCGCGACCGCACGGCCGCCGAGGGGCTGCGCGGCGCCGCGCTCGAGATCGGACGGGACGACCTGCCCGAGCCCGGCCCGGGGGCCTACTTCCGCTTCGACCTGGTCGGCTGCCTGCTGGCCTGGCCCGACGGGCGCGAGCTCGGGGTGGTGGAGGCCGTCGAGGACGGCGTCGCCCACGACCTGCTCGTCGTCGGCGACCAGCGCGTGCCCTTCGTCGCGGCGATCGTGCCGACCGTGGACATCCCGGGGCGGCGGATGACGCTCGACGCGGGGTACGACCCCGTGGCGGTCGAGTAGTGGCGACAATGCCCGCGTGGCCCTCAGCCTCGACATCCTGACGCTGTTCCCCGGCTGGTTCGCGTGGCTCGGCGAGGAGCGCCACGTGCGTAACGCCGTCGACGGGGGCGAGCTCCGGCTCGGCGTGCACGACATGCGCCCGCACAGCGACCTGCCGCACCACGCGGTCGACGATACGCCGTACGGGGGCGGGGCGGGGATGGTCGTGCGCGTCGACACCACGGTCGCCGCGGTCGAGGGGGTCTACGGTCGGCCGCTCGACGAGGTGCGTGCGGCGCGCCGGATCATCGCGCTGGACGCGCGCGGGCGGCGCTTCGACGACGCCTACGCCCGCGAGCTCGCCGCGGCCGAGGCGGTCACGGTCCTGTGCGGCCGCTACGAGGGCTTCGACCAGCGCGTCCTCGACCACGTGGCCACCGAGACGCTGTCGATCGGCCCGTACGTCCTCAGCGGCGGAGAGGCCGCCGCGATGGTCGTGGCGGACGCCGTCACGCGCTTTCTCCCCGGTGCCCTGGGTACGCAGGAGTCGGCCGTGGAGGAGTCGTTCTCGCCGGCTTTGGACGGCCTGCCGGAGTACCCGCACTACACGCGGCCGCTGGCGTTCCGGGGCTGGGAGGTGCCGGAGATCTTGCGCTCGGGCGACCACGGGGCGATCGCCGCGTGGCGGCGGGCCGCGGCGGAGCGCCGCGGCGGGGAACCTGCGGGGTCGGAACCCGATCTGGGCTAGGATCCCGCGGCGAGATGAACATCGTCGACGAGATCGAACGGGCGCAGATGCGCGAGGTGCCGGACTTCAAGGCCGGCGACTCCGTCAGGGTGCACTTCCGCGTCATCGAGGGCAACCGCCAGCGCGTCCAGGTCTTCGAGGGCGCCGTCATCAAGCGCCAGGGCGCCGGTATGCGCGAGACCTTCACGGTCCGCAAGCAGTCCTTCGGCGTCGGCGTGGAGCGCACCTTCCCCCTGCACTCGCCCAAGATCGACAAGATCGAGGTCGGGGCGATCGGCGACGTCCGCCGCGCGAAGCTCTACTACCTGCGCGACAAGGTCGGCAAGCAGGCGCGCGTCCGCGAGAAGATCCAGTAGCCGCCGGATCCGGCGGCCCTCCGTAGGATGAGCCCGTGGGCCGCCTGAACGACTTCCGCAAGCACCCGGTCGTCGACCTCGTGATCACGGTCGCGATCGCCGTCGGCATCGCGTACCTCGTCCAGGCCTTCATCGTCAAGCCGTACCGCGTGCCGTCGGGCTCGATGGAGCCGACGATCGCGATCGGCGAGCGCATCATCGCGGCGCGCTTCACGTACCGCTTTGAGGATCCGAGCCGCCACCAGATCATCGTGTTCCACCCGAACGGCGCCGGCGCCGACGTCTACGACGCGGACACGGCCTCGGATGAGACCTTCGTCAAGCGCCTCGTCGGGATGCCGGGCGAGGTGATCGGCGCGGTCGCCGGCCAGACCTACGTCTGCACGGGCCAGGGCCCGCAGGAGGGCGTCGCGATCGAGGAGACGGCCGGCTGCCGCTTCCTCGACGAGCCGTTCGTGTCGAGCGAGCAGGACGACTTCGGGCCCGTCCGGATCCCCGACGACCGCTACTTCATGATTGGCGACAACCGCGCCGACTCGGACGACTCGCGCAACTGGGGGCCGATCACGCGCGACCAGATGATCGGCCTCGCGTTCATGTCGTACTGGCCTCCGAGCCGCGTCTCGACCTGGTGATCCGATGGCGGCGTCCAGCGATGCCATCCGCCAGCGCCGCAACCGGCTGAAGCGCCCGCCGCGCGGGCTGCGCGTCGCCGGCCTGGCCCGCTGGCCGCGTCCCGTCTGGGCGCTGATCCTCGTGGTGATCCTGTTCGTCGGGGCGGTGGTGTGGTCGTGGCTGGTCTGGCCCGCCGCGGTCCTGTGGGGCGTGTGGGCGGCCGCGGCCGTCCTCGACGGCGCGCTGCGCGGCCGCCAGGGCGTCGTCGCGGGCTTCCTCGCCGCCGGCCTCGGCCCGCTCGGGGGCTCTTTGACCGGGCTCGTGCGCCGTCGCGCGATCCGCAAGGTGCCGGAGGGCGAGATGCCGTGGGCGCAGGCCCACGCGATCCTCGCCCTGATCGGCGGGTTCGCGGTGGCGGGCCTGCTGCTGCCGACCGCGCTCGAGCGCGGCCCCCACGGCGTCAGCGTCCCGCGCGCAGCGATGGGCGACCGCGTCCTCGCGGGCGACCGCGTGCTGGTTGCGCCCGACTGGATGCTGACCCCCGCGGTCGGCGACATCGTGATCATCGACGCCTTTGATGGCGTCGCCGAGGCCTTCGGCGACAACGGGGCCGTGGCGGGCGCCGGCCGCATCATCGGGGTCGGCGGCCAGGTGGTCGGGGCGATCGACGGGGCGCTCTACCTCTGTGAGCGGCTGCCCGACGCGGCCGTCGGGCTGCAGGAGGAGGACGGCTGCGTCAGCCCGTCCGAGATCGCCTACCTGCGCACGCCGACGCCCGACTTCGGGCCGATCGAGATCCCGGCGGGCTCCTACTGGGTGCTGTCCGACGACCGCGAGGCCCCGCTGGTCGACTCGCGCATCTACGGCCCCGTCCCCGCCGCCGCGATCGACGGCCGCGTGATCGCGGTCGTCTCGCCCCTGGCGCGCCTCGGGCTGCTCTAGCCGCCGCGCAGGCTAGGCTCGTCCCGTGGCGAGCACCCGACGCATCAGGGCACCGGGTCGCGCCCTGCTCGACCACGACCGCGGCCTCGGGCCCCGGCACGTCGTCGGCGCGGACGAGGCGGGGCGGGGTGCGCTGGCCGGTCCGATCGTGGCCGCGGCGGTCCTCCTGCGCCCCGGGGCGCTCGACACTGGCTGCCTCGACCGCCTCGACGACTCGAAGCGGCTGCGACCGGCGGTGCGCGACGCGCTCGCGCTCGAGATCCGCGCCGTCGCCGATGCGGTGTCGGTGGTCGCGATCGCCGCCGCGGCGATCGACGAGATCGGCATCCAGGCCGCGAACCTGACCGCGCTCAGCCGCGCCCTCGACGCGCTCGAGACGCCGGCCGGAGCGGCGCTCCTCGTGGACGGCTTTGCCCTGCCGATGCAGGCGCGGCCGCACCGGCCGCTCGTGAAGGGCGACGCGACGAGCGCGGCGATCGCGGCCGCCTCGATCATCGCCAAGACGACGCGCGACGCGATCATGGCCCGCCTCGACGCCGACGCCCCCGGCTACGGCTTCGCGGACCACGCCGGCTACGGCACGGCCGTCCATCGGGCCGCGATCGCCGCGCTCGGCCCGTGTGCGGCCCACCGGCACTCGTTCGCGCCGATCAGCCGGGCCGCGTAGCCCCCCCGGGCGGGCCCGGCAGAATCCGGCGCACGAGCCGCGCGCGTCCGCGCGTCGCCCGTGACGCGGCGCGGGGGACCCGTGCGCGGCACGGGCCCATGCTGGTCGCATGCTGCTCCCCGCCGACGCCCGCTACCCCGACCGCCTCCACGACCTCGAGCGGCCGCCCGCGGTGCTCCACCTGCGGCGGCCCGCCGGGCCGGAGCGGCTCGCCGTCCTGCTCGCCGACCCCGTGGTGGCGGTGGTGGGGGCGCGCGAGGCCACGGCCGAGGGCCGGGCCTTCGCGCACCGGCTCGCCGGCGACTTGGCCGGGGTCGGCGTGGCCGTCGTGTCGGGGCTGGCCCGCGGCATCGACGCCGCCGCGCACGCGGGCGCGCTGGCGCGCGGCGGGCGCACCGTGGCCGTGCTCGGCTGCGGCGTCGACCGCGACTACCCCCGCGCCACCGCGCACCTGGCCACCGTGATCGCGCGGGAGGGCATCGTGCTCTCCGAGTACCCACCGGGCACGCCGCCCGCGCCGTTCCGGTTCCCGGAGCGCAACCGCATCGTGGCCGCGCTCGCGCAATGCGTGGTCGTGGTCGAGGCCCACGCCCGTAGCGGCGCGCTGATCACGGCCCGGCACGCGCTCGAGCTCGGCCGCGACGTCCTGGCCGTGCCGGGCGCGCCGTGGCAGTCGGCGGCCGCCGGGACGCTCGCGCTCCTGCGCGACGGCGCACACCCGTGCCTCGGGGCCGCCGATGTCCTGATCGCGCTCGGCCTCGACCCGGGTCGGGCGCGGGCGGACGACCCGCCGCTCGGGGCGGATGCGCGGAGCCTGCTGGCCTGCCTGCGCCGGGAGGAGGGCTCGGACCTCGTGCTCGCGTGCCGCGCCGGGCTCGGCGACGGCGCCTTCGCAGATGCCGTCCTGGCGCTCGTGGCGGGCGGCCTCGTGCGGCGCCGGCCGGACGGCCGGCTCGTCCCGAACGCCTGAGCGCGCGAAGGGAAGCACGAACGCGCGGGATCGTGCAGACTGCGCCCATCACGAAACCCCATCCCCCGAGGAGGACCTATGGCCTTCGAGCTTCCGCCCCTGGCCTATCCGTTCGACGCGCTCGAGCCCCATATCGACGCCGCGACGATGGAGATCCATCACGATCGCCACCACCAGGCCTACGTCGACAACGCCAACGCGGCGCTGGCGGGTACCGAGTGGGAGAGCACGCCGGTCGAGGAGCTCCTGACCATGCTCGAGCAGCTCCCCGCCGACAAGCAGGGCCCGGTCCGCAACAACGCGGGCGGCCACGCGAACCACACGCTGTTTTGGGAGGTCATCGGCCCGAACGGCGGCGGCGCGCCCTCCGGCGACCTCGCCGCGGCGATCGACGCGGAGTGCGGCGGCCTCGACGCGCTCAAGGCGGCGATGACGGACGCCGGCATCAAGCGCTTCGGCTCCGGCTGGTCGTGGCTTGTCGTCTCGGGCGGCAAGCTCGAGGTGCTGTCGACCCCGAACCAGGACTCGCCGATCAGCGAGGGCAAGACGCCGATTCTCGGCATTGACGTCTGGGAGCACGCGTACTACCTCAAGTACCAGAACAAGCGCCCGGCCTACCTCGAGGCGATCTGGAACGTCGTCGACTGGGACGCCGTCGCCGCGAAGTACGCGGCCGCGCGCTAGCCACCCCGGTCCCCGAACCGCGCACGGAGACGGGCCCCGCGGCCGCCCCGAGGGGGGCACGGGGCCCGTCGACGTTTGTATGCTCGCCCCATGCAGGACCTCTTTAGCGCCGGGGATCGCGAGCGCCTGAACGCGGCGATGGCCGCGGGCAGCGACGATCGCTACGCGGAGCTGCTCGCGGCGGACCCGGTGCCCAGCCGCGGCATGCGGATCGGGCTCGCCGTCGGCCTCGGCGTGCTGGGCCTGATCGTCGGCGGCGTGCTGACGGCGGTGCTCGGCGTCCTCGGGCTGATCGCGCTCGTCATCCTCGTCGCGGTGGGGGTGGTCCTGTCGCGGCCGCTCGCCCGGCACCTGCACGAGGGCGGGCTGCGGGGGCAGGCCGAGCAGGAGGTCGTCGGCGGCTACGCGACGGAGCGCGGCTGGCGGATGGTCGAGCAGATCCCCGTGCCCGCGGCGACGCCGCTCCTGCGCGAGGGCGATGAGCGCGCCACGGGCTGGGGGGTCACGGGCAGCCTCGACCCGGCGACCGCATTCGTGGCGGGGCACTACGAGTACACCGAGGTGCGCACCGTCACCGACACCGATTCCGAGGGGCGCACGACGACGCGCGAGGAGCGTTCGACGTACCCGTTCTCCGTCGTGCTGATCCCTGCCCCCGGCACGGAGTACCAGGCGCTGTCGCTCGCGCGCGGCTCCACCGGCGGCTTCATGAGCCGCATCTCCGGCGCGATCTCGGACATGAAGCCGGTCGAGTTGGAGAGCAGCGAGTTCAACGACGAGTTCCGGCTGATGGTGGACGACGCTGTCGACGAGGTGGCCGTGCGCACGCGCTTCTCGCCCGTGGTGCAGGTCGCGTTCGTCGAGCGCGGCGCCGGCGACGTCCGCATCGAGCTCGAGGCGGACCAGCTGCTCATCGCCTGCGCCGGGGCCCCCGACCTCGACGATCTCGGCGGGCTCGTCGACCTGCTCGGCGACGCGATCTGGCTGCGCGCCGTCCTGACCGAGGACCCGCCCGGGCGGCTGCCGGAGATCGAGCCCCTGCGGCGGCTCCTGCTCGGCGGGCCCGACACCGTAGCCGCCTGAGCACCGCGTCGAGTGGTCCGACCACTCGGCCCGCCCGTCTGTGATCATGGCGCTATAAACGTGGCTTCCGGGGCGGAGGCGGTCTGATGTCCGCGCTTCTGACGAACGTGCCGGTCGACGGCCTCTGGGCGGTCTTCCGCCACTCGACGATCCCGATGTTGCCCGCCGACGACCAGCGGGCCTACGTCGACGCCGACGAAGCCGCAAGTCAGCTGCTCGGGCTGCCGGGCGAGGGCATCACCGGGATGCGCATCGGCGAGCTCGCGCCAGCGGGCCAGAAGGGCGCGATGGAGGACGCCTGGCGCGCGATCCTGGCGGCTGGCGACCTCACCGGTGTGTTCGAGCTCGAGGTCCCCGGCGGGTCTCGCCGGGACGGGCCGCACACGTCAGCCGGCTAGAGCATCAGCTGCTGCGTGTACCACTTGATGCTGAGGGTCGGCGGGGTGCCCTGCTCGCCCGGGAGCCGCAGCTTGATCGTGTGGATCATGCCGTCCTGCGAGAGCGTCGTGCTGGCGATCCGCACGGCACCCACCTGGCCGCCGGAGGCGGAGACCATCGCGTTCGAGATCACGAGGCCGGAATCGCCCGACCTGATCGTGATCGTGATCGTGCCGGTGTCGCCCGACGTGGTCTGCTTGTCGATGGTGAGGAAGCCGCTACCCGTGGCGGTGACGTCGCCCCACTCGTCGAGGAGCGGCGCGTCGCGGCCGACGTAGGTGGCCGCCGGCCGCATCTGCGACCAGGCCTTGCTGTTCGAGGCCTTCAGGTCGGTCGGGTTCTTCGACGGCAGGGACGTCGCGTTCGGCGACAGGTCCGCAGCGAAGGCCGCCGTGGCGACCACGACGATCACCGCCGCGATCGAGGCGAGCACCGCGACGCGGCGCGAGCTGCGGTTGCGCATGTGTGGTTTTCCTCCTCAACGAGCCAGGTGATTCCGGGCGAGAGGTGTGTACCCCGCGGTTTCTCTGCACTCGCGAACATCGTTACCCGTGCATCACACGCGTGCGACGGGTGCCCGGGGCCTCGCTGCGTGGCACCCGTTCGGGGAGTCCAGCTATCCTGCCGCGCAGTAGGGTCGTAGCGCAATTGGTAGAGCACCGGTCTCCCAAACGTCTGGGGGCTGATTTGGACGGCGACCTACCTTCCGCATAACCGCCCCGCAATCCGTTTATCCATGGGGGTTTGCGAGGCTAGGGGTAGCGCCGCGATAGGCGCAGTAAGGTGCGGCTAGTTGCGGGTATCGGTGGTCATTTGGTCATAGAGTCGCTATCGGAGCGTTCGGACGACCATTTCGGCGGACGTGGCGCCGTCCAGCTCGACGAGCGAACCGGGGTGGCGGGAGTCCAGGTCGACCCGGTCGCGGCGCGTGTGCGTCGACCGCTCGGGTCGGTGCGCTGCCGTGGGCGTGTCGCCGCCGCTGTGCGCGACGACCTCGAGCGACGGCGCTGGTTCCGACTACACCCGCACGAACATCCGCCGGATGCGAGGTACTGGCCCTGCTGGCGTGGTCCGAGTCACCTCCACGTCGTAGCGCCACCTAGCCCAGGAGCATGCGCCCGGACTTCGTGGCGACGAGGAGGAGCGTCGCCGACGTGGCCGCGCCCTTCCTGGGCTTGATCGTGATCGTCAGCGTGTAGGTGCCGTCCTTCTTGGCGGTGACGGCCTTGGTGGTGATGGTGAGCTTTCGGCTTGCGGTCGAGCGGATAGCGACCTTGGCGCCCTTGGGTGCCTTCACGCCGGCGGCGCTCAGGATCTTCGCGATCGACGTCTTCCGCTTGGTGCGCACAGTCAGGGTCCGCAGGGTGGATCCACTGGTGCTGGCCGAGGCGGTGGCACCCGAGCCCGCTGCGCCGGTCGCGGCTCCGGATCCAGCGCCGTCGGAGCGATCGCCGCCGACGATCAGGGCCTGCGGCGTGACCGAGCCGCCGCTCGTGCCGGTGCCCGCGCCGGCCACGTTGACGGCTCGCAGCCAGGGGGTGTAGGCCGTGCCGTTCGTCAGCCCGGTCAGCAGGAACGTGCCGTTGGTCTGGGCGGGGGAGAAAGCGGTCCACGTGCCGTTGGTGCCGTTGGTGGAGTTGAGCGACCACTCGTAGTTGGTGATCGCCCGCCCGCGGGCAGAACCAGCGGTGACGGTCATGGTGAGCAGGCTGTCGCCGGCGGTGGCGACGACGGCGGTCGGCACGGCGGGGCTCGTGTAGGGGGTCGCCGTGGCGGTGGCGGCCACGCCGAACGTCGCGTCGGTGCTGTAAGCGGCGGTGCTGCTGATGCCCGAGGTCGACGTGGCGGACACCTCGATCGCATACGTGGAACCGTTCTGGACGGCAGCGCCGTTGGCCAGGGTCGAGACGGTGTAGCCGATGGCACTGCCGGAGCAGGGGGTCCCCGTCGCCCAGGACGCCGCCTCGACGGCGAGAAGCCCCGTGTCATCGCCGTCCTCGGTGATGCTCAGGCCGTAGGCGGTGATGGCGCCGGCAGGCTTGTGGGTCGGCTCGAGCAGGCAGATGTGGAACTGGCCGGCGCCGTCGGTGATCGTCACGCCGGTCGGTGCGCTCGGCTGTCCGGGAACGACGACGGTGGCCGTGGTGGAGGCGCTGTCGCCGACGGCATTGGTTGCGCGGATGGAGACCGTGTAGCGCGTATTCGTGGTGACGTTGACGAGGGTGCCGGACTCGTCATCCACCTGCGTGATGGTGGCGGTGCACGAGGCGGTGGCGCAGGTGCTGGAGGTCTCGGTAACCGTTCCTGCCGGATCGGTCACGACGATCGTGTAGCCCGTGATCGCCGAGCCTCCGGTACTGGCGGGCGCGGACCAGTCGACGTCGAAGCTCGTTGTTCTGGGCTCAGCGGCCACGTCTCGCGGCGCGGAGGGAACGCCGACCGGGGTGACGCTGGCGGTGGTCGCCGCACCGCTGCCGGCCGCGTTGCGCGCGGTCGTCGAGATGGTGTACGCGGTGCCGTTCTCGAGCGCGTCGACGGTGAGCCCGGTCTGGTCGGCGCCGACTGCGTACGTTCCGACGGTCGTCGCGCCGCTGGAGACGGTCACGTCGTACCCGGTCAGTGCCGACCCGCCGGTGCTGCTCGGCGCGGTCCAGGCGAGATCGGCGGCCTCATCCATGGCCGTCGCCGTCAGCGTGGCGGGCTGACCGGGCGTGGTGCGCGGCGTCGCGGAAACGGCAGGGCTGCTGCTCGGGCCGTTTCCGCCCGTGGATTGCGCTGCGACGACGATGCTGTAGGTGGTCCCGTTCGTCAGCCCGGTGATCGTCGTGCTGCAGGTGGCGGTGGCGCAGCTGGTGGTGGTGGTGGCGCTGCTGCCGGCGGTGTAGGTGACGACGTATCCGGTGACGGCGATGCCGGTGACGTCGGCGACCTGATTCCACGTGAGGTCCACGGCGCCGGCCGCCGCGGTGGCCGTGAGGCCGGTGGGGGCGAGCGGGCGACCGGCGGTGAGCGTCACCTCGTCCGATTCGACGCCCTGGCTGGTCGGGACGTCGGTGGCTGCCGTGATGGATCCGTGCGCGGCGGTGACGGTGATGTCGTACGCCGTCCCGTTCGTCAGGCCGGTCAGCGCTGCCGTGAGGGTCGAAGCGCTGACGGCCGTCCCGGCGATGAGCGTCGTCGTCCCCGCCGTGTACGCGCGCACGTAGTAGGAGCCGAGCGCGACGGAGCCGTCGTAGGCGGGCGCGGTCCACGTGACGTTGGCGCCGCCCATGCGCGGCTCGGCTGCGACCGTCTGCGGGGTGCTTGGGCGTCCGGGGATCACGAGCGCCACCGTCGCCGCCGTCCCGATGCCGACGGTGTTGGTCGCGGTGACGCCCACGGAGTACGAGGCGCCGGCGGTGAGCCCCGTGAAGGACTCCGTGTAGGGAGACGAGCCGACGGAGACGTTGCGCGTCGTCGCGGCCCCGCCGGCCAGCGGCGTGACGGTGATGGTGTAGCCGGTGATGGCGTCGCCACCGTTCGATGCTGGCGTGGCGAACGACAGGGTGATGCCGCCTGCGCTGGGCTGCGCCGTCAGCGAGGTCGGTGCGCCGGGCGTCGTGGCCGGCGTGACGGTTGTCTGCCCGGATTCCACGGAGTTGCCGTGCTCGTTCGTGGCGTAGACCGAGAGGTGGTAGAGGGTCCCGTTCGTCAGGCCGGTGATGGTGCCGCTCGTGGCGCTCACGCCGACGCCAGCTCGCGCGACGATCGAGCCGCTCGCGCTCGTCCGGGCGACGATGGTGTACGCGCGCAGCCCGCGCGGCGACGTCGGCGCGGTCCAGGAGAGCGTCGCGGAGGCGTCGCCGCGGGTGGCGCTGCCGACCGTCGGCGCCGATGGGGCCGAGCCCGTGCTGATCGGCCGGTAGACCGCGCCCCAGCCGGACGCTGCGACGGGAATGCCATCGGTCGCGCCGAGCACGAAGTTGCCGACTGTCAGCGCCTGGACGCGGACGGGATAGTCCCGCAAACTCGTCTTGCCCGAGTTGATGCTGGCGCCGAGCTGCCCGAAGACGTTGGAGCCCCACGTCCACACCTGCCCCGTTGCATCGATGGCGACGGTCTCGGTGGCGTAGGTGGTGGTCTTGGTGTAGTCGATCACGCCGAAGGTGTCGACCGCGGTGATCGGGCTCGTGCCGGTGACCGTCGTGGCGGTGTAGGCGGGCGTGGAGACCGCGGCGGTCGAGCTGTTGCCGATCGCGCCGTAGCTGTTCGTACCCCAGCCGACGAGCTTGCCGGTGGCGGTGCGGATTAGCGTGTGGTAGAGGGCGGCATGAATCGTGAGCGCGGCTTCGCCCGTCGGCAGCGTGACGGTGGCGATGCGCCCGTCGCCCGTGGCCGGGTTCAGCTGCGTGGGGGTGCCGGTGCCGAGCTGGCTCTTGGCGTTGCTGCCCCACGCCTTGACGACGCCGTCGGCGCGCAGGGCGACCGAGTGGTAGTAGCCGGCGCTGATGTCGATCACGTTCGTGCCGGCGGCGGTGACGCTCGTGATGGCGGCGAGCGGGCAGCCGACTGTCGTGGTCGAGTCGAGTGCGCAGTTGGCGGTCGTGCCAGTTCCGGCCGTGCTGGGGTGGGCCTGGTACGACGCGTTGTGCCCCCAGGCCTGGACGGTGCCGCCGGCGCCCGCTGCCCCGGGGTCGACGAGCAGGCTGTAGTTCATGCCCGCAGCGACCTGTGCAGGGTTGGTGGTGGTCGTGATCTCCGTCGGCGTGTTGTAGATCGTCGTGGTGGAGGAGGTCGAGACGATCTGCTTGTAGGTGCCGTCACCCCAGCCGTAGACCTTGCCGTCGCTCGTCGACATCAGGCAGTGCGTACCGCCGCAGGAGAGGTCGTTGATGGTGACGGTGCCGCTGGGCAGGCCGATGGTGCCGGGCAGGTCGATCTTGCCGGGCCAGAGCCGCGCCGCGTTGGTGCCGTCGCCGTTGGAGATCACGGAGGTGTTGGCGTTGCCCCAGGTCCAGACGCTGTTGTCGGTCATCACGACGACGGTGCCGGAGCTGGTGGACTCGACCTTCGAGACGCCGACGCCGTCGGCCACGCCGATGCGGTCGACGCGCGACCCGGTGGTGTTGACGGCCGGGCCCTTGACGCCGCGGCCCGTGAGGCCGTCGCCGGCGTAGCCCCACGTCCAGACGGCACCGGAGGCGTCGAGGACGCCGGCGGCGAAGCCCTCGGCGTAGATGCGGCTGTCGGCGTCGACGGTGATGCCGGTCACGCGGTCGGCCACCACGCGGTCGGCCACCACGGCCTCCTTGTAGAGGTTCACGGCGCTGCCGGTCGCGTACGCGGTGGTGATGCCGAGCTGCCGGTAGATGTTCGTGCCCCAGGCGAGTACGCGCCCCGTCGAGGTGAGGGCGAACGTGGCGGCCGGCCCCGCGTCGATGTCGAGGATCGTCTCGCCGTCGTTGAGCGTGGCGTTGACCACGGCGAGCGGCGTGGTGACCGGCGTCGTCGCCGTGTTCGCGCCGACCTGCCCGTGGGTGTTGTTGCCCCAGCCGTACATGAGGCCACCCGCGCAGAGGACGGTCGCGTGGTAGTAGTAGACGGAGCTCCAGTAGAGGGCCCCGCTCGTGACCTCGGTCGGCGTGCAGCCGGCACCCGGGAACACGAGGAGCGTCGGCGTGCTCGCGGCGGTGGCGTTGGCGGCGGAGCGCCCGAGGGGATGGCGCGTGCTCTGGGACGAAGTCGAGGGCAGCGCGCCCCACGAGTACACGCCCGTCGCGGTGCGAGCGAACGCGGTGAAGCCCGTGGCCGAGACCTGAACGACACCCGTCGGCGCCACGCCGCCGACGGTGTTGGCGTCCACGAGCTTGACGGGCGTCGCCGATACGACGGCGATGTCGCTGCGCGCGAGCTCGCCGTGGGAGTCGTTGCCCCAGGTCCAGACGGCGCCGGTGGAGTCGGCGGCGAGCATGAAGTCGTAGCCGACGGCGATGCCGACGACGGTGGTGCCGCTGAGCGCCGCGACGGCAGTGGGCGTGTAGCCCTCAACGGGTGCGCCGCTGATCGCCCCGGAATAGCCGGACGTCGAGCCCTGTCCGGTGCGCCCCTGCCAGTTGAAGCCCCACGTGTAGACCGTCGTGGTGCCGGCGCGCCTCGTGAGCATCGCGTAGGTCGTGTAGGTGCCGCTCGAATTGACCGAGCTGTACCCGGCGAGCTCGACGATCACCTCGCCGGCTGCGGGCGTCCACGTGTGCCGGACGGGATAGGGGTATGTCGAGTTCCAGTACCAGAGCTCGTGCGCGCCGGTCGTGGCGTTGGCGACCGCGGCGAGCACGCCGGAGGCGCGCGCCGTCTCGGAGAAGAAGAGCGGCGTGCCGCCGTCGAAGGCGCTCATCGTGCCGAGCTGCTCGGTCCCGTTGGCGAAGGCCTTGGTGGCGGTGAGTTTGCTGACCGGCGCGGCGAGCGTGCCCTGCGCCGTGAGCGAGCCGCCGCCGCCGGGAGCCGAGGTCGTGACGGTGGTCGTGCCTCGGACCATCGTGCCGTACAGCGCGGAGTTGAGCGTGGTGCCATGGGCTCCCCAGGTGTGGACGTTGTTGCCCGGCACGGCGGCCGAGGCGGCCGCTGCGGCTGCGAGAGCGGAGGCGGAAGCCACAAGTGCGAGAGCGCAGCGAACTCTTTGACGACGAACCCGTTTCATCTCCTGCGGGCGAATGATACGCACGTGGCGAGGGCGAGATGTGGGCTGGAGCAGGCTCTTCACCCGCCACCCGATCCCGCCCGGTGCGGGTATCCTGCAGCGCAGTAGGGTCGTAGCTCAATTGGTAGAGCACCGGTCTCCAAAACCGGGGGTTGCAGGTTCGAGTCCTGCCGGCCCTGTGCGTCTCTTCGCAGCACTCTCCGCGTGAGGGTCCGCGTTGAGGGTCCAAGCCCATTGCGCCAGTCCTCGGAAGCCCTCCGAGCGGCGTCAGGCACTCGAATCGGCGCGTGGGTAGGGCCGGAGTACGACTAGGGGTAGGCTTGCGCCTGCCCGCGCTCCCCTAGGTTGCGTCGACCCTGCGGAGCATTCGTGTCGAATGCGAGCGCCGCCGCCAGGAGTGCCGGCAGCGCGACGACGATCACGCCGCTTGGTGATGAAGCGAACCCACGGGCCCGCGTTGCGGTTGCGTTTGACCTCGAAACGAGGGCGATGCGTGCCGATCCAGCCGTACTTGATGCAGAGTGTCAGCCGGTTGAGCATGTTGCCGATCGTCGCTCGGAGCTGCTGGCACGTGATGCCGACCCGACGCGGAGCAGTCGTGTGCGATTTCGGGCCCGTCTGGTTGCGGCGACGAGCCTTGAAGTGGTACCGCTCGTACGTCTGATGCGTCTTGGAGAGCTCGACGAAGATCGGATTCGTCGCCCATAGCGGGACGATGAACTTCGGATCAATCGTTGCGCTTAGCGATTGCATCCGCTCGCAGGCAGTCGTGGTCGGCAGCGAGCAGCGGAAGCGGAGCTCGTGCTCGCCCTCGGCGATCTCGACGAAGCTCTCGAAGTCGGTGCTGCCGCCACAGTGCTTGCAGATGGGAACCTTGTCGCGATCAATGCCGGGTGGTGGCTTCTGGCGAGTGCGACGGCTGGTTCCCCGGGGTGCAGCCGGGCCCCGAGCTCGACGCGGCGCTCGAGATGATCGCCCGCTCCGCCGAGGAGGCGGGTCGCGACCCGTCCGCGATCGGGATGGAGGGGCGCCTCAACGGGCGCCCCGACATCACGCGGGACGAGATCCAGGCGATCACGGGCGCGTGGCGCGATGCGGGGGCGACCCACATCTCGATGGACACGATGGGCCTGGGCCTGACGTCGCCCGACGGGCACCTTGGGGCGCTCGCGCAGGTCGTGGACGCGCTCGGGCTCGCCGCCGGCTGAGGCCGCGCTCAGGCCCCGTCGAAGACCACGACCTGCCGCGCCGCCTCCGACGTGCGGATGCGGTCGAAGGCCGTGTTGACGTCGTCGAGTGCGATCCGCTCGATCATCTGGTCGAGCATCAGGTCGCCGGACTCGAGCCAGCCCACGATCTTCGGCCAGTCGCGCTGCGGCACGAACGTGCCGTACCAGGAGGCGGCGATCGCCCGCTCCTCGACGATCATCGGCATCGTCGCGATCTCGGTCAGCTCGTGGGCCTCGACCATCCCGATCAGGGTGGTCTGGCCGCCGCGGCCCGTCATCCGGATCGCCTGGTCGATGGTGGGGAGGAGGCCGAGGGCCTCGAAGGCGTGGTCGACGCCGCCGGTCAGCTCGCGCACGGCCTCGACCGGGTCGGCCGTCGCGGCATCCACGGCGTCGGTGGCTCCGAACGTGCGGGCCAGGGCGAGCTTGGAGGTCTGCGTGTCGACGGCGATGATCCGGGAGGCCCCGGCGATGCGGGCGCCCTGGATGGCGCTGAGGCCGACACCGCCGCAGCCGACGACGGCGACGGTGTCGCCGGGCCGCACCCGGGCGGTGTTGATGGCCGCGCCGACCCCCGTCGTGACCGCGCAGCCGATCAGGGCCAGATGCTCCCAGGGCAGGTCCGTCTCGACCCGGATCGCCGCCACCTCGGGGATCACGGCGTACTCGGAGAACGTCGAGCAGGAGTAGTGGTGCACCGTCTGGCCCTGGAGCGAGTAGCGGCTCGTGCCGTCGACCATGAAGCCCGCCTCGTAGCCGCCCTGCTCGGTGCAGAGCGCCGGGCGCTCGCGGCGGCACATGCGGCACGTGCCGCACGGCGCCACCCACGCCATCACGACGCGGTCGCCGACCCGGACCGACTCGACCCCGGTGCCGACGGCCTCGACGGTGCCCGCGCCCTCGTGGCCGAGCATCGAGGGCAGGGGCAGGCGGTCGGTCCAGTCGATCGAGTGCAGGTCCGAGCGGCAGACGCCGCTCGCGCCGAGCCGCACCAGCACCTCGCCCGGCTCGGGACCCGCGACCTCGAGGTCGTCGCGGATCACCAGCGGGGCGTCGTAGGCCTCGAGGATGGCTGCGCGGCAGGTGCGCACGGGACGATGATCGCAGAGCACGGCGGCCGCGGAGCCCGGCGTCGGCACGGTCTCCGCGGCCTCGCTCGCGCTACGGCGTCGGGATCCCGTCGATCAGGGCCGCGGCCGCGTCGATCACGGCGGCCTGGTGGGCCTGCAGGTCCTGGTAGCCCATGATGTCGCCGGTCTCGTAGAGCATGGAGCCGCGTGCCTCCGTCTCGATGCCGCTGAGCTCCTCCATCACGGCGAGGCCGCAGAACGGCACCAGCACCTCGGAGTAGCCGCCCTCGTGGGTGAGGGCGAGTCGGCCGCCGCAGATCGCGCCCGCGGCGTCGAGCATCTGGCGGGTCAGGCGGCCGTAGCCGCGCGGGGTCACCATCTGCCGGCCGAGCGGGTCCCAGGCCGAGGCGTCGAAGCCCGACGCGATGATGATGAACTCCGGCTGGAAGCGCTCGAGGGCGGGCACCACGACGCGCCGGAAGGCCTCCTCGTAGGCGCCGTTGCCCGAGCCCGGCGGGAGCGGCACGTTGAGGCTCGTGCCCGTGCCGTCGCCCGTGCCCGTCTCGGTCAGGAGGCCCGAGTCCGGCGGGAAGTTGTTGTCCTGGTGGAGCGAGATCGTGAGGACGCGCGGGTCGTCGTAGAAGGCGGCCTGCGTGCCGTTGCCGTGGTGGACGTCCCAGTCGACGATCGCGACGCGGCTCAGCCCGCGGGCGGCGAGCAGGTGGTGCGCGGCGATCGCGGCGTTGCCGAAGATGCAGAAGCCCATCCCGGAGTCGGCGAGCGCGTGGTGGCCCGGCGGGCGCGTCAGCGCGTAGCCGTTGGCGACCGTGCCGTCCATGATCGCGTCGCACATCGTGATCGTGCCGCCCGCCGCGAGCAGGGCCACCTCGTAGGAGCCCTTGCCGAACGGCACGCCCTCGCCGACGTTCATGTCGGCGTCGCCGCCGTGCATCGCCGACATCGCGGCGATCCGCTCGACGTAGTCGGGGGTGTGGAAGCGGCAGACCTCCTCGACGGTGGCCGGGCGCGGCGTCAGCACGACGAGCTGGTCGAGCAGGCCCGTCACGTCGAGCAGGTTGCGGAAGCGGCGCTTGCCGTCCGCGTTCTCGCTGTGGCGCACGTCGGGCTCGTTCCAGGCGGAGGCGTCCGCGTGGTAGGGGCCCGACCCGCGGCCCGTGTTGTGCCAGGCGTAGCGCTCATGCCAGAGGAACCCGGTCGCCATGCTGTCTCTCCTCCCCGGCGCCCGGGGGCACCGCATCCGTGTCGACGGGCCCGGCCCGGGGTCGGGCCGCCCGTTCGACGGCACACTACCCGCTCCGCGGCGCGCGTCCAAGGGGCGCGCGCCGGGGGCGTCAGCGGCTGAACTGCTCGACGAAGTCCTCGCCGAGGCCGTTCGCCTTGTCGGCCTTCTTGCAGTGCTGGATCAGCCCGACGTTGTCCTCGACGTGGACCACGACCTCGTGCTCGTCCGTGTAGAGGACGGGTCCGAGGATGAAGAACACCGTCTGCATCTCCTCGCAGTCGTCGGTCACGGTCAGGGTGCGCACCTCGCCCGGCGGCTAGCGCCGCCCACCGCTAGCGCGCGTCGACGTGCTCGGGCCGGCGGATCTGGTCCGCCGCCTCGAGCACCAGCGGGTCGAGGCCGTCGCCGCCCGCGTCGATCAGCTGGAAGAGCTCCGCGCGCATGCGCGGCTCCCAGAACTTGTTGATGTGGGTGGCCACGCCGGGGACGCGCTCGGCCTCGGGCATCGAGTGGAAGAAGGTGGCGATCTGGTTCGCCATCCGCACCAGGGTCTCAGTCGCCATGGACGGGCTCTCGCTCGATGATCCGGCGGCTCAGCTCCGCGTGCTCGGCGTACTCCTCCTGCCACTCCGTGCGCTGCGAGGCGGGCGTGACCTGGACGGCCGTGACCTTGTACTCCGGGCAGTTCGTCGCCCAGTCGGAGAAGTCCGTCGTGATCACGTTGGCCTGCGTGTCGGGGTGGTGGAAGGTCGTGTAGACGACGCCGGGGGAGACCCGGTCGGTGATCGTGGCCTTGAGCGAGGTCTCGCCGGCGCGGCTCGCGAGCGTGACGAGGTCGCCCTCGCCGATGCCGCGCTGCTCCGCGTCGTGCGGGTGGATCTCGAGGATGTCCTGCTCGTGCCAGATGACGTTGGCGGTGCGCCGCGTCTGGGCGCCCACGTTGTACTGGGAGAGGAACCGGCCGGTGGTGAGGAGCAGCGGGAAGCGCGGCCCGGTGCGCTCGTCGGTGGCCACGTACTCGGTGCGGATGAAGCGGCCCTTGCCGCGCACGAAGCCGTCGACGTGCATGACGGGCGTGCCGAGCGGGGCCTTCTCGTTGCAGGGCCACTGCACGGAGCCGACCTCGTCGAGCAGGTCGTACGAGACGCCCGTGAAGGTCGGGGTGGTGCGGCTGATCTCGTCCATGATCTCGGACGGGTGGCCGTAGCTCCAGTCGAGGCCCATCGCCTGCGCGAGGCGCTGCGTGACCTCCCAGTCGGCGAGGCCGTTGCGGGGCGCGATCACCTCGCGCACGCGGTTGATGCGGCGCTCGGCGTTCGTGAAGGTGCCGTCCTTCTCCAGGAAGGTCGAGCCGGGCAGGAAGACGTGCGCGTAGTTGGCCGTCTCGTTGAGGAACAGGTCGTGGACGACGACGCAGTCCATCGCGGCGAGGCCCGCCTGCACATGGTGCGTGTTGGGGTCGGACTGGAGGATGTCCTCGCCCTGGATGTAGATGCCCTTGAAGGTGCCCTCGACGGCCGCGTCGAGCATGTTGGGGATGCGCAGGCCGGGCTCGGACGAGATCGGGACGCCCCAGATCTCCTCGTAGACGTCGCGCACCTCCTCGCCGGAGACGTGGCGGTAGCCGGGCAGCTCGTGCGGGAAGGAGCCCATGTCGCAGGCGCCCTGCACGTTGTTCTGGCCGCGCAGCGGGTTGACGCCGACGCCGGGGCGGCCGATGTTGCCGGTCAGCATCGCGAGGTTCGCGATCGCCATCACGGTCGTCGAGCCCTGCGAGTGCTCGGTGACGCCGAGGCCGTAGTAGATCGCGCCGTTGCCGCCGGTCGCGTAGAGGCGGGCCGCGCCGCGCAGCTGGTCGGCGGGGACGCCCGTGACGGCCTCGAGGGCCTCGGGCGAGTGGCGCAGGTCGGAGACGAAGTCGATGTAGTCCTGGAACTCGTCCCAGTCGCAGCGCTCGCGGATGAAGGCCTCGTCGTAGAGGCCCTCCATCACGATCACGTGCGCGAGCGCGGTGACCACGGCGACGTTGGTGCCGGGGGTCAGCGGCAGGTGGTAGTCGGCCTCGATGTGGGCGCTGCGCACGAGGTCGATGCGGCGCGGGTCGACGATGATCAGCCGGGCGCCCTGGCGCAGGCGCCGCTTGAGGCGCGAGGCGAAGACGGGGTGGCCGTCCGTCGGGTTGGCGCCGATCACGATCACGACGTCGGTGTGCTCGACCGAGTCGAAGTCCTGGGTGCCCGCGGAGGTGCCGTAGGTCTGGCCGAGGCCGTAGCCGGTCGGCGAGTGGCAGACGCGCGCGCAGGTGTCGACGTTGTTGTTGCGGAAGCCCTGGCGGATCAGCTTCTGGACGAGGTAGGTCTCCTCGTTCGTGCAGCGCGACGAGGTGATGCCGCCGACCGAGGCGACGCCGTGCTCGGCCTGGATCGCCGTGAAGCGCTCGGCGACGTACGCGAAGGCCTCGTCCCAGCTGACCTCGCGCCAGGGGTCGGTGACCGCGTCGCGGACCATCGGGTTGAGGATGCGGTCGGGGTGCGCGGCGTAGCCGAAGGCGAAGCGGCCCTTGACGCACGAGTGGCCGCGGTTGGCCTTGCCTTCACGATAGGGCACCATCCGCACGAGCTCGTCGCCGCGCAGCTCGGCCTTGAAGTTGCAGCCGACGCCGCAGTAGGCGCAGGTCGTGACCACGGAGCGGTCGGGGGTGCCGATCTCGTAGACCGACTTCTCCATCAGCGTGCCCGTCGGGCAGGCCTGCACGCAGGCGCCGCAGGAGACGCAGTCGGAGTTGAGGAACGACTCGTGCATGCCGGCCGAGACGCGGCTCTCGAAGCCGCGGCCCTCGATCGTCAGGGCGAAGGTGCCCTGCACCTCCTCGCAGGCGCGCACGCAGCGCGAGCAGACGATGCACTTGGAGGGGTCGTAGGCGAAGTACGGGTTCGACTCGTCCTTCGCCATGTACTTGAAGTTGTCGGCCCCGTCGCGGGTCTTCGGGAAGACGTGGTTGTCGCCGTCGTAGCCGTAGCGGACGGCGCGCAGGCCGACGACGCCGGCCTGGTCCTGCAGCTCGCAGTCGCCGTTGGCGGCGCAGGTCAGGCAGTCGAGGGGGTGGTCGGAGATGTAGAGCTCCATCACGCCGCGGCGCAGCTGCTTCAGGCGCTCGGTCTGCGTGCGCACGACGAGGCCCTCGGCCACGGGCGTCGTGCAGGAGGAGGGGGTGCCGTTGCGACCGTCGATCTCCACCAGGCAGAGGCGGCACGAGCCGAACGCGTCGAGCATGTCGGTCGCGCACAGCTTCGGGATCTCGATGCCGGCCTCGACGGCGGCGCGCATGATCGACGTGCCCGCGGGCACCGTCACCGCGAAGCCGTCGACGGTGAGGGTGACGGTCTCCTCGGCCCTCGAGGCGGGGGTGCCGTAGTCGGTCTCGTGGATCAGGGTCATCGCATCCTCCTCGCGGCCTAGCGGGCGGGGGTCTCCTGCGGCGCGGAGACGACCTCGTCGCGGAAGTGGTTGAGCACGCTCATCACGGGGTACGGGGTGAAGCCGCCGAGGGCGCACAGCGAGCCGTACTTCATGGTCTCGCAGAGGTCCTCGATCAGCTCGATCTGGGCGGGGACGTCCTCGCCCCGGCGGATCTTCTCGATCGTCTCGACGCCGCGCGTCGAGCCGATCCGGCACGGGGTGCACTTGCCGCAGCTCTCGACGGCGCAGAACTCGAAGGCGAAGCGGGCCTGGCTGAGCATGTCGGCGGTGTCGTCGAAGACGGTCACGCCGGCGTGGCCGATCAGCCCGTCCTTGGCGGCGAACGCCTCGTAGTCGAACGGGGTGTCGAAGAGCGCGCGGGGGAAGTAGGCGCCGAGCGGGCCGCCGACCTGGACGGCCTTGACGGGCCGGCCCGAGGCGGTGCCGCCGCAGACGTCGTCGACGAGCTCGCCGAGCGTCATGCCGAAGGCCGCCTCGAAGAGGCCGCCGTGCCTGACGTTGCCGGCCAGCTGGATCGGGATCGTGCCGCGCGAGCGGCCGACGCCGTACTCCTGGTAGGCGGCGGGGCCCGCGGCGAGGATCACCGGCACGGAGGCCAGCGAGATCACGTTGTTGACCACCGTCGGCTTGCCGAACAGCCCCTCGTGGGCGGGCAGCGGCGGCTTCGAGCGCACGATGCCGCGCTTGCCCTCGAGGCTGTTGAGGAGCGAGGTCTCCTCGCCGCAGACGTAGGCGCCGGCGCCGACCCGCACCTCGAGGTCGAAGGCGCGGCCCGACCCGAGCACGTCGGGGCCGAGGATGCCGTGCGCGTTCGCGGTGGCGATCGCGGACTCGAGCGCCTCGATCGCGTGCGGGTACTCGGAGCGCACGTAGATGAAGCCCTTGGTGGCCTCGACGGCGAGGCCGCTGATGGCCATGCCCTCGATCAGGACGAAGGGGTCGCCCTCCATGATCATGCGGTCGGCGAAGGTGCCGGAGTCGCCCTCGTCGGCGTTGCAGACGATGTACTTGCGGTCCGCGCTCGTCTCGAGGACGGTGCGCCACTTGATGCCCGTCGGGAAGCCGGCGCCGCCGCGGCCGCGCAGGCCCGAGTCGGTGACGGCCTGCACGACGTCGGCCGGGGCCATCGCGATCGCGGCGCGCAGGCCCTGGAGGCCGCCGTGCGCCTCGTAGTCGGCGAGCGAGAGCGGGTCGGTGACGCCGCAGCGGGCGAAGGTCAGGCGGGTCTGGCGGGCGAGGAAGGGGATCTCCTCGGTCGGGCCGTGGCCGAGCGCGTGGTCGCCGCCGTCGAGGAGGCCCGCGTCGAGGAGCCCGGGCACGTCGGCGGCGCCGACGGGGCCGTAGGCGACGCGGCCCGCCGCCGTCTCGACCTCGACCAGGGGCTCGAGCCAGATCATGCCGCGCGAGCCGTTGCGCACGATCTCGAGGTCGAGGCCGCGCACGGCGGCCTCCGTCTCGAGCGCGACGACGACGGCGTCGGCGCCGAGCGCGAGGGCGGCGGCGTCGCGGGGGACGTAGACGCGCGTCACGCGCCGACCCCCTCGGCGATCCGGCCGATCGTCTCCGCGGTGACGCGGCCGTGGACCTCGTGGTCGAGCATCGCCGCGGGCGCGCAGGCGCAGAGCCCGAGGCAGTAGACGGGCTCGAGGGTGAGCGCGCCGTCGGCGGTCGTCTCGTGGAAGTCGATGCCGAGGATCCGGCGCGCCTCGTCGGCGAGGGCGTCGCCGCCCATCGACTGGCAGGCCTCGGCGCGGCACAGCTTGAGCGTGTGGGCGCCGCCGGGCTCCGCGCGGTAGTCGGGGTAGAACGTCATCGTGCCGTGCACCTCGGCGCGGCCCAGGTTGAGGACCTTGGCGATCGCCCGGATCGCGTCCTCGGGCACGCAGCCGAACTCGTGCTGGACGGCGTGGAGGATGGGCAGGAGGGGGCCTTCAAGGTGCGCGAGGCCCGTGGCGATCTCGGTCGCCCGGCGGTGGGTCTCGCTCTCGGTCTGCTCGTCCGTCATGCCTGCTCCCCGGCGTCCCCGGGCGGCGTCCCGCCCGTCCCGCGCAGTATCCGCTGCGCGGCGGCCAACCGCCAATCGCGAGCCCCTCTGTTGTGATAGCCACGGGCTATCGTAATCGGGGTATTTCCGCATCCCCATAGCGATCGCCGATCGAGCTGACCGGCTCGGCGCGCACCGGTCGGGTAGGGTCCCGGCATGGCCGACCCGCACCGCGCGACGCCCTCGGGCCTGCCCCGCGCCCGGGGCCTCGGGATCCCCTTCGACGGCGTCCCGGGCCCGGCCAACGCGATCACGGACGTGCCGGGGCTGGAGGTGGGCTACGCCACGGTGATCGAGGGCGACGACGTGCGCACCGGCGTCACGGCGATCCACCCGCGTGGGCGGACGAACCCCTACGACCCCTGCGCGGCCGGGGTGCACTCGCTCAACGGCAACGGCGAGCTGACGGGCTGGGCCTGGATCGAGGAGTCCGGCACCACGTCCCTGCCGATCACGATCACCTCGACGGCCGCGGTGGGCCTCGCGCACGCCGCCACCGTGTCGTGGGTGGCCGATCGCCACCCGGACCCCAACGACGTCTGGATGCTGCCCGTCGCCGCCGAGACCTGGGACGGCTTCCTCCACGACCTCTACGGCCGGCGGATCACCGAGGCCGAGGTGCACGCGGCCCTCGATGGCGCGGCCGCGGGGCCACTCGAGGAGGGCTCCGTCGGGGGCGGCACCGGCATGAACTGCTACGGCTTCAGCGGCGGCTCCGGCACCGCCTCGCGCGTCGTCAGATGGGGGAGCGGGGCCTACACCGTGGGCGCCTTCGTGCAGGCCAACTTCGGCGACCGCCCCGAGCTTGCAATCGCCGGGGTGCCGCTCGGCGCCGCGCTGGCCGCCGACGACCCCTTCAACGACAGCGACTGGGTGGTGCCGCGCGGCGCGGGGTCCGTGATCGCCATCATCGCCACCGACGCGCCGCTTCTGCCCCAGCAGGCCAAGGCGCTCGCGCGGCGCGTCCCGCTCGGCCTCGCCCGCACGGGCACCACGGGCTCGCACTTCTCCGGCGACCTCTTCCTCGCCCTGTCCACCGCCAACCCGGGCGCGTTCGCGACGGGGTTCCCGCTCGGCGAGCCCGCAGACGCGGAGATCGCCGCCCTGCGCTTCCTGCCCTGGGGGCGTCTCGACCCGCTGTTCGCGGCCGTCGTGCAGTGCGTCGAGGAGGCCGTCGTCAACGCGCTCGTCGCCAACCGCGAGATGACGGGGCGCAAGGGCCGGCGGATGCCCGCCCTGCCGCGCGAGCAGGTCGTGGGGCTCCTGCACGCCGCCGGCCGGATCGGCTGACCCCTCAGCGCGGGCGCCCGCCCGTGGCGAGCGCCCAGCCGAGGCCGATCAGCACCATCCCCGCGGCGCCGACGACCCACTCGCCGAGCGAGGTCGGCAGGCCCGTCAGGAGCGGGAGCCCCGTCCGCTCCGGCGGACCCGCGGCGAGGCTCGCGCAGCCGACGAGCAGCGAGACTAGGGCGAGGTAGGCGCCGACGGCGATCAGGGGGATCGCGAGGGCGATCCGGAGGAGGCGCATGCCCCCGGGTCGCCGACCCGGCGGCGCGCCTTACGGACGGCGCTCAGTCGTCCTCGTCGACGCCGCCCTGGCCGTACGTGAAGTCGCTCCAGTCCTCATCGGCCAGCGCGTCGGGGTCGTCGATCTCCACCTCGTCGTCGTCCTCGGCGATCTCGTCGTCTGCGGGCTCGTCGGCCATCGTCGCCTCCTGCCGTCGGGGGATCACCGCCGATTGTCCCGCACGGGCGCCGGCTGTCAACCGGGAGCGGGTGGCGAGGCGGTGACGGGCCGGCGGCTACCAGCGGTCCCAGTGGATCACGTCGGCCGCGTCCGTGCGCGGCCCCGGCTTGAAGTCCGTGCCCTTCGTGTACGCGACGGGGAGGAGGCACGTCTGGGTGACCTCCTCGAACGGGATCCCGAGCGCGTCGGCGACCTCACGCTCGTAGGTCAGGTGCAGCGTCGTCCAGCAGGTGCCGAGGCCGCGCGAGCGGGCGGCCAGGCAGAAGCTCCAGCCGGCCTGCACGATCGAGCCCCAGCCGGCGGCCTGGCCGTCGAGGGCGCGGTGCTCGAGCCGGCCCTTGACGCACGGGATCACCAGCGCCGGCACCTCGTGCATGTGGTCGGCGAGGTGCTGCGCCGACTCGGCCATGCGCCGCGCGGCGGGGGCCATCGCCTCCACGGGGCCGCCCGCGGCGGCGTAGGCCGCGAACGAGGTCCGGTACCAGCCCGCGACGGCGTCCTTCGCGGCCTGGTCGGTGACGATCACGAACGACCAGGTCTGCGTGTTGCCGGCGCTCGGGGCCTGCAGGGCGAGGGCCACGCACTCCTCCAGCACGTCGCGCGGCACGGGGCGCTCGAGGTCGAGGCGCTTGCGCACGGCGCGGGTGGTGGTGAGGAGCTCGTCGGGGGTCAGGGGCAGCTGCACGCCGGGATCCTACCCGGGTAGCCAATCGGCATAGGGCCAAGCGATGTACGGACGCACCGGTAAACACGCGACTCGCGGCATTCATAGGCAGAGTACGAATAGTTCTTGCATGGCATTGGAACTTACAGAGATTGTTTTTTACCTATGTGTTTTTCCGACGCATCGGATACGGATCGATCCCGGCGTCCGGCGGCCCCCGACCGGTACCGTCGCCGCGATGCACGCCCCCGCCGCCCCCGGCCCCGACGGGCCGCCCGAGTGCGTCCGCAGCGGGCGCGTCGTCGCGCTCGCGCTCGTCGCCGCCCTCGGCGCCTTTGTCGGCGGCCGCATCGCGGCCCGCTTCGGCCGGCGCCGCGTGATGCTGGTCGCGGCGCTGCTCTTCCTCGTCGCCGGCGTCGGCACGGCGCTGCCGATCGGGATCTGGGACTTCACGGCCTGGCGCGTCGTCGGCGGCTTCGCGATCGGCCTCGCCGCCGTCGTCTCGCCCATGTACATCGCGGAGATCGCCCCCGCGCACCTCCGCGGCCGGCTCTCGTCGCTCTTCCTGTTCGCGATCGTGATCGGCATCTTCGCGACCCAGCTCGTAAACCAGGTGATCTTCAACCTCGCCGGCGACTCCGCCTCGAACCCGCTCGGCCCGCTCGAGGCATGGCAGTGGATGTTCCTGCTGATGGTCGTCCCGGCCACGGCCTGGGGCCTGCTCACCGCGCGCCTGCCCGAATCGCCGCGTTACCTCGTCGACGCCGAGCGCGACGGCGAGGCCCGTTCCGTGCTGCAGTCGATCTACGTCGACGACGTCGCCCCGAAGCTCGCCGCGATCCGCGCGTCCCTCGCCGACGACCGCGCCTCGCGCCTCTCGGACCTGCGCGCGAAGGGCTCCGGGCTCCTGCCCGTCGTCTGGATCGGCATCGGCATCGCCGTCTTCCAGCAGTTCGTCGGCAGCAACGCCGTCTTCTACTACTCCAACCTGATCTGAGAGCGTCGGCCGCAAGCCGCTGCCCCTCGTCGGCAGCGTCGGCATGGCGCTCGGCCTCGGCACCCTCGCCGTCGTCTTCGAGACCGCGGGCCGCGTCGACGGCCAGCCGCAGCTCGACGGCGCGCAGGGGCCGATCGCCGTCGTCGCCCTCAACGTGTTCGTCGCCTTCTTCGCCGCCAGCTGGGGCCCCGTCGTGTGGGTCCTGCTCGGCGAGATGTCTCCGAACAGCGTCCGCGCCGCCGCGCTGTCCGTCGGCGTGATGGCCAACTGGATCGCCAACTTCGTCGTCTCCGAGAGGTTCCCCGAGCTCGTGCAGGTCGGCCTCGGCATCGCCTGCGGCCTGTTCGCCGTATCTGCGGTGCTGTCGCTCCTCTACGTGTGGCGCTTCGTGCGCGAGACGAAGGGCACGGAGCTCGAGCAGATGGATGCGCTCGAATCCGGCCCCCCGAGGCTGCCCGCGTCCTGATCGGCGACCTGCGGGACGCCCGCACCGACGACTGGTGCGCCTGCACCCGGCACCCGTTCGTGCAGGGCAGCGCCGACGGCACGCTGCCCGAGGCCGCCTTCCGCGCGTACCTCGTCCGGGACGACCGCTCGGTACCCCCACCTTCCTGTCAATGAGGGATTGGCGGGCAGGCGCCCATCGGCCCCTTGGTAGCATCGCCGCGATGTCGATCAAGACCGGGATCCTCGTCGCCCTTGGGGTAATCGCCGCCGGCGCCGGCCTGACTGCGCTCGCGCACCGCGTCGCCGACGCGCACCGCCAGGACGGCCTCGATGCCTTCTACGCCGCGCCCGACGGGTTCGAGGAAGCCGCACCGGGCACGCTCCTGCGCGTCGAGTCCCTGCCCGACGCCGACGTCGAGGGCGCGACCGCGTACCGCATCCTGTACCGGTCCGTGCGCGAGGACGGCTCGCCGTCGGTGTCCGGTGGCATCGCCTACGTGCCCGCGCAGCCGGCGCCCACCGCGGGGCGTCCCGTTCTCGCCTGGGCGCACGGCACGATCGGACTCGGCCGCGGCTGTGCGCCCAGCCGCCGCAAGGAGCCCGTCGGGCCGGGCCGCGAGTGGATCCCGCAGGCCGTCCGGCTGGGCTTTGCCGTCGTCGCCACCGACTACGCCGGGCTCGGCACCGCGGGCCCGCCGCAGTACCTGCTCGGCCGTGCCGAGGCGCACGACGTCGTCAACGCCGTGCGCGCTCTCGACGACGTGCCGGGCGCCGAACCGGGCCGGCCGTGGGCTGTGATGGGGCACTCGCAGGGCGGGCACGCCGCCCTCTGGACCGCCCAGCTCGCCGCCGAGCTGATGCCCGAGCGCGAGCTCGTCGGCGCGGGGGCGATCGCGCCCGCTGCCGATCTCGTGCGCATCGTCGGCGCGCAGTGGTCGACGGGCATCGGCTGGGGCGTGGGGGCCGAGGTCTACGCCTCCTGGCCGGCCGTCACGCCCGACGTCGACTACGACCGCGTCGTCTCCGACGCGGGCCGCCGCTGGTACCGGCCCGTCGCCGACGCCTGCCTCGGAGAGGGCATCCCCGTCCCGACCATCGCCGCGATGGGCGTCGCCGCGCTCGGCGTGCCGTTCTTCGACGGCAACCCGGTGGCCGACCCGCGGATGTACGAGGCGGTCGCCGCACAGACCCCGCAGCCGCCGCCCGACGGGCTGCCCCTGATGGTCCTGCAGGGCACGGGCGATTCCGTGATCCCGCCCGCCACGAACGCCGCCCTGCAGGTCGAGTGGTGCGGCGCCGGCGCCGACCTGACGATGGTCTGGCTGGGCGGGGTCGGCCATATCCAGGCGCTCCAGGTCGGTGCGGTCACCGTCGTGCCGTGGCTGTACGCGCGCTTCGCGGATCCGCCACCCGACCCCTCGTGCGACTGGCCGCCGCCCGTAGGGCAGCCGCAAGGCGTGCTCGCCGACGTCGGCAGCATCCTCGATTAATCCCTAGAAGAGGGCGAGCAGGAGCGCGCTCTCGGCCGCGGCGCCGAGGGTCAGCGCCACGAGATGGCGCTCCTCGTCGAGCAGCTCGTGGATCGTGCGCGTCATCACGCCGCCCGCGAGGAGCGCCGTGATGCCGGCGACCCAGGCTGCCGGCGCCTCGGCGACCGAGCCGAGCCCGTAGCCCGCGACGATGGCCACGGCCAGGGCGACGCCCCCGAGCGGCGAGCCGAGCTTCGTAGCGAGCGCATGGACGTTGAGCGCGATGTGCAGCCCGATCGCGAGCGCGAAGACGAGCACGGGCTGGATCTCGGGGTCGTCGTGGACGGCCAGCAGGTAGCCGACGATCAGGGCCGCGAGGGCGGGCTGCAGGAGGCGGATGCGCGGATGCGGGGCGAGGCCGTGGCGGCCCTGCTGGAGTGCGCGCAGGGCGAGCGTGCCGAGGATGCCCACGAGGACGAGGCCGTAGACCAGGACCTCGCCGGTCGGCAGGTCTGCGCCGACACCATCGGAGATCGTGCCGACGCCACGGGCGAGCTCCGGCAGCAGGTGCAGGACGACGTAGCTGATGCCGATGCCCGCCCCGAACGACAGCACCGGGTCGGGCCAGGCCCGGCCGAGCAGGCGCGGCTCCGCGACCGCCACGCAGGCGATCGCGATCGCGAGGGCGGCGACGAGCGTCACCGGGGCAGTGTGACGCCTAGCCCGGGCAGCCGTCGCCGGTGGCGGCGTTCGCCGCCAGCACCGTCGCCGGCCCGAGGGTCGGCAGCGTCGCGAGGTCGGTGCCGGCGGGCACGACGACCTGGAGCGTGTTCGCGGGCAGCTCGGCCGCGCGGGTGACGACGAGGCACGGGGCGGACGCGAGCCCGCCGACCCGCAGGAGCGTCCCGGCGGGCGCCGTCGCCTTCGCGGCGGCCGTCGACTTCCACGGCACGTACTCGCCGGCCTTCGCCCAGCGGAAGCGGTCGCGGTAGGCGAGCTGGCGGACGCCGACGCCCCAGGCCCAGCTGCCGTCCGCGCGCCGGTAGGTGGGGCGGCCCCGGCGGGTGCGCCAGCCGCCGTCGCGCCACTTCGGCGCGCCCTTCGACCACGTGCCGTCCGCCCGCAGCACGGTCTTGCGGCCCGCGGCGTCGACCCACCAGCCGCCGCCGAGCGCGACCAGCTGGCGGCCGCGGGCGGTGGTGCCGAGCGAGCGGGCCACGACGCCGTCGGTGCCGTACAGGAAGTCCTCGCGGAAGCGGCTCGTGAGCCCCCCGGCCGGCGCCGTCGCGGCGCGCGCCTGGGCCTCGGCGGCCGGCACCAGGTAGGAGAGCGTGAGGTCGCCGAGGGGGCCGGGGGCGAGCGCGGTCGGCGGCGGGCAGTCGACGCCGTCGGGCAGGAGCAGGAGGTCGCCCTTCGAGGGCAGCCCCTTCGTGCCGTACGGGACCAGCACGTCGATGTGCTTGCCGATGATCGCGCCGCCCGTGTCGTCGGCGGAGAAGCAGCCCTGCGCCGGTGTGTTCTTGAGCGCCTCGATGTAGATGCGCGCGCCCTTCGGGATCACGGAGCGGTCCGTGGCGATCGACTCCCACGCGATGACGGCGGTGCCCATCCCGATCCCGAACGTGTCCGGGTAGTTGCGGACGGCCTTGTTGTCCTCGCCGCCGGCCGCCACGGCCGCGCGGTCGCAGATCGGCGCATAGGCGATCGGGTTCGCGGGCGGGTTGGCCCAGCTGCCGTCCTCGTTCGGGAAGGTGGGGCGGAGGGTGTCGGTCGCCGCGGGGTGCGGGCGGCCCGTCGCCGGGTCGAGCGCCCACCACACGCAGCCGCCAGGGCGCGCGTACGGCGAGCCGTTCGTGAACCCGGCGGCCGAGGTGCGCGTCTCCAGCCCCTCCTTGTTGACCCACGGGCCGGCGCCGCTGCGCCAGTGCAGCATCTTGCCGTCGTCGGCTGTGCCCGTGCCCTGCATCGCGATGCCGCGCGCGGAGTACAGGAAGTCCTCGCGGTACGCGGTCTTCAGGCCCTCGGGGACGATGCGGGCGCCCGTGAAGGCGGACTCGGGGACGAACCAGTAGTAGGTGATCCAGTACGAGCCGAGTTGCTGCGGGCGCGGCGGCATCCCCGTCGCGGTCTGCGCGGCCGCGGCCGGGGCGAGCGCCCCGAGGCACGCCGCGACGGCGCCGATCGCGGCCATGGCGAGACGCGCGCGCATCGCCGCACGAGTTCGCGCCCCGCGGGCGCAGCCCTGCCTTCCGGTCCCCGGCATCCGCCCCATACTGCCCCACGTTCGCAGGCCGCGGCCGGCGCGCGGGTTAGTGCTGTTTGGCGAGCGTGCCCGCGGCGGCGATCCAGCTCTGCCAGGACGGCTTCTGCACGCCGGTCGACTTGCGCAGGCCCGTCGTGTACCAGGCGCCCTCGGTCCGTGGCGGGTTGTCCTCGACCAGGAACCAGATCATCACCTCGACCTGGGGCAGCTGCTTGAAGCGCTGCACCGAGTCGTACAGGAAGGTCGCCTGCTGCTTGAACGAGACGGTGTACTGGGCCTTGTCCGCGGCGGGTGTCGCCCAGCCGAACTCGGTCACCCAGATCGGGTACTTGCGCCCGAAGATCTGGTTGGCGAGGGTGATGAAGGTGTCGAAGTTGCCGATCCCGATGAAGGACGGGTTCGTGCGGCTCTGGTTCGCGCCGTCCTTGAGGCCGAGCCGCGGCGTGTTGTTGTAGGGGTGCACCGAGAGGATGTCGAAGCGCGCCCCGGCGGCCTGCATGCCGCGCAGGAAGTCGAGCGGGGTGACACTGCGCGGCCCGCCCTGCTTGTAGAGGGCGCCGGCGAGGAAGCGGGCCTTCGGGATCTGTGGCTCGACCTGGCTGCGCAGGATCCGCAGGAGGGTCGTGTAGTTGCGCGGCGAGACGGCCCGGCCGTTGACGACCTGCGGGCGGAAGGCGAAGTACGCGTTCGGCTCGTTCCACGTCTCCCAGAGGACGACGCGGGGCAGGGGCTCGGTCGCGCCGGGCGGGACGTAGCTGCCCGAGTAGCGCTTCGCGGCGGCGTAGACGAAGTCGCGCCAGTACTGCGTCTTGGGCATGTGCGTCTCGATCGCCTTCGTGTTCGAGAGGGACGAGGCCCAGACGGGGGTGCGCCAGAGCGTGAAGAGGACGCGGTCCTGCAGCCCGTGCGCCGTGGCGTTGAGCACGAAGGCGTCGGTCTCGCCCCACTGGTAGGCCGGGTCGGCCGGGTCGCGCGGCTTGGCGGGCTTCGTCGGCGCCACGTACTTCCACTGCACGTCCCAGCGCATCATCCCGACGTTGAGCTGGTCCACGTCCGCCCAGAACGCGGCCGACTGGGCGGTGACGTAGGTGTTGTCGAGGAACCCGACCTTCAGCGACGCCTTCGCGCCCGCCAGCGCCGGCAGGGCAAGCAGCGCGACGGCGACGAGCGCGACGACGGCGGCGCGGGTGCTCAGGCGGGGGCGTGCGGGCATGCGAGGGGGCCTGTCGGGAAACGCGGACCGGCCCATCCTGCCACACCCGGGCCACGGGGAAAAGCGAGAATCGTGACGACGCCGCACGTGTGTTCGCTGGTAGGTTTGGCCGTGTGGCGGGCCGCGTCGTCGTCGTGGGGTCGGTGAACGTCGACCTCGTCGTGCGCCTCCCGCGTCTGCCCGCCCCGGGCGAGACCGTCTCGGGCGGCAGCTTCGCCCGCCACGGCGGCGGCAAGGGCGCAAACCAGGCGGTCGCCGCCGCCCGCGCCGGGGCCCGCACGGCGATCGTCGGGCGGGTCGGCACGGACTCCGACGGCGACGCGGCGCTGGCCGAGCTCGCCGCGCTCGGGATCGACGTCGCGCACGTCGCCCGCGACGCGGATGCGCACACGGGGGTCGCCCTGATCGCCGTGGACGGCGAGGGTCGCAACCAGATCGCGGTCGCGCCGGGCGCCAACCGCGCGATCGGGCCGTTCCCCGCGGGGCTCCTCGACGCCGGGCCCGGCTGCGTCCTGCTCTCCTTCGAGGCCCCCGACGCCGTGCTCGTGGAGGCCGTGCGGGCGGCGCGCGCGGCGGGCTGGACGGTCGTCTGCAACCCCGCGCCGCCGCGCACGCTCGACCCGGCGCTCCTCGCGGCGGGGCCCGTGCTCGTGCCCAACGAGCACGAGGCCGCGGCCCTTGCCGGCACGGACGACCCCGCGGCCGCGGCGCAGCGGCTCGCCGCCCTCAGCGGCGCACCCGTGGTGGTCACGCTCGGGGCCGCCGGGGCCCTGGTCCGCGCCGACGGCGCCGCCACGCGCATCCCCGCCCCCGTGGTCGACGCCGTCGACACGACGGGCGCGGGCGACGCCCTCTGCGGCACCCTCGCCGCCGGGCTCGCCGCCGGGCTCGGCCTCGAGGCCGCCGTCCGCGATGCGGTTGCCGCCGCGTCCGCGAGCACGACCCGCCCGGGCGCACGCTAGCGCGCAACGGCGGGGGTCAGCGGGCCGTGACGCGGCTCGCGCGCACGTGGTGCACGCCGTAGCCGCGGGCGTTCCAGGGGGTCGCGGCGGGCTGCTCCGCGCCGTCGCGGTCGCGGGCGCGGCTGCGCAGGAGGTGCTCGCCCGGGGCCAGCTCGACCTCGAGCGAGAAGCGGGTCGGCGCGAAGAGGCCCGGGCCCGGGTCGATCCGCGCCATCCGCCACTCGCCGTCGCCGACCTGGACCTCGACCCGGCCGATGCCGCCTGTGCCGCCCCAGGCGACGCCCTCGACCCGCACCGGTCCGGCCGCCACCGCGTCCCCGTCGGCCGGCGCCACGATCAGCGAGTGGACGGGCATCCGGGTCAGCTCGCGTCCGGGGCCGTCCTCGCCCGCCTCGACGAGCCGGTAGTCGACGGCCTGGAAGAAGCCGTCGAAGTCGCCGGCGATCAGCTCGATCCGGGTCAGCCACTTCACCGAAGAGACGGCGTACCAGCCGGGGGCGACCAGCCGCACCGGATAGCCGTGCTCGGGGGCAAGCGCGCGGCCGTTCATCTCCCAGGCGAGGATCGCGTCGCCCACCACGGGGTCGCGCAGGGGCAGCGCGCGCGCGAAGGCCTCGGGCGCGTCGCGCTCCTCGCAGGCGCCCGCGTCCGCGCCGTGGAAGACGATGTGCGTCGCCTCGGGCAGCGGCCGCACAATGCTGAGGAGGTCCGCCAGGGAGCCGCCGGCCCAGCGCGCGTGCGAGACGGCCCCGAGTGCCCACGGCACGCCGGCGGCCGGCGGGTCGAGCTCGGTGCGGCGGTGGCCGGCGCACTCGAGCGCGACGTGCCGGGCGACGTGCGAGAGCTTGCGCAGGTCGGCGAGGCGCCAGCGCAGCGGGCGCGTGACGAGGCCCGTCACCTCGAGGGTGTAGTCGTCCTCGGTGATCCGCGGGGTGCCGAAGTGGCTGCGCACGAAGTGCTCACCGACCGGGACGGTGTCGCCGAGGAGCGCGGGCAGGGGCGCCGGATGGCAGTCGGCGTCGAGCGCCTGCGAGACGTGCTCCATCGGCGGCATCATGCCAGAGCCCGGACGGCGGCCCGGGACGCGCTCAGGCGCCCGCGGCGGCAGGGTCGTCGGACGGCCGGTCCACCACGAAGGCGTCGAGGCCGCGGCCGGCCTCGATCTCCTGGAGGTCGCGCTCGGCGGTCTCCAGGTACGCGCGCAGCGCCTGCTCGAGGCCCTTGCCCTCGCGCAGGAGGCGGATCGTCTCCTCGACCGACAGCTCGGCCTCGCCGAGCCGCTCGGCGATTTCCTCGAGCCGCTCGAGCCCCTCCTCGAACGAGACCTTCCTCGGCTTCGTCACGCCGCGCCGTCCTCCGCGTCCTCGGGGCGCACCGCGCGCACCTCGGCCTCGAGCGTACCGCCTCCGAGTTCGATCGTCACGGCCTGGCCGGGCGCGACGTCGCCGACGTCCCGCACGAGCCGCCCGTCGGGCAGCCGCACGAGGGCGAACCCGCGCTCGCGCCAGTCGCGCGCCCGGATCAGCCCGAGCGCCCCGGCCAGCGACCGCTCGCCGAGCTCGAGGCGGTGGCGCAGCGCGCCCGCACCGGCCCCGAGGCGCGCCCGGGCCGCGTCGAGGGTGGCGGCCTGCGGCACCCGCCCGAGCGCCCGGCCGAGCACCCCGCCCGCGGCCAGGAGGCGCTCGCGCGGATCGCCCGTGGCGCGCTCCGCGGCGTGGGCGAGCGCCTGGCCCGCCAGGTCGACCCGGCCGCTGCGGGCTACGAGCGCGGCCTGCCCGGCGGGGCGCATCGCGGACCGCTCGACGCGGCCCGTGGCGCGCTCGAGCGTGGCCGCGGCCCAGCCGGCGAGGTCGTCGCCGGTGCGCTCGAGGCGCGTCGCGAGCTCGGCCGCGCTCGGCACGACCCGCTCGGCGGCCCGCGCCGGCACCTCGGCCGCCGCGGCGGCGACGAAGTCGCAGTTCGGGCGCTGGCGGGTGTGGCCGATCGAGGTCACCACGGGCACGTCGAGGGCGGCGATGGCGCGGCACAGGCGCTCGTCCGAGAAGGGCAGGAGGTCCTCGACCGAGCCCCCGCCGCGGGCCAGCACGATCACGTCCACCTCGGGCTCGGAGGCGAGCCGCCCGAGCGCGTCGATCAGCGAGTTGACGGCGTCGACGCCCTGCACGAGGGCGTGCGCGACGCTGATCCGGACGGGCGGGAAGCGGTCGCGCAGCGCCTGCACGACGTCGGCCTCGGCGTCGGACGCCCGGCCGGTGACGAGGCCGACGCGGCGCGGGAAGGCGGGCAGGGGCGGCTTGCGCTCGGGGTCGGTCAGCCCGTCGGCGACGAGCCCGGCGAGGACCTCCTGGACGCGCCGCAGGAGCTCGCCCTCGCCCGCCGCGCGGATCGCGTCGACCTCGAGGGAGACCGTGCCGCGCGGCGCGTACACGCGGATCCGGCGGTAGCGGGCCTGGATCAGCTGGCCCTGGCGGGGCAGCTCGCCCAGCCCGTCGGCGGTCGAGCGCCAGATCACGCAGCCGATCCGCGCCTCGCCGTCGGACAGGTCGAGGTAGACGTGCCCCGACGCGGCCCGCGTGACCTGCTGGACCTCGCCCTCGACGACCCCGCCGCCCAGCTCGCCCAGCGTGGACTCGACGCGCCGCCAGATGGCGCTCGGCGACTCGGCGACCAGCTGGGACGCCGCGTCGCCGGTCAACGCCTAGGAGACCTCGGCGACCGCGTCGGCGATGGTGGAGGCCTCCGGCACGCTGCCGGTGAGGATCTTTTCGCCCCCGGGGCCGGAGATCAGGAAGGTCGGCGTCCCGCCGAAGTTGTTCTGGGCGGCGATCACCTGCACGTCCTGGATCAGGGGCGTCCACAGCGCGTCATCCGTGCGGTCGGCTTGGAACTGCTCGAGGTCGAGGCCGAGCGCCTGGGCGACGCCGTCGACGTACGCGTCGGTCGCGTAGTCGCGCGACTCGTCCTGCTGGTTGACGTACCAGAGGTCCTGGTACTCGAACAGCTTGTTCTGCTGCTGGGCGGCGATGCCGGCCTGCGCGGCGAGCACCGCGTCGGTGCCGAGGATCGGCCAGATCCGGAACTCGTACTTGGCCTTGCCCGTCTTGACCAGCTCGTCGACGACCGTGGGGAAGTAGTCCGTCGCGAACAGGCGGCAGGCGGGGCAGCGCAGGTCCGCGAACTCCGTGATCGTGACGGGCGCGTCCGGGTCGCCGAGGACGGCGCCCTCCTGCGGGATCCCGGCGAAGCGGGCCTCGACCTCCTGGACCCCCTTCAGCTTGCCGGCCTCGACCTCGGCGGCGTTGGCGCCGCCCGCGCCGCCCTCGCCGGAGCGCTGCGACAGGAAGATCAGGACGCCCGCGACGACGATCGCCACGGCCCCGGCCGCGATCAGGGTGATCCAGAGGCCGCGGCGGGAGCCGCCGGTCTCGGCTGCGCGCTTGGGCGGGGTCTTCTTCTTCGCGTCGGCCATCGGATCCTCGCTCGCGGGTGAGAGCGAATGCTAGCGGCAGCGCGGACTGTCCTCACGCCATGCGCGCCCTCCGGCCGATCCGCGCCCTCGCCGTGGCCGCGCTCGTGGCGCTCGCGGCCGCGGGCTGCGGCGCGGTCGGCGACGGGCCGAGTGCCGCCCTCGAGGAGTCGCTCGCCGACGCCGTGCGCGCGCCTCGCCGCGGGGGCGCCGCTGGTCGCGCTGCGCGGGGTCGATTGCCGCGGCGCCGACGACCGCTCCGCCTGCGTCGTCGACCTCGACCTGGCCTCGCAGGTGAGCGTGCTGCGGGTCGAGTACGCCGTCGAGATCGGCGGCAACGGCTGCTGGACGGCCCGGCCCGGGCGGGTCGAGCAGCTCGGTGCCGGCACCGGCCTCCACCTCGCGCTGCTCCTGATCATCGTCGGCACGGGCCTGCTCAAGCCCAACCTGACCGCGATGGTGGCCGGCATCTACGGCGGCCACGACGAGCAGCGCGACGCCGGCTTCTCGATCTACTGCACGGGGGTCAACCTCGGCGCCCCGCTCGCGCCCCTCGTCTGCGGCTTCCTCGGCCAGGAGGTCTCGTGGGGGCTCGGCTTCGGCGCCGCGGCGGTCGGGATGGTGCTCGCGCTCGTCCAGTACGTGCTCGGCGAGCGCGGCCTCGGCCCGATCGGCCTCGTCGCCGAGAACCCGCTGCCGGCGGGCCTGCGCCGGCGCTACGGCCTCTACGGCCTGGCCGGGTTTGCGGTGTTCGTCGCGCTCGTCGTCCTCAAGATCACCGTGCTCCACCTCCCCACCGACTCGATCGAGCTCGGCATCACGCTCCTGATCGTGGCGATTCCGATCCACCGGTTCACGCGCACGGAGCGCCGCTCCGATCCGGACCACTACCACCGCGTGATCGTGCTCGGGATCCTGTTCATGGCCGCGGCCGTCTTCTTCCTCGTCTCCGACCAGGCCGGCTCCACGATCACGATCTTCGTGCAGGACGACACCCGCCACGAGATCCTCGGCGCGCACTTCCCGTCGAGCCGGTTCGAGACGGTCAACCCGCTCCTGATCAGCCTGCTCGCGCCCGTGATGGCGGCGCTCTGGACCGCGCTCGGCGCGCGCGGCCGCCAGCCGGGCACGGCGGTCAAGTTCGGCGGGTCGCTCGTGCTCGTCTTCGTCTCGATAGTGGTGATGGTGCTGGCCGCGCCGTCCGCCGAGACCGCGCGGGTGGCGGCGACGTGGCTCGTCGCGGTGTTCGCGATCCAGACGGTCGCGGAGCTGATGCTGAGCCCCGGCGGGCTCAGCGCGGCGTCCCGCCTGGCCCCGGCCGACCGCGTCTCGCAGACGATCGGCGTCTGGTTCCTCGCCACCTCGGTCGGGGACGCCGTCGGCGGCCGCCTCGCCCAGCACTACGACCAGTGGGGGCAGGCGACCTACTTCGCGGTGCTCGGCGTGATCGCGCTGGTCGCGGGGCTCGCGATGCTCGCGATCGCGCGGCCGCTCGGCCGGCTTCTGCGCGACGGCTGACGGGTGGCCGCTACGCGACCGTGACGTCGTCGCAGAGGTAGACGTCCTGGATCGCGTTGAGCAGGGCGATGCCCTCGGCGCGAGGGCGCTGGAAGGCCTTGCGGCCCGAGATCATGCCCATGCCGCCGGCCCGCTTGTTGACGACGGCGGTGGAGACCGCGTCGTGCAGGTCGTTGTCGCCCGAGGCGCCGCCCGAGTTGATCAGGCCGGCGCGGCCCATGTAGCAGCCGGCGACCTGGTAGCGGGTCATGTCGATGGGGTGGTCCGACATCAGCTCGTCGTAGACGCGCTTGTCGGTCTTGCCGAACGTCAGGTCGAGGAAGCCGGGGGCGGCCGTCTCCGGCGCCTTCTGCTTGATGATGTCGGCCGCGATCGTGACGCCGAGGTGGTTGGCCTGGCTGGTCAGGTCGGCGGCGACGTGGTAGTCGGGGCCGCCGTCCTTGGCCGAGAAGGCCGAGTTGCGCAGGTAGCACCAGAGCACCGTCGCCATCCCGAGCTCGTGCGCAGCCTGGAAGGCGTCGGAGACCTCCTGCAGCTGGCGCTTCGACTCCTCGGAGCCGAAGTAGATCGTCGCGCCCACCGAGGTCGCGCCCAGCTCGAAGGCCTGGTTGATCGACGCGAACATGATCTGGTCGTACCCGTTCGGGTAGCTCAGGAACTCGTTGTGGTTGAGCTTGAGCATGAACGGGATCCGGTGCGCGTACCGGCGCGACACGGAACCGAGGACGCCGAGGGTCGAGGCGACGGCGTTGCAGCCGCCCTCGATCGCGAGCTCGACGATCGCTGCCGGGTCGAAGTAGTCGGGGTTCTTGGCGAAGGAGGCGCCGGCGGAGTGCTCGATGCCCTGGTCGACGGGCAGGATCGACAGGTAGCCCGTCCCGGCGAGGCGGCCGTGGCCGTACATCGCCTGGAGGCTCTTCAGGACCGGCACGGAGCGGTCGCTGTCGCGCACCACGCGGTCGACGTAGTCGGGGCCCGGCAGGTGCAGCCGGCCCTTGTCGATGGTCGAGCACGTGTGCCCGAGCAGGTAGTCGGCCGTGTCCCCGAGGACCTCGGTGATGCCGTCGATGCCCATTCCCGTCACGTCTGTCCCTCCGCGTCAATCCGGATACGGCGAGACTCTAGCCGGTCGCCACGCGGGCGCGGCGCGGCGCGGCCGCAGCGCCGCGCGTCAGTCGAGGAACGTGTCGTCGTGGCGGTAGGGCGGGGCGCAGCAGCAGAGGAAGCGCAGCCGTCGGCCGGCGTGCGCCGTGATCCGGTGCCGCGCGCCCGGCGGGATCAGGATCGCGTCGCCCGGCCCGACCTCGCGCTCCTCGCCGTCGATCTCCATCACGCCCGTGCCCTCGAGCAGGAAGTAGATCTCCTCGCAGACCCGGTGGTGGTGCCGCGTCGTGGCGGCGCCGGGCGCGAGGGTGGCCTCGGCGAGGCTCTGGTTGGCCGTCGGCGGGTGCGCGACGTTGAGGAGCTCGCGGATCGTCGAGCCGTCGACCGTGGTGAACGGCTCGGCGTCGCGGTCGAGGTTGCGGACCTGCATCAGGCGTCCTCCGTCAGTCGGGTGAGGGCGTAGCGGGCGGCACCCCGCAGGGCGCAGTCGTCGTCGAGGATCACGCGCACGGCCATCTGCTCGAGCAGGCCGCCGTAGCGGCCCTTGGCGTGGAACGCGTCGAGGAAGCCGCCGCGCTCGAGCAGGGGCAGGATCCGCGGCGCGATGCCCCCGCCGAGGTAGATGCCGCCGGTCGAGAGCAGCATCAGGGCGACGTTGCCGGCGACCGCCCCGTAGGCGCGCGTGAAGAGGTCGAGCGCCTCGATCGCGCTGGCGTCGGTGCCGGCTAGCGCGGCGTCGGCGAGCGCGCGGCCCGCGTCGCCGTCCGCGAACGCGGCGCGGAGCGCGGGGCCAAGGGCGGCGCGGCCGGTGTCGACCACGAAGTCGTGGATGGCGCGCAGCCCGAGGCCCGAGGCCACGCGCTCGGCGGAGACGTGGCCCCATTCGGGGTGGCGGGCCCGGAGCCACAGGAGCAGCGCGTCCTCGCGCTCGTCGCGGGGGCCGAAGTCGACGTGGCCGCCCTCGCTCGCGAAGGGCGTCCAGCCCGTGCCGGCGGGGATGAGCCCGGCGATGCCGAGGCCGGTGCCGGCCGAGCAGACGGCGCGGTTGCCGCCGAGGCCGATCCGGTCCGGCTGGAGTTCGGCGAGCGCCTCCGGCCCGAGCTCGCCGATGCCCCACGCGTTGGCGAGCAGGTCATTGACCAGGTGCGCGCCGGGGTGCCCGATCGCGTCGCGCAGCTCGTCCTCGGAGACCGCCCACGGCAGGTTGATCGGCGCGGCGCGGCCGCCGACGAGGGGCGCGGCGACCCCGATCGCGGCCGCGTCGGCCGGCCCGGGGTGCTCGTCCAGGTAGCGGCGCACGAGCGCGCCGAGCGACGCCGACCCGGGCACGGGGTAGGCGGCGCGGTCGACGAGCTCCACGCGGCCCGGCCCGGGCAGCGCACGGGCGAAGCGGGCGTGGGTGCCCCCGATGTCGCCGGCGAGGACCGCGGTCACGGCATCAGCACGACGCGGCCGAGGCTGCGCAGCGCGTCCTCGTAGCCGCGCGGGGCGGAGTAGACGGTGTCGAGGGCCTGGGAGAGGACCGCCGCGTCGCCGGCGTCGCCGGGGCGCGGGGCGATTGCGCGGCCGGCGATGGTGACGGCCTCGACGGGCGTGGCGCCCGTGCCGGGGCTGAGCGACACGTTGACGTCGGCGCGGGCCGCGATCCAGCCGGCGAGGAGCAGCGCGGCGGGGCTCGCCGGGTCGCCGACCACGTGGGCGGACGGGGCGAACGCGAGCAGGCCGCGGGCGTCCTCGGGCTCGAAGGCGGCGCTGATCCGCTGGCGCCACGAGCGCGTGCGCAGCCAGGCGAGGTCGCGGCTCGGGTGCTCGAGCGCCGTGGCGTGGGCGAAGGCCAGCGCGCGGGCCGGGTTCGGGTCGCGGTCCGAGTCGAAGACGGTCACGTGCGCCGTCACGGCTAGCGCGGCGGCGACCGCGCCGTGGTCGCAGCCGGGCAGCCAGGCCACGGTGGGGATGCCGCGGGCCAGGAGCGGCGCGATCAGGCTCGGCGCGTGCGCGAGGCGGTCCTCGTCGGCCCTGAGGTGCACGTCCTCGACGAGGACGTCCATGTGGGCCTCGCCGACCCGTACGAGGCGCACCCGCACCTCGCCGTCGAGGCGGTCCGCGTCGTGGCGGGTCAGGCGCACCATCCGCGCCGGGTGGAGCGCGAGCTCCTCGCGCGAGCCGCCGTCGTGGGGGACGGGGGCGACGGGCCCCGCGCGCGGAGCAACGAGCAGGTTCATGGTGCGCAGGGACACGTGGTCGCCGCCGAGGTGCTCGGCGTCGCGCAGGAGGCGCGCGAGGGCCGCGGCGACGCGGTCCGTGCCCGTGTCCGTCGCGGCCCAGTGCAGGCCGCGGATCAGGTCCTCGGGGGCGTGGGTGGGTGCGCTCACAGCCGCCGCCACTTGCGGCCGTCGTCGCGGATCAGGGCGTCGGCGGAGGGCGGCCCGGGCGTGCCCGCCTCGTACGGCTCGAGCGGCACCTCGCCGGCCCGCCAGGCGGCGATCACCGGGTCGACGATCCGCCAGGCCTGCTCGACCTCGTCCGCGCGGGTGAAGAGGGTGGCGTCGCCGCGCAGGGCGTCGAGGAGCAGCCGCTCGTAGGCCTCGGGGGTGTCGCGGGTGAAGGTCTCGCCGTAGAGGAAGTCCATCCGCACCGGCCTGAGCTCGGTCTCCGCGCCGGGCGCCTTGGCCTCGATCCGCAGCGAGGCACCCTCGTTCGGCTGGATCGAGAGGGTCAGGAGGTTCGGGCGGATGCTGCCGCTGATGCGCGGGTCGGCGAACGGCTTGTGCGGCACCGGCCGGAAGGCGATCGTGATCTCGGTCGAGCGGCGCGGCACGCGCTTGCCGGCGCGCACGTAGAACGGCGTGTCCGCCCAGCGCCAGTTGTTGACCTCGAGCTTGAGCACGGCCAGGGTGTCGGTCTGCGAGTCGGCCGGCACGTCCGGCTCCTCGAGGTAGCCCGGCACGGGCCCGCCGTCGACGTGGCCTGCCGTGTACTGCCCGCGCGCGGAGCGGACGCAGCGGATCGAGCGCAGGGCCTTCGCCTTCTCCTCGCGGATCTCGTCCGCGCCGAAGGTCGCCGGCGGCTCCATCGCCGTCAGCGCCACGAGCTGCATCGCGTGGTTCTGGATGATGTCGCGGATCGCGCCGGCCTGGTCGTAGTAGCCGGCGCGGTTGCCGATCCCGAGGTCCTCGGCCACCGTGATCTGCACGTGGTCGATGTAGCGGCGGTTCCAGAGCGGCTCGAAGATGCCGTTCGCGAAGCGGAAGACGAGCAGGTTCTGGACCGTCTCCTTGCCGAGGTAGTGGTCGAGGCGGAGGATGTCGCGCTCGTCGAAGGCCGTCGTCACCTCGCGGTTGAGCTCCTCGGCGCTCCGCAGGTCGTGCCCGAACGGCTTCTCGATCATCACGACCGACTCGGGGTCGGCGCCGCGGGCGAGACCGACGCCGTCGAGCGCCTGCGCGATCGGCCCGAACAGGCGCGGCGCCACCGCCAGGTAGAAGAGCCGGCGCGTCGGCCCGCCGAGCGCCTGGTCGCCGTCGACGAGGTTCTGGCGCAGGCGGTCGAACAGCGCGGGGTCGTTGACGTCGCCCCGGAGGTAGTCGACGCGGTCCATCAGCCGGTCGAGCACGGGCTGCACGACGCCGCTGCGCGAGTTGGCCTGCACGGCGGACTGCATGTGCTCGCGGAACGTGTGCTCCTGCATCGACGAGGCGACCCCGACGACGCGGAAGCGGTCGGGCAGGCGGTCCTCGGCGGCGAGGTTGTAGAGGGCCGGGATGAGCTTCTTCGCGGCGAGGTCGCCGGTCGCCCCGAACAGCACGAACGTGGCGGGGCGCACGCCGCCGCCGGGCACGTCCTGCGCGAACGGGTTCTCGAACTCGCCGTGCTCGTCCAGCAGGTCGTCGTCCACGCCGGGGAGGGTAGCCGCCGGCGGCCGCACGCGTCTCGCGCGGATCCCGCTTCCGTCCCGGGGGCTTTCCGCATAGGATCCCGTCGGCACGCAGAATCGGCGCGGAGGTACGACGAAATGGCGGACGTGGCATTCCATACGGCGACGACGGTCGACGAGGCGCTGGCCCTCGTCGGCGACGGCTCCGACGCGCGCGTCGTGGCCGGCGGCTCGGACCTCGTCGTGCAGGCCCGCGGCGGGCGCGAGCTGCCCGCGAACGTGGTCGCCATCCACCGCATCGCCGAGCTGCACGACCTCGAGGCCGACGACGAGCTGGTCCTCGGCGCGCTCGTCTCGCACGCCGACCTCGCGGCCGACCCAGCGGTGCGCGCGACCTGGACCGCCCTGGCGGACGCCTCGTCCCTCGTCGGCTCGCACGCCACCCGCAACGTCGGCACCGTCGGCGGCAACCTGATGAACGCCTCGCCCGCGATGGAGACCGGCGGCCCGCTCGTCGTGCTCGGCGGCCGCGTCGAGCTGCGCTCGGCAGCCGGCGCCCGCGAGGTCGCGGTCGAGGAGCTGTGGACCGGGCCGGGCCGCACCGCCGCCCAGCCGGGCGAGCTCCTGACCCGTGTGATGGTGCCGCGCCCCGCGGAGCGCACGGGCAGCGCCTACGTGCGACTCGAGTACCGGCGCGCGATGGAGATCGCGATCGTCGGCGCAAGCGCCTGCGCGACCCTTGCCGAGGACGGCACGGTCACCGCCTGCCGCGTGGCCCTGACCGCCCTCGCCCCGACGATCATCCGCAGCCCCGCCGCCGAGGCCGCGGTCACGGGGACCGCGGGCGATGCCGCGGCGCTCGCCGCCGCCCAGGCCGGGGCCGCCGCCGACGCGCGGCCGATCTCCGACCTGCGCGCCAACGAGGACTACCGCCGCGCGATGGCCGGCGTGATCGCCAAGCGGGCGATCGACGTCGCCCTGCGCCGAGCCCGCGGCGAGGACTTCCCCGTCCCCGCCACCCCCGCGTTCATGGAGGGCTCCGCCTGATGAAGCACGCCGCCACCCTGACCGTCAACGGGATCGCCTACCCGGTCGAGCTCGACGGCGACACCACGCTCGTGAAGGCGCTGCGCGACCAACTCGGCCTGACCGGCACCAAGGAGGGCTGCGACGACTGCGAGTGCGGCGCCTGCATGGTGATGGTCGACGGCCGGCCCGTGAACTCGTGCACCTACTTCGCCCTGCAGGCCGTCGGCTCCGAGGTGACCACGGTGGAGGGCCTCGCCGACGGCGACGAGCTGTCCGCCCTGCAGGCCGCCTTCCTGGACCAGGGCGGCGTCCAGTGCGGGTTCTGTACGCCGGGGATGCTCGTCTCCGCGCACGCGCTCCTGCGCCACAGCCCCGACCCCTCTGAGGAGGAGATCCGGCTCGCCCTCGCGGGCAACCTTTGCCGCTGCACCGGCTACCAGAAGATCGCGTCGGCCGTGATGCAGGCCGCGAAGGGCGCGTAGGCCCGCAGCGACGGCCTGGCGCGCGGGGGTACCCTGCCCGCGTGGACCCGGCCGAGGCCCAGACCCCGCTCTACGACGCCGCCGGCGCGCGCGCGTTCGACCGCGCCGCGATCGACGGGCTCGGGCTGCCCGGCATCGACCTGATGCGCGCCGCCGGGCGCGCGTCCGACCGCGTGCGCCGCGGGCGCTACGCGGGGCGCGGGCGCGTCGTCGTCCTCGCCGGCCCAGGCCAGAACGGCGGCGACGGCTGCGAGGTCGCCCGGCTGGCCCGCGCGGCCGGCTGTGCGGCGGTCGTCCTGCGCGTCGCCGAGCGCGCGAGCGCGGGCGACGCGGCACGGGCGCAGGCCGACGCGGCGGCGGCGGGCGTGCCGATCCTGGAGCGCCCCGACGGCGCGCTCGAGGACGACCTGGCCGGAGCCGACCTCGTCGTCGACGCGCTGCTTGGCACGGGCGCCGCGGGCGCCCCGCGTGGCGGGATCGCCCGGGCGATCGGCGTGGTCTCGGCCAGCGGTCTGCCGGTGCTCGCGCTCGACGTGCCGAGCGGGGTCGACGCCTCGACCGGCGAGGCGCCCGGGCCGGCCGTCCAGGCCGACTGCACCGTCACCTACCACTGCGACAAGGTCGGGCTGCGGATCGAGCCGGGCCGCGGGTTGGCGGGCCAGGTCGTCGTCGCCCCGATCGGGATTCCCGCCGGCCTCCCGGTGGCGCCGGCCGCCGTGCGGGTCGCCGCGGCGGCGGGGCTGATCGCGCCGCGCTCCGAGACGGGCTCGAAGTACGACGCGGGCGCCGTCCTCGTCGTCGGCGGCGGCGTCGGCATGGTCGGGGCGCCGCTCCTCGCCGCCGAGGCGGCGCTGCGCGCGGGCGCCGGGGTCGTCACCGTGCTCGTGCCCGACGCCGTCCAGCCCGCCGCGTCGGGGCTCCTGCGCGAGGCGATGGTGCGCCCGCTCGGCGACGACCCGGCGGGCCGGATCGCGGCCTACGCGGAGCGCGCCGCGGCCGTGGTGCTCGGGCCCGGGATCGGCCGCGACGCGCCCGCCGACGGCATCGTGCGGGCCGCGCTCGCGCTGGAGCGCCCGCTCGTGGTTGACGCCGACGCGCTCTGGTGGTGCGCCGCCGATCCCGCACCCCTCGCCGCCCGCACGGCCCCGACCCTGATCACGCCGCACGCGGGCGAGGCCGCGCGCCTGCTCGGGTGCGACGCGGGGCAGATCGAGGCGCACCGCCTCGCGAGCGCGCGGGCGCTCGCGGAGCGCACCCGCGCCGTCGCGCTCCTGAAGGGCGCCGACACCCTCGTGCAGGCTCCCGACGGCCGGCTCGGCGTGCGCGCCCGCGCGTGCGCCGCGCTCGCCACCGCCGGGTCGGGCGACGTCCTCGCCGGCGTCGCCGCCGCCTGCCTCGCGCGCGGGGCCGACCCGTGGACCGCGGGGGTCGCCGCGGCCGCGCTCCACGTCGACGCCGGACGGCGGGCGGCGGCCCGCGCGCAGGGCGGGGCTATCATTGCCACAGACCTGATCGGGTGCCTCGCGGCAGCCGACCGACCCGGGAGCCCCGCGTGATCGACCGCCCCGTCTCCGACGTGATGGACCAGGACGCGCCGACCGTGACGGCGGACACCACGACCGGCGACCTCGTGCACCTGCTTGCAGAGCGAGGCCTCGACGGTGTCGCCGTCGTCGACGCGGGCGGCGCCGTGGTCGGGATCGTGACCGGCGGCGACCTGCTCTACCAGGAGGTCGAGGCCGACGAGGACATGCCGCACTCCAACGGCCTCGTCGACTGGGCGATGGGCGTCGCCTCGCTCGGCAGCTGGGAGCGCCACGTCGAGAAGGCCTTCGCGGTGGCCGTGGCCGACCTGATGACGGCCGCGGTGCACACCGCCACCACCGCCACGACGGTGCACGAGGCGGCCAAGCTGATGACCCACGAGGATGTCTCGCAGCTGCCCGTGGTCGGTGACGACGGGCGCTACGCGGGGATGCTGACACGGGTCGGGGTGATCCGCGCGCTGGACCGCTTCGAGTTCGGCGGCGCCGGCTAGCCGTGCACGCGCCGCGCAGCCTGGTCGCGATCGACCTGGCGGCCGTCGCCGGGAACGTCCGCCGCCTGCGCGCCGCCGCGGGCGGGGCGGAGGTGTGGGCGGTCGTCAAGGCGGACGCCTACGGCCACGGCGCCGTCGACGTCGGCCGCGCTGCGCTGGAGGCCGGGGCGGCCCGCCTCTGCGTGGCCACGCTCGGCGAGGCGCGCGCCCTGCGCGACGCCCTGCCCGGCGCACCCCTGATCGCCCTGCTGCCGCTGCGGCCCGGCGAGGAGGACGAGGCCGTCCGGCTCGGCTGCGCCGCCGTCGTCTCGACGCCCGCGGCCTGGGCGCGGGCCCGCGACCGCCACGACCTCGACGTGCACGTCGAGGTCGAGACGGGGATGGGGCGCTGGGGCCTGCCGCCCGAGCTCGCCCTCGTGGCGGGCCGGGAGCTGGCCGCGGGCCCACGGCCCGAGCGCCTCCACGGCCTGATGAGCCACCTCGCGACCGCCGACGAGGACGACGGCGCCTTCGCAGACCGCCAGGCGGCCGCCTTCGCGGGTCTGGCGGCGGCGTTCCCGGCCTGCCCGCGCCACCTCGCCAACTCGGCCGCGACGCTGCGCCGGCCCGACCTCGTCTGGGACGCGGTGCGCCCCGGGCTCGCCGTGCTCGGCATGGACCCGTTCCACGTCGACCCCGCCGCCCGCGGCCTCGTGCCGGCGCTGCGCTGGACGAGCGCGGTGGCGAGCGTGCGCGCGCTCGCCGCGGGCGACTCCTGCGGCTACGGGCGGCGCTTCGTCGCGGAGGCGCCGTGCCGTGTCGCGCTCGTGCCCGTCGGCTACGCCGACGGCTACCGGCGCGGGCTGAGCGGGCACGGGGAGGTCCTGATCGGCGGCCGCCGCTGCCGCGTCGCTGCGACCGTCTCGATGGATCAGCTGGCGGCGCTCCTGCCGGACGACCTCGGCGTCTCCGAGGGGGACGAGGTCGTCCTGATCGGCGCGCAGGGCGACGACCGGATCCGCGCGGAGGAGCACGCGCAGCGACTCGGCACGATCGCCTACGAGGTCACCTGTGGGATCGGCACGGCGCCGGCGCGGGCCCGCCGGGAGGCGCGCTGATGGACGCGCGGCTCGAGGCCGCGCGGGCCGAGGTCGCCCGCGTCGTCGACGACCCTGGCGCGTGGCTGGTGGGCGGCGCCGTCCGCGACGCCCTGCTCGGACGCCCGCTCGCCGACTGGGACCTCGTCACTGAGGGGGACCCCGAGGCGCTCGCCCGCCGCGTCGGCCGCGCGGTCGACGCGCCGGTGTTCCCGCTCTCGGAGCGCCACGGCGCCTGGCGCGTCGCCGACCGCGGCCGTGAGATCGACGTCACCGGCGCCCCGGACGGCGTCGCCGCGGACCTCGCGCGCCGCGACCTGACCGTCAACGCGATCGCGCTGCGGCTCGCCGACGGGCGGGTCGAGGAGGCGCCGGGCGGCCGGGCCGACGTCGAGGCGGGCGTCCTGCGTGCCGTCTCGGACGGCGCCTTCCGCGACGACCCGCTGCGCCTGCTGCGGCTTGTGCGCCTCCACGCCGAGCTCGGCCTCGCGGTCGAGGCGGGGACCGCCGACCTGGCCCGGCGCGACGCCGCGCTCGCCGCCCGGGCGGCGGGGGAGCGGCAGCGGATGGAGCTCGAGCGGATGCTGCGCAGCCGCGACCCCGTCGACGCCCTGCGCCTGATGGGCGACCTCGGCCTGCTCGCCGTGGTCCTGCCGGAGGTCGCGGTGCTCGCCGCGGTCGAGCAGAACCGCTACCACCACCTCGACGTCCTCGACCACACGCTCCAGGTCGTCGACGCGGCCGCGGACCTCGTCGAGCACCCGGCCGGGGGCTTCGGGGCGGCGACGGAGGCCGTCCGCGCCGCGCTGGCCGAGCCCCTCGACGCCGAGTCCGACGTGGCGCTCGCGGTGCTCTGGGCCGCGCTCCTGCACGACGTGGCCAAGCCCCAGACGCGCGCCGTCTTCGACGACGGGCACATCGGCTTCCCCGGCCACGCGCAGCTCGGCGCGGAGGTGGCCGACGCGATCCTCGGGCGGCTGCGCGCCTCGACGGCGCTGCGCCGCTGCGTCGCCGTGCTCGTGCGCGAGCACCTGCGGCTCGGCTTCCTCGTCTCGGCCAGCGAGCCCGACGCGCGTGCGGTCCACCGCTACCGCGTTGCCACCGACCCGTACGCCACGGCGAGCCTCGTGGTGTCGCTCGCCGACCGCTGGTCGACGCGCGGCACGCGCGCCCGTCAGCGCTGGATCCGCCGCCACACCGAGCTCGCCGAGCGGATGGCGCTCGCCCTTGCCGCGCCGCTCCCGGCGCCGCTCGTGCGCGGCGACCGCCTGGCGGAGGCGCTCGGCGTCGCGCCGGGGCCGGAGCTCGGCGAGCTGCTCGCGCGGATCGCGGAGGAGCAGGCCGCGGGCGCGATCGCCAGCGAGGCGGACGCGATCGCCTTCGCGCGCGAAACGCGCGCGAGCGGCTAGGCTGCGCCGCGTGGAGCCCGAGGTGGAGGAGATCGCCCCCGACGAGGCCGCCGCGTTGGTCGCGGCCGGCGCCATCCTCGTCGATGTGCGCGAGCAGGACGAGTGGGACGCCGGCCACGTGGCGGGCGCCCTGCACTTCCCGCTGTCGACCCTGGCGGCCACCTGGCAGGAGGTCCCCGGCGCCGACCGGACGGTGTTCGTCTGCCGCTCGGGCGGTCGCTCGCTGGCCGCGGCGGAGGCTTTCGCCGCGGCGGGGCGGGCCGGCTGCGTCAACCTCGCGGGCGGCATGCAGGCCTGGGTCGCGGCCGGTCGGCCGTGCTCGGGCCACGTGGCCTGACGCCGGCGCGGGAAGCCGCACCACCGTCCGCGCACGGCCCGACGGTTAGAATGCGTGTGCTCGCATCCCGCCGGGGCGGGTTTCCCGCCCGCCCCCGACCCCTCGACCCCGGATGCCCTCCACCCGCACCCGTCACGCCCGCCGGATCGTCCCGGTCGTGCTCGTCCTTGTCGCCGTCGCCCTGGTGACGGTGTCGATCCGCGCCCAGGACCGCGTGGGCGAGGGCACGGCGCGCGCCGCCGACGCCCAGGTCGCGGCCCAGGAGGCGGCCCGCCGCGTCACCCAGCCGGTGCGCGACCTGGTCGGCTGGTTCGGCGACCTGCGCGTGGCGCGCGTCGAGCGCGACCGCCTCGCCGCCGAGAACGCCGTCCTGCGTGCCGACCTCGCGCGCCTCGAGGCGCGCGGCCAGGACGCCGAGGAGCTGCGCGGTCTGCTCGGCTACGTGCGCTCCCCGGACTTCCCGCGCGTCGAGGACTACGCGCCCCGCGCCGCGCGGATCGTCGCCCGCTCGCCGTCGCTGACCTCGAGCACCGTGGTCGTCGACGCCGGCTCCGCGGTCGGGGTGCAGGTCGGCGACCCGGTCCTCGCCGGGGTCTCGGAGGCGGCCGACGTCGGTGGCGCGGCGCTCGTGGGTCGCGTCGAGGCGGTCACCGAGCGCACCGCGACCGTGGCGCTGCTCTCGAACGCCACCGTGGCGGTCGGGGCGGCCGTCGCGGGCCGCCGCGGCGCCGACGGCATCCTGCAGCCGAGCGCCGCCGACCCGGGCGTGCTCGTGCTCGGGTTCGTGCCGCGCTCGAGCGTGGTGCGCCAGGGCGACCGCGTCGTCACGAGCGGCTTCATCGACCCGACCTCGGGCCTCGGATCGGCCTACCCGCGCGGCCTGCCGATCGGCGTCGTCTCGGAGGCGCGCCAATCCGACACCGACACCTACAAGAGCGTCCTCGTCGTGCCGTGGGTCGAGCTCGGCTCGTTCGCGAACGTCGTCGTCCTGACCCGCGCGGGGGCGGCGCCGTGAGCGCGCCCGACGCCGTCGGGCCGCTCGACCCCGCCGACCCCCTGACCGAGCTGGAGTCACAGCTCGCGGAGGCGGCGCCGGTCCCCGGGCGCGGCCGCGGCGCGCGGGCCCTGCCGCCGCTCGTCGCCGCGCTCGCGCTCCTCGTCGCCGTCTACCTGCAGGTCGCCCTCGCGATCGACGGACGCGTGCTCGGGGCCGTCGCCGACCTCGCGGTGATCGTGATCGTCGCCATCGCGCTGCGCTACGGGCCGGCCTGGGGCGCCGCGGCCGGGTTCGCCGCCGGGCTCGTCTTCGACGCGGCGCTGCAGCTGCCGCTCGGCTCCTCGTCGCTCGTCCTGACCCCGATCGGCTGGGCCGTCGGCGCCTTCGGGCGTAGCCGCCGGCGGGTGTCGCTCGGGATGGCGGTGATCGTGACGGGGGCCGCGGCCCTCGCGCACGCGCTCGGCGACCCGGCCGTCGAGGCCGCGGTGCAGGGGCAGCCGATCGCGTGGGCTGACCTCGCGGTGTCGGCCGTCGCCGCGACGATGTTCACGGTCCTCGTGGCGATCGCGCTCCTGCCGCTCATGCGGCGGGCCCTCGGCGTCCCGGAGCGGAGCGTCCTGTGAGCACGCCTGTGATGGGGGAGCCGACCCGCGAGTACGAGCCGCCGCCCCCGCCGCGGCCGCCCGGCGACGGCTTCGACCGCGACCGCATCGCGCGGCGGATGGCGATTCTCGGGGCGGTGGCGATCGGCCTCGTCGCGATCCTCGTCCTGCGGCTGTGGTCCCTGCAGGTCCTCGACGTGCAGCGCTACCGCGCGCAGGCCGTCTCCAACGGCCTGCGCTCGATCAGCGTGCCCGCGCCGCGCGGCCAGATCCTCGACGCGCAGGGCAAGGTGCTGGTCGGCAGCCGCCCGGCGAACGCGGTGGCGATCGACCCGACGCGCTTCCCGGATCTGCTCGTCGCCTGCGGCCGCGACGTCGCCGGCCCGCCGGACCTGCGCGACGACGACCTGCGCGCGCTCCGGATCTCCGCTGCCGTAACGGCCGCGAACGCGCTCGGCCCTGAGCGCCGCCGCGCGCGGATCGCGGTCATCGACCGCCAGCTCTCGGGCGGCACCGAGGTGCGCGCCTGGGCCGGCTGCACCGACGACCACCCGCAGCTCGCCGAGCTGGCCCGCGACGCGGGCATCACCGTGGCGTCGATGGAGGACGCGATCCACGAGGCCGCGAGCAAGGCGCCGTTCGACTCGATCGTGATCGCCGAGGACGTCAACCGCGCGGTCCTCTTCTTCCTCAAGGAGCGCGCCGCGCTGTACCCCGGCCTGCGCATCGTGGAGGGCGCGGCGCGCGACTACCGCACGGTGCGCGGCGCTGACGGCGTGCGCCGGCCGATGGCCCCGCACCTGTGGGGCGAGCTCGCCGAGGTCTCGTCCGCCCAGATGACGGACCAGGTCACCTACCGCGACGCCGAGCCCGGCGACGTCGTCGGGCAGCGCGGCGTGGAGCGGGCCTTCGACCGCTACCTGCGCGGCACGAACGGCTCGCTCGAGCGCCGCGTCAACGCGTTCGGCGACCCCGTCGGCCCGATCGTGCGCTCCGAGGCCGCGAAGCCGGGCGACAACGTGCGCCTGACGATCGACATCGGCGTGCAGGCCGCCGCCGAGTCGGCGCTGCGCGACGCGATCGCCTACGCGCGCGCCACCGGGCACCCCGCCGCGGAGGCCGGCGCGATCGTCGCGATCGACCCGCGCACCGGCGCGATCCGCGCGATGGCCTCGTACCCGGGCTTCGACCCGGCGCAGCTGGCCGGCCCCGACGGCCAGGACTACTGGCGGCGGCTGGCCGCGGACAGCAAGGGCTCGCCGCTCCTCGACCGCGCGCTGGCCGGGCTCTACCCGGCCGGCTCGACGTGGAAGCCGGTCACGGCGATCGCCGCCGTGGCGGCGCGCCAGGCCCAGCCGAACGCGATCCTGCAGTGCAGCCCGTACGTCGAGGTCGACGGCCAGCGCTACCGCAACTTTGAGTCCGACGTCGACGAGCCGATGGACCTCGTGCGGGCCCTGACCACCTCCTGCGACACCTACTTCTACGAGCTCGGCCAGCGCCTCTACGGCGCGACGCCGCGCAACGGCGGCTTCGAGCCGCAGCCCCTCTGGGCGCGCCGCCTCGGCATGGGCGAGCCCACCGGCATCGACATCGGCGGCGACACGCCGGGCCGCGTGCCCGACGCCGCCTACAAGCGGCGCCGCTTCGGCGACGACCGGATCCAGAACCGCTGGACGTCGGGCGACGCGATCCTGCAGTCGATCGGCCAGGGCGACGTCGAGGTGACCCCGCTCCAGATCGCGCGCCTCTACGCCCTGCTCGCCAACGGCGGCTCGCTCGTCACGCCGTACATCGGGGCGAGCGTGGTCGGCCAGGACGGGACCGTCCGCGAGACCTTCGAGGCGGCCCCCGGCGAGCGCGTCCCGATCGACCCCTACGTGCTGGCGGCGATCCGCCGCGGGCTCGAGGGTGCCGTCCAGGACCCCGACGGCACCGCCTACGCGGCCTTCGCGGGCTTCCCGATCCCGGTCGCCGGTAAGACGGGCACCGCCGAGAAGAAGGGCAAGCGCGACTTCGCCTGGTTCGCGGGCTACGCGCCCGCGTCGAACCCCGAGCTCGTGGTCGTCTGCGTGATCGAGCAGGGCGGCTTCGGCGGTGAGACCGCCGCGCCGGCGGTGCGCCAGGTGATGGCGCGGGCGTTCGGCGTCGACGAGGCGACGATCGCGCAGATCCAGCAGGCCCAGGAGGCGGGCGTCTACGACGGTCCCGCGCTCGGCCGCGACCCCGCCCGCGAGGCGCAGCGGACCGACTGATGGTGAGCCGCGAGATCCTGCGCCGCGTCGACTGGCTGCTCGTGGCCGCCATCGGGCTCCTGCTCGTGATCGGCGAGCAGGCCGTGCGCTCCGTCACCCAGTCCGACTTCCTCGGCGACCCGGGCTACTTCGTCCGCCGCCACATCATCTACATCGCGCTCGGCCTGGCGCTCGCCGCCGTCGCGGTGCTCGTCGATCCGCGCGTCTACCGGCGCGTGTTCTGGTTCGTCTACGGCGGCACGATCGGCCTCCTGATCGTCGTGCTCGGCTTCTCCGCGGTGCGTGGCTCGCAGCGCTGGATCCCGCTGCCCTTCTTCACGCTGCAGCCGTCGGAGATCGGCAAGGTCGCGATGATCGTCTGCGTGTCGGTGATCCTCGCCGACTGCGTCCGGCGCGGCATCCGCGGCTGGGGGATGGTGCTGCGCGTCGTCCTTGTGATACTGCCGCCGTTCGCGCTGGTCTTCATCCAGCCGGACCTCGGCACCTCGATCGTGTACATCGCGATCGCGCTGACCCTGCTGGTGGTCGCGGGCCTGCCCGGGCGGATCGTCGCCGTGCTCGGCGGGATCGGCGTCGGCTTGGTGGTGGTGGTGCTCGGCATCCTGCCGTCGATCGGCCTGCCGCTCCTGCGCCCGTACCAGTCCGAGCGGATCGTCGCCTTCCTCGACCCCGAGGGCGGCAGCCCCGCCGCGTACCAGTCGCAGCAGGCCAAGATCGCGATCGGCTCTGGCGGCCTGACCGGGCGCGGCGAGGGCGTCAGCCAGACCGCCGGCTCGTTTCTGCCCGAGCACCACTCGGACTTCGTGTTCGCGGTGGTGGGGGAGGACCGCGGCTTCGCGGGCGCCGCGATTGCGCTGCTCCTGTACCTGTTCTGCCTGTGGCGGATCGGGCGGATGGTGCCCCGCGCCCGCACCCTCGAGGAGTCGTTCATCGCCGCCGGCGTGTTCGGGATGCTCCTGACGCAGGTGGCGATCAACGTCGGGATGGTGCTCGGCATCGCGCCCACCACCGGCATCCCGCTGCCCTTCATGACGTACGGCGGGTCGAACACGATCACGAACCTCGTGGCGATGGGGCTGGCCCTCGCCGTCGGCGCCCGAGCCCTGCCGCGTGACGCCCTTGAGCCGGGCTGGAGCGGGCGTCGCGGCGTGCGCCGCGGCGACCCGTCCGACGCGCCGCCCGAGACGGCCTGACCGGTCAGACGCCGGCCCCGGGTAGAATGCCCTGCGTGGAGCAGCACGACCTCCAAGAGCGGATCGAGGATCTGCTGGGCTACGTCGAGAAGCCGTCCCGCTACATCGGCGGCGAGACGAACGAGACGGTCAAGCCCGACGCGGCCGTCCGGGTTGCCCTCGCCTACCCCGACGCGTACGAGGTGGGCATCTCGAACCAGGCCCTCCAGATCCTCTATGGGCTCGTCAACGACCGTACCCCGGCGGCCGCCGAGCGCGTCTACTGCCCGTGGCCCGACATGGCCGACGCGATGCGGCGTACGGGGGTGCCGCTGTTCACGCTGGAGACGTGGCGGCCGGTCGCCGACTGCGACCTCCTGGGCATCACCCTGCAGGCCGAGCTGACCTACTCGAACGTGCTCGAGCTGATCGACCTGGCGGGCATCCCGCTGCACGCGGCGGACCGCGGCCCGGGCGACCCGATCGTGCTCGCGGGCGGCCCGAGCGCCTCGAACCCGATGCCCCTCGCCCGCTTCGTCGAGGCGTTCTACATGGGCGAGGCCGAGGAGGGGCTCGACCGGATCGTGGCCATCCTCGAGGCCATCCCCGACCGGGCGGAGCGGCTGCGCCGGCTCGGCGAGCTGCCCTACCTGTACCTGCCCGCCCAGGGCGACCTGCCCGTCGAGCGGGCGATCTTCACCGACTTCGCGATCGACACCGCTCCGACTCACCCGGCCGTGCCCTACGCGAGCGCGATCTTCTCGCGGGCCTCGGTCGAGGTGATGCGGGGCTGCACGCGCGGCTGCCGCTTCTGCCACGCGGGCACCTGGTACCGGCCCGTGCGCGAGCGGCCCGTCGAGGACGTCGTGCGGGCCGGCCTCGAGCAGCTCGGCTGCACCGGCTACGACGAGCTGTCGCTGACCAGCCTCGCCACGAGTGACTACTCGGGCGTGGAGCGTGCGATCCGCGAGATCAAGGCCGCCAAGCCGGACCTGCACCTGTCGCTTCCCTCGAACCGGGTCGACACGGGCCCGGTCGCCCTGTCGGCGGCCGCCAACGGCCGGCAGCGCTCGATCACGCTGGCGCCGGAGGCGGCGACCCAGCGGATGCGCGACATCATCTGCAAGACGATCACCGACGAGATGATCGAGCGGGCGATCGACGCCGCCTTCGCGGCGGGCTACACGAGCCTGAAGCTGTACTTCATGATCGGCCTCCCCCTCGAGACCTTCGAGGAGGTCCAGGGGATCGCCGACCTCGGCTACCGGGCGCGGGAGATCGGACGCCGGCACCACGGCGAGGGCGGGCGCTTCACCGTCCACGTCTCGGTCTCCAACTTCGTGCCCAAGCCGCACACGCCGTTCCAGTGGGACGGCATGGCGCCGCCCGACCAGCTGCGCGTCAAGCAGGACTACCTGCGGCGCGCGCTCAGGGGCCGCCAGCTGAAGTTGTCGCTCCACGACGTCCGCACCTCGCTGCTCGAGGCCGCGATCGGTCGTGGGGATGCGATCACCGGGGACGTGCTCGAGGCGGCGTGGCGCGCGGGAGCGCGCTTCGACGCCTGGACGGAGCACCACCGCGAGGACGTCTGGCGCGCCGCCTTCGGCGCCGCCGGCCGCGACCTCGAGGTGGAGGCGACGCGCGAGCGCGGCCCCCTCGACCCGCTGCCGTGGGACCACGTGCGCAGCGGCGTGAGCAAGGAGTTCCTGCTGGACGAGTGGTACCAGAGTCGCGCCGAGCGGCTGACGGGGGACTGCCGATGGGATGGCTGCAGCGACTGCGGCGCCTGCGTCGGCCCCGTCCGCAACCGCTTGGTGGAGGCCTGATGCCGGTCGTCCGCGGGAATCGGCCGCGTTGAGGCTCGAGCTGCGCCTCGCGGTGCGCGACCGCGCCCGCTTCCTCAGCCACCTCGAGATGGTGGACGTCCTGCTCGCCGCGCTGCGGCGCGCCGGCTACGCGGTCACCCTCTCCCAGGGGATGCGGCCCAAGCCCGTCATCTCCCTGGCCCTCGCGCGCGGCGTCGGCGTCGCGTCCGAGGACGAGCACCTCGCCGTCGACCTGGTCGGCGAGGACCTCGACCCCGCGCAGGTTCTGGAGCGGCTCGCCGCGACCTGCCCGCGTGGCGTCGTCCCGCTGTCCTGCGCCCCCGCCGGCCCCAAGGCCGACGTCTCGGGCGCGAGCTACCGCCTCGGCTTCTCGGCCGGGGCGGCCGAGCTCGAGCGGGCGTGCGCGGCCTACCGCGCCGTCCCCGAGCTCGTCGTCGAGCGGTCCGGTCCGAAGGGTCACCGCCAGATCGACGTCCGGCGCTTCGCCCCCGACCCCACGGTCGCGGACGGGGCGGTCCATGTCCGCATCGCCATCCTGGAGGATGGCTCGGCCAAGCCCGACGAGGTCGCGCGCGCGCTCCAGGCGTGCGCGGACGCCGACCTCGGGCGGGCGGCCATCACCCGACTAGCGGTCCACACGGCGCCACGACCGGCGCGCGTGGGGGCCACGGAGACCCCATGAAGAAGATCCTGATCTCCGCCGATCCGTACGAGACGAAGGCCGCCCTCGTGGAGGACGAGCGCGTCGTCGAGACGTACATCGAGCGGGAGGAGCGCAAGTCGCTCCTCGGCAACATCTACCTGGCGAAGGTCGACACCGTCCTGCCGGGCATGGAGGCCGCGTTCGTCGACGCGGGCTTCGACAAGAACGCGTTCCTGCACGTCGCGGAGATCCGCATCGAGGGCCTCGACCAGCGCGCGCGCCGGTCGAAGCGCATCCAGGACCTCGTCAAGGGCGGCCAGTCGCTGCTCGTGCAGGTCACGAAGGACCCGATGAAGACCAAGGGCGCGCGCGTGACGATGGACATCTCGCTCGCGGGCCGCTTCCTCGTCTACGTGCCCGACGGCGAGGGCGGCGGGGTCTCGAAGCGCCTGCCCGACAACGAGCGCGACCGGCTGCGCGGCCTCGTCAAGGAGCTCGAGCCCCGCCTCGGCGGTGGCCTGATCGTGCGCACCGCCGCCAGGGGCGCGGAGCTCGCCGAGCTCCAGCGCGACCTCGACCTGCTCGAAGACCAGTGGGAGGGCATTCTCGACCGCATCAAGACGGCGTCCGCGCCGTCGCTGATCCACGCCGAGGCTGACATCGCCCTCAGCCTCGTCCGCGACGACTTCCGCGTCGACGTCGACGAGCTGATCGTTGACGACGAGGCCACCTACGACGCGATCGTGTCGTACATGCAGGAGCGCAGCCCCGACCTCGTCAGCCGCGTCAAGCGCCACACCGCACAGACCGAGCTTCTGCGCCGCTACGGCGTCGACTCGGCGATCGAGTCGACGCTCAAGCGCCGCGTCGACCTGCCGTCCGGCGGCTACCTGCTGTTCGACTACGCCGAGGCGTTCACGATCGTCGACGTCAACACGGGCCGCTTCGTCGGCAAGGGGCGGCTCGAGGACACGATCGTCCACAACAACCTCGAGGCGGCCCGCGAGGTCGTGCGCCAGCTCAGGCTGCGCGACCTCGGCGGCATCATCGTCATCGACTTCGTCGACATGGAGTCGAAGACGAACCGCGACGCCGTCATCGACGCCCTCAAGGAGGAGCTCGCGAAGGACCGCTCCAAGGTCTACCTGGTCTCGATCAGCCCGCTCGGGCTCGTCGAGATGACGCGCCAGAACGTGACGGACGGCGTGCGCGAGATCATGACCTCGGAGTGCCCGTGCTGCGCGGGCGAGGGGCGCGTCCTCTCCGACGAGACGCTGGCCCTCGACAACCTGCGGATGCTGCGCCGCTGGGCGCAAACGACGGACTCGGAGGCGTTCCTCGTCGAGGCCAACAGCGCCGTCGCCGCGCGCATGCTCGGCCCCGGCGGCCGCCGCCTCGAGGGGCTCGAGCGCGAGACGGGCAAGCACTTCTCGATCGTGGCGCGCGACGACGTGCCGCGGGAGCGCTGCGAGTCGCTCAAGCACGGCACCGTCAAGGAGATCCTCGAGGACGCGATCCCCGTCGAGGCCGGGCAGGAGCTCGAGGTCGAGCTCGCCGAGCCGCACATGTACCAGGCCGCCGACGCGGTCGCCCTGCTCGACGGCGGCTACCGCCTCGTCGTGGCCGGCGCGGGCCCGTACCTCGGCGAGCGCCACACCGTCAGGGTCGAGCGCGTCGGCCGGCTCGAGGCCCACGCCGTCCTGCTCTCCGCCACGCCCATCTCCGAGGAGGAGATGATCCGCATGACGGACCCGAAGAGCGACGTGCACGAGCCGCCGCGCCTCGTCGGCGAGCGCGTCGACCTCGAGGAGCGCAAGCGCAAGGGCAAGCGCAGCCGCACGCCGTCCCGCACGATCGAGTCCCCGACCGTGGACGTGACGGCGCGGATCGGCGAGGAGACGGTTCCGCTCGACGCGCCGCCCGAGGGCGACGAGCCCGAGCTGGAGCCCGGCGCCGCCGAGGCGGACGAGGAGGCCGGCGAGGCCAAGCCCAAGCGCCGCCGCTCGCGCGGCGGCAAGGGCCGCCGCAAGAAGGCCGCCGACGGTGCCGCCGTCGAGGGCGCGGAGGCCGGTGCTGCCCGGGACACGGGCGACGACGGCGATGAGCACGGCGGCGACGACGACGGCGACGCGGGAGGCGCGCGCGATGGCGAGGCCCAGGCCAAGCGCCGCCGCCGGGGCCGCCGCGGCGGCCGTGGACGGGCGCGCAGCGGCACCGCCGGCGCGTCCGCTGCGGGCGACGCGCCCGGCGAGGCCAGGGCGACGACCGCGACGGCGAACGGCAACGCGCCGGCGAGGCCGCGACGGCCTCGGGGCGGGAGCGGGACCGGCGGGGGCGCGAAGGCCCCGGCCGCGGCCGCGCCGGCCCCCGCGGAGACCCCCAAGCCGGCCTCCGCGTCGAAGAAGAAGGGTGGGATCCTGAAGCGGATCCTCGGCAAGGACGAGTAGCCGGGAGGCGGAGCCCGGGGCCCGCTCCTCTGCTACGGTCCCGCCGTTCGCCGCCCGTGGCGGCCCGACTCAGGACACCGCATGTTCGCCGTCATCTCGCTCGGAGGAAAGCAGTACCGCGTCACCAAGGGTGAGCGCCTCGTCGTGGACCGCCTTGCGGTCGACGCCGGCGGCACGCTCGCGCCCGACGTTGTGCTGGCCTCCGACGGCGCGAAGACGCTCGCGACGGCCGACGAGCTCAAGCCCGTCAAGGTGTCCGTGCGGGTCAAGGAGCACACGCTCGGCCCGAAGATCGCGATCCGCACGTACCGCGCGAAGAAGAGCTCGTCGCGGCGGATGGGCTTTCGGGCCCGCCAGTCCGTGATCGAAGTGGAGTCGATCGCCCTCGGCGGCACCGCCAAGTCGGCCGGGAAGACGCCGACCGAGAAGACGGCCGCGGCGAAGCCTGCCACCGCGAAGAAGCCGGCGGCGCCGAAGAGGCCCGCGGCCGCCAAGGCGGCCGCGAAGAAGCCCACCGAGAAGAAGACAGGGGACTGAGATGGCGCACAAGAAGGGCCTCGGCTCCTCCAAGAACGGCCGCGACTCCCAGTCGCAGCGGCTCGGCGTGAAGGTCTTCGCCGGCCAGGAGATCCGCGCGGGCGGCATCATCGTGCGTCAGCGCGGCACCCGCTTCAACCCGGGCGCGGGCACCGGTCTCGGCGTCGATCACACGATCTTCGCCACCGTCGACGGCACGGTCGAGTTCGGCCAGCGGCGCGGCAAGCGCTTCGTGTCCGTCGTCCCGGCCGGGGACTAGCTGGAAGGGGGGATCCCCCCGTGTTCTCCGATCGCGCGACCATCCACGCGGCCGCCGGGCGCGGCGGTGACGGCTCCGTCGCCTTCCGGCGCGAGAAGTACGTCCCGCGCGGCGGCCCCTCGGGCGGCGACGGCGGCGACGGCGGCAGCATCGTGCTCGTCGCCGACCCGGGCCTGCGCGACCTGATGGCGGTCCGCCGCCACCCGCACGTGCGGGCGGTCGACGGCCGCGGTGGCGAGGGCTCGAACCGCACGGGTGCGACGGGCGAGGACACCGAGGTGCGCGTGCCCGTGGGCACGCAGGTGCTCGACGAGGAGGGCATCCTGCTCGTCGACCTAGCCCGGCCCGGCGCGCGCGCCGTCGTCGCGCACGGCGGCCGCGGCGGGGCCGGCAACCGCCGCTTCCGCAGCGCGGTGCGCCAGGCCCCCCGTACGGCCGAGCTGGGCGGGCTGGGGGAGGAGCTGACGCTCGACCTGCGGCTCAAGCTCCTGGCCGACGCGGCGCTGCTCGGGTTCCCGAACGTGGGCAAGTCGTCGCTCCTGCGCCGCCTCTCGAACGCGCGGCCGAAGGTCGCCGACTACCCCTTCACGACGATCGAGCCGGTGCTCGGCGTCGTCGACCTCGCCGTCGACCGGCAGGTCACGGTGATGGACGTGCCCGGGCTGCTCGAGGGGGCGGCGGAGGGGCACGGGCTCGGGCGCGACTTCCTCGCGCACCTCGAGCGGGCTCGGCTGCTCCTGCACGTCGTCGACGCGGCACTCGAGCCCGACGAGGCGGTGCGCGGGCTGGTGACGATCCACGCCGAGCTCGCGGCCTACCAGGCCGACCTCGCCCGCCGCCCGCGCGTCGTGGTGCTCAACCGCAGCGACCTCGTCGCCGCGCCGCGCGCCGAGCAGGCCGCGAACTTCGCGGGGCTCGTGGCGGCGCTCGGCGACGCTCCGGCCGCCCGCGACCTGGTGCGGGGCGAGGACGGTCGGCCCGTGGTCATCGGCGTCTCCTGCGCCACCGGCGACGGCGTCGACGAGCTCACGGCCGCGCTCGCCCGCTGGGTGCCCGAGCCCGAGGCGGAGCCCGAGGCCGAGGAGGAGCTCGCCGACTACCTCGTCTACCGGCCCGGCCGGCGCGGCGGCGCCACCGTGCGCGTCCTGCGCGGCGAGGACGGGGTGCGGCTCGTGGGCGCCGCGATCGAGGATGACCTCGCCCGCCTCGACGACGCGGCCGCCCAGGCGCTGCTCGCCCACTACGTCGCGGAGCGGCGGCTGACGCCGCTCCTCGTGCGGGCCGGCGCCAAGAAGGGGATCACCGTCAAGGTGGGGGATCGCGAGGTGGCGTACCGTGCGTGACCGGATCGGGGTGCTCGGCTCGCTCTGCAATCCGCCGCACGTCGGCCACGTCGCGCTGGCCCGGGCCGCGGCCGCGCAGCTGGAGCTCGCGCGCGTCCTGCTCGTGCCCACCGGGGCGCCGTCGCACCGGCCGGCCCCCGCGGAGGGCCCCGACGTGCGGTGGCGCCTCGCCGAGGCGGTGGCGGCGGACGCGCCCGTATTCGAGGCCTCGCGCGTCGAGGTGGACCGGCCCGGGCCCTCCTACATGGCGGACACCCTGCTCGGGCTCGCACCCCTCGGCGAGCTCGTGCTCCTGCTCGGCTCCGACCAGTACGCTGCGCTCGACACCTGGCGCGAGCCCGATCTCGTGCGCGCCCGCTGTCGGATCGCCGTCGCCGAGCGCCCCGGGACGCCGCTCCCGCCCGGCGACCACGAGACGATCGCGATGGAGCCGATCGACGTCTCGAGCTCCGAGGTGCGCCGTCGCGTGAGGGCCGGAGAGCCGATCGAGGGCCTCGTCACCCCCCACGTGGAGGCCCGGATACGGGCCGACGGGCTCTACCTGTGAGCCGCTGACGACCCGGGGAATCCGGGTCGAAACCCGGACCGGTGCGTGGTAGGGTGCAGGCGTGTCGGGAGCAGAGGACTGACCCCCTGAGCGATTCCGCCCTTCTCGCCGAGCGGATCGCCACGATCGGGGCGGAGAAGCTGGCCGAGGACATCGTGCTTCTCGACATGCGCGGCGTGGTGGACTACACCGACTGGTTCGTGGTCATGAGCGGCCGCAACCCCCGCCAGGTGCAGGCGATCGCCGAGGAGATCGTGTTCCGGCTCAAGCAGGAGCAGGACCTCCTGCCGGCGCGCATCGAGGGACGCAAGGAAGGGACGTGGGTCCTCGTCGACTTCGTCGACGTCGTGGCGCACGTCTTCGACCCGGAGGCGCGCGCGTACTATCGCCTCGACGAGTTGTGGGGGCAGGTCCCGCACACGCAGGTGGCGGAGGCGTAGCCCGGCCCGCCCGGCCTGCGCTATCTTCCCATCCGCACGGGCCCATAGCTCAGCTGGGAGAGCGCCGCGCTGGCAGCGCGGAGGTCAGCGGTTCGATCCCGCTTGGGTCCACCTGACGGCGGCGGTGCCGCAGGGCGCCTGCGGCGCGCCAGGCGCCCCGCCCCGTGGCGACGACCCACGATGCCGGGGTGGACGCCGCGGGCCTGACCTCCGCCGAGGCGGCGTCCCGCCGCGCCCGCGATGGCCCCAACCTGCGGCCCGGGGATCCGCCATCATCCCCGCGTGGAGCCCGACCGCCGCACCCAGATCCTCGAGGCCACCTGCCGAGTGATCGCGCGGGACGGCGCCCCGGGCGTGCGGGCCGGGGTGATCGCCCGCGAGGCCGGCGTCTCGCGGGGGCTGCCGCTCTACTACTGGCCGACCGTGGAGGCGATCGTGCTGGCCGCCTTCGCCCACCACGAGGAGCGCGAGTGGGCGCGCTCGGACCGCGCCCTGGCCCGGCTCGACGACCCGCTCGCGCGCCTGCGCCTCCTGCTGGTCCACGAGATCGCCGACACGGCGGCGGCGCGCGAGTACCGCGCTGTCTTCGCGGAGTACGAGCGGATCGCCGCGTTCGACCCGGCGGTGCGGCGCGCCGTGCGCGCGCGCAACGAGCGCTGGGAGCGGGCGCTGGCCCGGGAGATCGAGGCCGCCCGGGTGGCCGGCCAACTGCCCGCGGACGTGGAGCCGCGCGTGGCCGCGGAGCGCCTCGGCACGCTCCTCGGCGGCCTGATCTGGCACCTGCGCTGCGGCACGAAGGCGCCGCGTGCGGTGCGGGGGCTGCTCGACGCCGAGCTCGCCGCCCTCGCGGGACCGGCCTAGGGCAGGTCCATGCGGCCGAGGCGGAGCCCGGCGAGCAGGATGGCCGCGGCGGTGACGACGAGGAGCGCGACCACGCCGGTCTGGGCCGACAGGGTGGGCACGAGGCCGTCCTCGAGCGGCGACAGGCCGCCGTCGGTGATGGCGCGGCCCCACGCGGTCAGGGAGAAGCGCTCGGCGGACGGCGCGACCGTGGCGATCGCGCCCTCCCAGATCAGGACGTAGACGATGCCGGCCACGAGCGCACGCTTGAGCAGGAGCCCGACGGCTACGAAGACCGCGGCGTAGACCGCGGCCACGAGGATGGTGCCGAGCACGCCGCGCAGGATGTTGTCCACGCCGACCCCGAGGTGCACGCCGAAGTAGGCTGCGGCGAGGAGAGCGGGGGAGAGCAGGACGACGGAGCACGCGATCGCGGCCAGCGCCTTCTCGGCGGCCACCCGGATCCGGGACAGCCGCGCCGTGGCCAGGTAGACGATGGTGCCGCTCTCGCGCTCGTCGCCGATCGCCGTCACCGCGAGGACGAGCGCGACGAGCGGGGTTACGGTGGTCACGAGCAGGCGTCCGACGATGATCGCCTGCGAGTCGGGAGTGACGTCGCCACGCACGATCCCGAGCGCGACGAAGAACGGCACGCTGGCGACGGGCAGGAGGAGCGCGAGCGAGCGCCGGCGCAGGAGGAGTGCGCGGATCGCGAGCCGCGTGACGATCACCGGCGCACCCCGCGGGCCCGCTCGGTCAGGTAGCTGTAGACGCTCTCGAGGTCCTCGTCGGTGGGCTCGACGGCGGTGAGGTCGGCGCCGGCGTCGCGGGCGAGCCCCGGCAGGACGAGGGCGAGGTCGGCGGGGCGGCTGGTCTCGACGACCAGCGCGTCCTCGTCGACGTCCACGCGTCCGACGCCCTCGAGGCCGGCGATGCCCGCCGCGAGGACGCGCGGGCGATCGGTCTCGACGCGCACGCGCCGAGGGCGCTCCTCCATCAGGGCGCGCAGCGCGGGCGGCGCGCCCTCCGCCACGAGCCGGCCGTTGACGAGCACCAGCACGCGGTCGGCGATCCGCTCCACCTCGCCGAGCACGTGGCTCGAGAAGACGATCGCCGTGCCGTCGGCGCCGAGCCGGTGCAGGAGCGCGATCACGCTCTCGCGCTGGCCCGGATCGAGGCCGTTGAGCGGCTCGTCGAGGATCAGGACGCGGGGGCGGTGCACGAGCGCCTGCGCGATCTTGACCCGCTGGCGCATGCCCTGCGAGAACCCCTTGACGTCGCGGTCCGCGACGTCGGCCAGGTCGACCGCGGCGAGCGCCGCGTCCGCGGCGGCGCCGGGGCCGCCGACGCCGCGCAGGCGCGCGCAGGCCTCGACGAAGCCGCGCGCGGTCAGCCCGGGCCAGATCCCGTCGCCGTCCGGCACGAGGCCGAGCGCGGCGCGGGCCGCGCCGCTCGTGCGCGGGTCCTCGCCGAGGATGCGCACCGCGCCCTCGTCGGGGCGGGCGAGGCCCGCCGCGAGGCGGATAGCCGTCGACTTGCCGGCGCCGTTGTGGCCCAGGAGGCCGGTGACGCCGGGCTCGATCGCGAAGGAGACGTCGCCGACGGCGACCGTGTCGCGGAACCACTTCGATACTCGGTCGAACTCGAGCAGCGCGTTCACGTGCCCCGCCTCCGGTAGCGCAGCCAGAGAACGCCCGTGCAGACGACGATCACCACGGCGTTGGCAATCAACAGCGGGACGAGGTCGGGGCGGTTGGCAGCGGCGAACGGGCCGTCGCCACCGTCGATCTGCTCGCCGCCGATCATGATCTGCGCGACCCACACGGGCAGGGCCTGCAGGTTGACCATGCGGGCGTTCGGGCCGAGGTCGGCGACCTCCGCCAGCGCGCCGGCCCCGAGGCCGGAGATCACGAGCAGCAGGATGAAGCCGACGCTTGCGAACGCGCGGCGGCTGGTCAGGGAGGCCACGGCCAGCCCCATCAGCGTGTAGACGAACGCGATTAGGATGCCACCGCCGAGGATGGCGGGGATCTCGCGCAGGTTGTCGCCGATGTAGCCGAACGGGTCGGTTGCGAAGAAGACGTTGCCGACGTAGAGGACGGCGAGGGGGAGGGTGGTGACCGCCAGGAGCGGCACGAGCGACGCGACGATCTTCCCGAGCACGTACTCGAGCGGGCTCATCGCCGTCGACAGGTAGAGGTCGAGGACGCGGCTGCGCCGGTCGGGGCAGATCGTCTCGGGGATGACGATCGCCGCGTAGGCCCAGATCGCGAACCCGATCAGCGTGTAGTAGAAGGCGTACGGGACGAGGTCCGTCGGCAGCTGCTCCGCGAAGTCGCCGCCGATCAGGCTCTTGACCCCGAGCACGGTGACGGCGGGCCCGAGGGCGATCAGGGCAAGCACGACCGGCACCACCTTCGCCGTCCAGGGCCGGCGCGCGCCGAGGGCGCGCAGCGCGCTCCAGCGCCCCATCGACGTGACGGCGCGGGGCGTCGAGCCCTGCAGCTCCCCGCCGAAGGGGCGGTAGCGGACGTCGTGGATCCGCGCGCTCACCCGATCGCCTCCAGGAGTTCGTCCTCGATCGACGGCCCGTCGGGGTGCAGGCGGCGCAGGCCCGCACCCGACTCGGCGGCGGCGTCACGGATCGCTGCGCGGTCGGCGGGGCCGGTGATCCGCGCCCGCAGCCGGAGGTCGCCGGCCGCCTCGACCTGGAGCCCGCGTCCCGCCAGGAGCGCGAGGAGCGGCGCGGAGTCGGTGACGGTCTCGATCAGCATCGAGTCGTCCTCGCCGGCCCGGGCGGCGAGCGGACGGTCGAGCGTGACCCGCCCCGCGCGCATGACGACGACGTGGTCGCAGGTGCGGCGGATGTCGTCGAGGATGTGCGACGAGATCAGGATGCGCACGCCGAGGTCGCGGGAGACGCGCCGGATCACCTCGAGCATCTCGCTGCGCTGGGCCGGGTCGAGGCCGTTGGTCGGCTCGTCGAGGATGACCAGCTCGGGGGCGTGCACGAGGGTCTGCGCGAGCTTGACGCGCTGGCGCATGCCGAGCGAGAAGGAGCCGATCACGCGGGAGCGCTCCTCCTCGAGGCCGACCGCGAACAGCACCTCGGAGGCGCGGCGGATCGCGTCGGCGCGCGACAGGCCGCGCAGCTCGGCGAGGTGGCGGACGAGGTCGGCGGCGGTCAGCTCGGGCGGCAGGCACTCGTGCTCCGGGGCGTAGCCGATGCGCCGCCGCACGTGATCGCCCTCGCGGGCGGTGTCGGCGCCGAGGACGCGCACCGCGCCCTGGTCGAGGCGCACGAGGCCGAGGATCGCCTTCATCAGCGTCGACTTGCCGGCGCCGTTGCGACCCAGGAGGCCCGTGGCGGGTGCGTCCACGTTGAGGTCGACGCCGTCGAGCGCGACGACCGGGCCGTAGCGGCGCACCGCGCCGCGCACCTCGATGGCGGGGGGTCCGCTCACGGGCACAGGGTAGGCGCGATCGGGGATACTCCGGCCGTGGAGGCGCTCACCGCCGCCGATCTGCCCGCGTACCTGGCGGCGCATGGCGCCGTCCCTGCCGGGGTCGCGCTCGAGATCGACGCGCTCGGCGGCGGCATCTCCAACGACGTCTGGCGCGTGCGCTGGCCGGGCGGCGGCGACGGGATCGTCGTCAAGCAGGCGCTGCCCTTCCTGCGCGTGGAGGAGGTGTGGGCGTACGACGTGGGGCGCAGCTCCGTGGAGCAGCGCGCGCTCGCGACGATCGGCCGGCTGCTCGGCCCGGGCCACGCGCCAGCGGTGGTCTTCGCCGACGAGGACCGGCACGTGTTCGCGATGGAGTGCGCGCCCGCGGGCGGCGCTCCGTGGAAGGAGCGGCTCCTAGCCGGCGAGATCGACATGCGCGACGCCTATCGCGCGGGTGACCTGCTCGGCCGGGTCCACGCGGCCTCGGCGGCCGATCCGGCGGTGTCGGCGGCGTTCGACGACCTGACCACGCTGGTCGAGGGCCGGATCGACCCGTACCACCGCTTCACCGCCGCCCGCCACCCCGATCTCGCCCCCGCGATCGCGGCGGAGGTCGAGCGGCTCCTAGGCACCCGCCGCGCGCTCGTCCTCGGCGACTACGCCCCGAAGAACCTGCTGGCCTACCCGGACCGCATGCTCGTCATCGACGTCGAGGTGGCGCACTGGGGCGATCCGGCCTTCGATGTCGCCTTCTGTCTCAACCACCTCTGCCTCAAGGCCCTGCACCTGCCGCGCCAGCGCGCGCTCCTGGTCGCGCTGGCGCGGGCGCTCCACGGCGCCCACGCCGAGGCGGCGCCCGGGCTCGCCGACGAGCCGGCGGTCGTGGCGGAGCTCGGGGTCCTGATGGTGGCCCGGGTCGATGGCAAGTCGCCGGCCGAGTACCTCGACGCGCGCTCCCGCGACCGCGCCCGCGCCCTCGGCCGCTCGCTGGTGCTCGACCCGCCCGCGACCGTGATGCGCGCGCTCGAGCGCGTGGAGGTGGGGGCGTGAGCCGGATCGACGCGGTGCGCGCCTTCGAGATCCTCGACTCGCGCGGCCGGCCGACCGTCGAGGCCGAGGTCGTGCTCGAGGACGGCACCCTGGCCCGTGCCAGCGTCCCGTCCGGCGCGTCCACGGGGCGCCACGAGGCGCTCGAGCTGCGCGACGGCGACCCCGACCGCTACGGCGGGCGCGGCGTCCTGCGTGCCGCGGCCCACGTCACCGGGGAGATCGCGGAGCGGCTGCGCGGCATGGACGCCGCCGACCAGGCCGCGATCGACGCCGCGCTGGTGGCCCTGGACGGCACGCCGGAGCGCTCGCGGCTCGGCGGCAACGCGCTGCTCGCCGCGTCCGTGGCGTGCGCGCGGGCCGGTGCGGCGAGCCTGGGCCTGCCGCTCTGGCGGCACCTCGGCGGGGCGGAGCACGCGGCCCTGCCGCGGCCGATGGTGAACGCGCTTTCGGGCGGGCTGCACGCGGGGCGCGCCGTCGACCTGCAGGACTACCTGGCGATCCCGCTGCGCGCGGAGACGTTCCCGCAGGCGATCGAGGACGTCTCGCGCGTCCTCGCCGCGCTCGCCGTCGAGCTCGGCGAGCTCGGCCGGACGCTCCTGCGCGCCGACGAGGGCGGCTTCGCGGCCTTCGGCGCGAACGAGGACGGCCTGATCATCGTGACCCGGGCGATCGAGCGCGCCGGCCTCGAGCCGGGCCGCGACGTGGCGATCGGCCTCGACGTGGCGGCGAGCCACTTCGCGACGGCCGCGGGCTACCGGCTGGCCGCCGACGACGCGGTCCTCGACGCGGCGGCATGGGGCGAGCGGGTCGCCGACTGGACGCGCCGCTACCCGGTGGTGTCCGTCGAGGACCCGTTCGGGGAGGACGACTGGCCGGCCTGGCCCGCCTTCACGGCCGCGGTCGGCGACTGCGTGCAGGTGATCGGCGACGACCTGCTCTGCACGCAGCTCGACCGCCTCGAGCGGGCGATCGGCGACGCGTCCGCCAACGCGGTGCTCGTGAAGGCGAACCAGGTCGGCACGCTGACGGAGGCGCTGGCCGTGGCGGCCCGCGCCCGCGCGGCGGGCTGGCGCGCGGTCGTGTCGGCGCGCTCGGGGGAGACCGAGGACGACTGGCTGGCCGACCTCGCGATCGCCGCGGGCCCGGCGCAGCTCAAGGTCGGTTCGCTGACCCGGTCGGAGCGCCTCGCGAAGTACAACCGGCTCCTGCGCGAGAGCGCCGTCCGGGCGGACGGCGGGCGGCTTGAGCCGTGGGGGGACGCCTAGGCCCCCGCGCGGGCCCGGGGGCGCCGCGCGGGGGTCCGAGGAGCGTCAGGCCGCGGCGTGCGAGCGCGACATGCTCTTGATGCCGAGGACCAGCAGGATGCCGAAGCCGACCTTGCTCAGCACGTCGATCACCGCGAAGACCAGGATCTCCCCGGTCAGGCCGATCGCGCCGGTGCCCTCGGTGCCGAGGACCCAGAGAATCGGGTAGATGACCCAGAGGATCGTCAGGATCCCCAGGAGCTTCGTGTAGAGCGGCGTCATCTTCGCGTCCAGGTGCTGCTTGACCGGGCCGAACAGGCCCCACAGCACGAGCAGGAAGAAGACGAGGCTGATGGCGTACCAGATCCAGCGATCGCTGCTGTCGCCGCGCAGCGACGCGACGAGGCCGGTGGCGATCATCAGGACGTCCGCGCCGAGCACCCAGCCGATCAGGCCGTTGCGGGTGCGTCCGGCCTCCCCACCGCCCGTGAGCGGGGCGAACCCGACCGTGAGCAGGCCGAGCAGGAGCAGCGGCGTGGTCACGAGCCAGTCGAGGTAGCGGGCGTAGTAGACGGGCTGGTCGTCGACCATCCATACGCCCGAGCCGGTGGCCATCGCGAGGTAGGCGCAGGCGGCGATTGCGCAGACGAAGAAGCTCGCGGTGACGTGGTGCCGCTGGTGGTTCGGCAGGCTGAAGCCGATTGCGGCGATGATCGCGGCGCCGGCGGCCATGCCTGCGGTGCCGAGCCACAGGATCAGCTCCTGCGACGAGGTCAGTTCCATCGTGGTGTTCCCCCTGCTCTGTCCCTGCCGGAGTGATTCCGGCGATCTGACGAAAGAATCGCAACTTTTCGGGCGACTGCTCTAACAAGTTTCCGTCATGAGGGTGAGGGGTGGGTCAACGCGGCGGGCGGCTCCGCCCCCGGGGTGAGTCCGTATCCTGCCTGCCGTGGAACGCTACGAGCCCGACGCGATCGAGGCCCGCTGGCAGGCCTTCTGGGCCGCCGAGCGGGCCTTTGAGACCCCGAACCCCGCCGACTCGGCGGCGGACGCGCGCCCCCGCGCCTACGTCCTGGAGATGCTGCCGTACCCCTCCGGCGACCTGCACATGGGGCACGTGACCAACTACACGATGGGTGACGTCGTCTCGCACTTCCGCCGCCGCACCGGCTTCCAGGTGCTGCACCCGATGGGCTACGACTCGTTCGGGCTGCCCGCCGAGAACGCCGCCATCAAGACCGGCGGCAGGCCGGCCGAGGTGACGGCTCGCAACATCGCGCGGATCCGCGAGCAGATGCTGCGGATGGGCTGGTCGATCGACTGGAGCCGCGAGCTCGCCACCTCCGACCCCGCGTACTACCGCTGGACGCAGTGGCTCTTCCTGCGGATGTTCGAGCGTGGCCTCGCCTACAAGAAGGGCGCCGCCGTCAACTGGTGCCCGCAGGACCAGACGGTGCTCGCCAACGAGCAGGTCGTCGACGGCCGCTGCGAGCGCTGCGGCACCGAGGTCGAGGCGCGCGACCTTGAGCAGTGGTTCTTCCGGATCACCGACTACGCGGACCGGCTGCTCGACGACATGGAGCTGCTCGAGTCGTGGCCCGAGCGCGTCCTGACCATGCAGCGCAACTGGATCGGCCGCTCGCACGGGGCCGAGGTGCGGTTCCCCGTGATCGGGGGCGACGCGGCGATCCCCGTCTTCACGACGCGCCCCGACACGCTCTTCGGCGCGACCTTCTTCGTGCTGGCCCCCGAGCACCCGCTGGTTCACGACCTGGTGCGCGGCACGCCCGCGGAGGACGAGGTCATGGAGTACGTGCGCCGGCGCGGCGCCGAGTCCGTCGCGGACCGGATGCGCGAGGACCGCCCGAAGACCGGCGTCGATACGGGCCGGCGCGTCCTTAACCCGGTCACCGACGAGGAGATCCCGGTCTGGGTGTCCGACTACGTGCTCGTCGAGTACGGCACGGGCGCGATCATGGCGGTGCCCGCCCACGACGACCGCGACCACGCCTTCGCGCGCGCCTTCGGGCTCGAGATCCGCCAGGTGGTGGCCCCGGTCGAGGGCGCGGTCGACGTGCAGGCCGAGGCCTTCACGGACGCGGGCGACGACGCCGTGCTCGTCAATTCGGGGCGCTTCGACGGGCTGACCGTGGCCGCGGCGAAGGAGGCCATCCCGGCCTGGCTCGCCGAGGACGGCCGCGGCGAGCGCACGACCGCCTACCGGCTGCGCGACTGGCTGGTCTCACGGCAGCGCTACTGGGGCGCGCCGATCCCGATCGTCGACTGCCCCGCCTGCGGGCTGGTGCCCGTGCCCGACGCCGACCTGCCGGTGCGGCTGCCCGAGATCGACGACTACGCCCCCAAGGGGCGCTCGCCGCTCGCGAGCGCGGAGGAGTGGCGCGCCGTTGCCTGCCCGTCCTGCGGCGGCCCCGCCCAGCGCGAGACGGACACCATGGACACCTTCGTCGATTCGTCCTGGTACTACCTGCGCTACGTCAACGCGCACGACGACGCGGAGGCCTTCACGCGCGCCGACGTCGACTGGTGGCTGCCCGTCGGCCAGTACATCGGCGGCGTCGAGCACGCGATCCTGCACCTGCTCTACAGCCGCTTCTTCACGAAGGTCCTCTACGACGCGGGCTACGTCGGCTTCCGCGAGCCGTTCGCGAACCTGTTCACGCAGGGGATGATCTACAAGGACGGCGCGAAGATGTCCAAGTCCAAGGGCAACGTCGTCGCCCCGGACGCGATCGTCGACCGCTACGGCGCCGACGCGCTGCGCATGTACGTGCTCTTCATGGGTCCGCCCGACCAGGACAAGGAGTGGTCCGACTCGGGTGTGCTCGGCCCGGCGCGCTTCCTCGACCGGCTCTGGAAGGCGGTCGGGCGGATCGCCGCGGAGACCACGGGCGCGCCCGTGCCGGCCGCACCCGCCGACGCCGCGGGCGACGTGCTCGAGCTCCTGCGCCTGACGCACCGCACCATCCAGCGCGTGACCGCGGACATCGACCGGCGCCTGCAGTTCAACACGGCGATCGCGGCCACGATGGAGCTCCTGAACGGGATCGAGCGGGGCCGTGACGAGCTGATCGGGGATCCGGCGGGCGCGCAGGCCCTGCGCCACGCCGCGGGCACCCTGGTGGGGCTCGTGCAGCCCTTCTCGCCGCACATCGCCGAGGAGCTCTGGGGGCGGCTCGGCGGGGAGCGGCTGTGGGAGGCGCCGTGGCCCGTGGCCGATCCGGCGCTGCTCGTCGCCGACGCCTTCGAGTGCGTCGTGCAGGTCAACGGCAAGCTGCGCGAGCGGGTGCAGCTCGCCTGCGACCTGCCGGAGTCCGAGGTGCTGGCCGCCGTCAAGGCGCTGCCGCGCATCGCGGAGCTCGTGGAGGGCAAGACGATCGTGAAGGAGATCGTGGTCCCCGACAAGCTCGTCAACATCGTCGTGCGCTAGCGCGCGCCCCGCGTGCGCCGCCGCGCGCGACCCGCGCGCCTGCGGCACCGTCCCGTGCCCGGCGCCGGGCGACGATCCGGGTATGTCCCCGCCCCGCCGCCGGACGCTCCTGATCGGCCTGGCCGTCGCCCTCCTCCTGGCGGCCGCCGTCGCGGCCGTGCGCGGGCGCGGGGACGGGCAGCCGCCCGCGTCGGTCGAGACGGTCGGCGCGGTCGCCCCGGTGCCCGAGGAGCCCGTCATCGTGCACGTGACGGGAGCGGTCCGCGAGCCCGGGGTGTACGCGCTGCCGCGCGGCTCCCGCGTCGTGGACGCGATCGAGCGGGCCGGCGGGATCACCCGCCAGGGCAACGCCGTGGCCCTGAACCTCGCCTCGCTCCTCGCGGACGGCGAGCAGGTGCTCGTGCCGGAGCTCGCCCCGATCGGCGCGGTGCCCGAGGCCGGCGCGGGCTACGCGACCGGCACCACGGGCCTCGTGCACCTGAACGGCGCGAGCGTCGAGGACCTCGACGCCCTGCCCGGGATCGGGCCGGCGACGGCGGAGCGGATCATCGCCTGGCGCGACGAGCACGGCGGCTTCTCGAGCGTCGAGCAGCTCGTCGAGGTGCCCGGGATCGGGCCGGCGAAGCTCGACCAGCTGCGCGACCTCGTCGCCCCGTGAGGCGCCCCGTCACGGCGGACCTGGTCGGGGCGGCGCTCGCGACCGGGGCCGCCGCGAGCCTCCTCGCCGGGCCGCTCGCGATCGCGCTCGCCGGGGCGGGCGCGGCCGTCCTCGCGCGCCGCCGCAGCGGGGTCGCCCTCGTGGTCCTCGCCGTGCTCGGCGGCCTCGTGGGCGGCGCACGGCTCGGGGCGCTCGCCCGCGAGCCCCTCGCCGTCCGGATCGGCGAGGCCGTCGTCGACGGCCGGGTCACGGTCGCCGAGGCCTGGCGCGGCGGTGGCCGGCTGCGCCTCGCCGTCGGGGAGCTCGCCGGCGGCGGCCCGGTGCTCCTGCGCCTCGAGTCGGGGGCGCCGCCTCCGCGCGGCGCCGTGCTCCGCGTCGCGGGGCGGCTGGAGCGGCCGCGGACGTCCGCGGACGGCTTCGACGAGGCGGCCTGGCTCGCCCGCCAGGGCGTCCACGCCGTCCTCCGGATCCGCCGCTACGAGGTCGTCGGGATGCGGGGCGGGGCGTGGGGCGCCGCCGATCGCCTGCGGATCGACGCCCTCGACGCCCTCGCCGGCGCCGGCGAGGGCGATCCCGGCGCCGTCGTGCGGGGGCTCGCGTTCGGGGCGGACGCCGGGCTCTCGCCGGGCGCCGTGGCCGACCTGCGCGCCTCGGGCCTCGCGCACCTGATGGCCGTGTCGGGCGGCAACGTGGCCCTGCTCGTGGCCCTCGTCGTGCTCGCGGCGTGGGCGCTCGGGGGGAGCCGCCGCCACGCGCTCGGGGCGGCGATCGCCGCGATCCTCGCCTACGTCGCGGTGGTCGGGCCCGACCCGAGCGTCGTGCGGGCCGGGATCGCAGGCGGCGCCGGCTGCATCGCGCTGCTCGCTGGACGGCCGCGGGCCGCGTGGCGGGTGCTCGGGCTCGGCGCGGCCGCTCTGCTCGTCTGGAACCCGCACAGCCTGTTCGACCCCGGCCTGCAGCTGTCGTTCGCCGCGGTGGCGGGCATCCTGCTGGTCGCCCCGCACACGCGGGCCCTCGCGGCCGCGACGCGCCTGCCACACGTCGTGGCGGCGGCCGCGGCGGTGACCGCCGCCGCGACGCTGACCACGGCGCCGATCAGCTGGTGGCACTTCGGTCAGGTCGCGCTCGCGGCGTCCGTGCCGGCCAACCTCGCGGCGGCCCCGGCCGTGCCGCTGGTCCTCTGGACCGCCCTCGCCGCGGTCGCCGTCGACCCTGTCGCGCCGGCCGCTGCGGACGGCCTTGCCTGGTGCGCGCAGTGGCCCGCCGCGTGGATCGTGCTGTGCGCGCGCGGCGGCGCGGCGATCGGCGCCGCGGTGCCCGCGTGGGCCGTGCCGGCGCTTGCCGGCGCGGCCTGCCTCGTCGCGGCCCGGCGGGTAGGATCTGGCCGTGGCCGCGCAGCCCCTCAGCCCCGCCTACCTCCTGATGGGCACGGACCGCGGCAAGGTGCGGCGCGCCGCCGAGCGGCTGCGCGGGCGCTTCCCCGCTGACGCCGTCGACGTGCTGCTCGCGTCCGAATCCGACCCGCAGGACGTGGCGCTCCTGTGCGCGCAGCAGGGCCTCTTCGCGCGCGACCGGCTGGTGGTCGTGGAGGGCATCGACGCCTGGGTCAAGCCCCGCCGCGCGGGGCGGCTCGACCCGCTGGTGGCCTACGTGCAGGACCCGAGCCCGGGCACCGTGCTGCTCCTCGTCGCCGACGCGCCGGCCGATCCGCGCAAGCCCGTCTGGCCCGACGACGACCCGCTCCTGAAGGCCGTGCGCACGGCGGGCGGCAAGGAGGCGGTCCTGCGCTTCGACGCCCCGAAGAGCGCGGCCTTCGCTCGCCAGGAGGCGGAGCGCCTCGGCCTCGCGTTCGCGCCGGACGCGATGGCCCGCTTCACGGACCTGCTCGGCGACCGCCCCGACGAGATCACGCGTGAGCTGGAGAAGCTCGCCACCTATGGCCCCGACGGCCCCGTCGAGCTCGGCCTCGTCGAGGCCATGGTTGCCGCCCGCCACGACGACGCGCCGTGGGCGCTCCTCGACTGCGTCACCGAACGCGACCGGCGCGGCGCGATCGGCGAGCTGACGCGGCTGATGGCGGGCGCTGCGGAGCCGCATCGCGTGCTGCCGCAGCTGACGCGGCATGTGGAGCTCGTGCGGCGCACGGTCGAGCTGGGGGAGGAGGGGCGCCCCTCGCGGGAGGCGCTGGCCAAGGAGCTCGGCGTGGCGCCGTTTCGGGCCGGCAAGATGCTCGCCGCCCTCGGCGTCTGGTCGCCGGCCGACGCCAGCCACGCGCTCAGTCGCATGCACGAGGCCGACGCGGCGCTCAAGGGCATGTCGCGGATGCCGCCGGCGCTCGTGCTGGAACGGGCGCTGGCCGAGGCGCTGTAGCGGGGAGGACTCTAGCGTCCGCAAGCGTAGTGGCGTAGCGTAGGGCTACGCGCAGGCCGCCATCCGTGCTCGCCGCTGTCCTCTTCGCGGTTATCGCCGTCACGGCCACCTCGGTCCTGCCCGCGCCGGCCGACGCGGCGATCACGGCGTGCAATCGATCGCCTGCGCTGGCCGCGACGCTCAGTGTCGCCGAGGCGACCGGTACGACGGTGACAGCGGACGGCACCGGCTACATGGCCTGCGTCTTCCCGAACGGCAGCGAGGCGTACTCGATCGTCATCGCCCAGGCGGACGGCATCGAGGATCTCGGCACTGCCAACGCGACGCGCGTCTTCACCCTCGGCTTCGCGCTGCCCGACGGCGCGTCCACCACGTCGGCCGAGCTCTACGCGGGGGTCAGGTCGTACGTCATCGGCCCGAATGGCCGGGACATCACCCTCGTGCTGACCCCGGTCGCGACGACCAGCGCGGGCCCGGACCTCGTTCCGCTGCAGGACAGCATCGCCCGTATCACCGGAGGGATCCGGTTCACGCCGAGCGGGGCACCGCCCCACGGGCTCGTCGGCATGTGGATCGGCGCCAGCGCGAGCTGGTACGAAGTGAAGATGGGCGGCTCCTGCCCGAACTACGGCACCGGGGGAGCGAGCGGATCCGCCGAGGGCGGCTCGATCTCGGTCGTCATGGCGGCACCGCACCTGACGGCTGGCACTCTCAGTCCGCCGGTGCTGAACACGGGTGCGCTTCAGGCCCTCATCCCCGAGGCGACGGCCTCGGCGTGCTTCGGCGGAGCAACGCTGGCGCAGATCGTCACGGCCCTGCAGATCACCCGCAGCGAGACCGCCGAGGAATCGACCACTCTCACTCCCGGGACGCAGTTCACGGTGGCGGCGGGCGTCGGCGGGCTGCTCATCGACGTCCCGCGGGTCACGTTCTCACGCCCGACCTACCGGTTGACCGCACCGTCCCTCGCGACCACGGCTCGTGCCGTCGCCACCCGCGTCGGCGACAAGGCCAAGGTCAGGGTGACCGTCCCGGCGTCGTCCGCCGGGAAGCCGCTGGTGATCGCCGTCAAGGTGCGCGGGCGCTTCGTCACTCGCTCGTCCACCGAGGCGAAGCCGGGGACGGTGACGCGGATGGTGTCGCTGAAGGGGGTCAAGGGCGTCGCGACGGTGCGCGTCACCCTCGGCGGAGCCGTGTTCACGACCCTCCGCCTCTGATGCGGCCCGAGGCGCTGTAGTCTTTCCCGAGCCCCCCTGCGGAGGCGTGGCGACGTGGCCGAGTGGCTAGGCAGCGGCCTGCAAAGCCGTCCACACCGGTTCGATTCCGGTCGTCGCCTCTGGGGGTCGCCCCGCGAACGCCCCGCGGGTGCCGGGGCCATCGCGCCGGTCGGACTGCTTCCGGCAACTTCGGGTAAGGCTGATGACCCGTTTCTTGCCGGAATCCGACAGGGAAACCCCCGCAGCGCGCTGCCACCATGACGGGTGCACCGTTTCATCTGGAGGCCCCGCACCACCATGAGCATCACCTGGATCATCATCATCGCGATGCTGGGAGCCGGCTTCGCCGCGCAGGCGTGGGTCCGCTCGGCGCACAAGAAGGGCAGCAACGTGCGTGTCTCGAGCGGCCTGACCGGCGCCCAGGCGGCCCGCGTCGTCCTCGACGGCGAGGGCCTCTCGTCCGTCCCGGTCGAGCGCGTCCCCGGCCAGCTGTCCGACCACTACGACCCGCGCTCGCGCACCGTGCGCCTGAGCGAGTCCACCTTCGACCACCCGACCCCCGCCGCGATCGCGATCGCGACGCACGAGGTCGGCCACGCGATCCAGCACGCGCAGGCCAGCGCCTTCTTCCGGCTGCGCTCCGCCGTCGCCCCCGCCGCGATGGTCGCGCAGTGGGGCTGGTTCGCCCTCCTGATCATCGGCGTGATGCTCGGGGCCGTCGGCTTCGTCTGGATGGCGATCGCCGTCTACCTGATCGTCATCGCCTTCCACGTCGTCACGCTGCCCGTCGAGTTCGACGCCTCCCGGCGGGCCGGGCAACTGATGCAGCGCTACCAGCTGGTCACGGCCGGCGAGGCGCAGCAGACCAAGACCGTGCTGACCGCAGCGGCCAGCACCTACGTTGTCGCGGCGATCTCCAGCGTCGCGCTCCTGCTCGCGTACGTCCTCCCCATGCTCGGCGGACGCGAGTAGCAGTCGTGCGATGAGCGGTCCCTACACCGCTGATCGCCTCAACGGCCGCCGCGTCGTCCTGGACCGCTCGGACCGGGACGGCGCGGCTCTTGCTGTGGCGCTCGCGGCCCGCGGCGCCGACGTCGTGCTGGCCGACCCGGATCCCGCCGTCGACGCCCCGCCCGGCTGCCGGCTTGAGCCGGACCCCCTGCGCGCGGTCGAGCGGGCCGACCTGCTGATGGCCGACTGCTGGACGGGGGAGACGGCGGCCCACGTGGTGCGGGCGCGCGACCGCGGCATCTCCGTGGCGTCCCTCGCCGACCTCGTCCTCCACGAGGCCCCCTGCCCGGTCGTCGGGGTGACGGGGACGGCCGGCAAGACGATGACCACGCGTCTGATCGCGGACCTCGTGGCGGCCGTCGGGCTCGCCGTGCACGTGCCGCCCACGGGTCGCGCCGAGAACGCCTGGCCGAGCGCCGACACGCTCGCGCTCCTCGCCGACGGACCCGTCCCGGACCTGATCGTGCTCGAGCTGACCAGCACGCACCTCGCCTACGTCTCGACGTCCCCGCGCCACGCGGTCGTAACGACCCTCTGGCCCGACCACGTCGAGCTGCACGGCGGCGAGGGGCGCTACATCGCCGCCAAGCAGCGGATCCTGTCGCGTCAGCCCGTGGACGGCACGGCCGTCCTGCCCCTCGGCGAGACGCGCATCGCGGCCAAGCCCGGCGTGCGCGCCACGCGCTTCTCGGGCGCCGCGCCGGTACCCGGCGGCGTCGGGGTCCGCGACGGCGTCCTCGAGGACGCGACCGGCGATGCCGTGCGCGCGCTCGCCGACCTCGAGCGGCTGCCCCTGGCGCCGTACCTGTGGGGCAACGTCGCCGCCGCCCTGGCCTGCGTGTGCTCGTCGCTCCTCCTCGACGTCCACCCGGGCGGCGCGCTCGCGGCGTTCGCCCAGCCCGCGTGGCGCGGCGAGGAGATCGCCCGCATCCGGGGCACGGCGGTGCTGCACAACGGGATGGCCGCCACGCCCGCGAAGGCCACCGCCTTCCTGCACGGCGTCCGCGATGGCTCGACGACGCTGATCCTCGGCGGGCTCGTCGCGTCGAGCGCGGGCGAGGTGCACGCCTCGGCCGCGGAGCAGCGGATGCTGCGCGACGCCTGCGCCGAGGCGGCGCGCGCTGCGGGCCGGGCGGTCCTCGTCGGCCCCGCGGCCGCGCGGCTCGCACCGCTCCTCGCCGCCGCGGGGCTCGACCGCGTCGACGTCGGCCCCGACCTGCACTGGGCCGTCGGCGAGGCGCTGCGCGACTGCGGAACGGCCGAGGCGATCGCCTGGGTGCCGATGTACCCCGTGGCGCTCGCCGACCGCGAGGCCTTCACCGACCTCGTGTGGGCCGCCGCGCGCGGCGCGGGGCTGGCGCTCGAGGTCGGCTCCCGCTGAGCACCGCTGCGAAAGGCCGAGCGACGATGGAGAAGCCGATCGTGATCTACGACGACCGCTGCGGCATGTGCCGGCGCAGCGCGCGGATGGTGCGCCGCTTCGACTGGCTGCGGCGGCTCGACGACATGGGCTACTCCGTGGCCGAGACGCGCTTCCCCGAGGTGGCGCGCGGCGCCGTCGGCGAGGGCCTGCGTGTGCGCTACCCGGACGGCGGCGTGGCGATCGGCGTCGATGCCGTGCGCGCGATCTCGATCCGGACGCCGCTCGGGGCGCCGTTCGCCTGGCTCCTGTACCTGCCCGGGCTGCACGCGCTCGGGGCGCTCGGCTACGCCCAGATCGCCAAGCGCCGCAACCCCGAGGGGGCCGCGTGCCCCCTGCCGGGCCGCTACGCGGCGCGCGGCTCCGTGTACGAGACGACGTAGACCTTGCGCACGGTCTCGGTGATGTCCCACTCGCCGACCCAGCCCTCGGGTGTGACGACGAGCGCTCCCGGCGCGAGCTGCGTCTCCGTCCCATCCTCGTTGCGCAGGACGCCCCGGCCGGCGATGACGCAGAACGTCTCGCGGTAGCCCTCGCGGCGGGCGGCGAAGGCGCCGGCGGTGCACTCCCAGACGCCCGTCTCGCTGTGCGCGTCGGAGAAGAGCACCTTGCCGGACTCGACGGGCTCGCCGCGCGTCGCGTTCGGCTTGGGCCCGATCACGTCGAGGGCGAGCGTCAGCGGGTCGTCGAAGTGGGGTGCGGTGGGGGCCATGCGGGACTCCTCGGTCGTCGTCACGGGGAGTCTAGGGGCTAGGCTTGCCCCCATGGACGATCCGCTGCGCGACCACGCCGACTCCCCGCTCGATGCGACGATCGGCCTCAGCTACCACGGCCGTGACGGCGACGACGTCGTCCTGCGGCTCGAGCCGACGCACGCGGCGCTCGGCTACGAGGACCCGCCGATGCTGCACGGCGGCGCGCTCGCCACGCTCGTCGACACCGCCGGCTGGTACGCGGTCATGGCCGCCAGCCCGGGCACCTGGGTGGCCACCGATCTGCGCTGCGACTTCCTGCGGATGGCCGACCTCTCGGCCCTGCGCGTGACGGCGCGCTGCCGCAAGGCGGGACGCACGCTCGCCGTCTGCGACGTCGAGATCGCCCCGTGGGACGCGCCGGGGAAGGCGAGCGCGATCGGCCGCATCCAGTTCATCCGCACCGGCGACTGAGCCGACGCGGCGCGGCGGCCGGTACATTGCGCCCATGGGCAATCTGATCGACGGCAAGGCGGTCGCGGCCACGGTCAGCGGCGAGGTGGCGGAGCGCACCAAGCGGCTCCTCGACGCGACCGGCATCCGCGCCGGGCTCGCGGTGATCATCGTCGGCGAGGACCCCGCCTCGCAGGTCTACGTGGCCAACAAGCACCGCGCGTGCGAGGAGGCCGGCATGCGCTCGCTGCAGGTCGAGATGCCCGCCGAGACCACGCAGATCGAGCTCGAGGCGAAGATCGACGAGGTCGCGAACGACCCGGCGATCCACGGGATGATCGTGCAGATGCCGCTGCCCGACCACCTCGACACCGACGCGGCGCTCAACCGGATCCCGTTCGAAAAGGACGCCGACGGCCTGACGGCCGACGCGATGGGCCGCCTGATGACCCTCCAGCCCGGGCCGCTGCCGTGCACGCCCGCGGGCTGCATCGAGCTGCTGCAGGCGTACGACGTCGAGATGAAGGGCGCGCACGCCGTCGTCGTGGGTCGCTCGGAGATCGTCGGCAAGCCGCAGGCCCACCTCCTGCTCAAGGAGGACTGCACCGTCACGATCTGCCACTCGCGCACCCGCGACCTCGAGGGCATCTGCCGCCAGGCCGACATCCTCGTCGCCGCCGTCGGCCGCCCGCGCATGATCGGCGCCGAGCACGTCAAGGACGGCGCCGTGGTGATCGACGTCGGCATCAACCGCCTCGAGGACGGCCTCTGCGGCGATGTCGACTTCGACGCCGTGCAGCCGAAGGCCCGGCTGATCACGCCGGTCCCCGGCGGCGTCGGGCCGATGACGATCGCGATGCTGCTGAAGAACACGGTCGCGGCGGCCGAGCGCAGCGCGGGGCGCTGAGGCGCGCGTGTCCGACGTCGAGCTGACCCCGGACGAGGTGCGCCACGTGGCCGCGCTCGCGCGGCTCGGCCTCGACGACGCCGAGGTCGAGCGGCTCGGCCGCGAGCTGACCTCGATCCTCGGGCACGTCAACACGATCGCGCAGCTGCCGATCGCGGACGTGCCGCCGACCACGCACGCGAACCCGCACGGCGACGCGCTGCGCCCCGACGCCGCGCGCCCCGGCGCGCCCCGTGCGGAGGCGCTCGCGAACGCACCCGACCCCGCGCCCGAGGGCTTCCGCGTCCCGCCGATCGGGGCGTAGGCCGTGGCGATCGACGTCATCGGGCTGACCGCCGAGCGCGCCGCCGCGCTCCTGCGCGGCCGCGCGTGCACGGCCGAGGAGCTGGCGCAGGCCTACCTGGACCGGATCGCAGCCGTCGACGGCGAGATCCACTCGTACCTCCACGTCGACCCCGAGCGCACGCTCGCCGCCGCGCGGGAGCAGGACGCCGCGGGCGTGGACGGCCTCGCGGGCGTGCCGATCGCCTACAAGGACCTCCTCTCGACGCGCGGGGTGCCGACCACGGCCGGGTCGCGGATCCTCAAGGGCTTCGTGCCGATCGAGGACGCCGACGTCGTGCGCTGGGGCAACGAGGCGGGGCTGGTGAGCCTCGGCAAGACCAACCTCGACGAGTTCGCGATGGGCTCGTCGACCGAGCACTCGGCCTACGGCCCGACGCGCAACCCGTGGGACCCGACGCGGGTCCCCGGCGGCTCGTCGGGCGGGTCGGCCGCGGTGGTGGCCGCGGGCTGCGCGCCGTGGGCGCTCGGCACCGACACGGGCGGCTCGATCCGCCAGCCGGCCGCGTTCTGCGGGCTCGTCGGCCTGATGCCGACGTATGGCTCGGTCTCCCGCTTCGGCGTCGTCGCCTTCGCCTGCTCGCTCGAGCAGGTCGGGCCGATGACCCTGACCGTCCGCGACGCGGCGCTGCTGCAGCAGGTGATCGCCCGCGACACGGACCGTGACGCGACCTGCACGGGGCCGCGCGCGCCGATCGAGGTGCCCGAGCCCGGCCGCCTCGACGGCATCACGTTCGGCGTGCCCCGCGTCGAGCTCGAGGCCGGCGTGGAGGAGGGGGTGCGCGCCCGCTTCGACGAGTCGCTCGCGATCGCGGAGTCGCTCGGCGCGCGCCTCGTCGACGTCGACCTGCCGTACGCCCGCCACGGGCTCGCCGCCTACTACGTGATCGCGCCCGCGGAGGCGTCCGCGAACCTGTCGCGCTTCGACGGCGTGCGCTACGGCCTGCGCGTCGACGCCCCGGACGTGCGCGCGATGTACGAGGCGACCCGCGACGCCGGCTTCGGGGCGGAGGTCAAGCGCCGGATCATGATCGGCACTTACGCGCTGTCGGCCGGCTACCACGATGCCTACTACGTGCAGGCGCAGCGCGTGCGCACCCTGATCCGCCGCGACTTCGACGCGGCCTTCGGGGACGTCGACGCGATCCTGCTGCCGACGGCGCCCAGCGTGGCCTTCCCGATCGGGGCGCGGCTCGACGACCCGCTCGCGATGTACGCCAACGACATCTTCACGCTCCCGGTCAACCTCGCCGGCATCCCGGCCCTGTCCGTGCCGAACGGGCTCTCGGAGGGGCTGCCGACGGGGCTCCAGATCATCGGGCCCGCGCACTCCGAGAACCTGCTCCTCCGCCTCGGAGCCGCCTTCGAGGCGGAGCACGCCTTCGACCCCGTGCCCCCGGGCCTACGGAGCGCGGCGTGAGCGGGGCCTGGCAGCGGAACGGCTACGAGGCCGTCATCGGCCTCGAGATCCACGTCCAGCTGAACACGGCCTCGAAGATGTTCTGCGCCTGCCCGAACCGCTACGGCGACGAGCCGAACACGAACGTCTGCATGGTCTGCCTCGCGCACCCGGGCGCCCTGCCCGTGGCCAACGCGGAGGCGGTGCGCCAGTCGGCCCGCGTCGGGCTCGCGCTCGGCTGCCGGATCCCCGCCGCGAGCGAGTTCAGCCGCAAGCAGTACTTCTACCCCGACAGCCCGAAGGCGTACCAGATCAGCCAGTACGACCAGCCCCTGTGCGCCGAGGGCTCGTTCCACGTCCCCGGCGAGGGCGCCTTCTCGGTGCGGATCACGCGCGCGCACCTCGAGGAGGACGCGGCCAAGATGATCCACGCGGGCGGCGACGCCGGGCGCATCCAGGGCTCCGCGGGGAGCGTCGTCGACTTCAACCGGGCCGGCACGCCGCTGCTGGAGATCGTGACCGAGCCGGACCTGCGCTCGCCTGAGGACGCGCGCCGCTTCCTGACGCTCCTGCGCGCCACGGTCGTGGCGATCGGGGCCTCCGACTGCGACATGGAGAAGGGCTCGCTGCGCGCCGACGCCAACGTCTCGATCCGCCCGCTCGGGTCGGAGGAGTACGGCACGAAGACCGAGCTCAAGAACATGAACTCGTTCCGCTTCCTCGAGCGCGGCATCGAGGCCGAGCTCGAGCGGCAGCTGGGGCTCGTGCGGGCCGGGGAGGCGGTGCGCCAGGAGACGCTCCACTTCGACCCGGCGACGGGCGGGCTGACCAGCCTGCGCTCGAAGGAGGAGGCGCACGACTACCGCTACTTCCCCGAGCCGGACCTCCTGCCCGTCGCGCAGGACCCGGACGACCTCGCGGCGCTCGCCGGGCAGCTGCCCGAGCTGCCGGTCGCGCGCTTCGCGCGTCTGACGGGTGCCGGCCTCCCCGAGGCCACCGCGCTGCTCCTCGCCACCGAGGTCGAGTTGGCCGCCTACTACGACGACCTCGCCGGCCGGGTGGGCGACGCGAAGGTGGCCGCGAACTGGGTGATGGGCGAGCTCCAGGCGCACCTCAACGCGGCGGGGATCGTCGCCGACGCGACCCCGGTCACGCCGGAGCGCCTCGCGGGCCTCGTCGCGCTCGTCGTCGCCGGCACCATCAACCAGACCTCGGCCAAGGAGGTCTTCCAGGCCCTCGTCGAGGACCCGGCGGCCACTGCGGCGGGCGTGGTGGGGGGGCGCGGCCTCGCGCAGGTCGGCGACGCCGACGAGCTCGGCGCGATCGTCGACCGGGTGCTGGCCGACCATCCCGACGAGGTCGCGGCCTTCCGCGGCGGCCGCGAGCAGGTGGTCGGGTTCCTCGTCGGGCAGTGCATGAAGGCCTCCGGCGGGCGCGCCGACGCCAAGGCCCTGCAGGCGCTCCTGCGCGAGCGGCTGACCGCCTAGGGGCGGCGCGGGCCGCCCGGCACGGGTACGATTACCCCCCTCACACGCTGGAGAGGCGCATGAAGTCCGACAAGATCTGGTTCGACGGGGAGCTCATCGACTACGAGGACATGAAGGTCCACGTCCTCACGCACGCGCTGCACTACGGCTCCGGCGTCTTCGAGGGCATCCGCGCGTACGACACGCCCAAGGGCCCCGGCGTCTTCCACCTCTCGGACCACATCGCCCGCCTGCGCCGCTCCGCCGAGCAGTACTACATGGACATCCCCTACGGCGACGAGCACCTCGCCGCGGCCGTCCACGAGACGATCGCGGCCAACAAGCTCCCCGCCTGCTACATCCGCCCGCTGGTCTTCCGCGGCGCCGGCGAGATGGGCATCAACCCGCTCAACTGCCCCGTGCACACGATGGTCGCCGTCTGGTCGTGGGGCGCCTACCTGGGTGACGAGGCGATCAAGAACGGCATCCGCTGCATGATCTCGTCGTGGCGCCGGATCGGCCCCAACATGATCCCGGCGACCGCCAAGGCCTCGGGCCAGTACCTCAACTCTCAGCTCGCCAAGATCGAGGCGATCAAGCACGGCTACCAGGAGGCGATCCTGCTCAACGAGCAGGGGATGATCGCCGACGGCTCCGGCGAGAACGTCTTCGCGGTCAAGGACGGCACGCTCTACACGCCGCCGATCAGCGCCTCGTGCCTGCCCGGCATCACGCGCCACGCGGTGATGGAGATGGCCACCACGCTCGGCGTCGAGACCGTCGAGCGCGACCTCACCCGCGCCGAGCTCTACTTCGCCGACGAGGTGTTCCTGACGGGCACGGCCGCCGAGGTCACCCCGGTCGCCTCGCTCGACGACCACCACATCGGCAAGGGCCCGATCACGGGGAAGATCCAGGAGATCTTCTTCGCGGTCGTGCACGGCGAGCACGAGCTCTCCGCGACCTACCTCGAGTACCCCGCCTGACGTGAGCGGCTCGCCCGAGCCGATCCCGATCGCACGGCCCGACATCGGCCCGCGCGAGGAGGAGCTGGTCCTCGAGGTTTTGCGCAGCGGCAACCTCTCGCTCGGCCCGATGGGGCCGCGCTTCGAGCGCGCCTTCGCCGACTGGCTGGGCGTGCGCCACGCCGCCGCCGTCTCGAGCGGCACCGCGGGCCTGCACCTGCTCGCGCACCTAGCGGGCGCCGGGCCCGGCGGCGAGGTGATCACGTCGCCGTTCTCGTTCGTGGCCAGCGCCAACTGCGCGCTCTACACGGGCGCCGACGTCGTCTTCGCGGACATCGACCCCGCCACGTTCAACCTCGACCCCGCCGCGGTCGAGGTGGCGATCACGCCCCGCACCAAGGCGATCGTCGCGGTGCACGTCTTCGGGCTGCCGTGCCGGATCGAGGAGATCCGGGCGGTCGCCGACCGCCACGGGGTCGCCGTGATCGAGGACGCGGCCGAGGCCCTCGGGGCGCGCCGCCAGGGCCGCCTCGTCGGCACCACGGGCTCGCCGGCCGTGTTCGCCTTCTACCCCAACAAGCAGATGACGACGGGGGAGGGCGGCGTCGTCACCACCGACGACGATGCGGTGCACGAGGCCATTCTCAGCCTGCGCAACCAGGGCCGCGCGGACTCCGGCCAATGGCTCGCGCACGACCGCCTCGGTTGGAACTACCGCATGGACGACCTGTCGGCGGCCGTCGGCCTCGCGCAGGTCGAGCGGCTCGACGGCATCCTCGCGCGCCGCGCCGCGGTGGCGGACCGCTACGGCACGCTCCTCGCCGGGCTCGACGGCGTCGAGCTGCCGGTCGAGGTGCCGGGCGATACGCGTTCGTGGTTCGTCTACACGGTCCTGCTCGACCCGGCTGTCGACCGCGACGCCGTGATCGGCCTCTTGGCCGCGCGGGGGGTGGCCTCGAAGCCGTACCTGCCGGCGATCCACCTGCAGCCGCTCTACCGCGACCTCGGCCACGGGCCGGGCCAGCTGCCGGTCTGCGAGGCCGTCTCGGCGCGCTGCCTCGCCCTGCCGTTCTTCGGGGCGCTGACCGCGGACCAGCAGGAGCGCATCGTGGCCGAGCTGGCGGCGATCCTCGCCGATCCGCCCCTGCGGTAGATAGTCTGAGGGTCGATGCCGGCGCTCGTGGCGACACCCGTGGCGCAGTACACGACGACGACGTCATGGATCGCCGCGCCCGTGGTCGGGCAGGGCAACCTCGCCTGGCTCGAGGTCGGGCGCGCCGATGGATCGACGCGGACCGTCGCGGCCTTCCGCGGCGACCGCCTCGTCCTGTGGGCCGAGGGCCGCACCAGCACGGTGGTCCACGAGGACTGCAACCCGGGCGACTGTGACATCGTGCGCGCCCCCGTCGCCGGCGCTGACGGCGCCTTCGCGTACAGCGTGGCGTTCCCCGGCACCGCGGGCTACGTGGCGAGCGTGTCGCGGGCCGGTGGCTCGAACGTCGTCGCCGAGGACGTCACCGATCCGGAGCTGATCCGGGACCCGCACCTCGTGACCACGACGGCGGCGGCCGTCGTCTGGGTCGAGGACGGCTCGGTGCGGATCGCGCCGGCCGTCGGCGGCACGGCGGCGGTCCTCGTCGGCGCGGAGGCCACGGGCGGCGAGGTGACGTCGATCTCGGCCGGCCCGGCCGGGATCGCCTGGTCGGTGCGCCGCCTCGACGGGGGCAGCGCGATCGTCGTGCGCGCCATCACCGGACAGGTCGCGGTGCGGGCGGAGGAGCCCGCGGGCGGCGCCCAGCTCGCCCAGCCCCTCCTGATGGACGACGGCACGATCGTCGCGGTCAGCCGCCGCATCGTGCGCGGCCGCTACGCCATCGACCTGATCGCGATCGCCCCCGACGGCGCGCGGCGGGTCCTCGCCCAGTCGACGCCGTTCGGCCGGGGCGGCCCGCTCGAGGCGATGCGGCCCGCGGTCAGCGGCACCCGCGTCGCCGCGCGGCTGCGCGAGGGCCGGGGCGGCGCGAGTGACGCGATCTGGGTGTTCGACCTCGCGACGGGCGCCAAGCAGCGCGTCACGGCCGCGGACCGCGCCCGCGAGCGCCTGTCGGACCCGGCGCTCGGCGGCGGACGCCTGGTCTGGGCGAAGACCGAGCTGCGTGGCTCGTCGCTTGTGCGGGCGCGCGTCCTGTCGGCCGCCGTGCGCGGCTAGAACGGCGACACGAAGACCGTGACCGGGGTGCCCGGCGGCACCTTGCTGCCGGCCGACGGGTCGAGGCGGAAGACCTTGTCCTGCGGCAGGAGCGAGCCGTCCGCGTTGATGCCCTGCGGGATCAGCCCCGCCTGGTCGAGCAGGGGCTCGGCCTCGGCGAAGGTGCGGCCGACGACGTTCGGGACGAGCGCGCCCGCGTAGTCGCCGCTGGTCCAGATCGTGATCACCGAGTCGCGCGGGGCGAGCGCGACGGCGGCCGGGTCCTGCGAGACGACCGACCCGATCGGCAGCCCGCGGGCGTCCTGCTGGTCCTGCACGACGACCCGGAATCCGGCGGCTCGCAGGCGCGAGATCGCGGTCTCGGCGGTGCTCGGGACGTCGTCGGTCGCGATCACGGAGGGCACGAGCACGCTGGGGACGCGGCGCGCGATCGCCAGCGTGACCACGGTGCCGGGCTCGACGGCGCTGAGCGGCGCAGGCGTCTGGGCGACGACGGTCCCGGGCTCCTCCGACGGCTCCGCGGGGCGGTACTCGAAGCGCAGGAGGAGGCCCGAGCCGGTCGACAGGCTCGTCGCCTTGCGCTTCGTCGACGAGGTGAAGTCGGGGACGGGCACGAGGTCGGCCTCGCAGGGCAGGACCTCCTGTGGCAGGCGGTCGATCGCCCAGACCACGATCTGCGCGTACTCGCAGCCGGGGTCCACGCGCAGGCCGGTCGCGGGGTCGATCGCGATCGGTTCGGACGGCACGCCGTCGGGGTACGGCCAGTCCTCGGCGGGCTGGTAGCGCAGGGCCGCCCTCATGAACGTCGACCACATGATCGCTGGGAAGGTGCCGCCGTAGACGGGGCTGCCGTAGTAGCCGCGGGTCATCGGCAGGGCCGGGTTCTCGTAGCCGACCCAGGTCGAGACGGCGCGCTGCGGGGTTATGCCGACGAACCAGGCGTCCTTGTAGTCGGTGGTGGTGCCGGTCTTGCCCGCGGCGGGCCGCCCGATCCGGGCGTTCTGGCCGGTGCCGTCGGTGATCACGGCGCGCATCGCGTCGATGGTGGTGAGGGCGTCCTCGCGGCTGACCGCCTCGACCACGCGGGGCTTGTTGGCGAGCACGGAGCCGTCGGGGAACTCGATCTTTCGGATCGAGATCGGATCGAGCGAGGGGTCCTCGATGCCGGCGTCGGGCGTGTGGAACAGGATCGATCCGCCGGTGCGGCGGCCCTCGTTCGCGATGGTGGCGTAGGCGTGGGCCATCTCGAGCGGCGAGACCCCGATGAAGAGGCCGCCGAGGCCGATGGCGGGCTGGCCGTCGTCGATCGGCGTGGTGATGCCGAGGCGCCGCGCGACGTCGGCGATGGGGGCCGGCTTGACCAGCCAGGTCAGCTGGGCGAAGACGGTGTTGTCCGAGACGGCCATGGCCTGCGGCAGGGAGAGGTCGTCGCCGTAGTCGTGCTCCGAGTTGCGGACGTACCAGAACTGCTTGCCGCCGAGGTCGTAGAGCACCTTCTGCGAGCGGAACACCGTCGAGGGGCGGATGCCCTGCTCGAGGGCGGCCAGGTAGACGAACGGCTTGAAGGCGGAGCCGGGCTGGCGGCGGGCAGAGGCGGGCACGTTGAACTGGTGCTTGAGCGAGTACGGCTTGCCGCCGGCCATCGCCTTGACCTCGCCGGTCTCGGGCTCGATCGACACGAGCGCGCCTTGCGGGCCGGGCTTCGGCAGGGTGCGGGCGAGCGCCGTCTCGGCGATCCGCTGCTCGCGGGCGTCGAGCGTGGTGATCACCTTGAGGCCGCCGCCGAAGGTCTGGCCGGTGCCGAAGCGGTTGACGAGCTGCTCCGTGATGAACTGGACCCAGTACGGGTAGGCGGTGTCGGGCTCCCTCAGCTCCTCGCGCGAGAGCGGCAGGAGGCGCCGGCTCTGCTCGATCTCCGCCGCCTCCGGGTCGAGGAAGCCCTGCTCCGCCATCTGGTCGAGCACGACGTTGCGGCGCGTGAGCGCCACCTCGGGGTTCTGCAGCGGGTCGTACGTGGAGGGCGACTTGAGGATCGCGGCGAGCAGCGCCGAGTCGGCCGGGTCGAGGGCGTTGGCGGTCGTGTTGAAGTAGAACTTCGCCGCCTCCTCGACGCCGTACGTGTTGTGGCCGAAGTAGACGGTGTTGAGGTAGGCGGTGAGGATGCGGTCCTTCGACCAGCGCTGCTCGAGCTGCCAGGCCAGCGAGGCCTCGCGCACCTTGCGCTCCACGGTCTGCTCGTTCGACAGGTAGGTGTTCTTGACGAGCTGCTGCGTGATCGTGCTGGCGCCCTCGTTGGTGCCGAGGGTGACGCGGTTGAAGACGGCGCGCGCGATGCCGGGGAGGTCGACGCCGCGGTGGTCGTAGAAGCGCTTGTCCTCG
>Ga0194130_10000017_pt1:0-62500 | contig 312528 bp, 318 predicted proteins | sample TA2KigsurfametaG_FD_160084 | JGI IMG/M metagenome (GOLD analysis project Ga0194130, IMG submission 160084) | Freshwater microbial communities from Lake Tanganyika, Tanzania - TA2015050 Kigoma 12 surface | ecosystem: Environmental > Aquatic > Freshwater > Lake | place: Tanzania: Lake... | reverse complement strand
CGTTAACAACCAGGAGGTTGGCTTAGAAGCAGCCACCCTTGAAAGAGTGCGTAATAGCTCACTGGTCAAGTGTTCGTGCGCGGATGATGTAACGGGGCTCAAGGCACGTACCGAAGCTGTGGACTGCACCCAGTGCAGTGGTAGGCGAGCGTTCCCAGGGCGACGAAGCGGCGGCGGAAGCCAGCCGTGGAGGCCTGGGAAGTGAGAATGCTGGCATGAGTAACGAGAGAGGTGTGAGAAACACCTCCGCCGAATGCCTAAGGGTTCCTGAGTAAAGCTATTCTGCTCAGGGTTAGTCGGGACCTAAGCCGAGGCCGACAGGCGTAGGCGATGGACAACAGGTTGATATTCCTGTACCGCGTAGCCACCGTTTGACTGACGGGGGGACGGGGTAGGCTAGGGGATCCCAGGCGATGGTCGTCCTGGGGCAAGCAGGTAGGAGGTCCGGTTGGAAAATCCGCCGGGCAACTCTGAGACGCGATGCCGTGGTCGTAGACCGCAAGTCCCTGAAGCCATGCCTCCAAGAAAAGCCTCTAGGGAGGTGGCGCGCGCCCGTACCAAAACCGACACAGGTAGGCGGGTAGAGAATACCAAGGCGATCGAGACAACCCTCGTTAAGGAACTCGGCAAAATCGTCCCGTAACTTCGGGAGAAGGGACGCCTCATTAAGGTGGAGGGACTTGCTCCCCGAGCCTGAGGAGGCCGCAGTGACGAGGCCCAAGCGACTGTTTACCAAAAACACAGGTCTCTGCTAAGTCGAAAGACGACGTATAGGGGCTGACGCCTGCCCGGTGCCGGAAGGTCATGAGGAGGGGTTAGCTTCGGCGAAGCTCCGAATCCAAGCCCCGGTAAACGGCGGCGGTAACTATAACCGTCCTAAGGTAGCGAAATTCCTTGTCGGGTAAGTTCCGACCTGCACGAATGGCGTAACGACTTGGGCGCTGTCTCAACGAGGGACTCGGTGAAATTGTAGTATCGGTGAAGATGCCGATTAATCGCAGCTAGACGGAAAGACCCCGTGAACCTTTACTGCAGCTTGCTATTGGGATCCGGTTCATCCCGTCCAGGATAGGAGGGAGGCTGTGAAGCCGCGACGCCAGTCGTGGTGGAGCCGCCCTTGGGATACCTCCCTGGATGTTTCGGATTTCTAACCCCATGCCGTGATCCGGGTGGGGAACAGTGGCAGGTGGGCAGTTTGACTGGGGCGGTCGCCTCCTAAAATGTAACGGAGGCGCCCAAAGGTTCCCTCAGCATGGTCAGAAATCATGCGCAGAGCGTAAAGGCACAAGGGAGCTTGACTGTGAGACCAACAAGTCGAACAGGGACGAAAGTCGGGCTTAGTGATCCGGCCGTGGAGAGTGGAATTGCGGTCGCTCAACGGATAAAAGGTACTCCGGGGATAACAGGCTTATGATGCCCAAGAGTCCATATCGACGGCATCGTTTGGCACCTCGATGTCGGCTCAACGCATCCTGGGGCTGAAGTAGGTCCCAAGGGTTGGGCTGTTCGCCCATTAAAGCGTTACGCGAGCTGGGTTCAGAACGTCGTGAGACAGTTCGGTCCCTATCTGCTGTGATCGTTGGAGAATTGCCAGGAGCTGCCCCTAGTACGAGAGGACCGGGGTGGACAGACCTCTGGTGTACCAGTTGTCGTGCCAACGGCATCGCTGGATAGCTACGTCTGGATGGGATAACCGCTGAAAGCATCTAAGCGGGAAGCCCACCTGAAGATGAGTTCTCCCATCCCCTCGAGGGAGTAAGGACCCTGGCAGACCACCAGGTTGATAGGCGGGATGTGGAAGCGCAGCAATGCGTGCAGCTAACCCGTACTAATAGTCCGAGGTCTTGATTTCGCGCTGGAACACCCTTCACCACTATGCAGTTCTCAGGGAGCGGGCGACGACGCCCAGCTGTGCCCGACCGCTTTCCGGTGGTCATGGCGAGGGGGATCCACCTCTTCCCTTTCCGAACAGAGTCGTTAAGCCCCTCAGCGCCGATGGTACTTGGTGGGAAACCGCCCGGGAGAGTAGGACGCCGCCGGAATAACCGCTGAAAGGCCACCCCGCGAGGGGTGGCCTTTCGCGTTGGTCGGGGCCCTAGTGGATCGTCATCTCGATCGGTGGGCCCGACTCGCCGAGGAGCGGGGCGTTGTAGCCGAGCATCCGCCACAGCGGCCCCTCGGGCGTTTCGCGCCGGCGCAGGTAGACGGCGTGGCCGTGGCTGATCCGGCCCATGTGGCGGCGCTGCGCCTCCGCGTCGAGGCCGAGCGTGCGCCCGGCGACGGCCCCGATCAGCCCGCCGTGGGCGCAGATCACGACCAGCGCGGAGGCCGGCAGGCCGTCGGTGGCCCGGACGAGCGCGGCCATCCCGCGGGTCGCCACCCGCTCGTAGGTCTCGCCGTCGGTCCAGCCGACGCCGCCCGCGTCGTGGCGCTCGACCCCGTCGGGGAAGCGCTCGCGGGCCTCGGCATGGGTCAGCCCCGCCCACGAGCCCACGTCGACCTCGCGCAGGTCCGGGTCCTCGGCGATCGCGAGCCCGGTCAGGTCGGCGAGGGGCGCGAGGGTCTCGCGGGTGCGCACGAGGTCGCTTGCGACGAGCTGCGTCGGGGCGTGGCGGGCGAGCGGCTCGGCGAGGGCGCGGGCCTGCGCAAGGCCGGCCGCGTTGAGGGGGACGTCCGTGTGCCCCTGCCAGCGGCTGTCGCGGCTCCAGTCGGTCTCGCCGTGGCGCAGCAGGATCACGCGGGCCATGCCCACAGGCTACGTCCCCGGACCCCCGTCGCGGCTACCCTGCCCGCATGGACCTGGGACTCGGCGGCCGCGCGATCCTGATCACGGGCGCGAGCGGGGGCATCGGCCTCGCCACCGCCCGCGCCGTTGCGCGTGAGGGCGCGCGGGTGGCGATCGCGGCGCGCTCGGCCGACCGGCTCGAGGCCGCCGTGGCGGAGCTCGTGGCGCTCGGCGCGCCCGACGCCCTCGCGGTCGTCGCGGACCTCGCGCGGCCCGGCGAGCCGGAGCGGGCCGTGGCCGAGGCGGTCGCCCGCTTCGGCGGGCTCGACGCCCTCGTCGGCAACGTGGGCTACGCGGAGGCGCGCCGGCTCGACGATCTGACGGACGCCGACTGGGAGGCCTCCTTCCAGCTCAACCTGATGAGCCACGTGCGCGCCGTGCGCGCGGCGCTGCCGCACCTGCGGGCGAGCGACCAGGCGCGGATCGCGCTCGTGGCCTCGACGGCCGGCAAGCGGCCGTCGACCGGGATGCCCGACTACAGCGTGATGAAGGCGGCACTGCTCTCCTTCTCGCGCCTCGTCGCGGACCTCGAGGCCCGGCACGGGGTTCTGGTCAACGCGATCTGCCCGGGGCCCACGGCCACCGACGCATGGCTTGCGGAGGGCGGCCTCGCCGACCAGACGAAGGGCGCGGGGACCCGCGAGGAGGCGCTCGCGAAGACGGGGGCCGGGCGGCCGATCGGCCGGTTCGCGGAGCCCGCGGAGATCGCGGACGTGATCGCGCTGCTCGTCTCCGCGCGCTCCTCGTACGTGACGGGTGCAGCCTGGGGCGTGGATGGCGGCACCGTGCCCGTGATCATCTGAGCAGGGACGTGTCCTGATCACACGGTCAGGGCGCTGCTAGACTGGCGCCATGGCCGCGGCCCCGTCGACGTTGCACGCCGACCTGTACCGCTCGCCTGCCGCCTTCGAGCACGAGATCGACGCCGTCTTCCGGCGCAGCTGGGCGTGCGCGGGGCGGGCCGAGCACGTCGCCGAGCCGGGTTCTTTCCACGCCACCGACGTGGCCGGCCAGAACGTCCTGGTGGTGCGGGACCACGACGGAGTGCTGCGCGCGTTCCACAACGTCTGCCGCCACCGCGGGGCGCTCCTCTGCGACGCCGGCACGGGCACGCTGAAGCGCGCCATCAAGTGCCCCTACCACGCGTGGGCCTACGGCCTCGACGGCGAGCTGATCGGGACGCCGAACGTGCGCCCGGATGAGATCGATCGGGCGGCCTACGGCCTCTTGGGTATGCCGATCGCCGAGTGGCAGGGAACTCTGTTCGTCGATCTCGGCGGCGCGGCGGGCCCCTTCGAGGACTACATCGCCTCCCACGACGACGACCCGGCCGCGTTCGAGCGCTTCGGCCTCGGCGACCTGCGCATCGCCTGCACGACGATGCGCCAGGTCGCGGCCAACTGGAAGATCGTGGTCGAGAACTACCGCGAGTGCCTGCACTGTCCGACCGTCCACCCGGAGCTCATCGACATGATTCCGGCGTACCGGACGGGCGCTGTGCAGGAGGCCGTTCCGCGTGGCGACTACGGCGTCGGCATCAAGGAGGGCGCCTCGGCGCTGACCCTGTCGGGCTCCAGCCCCGTGCCGCCCTTGCCGGGACTCAGCGAGGAGGAGGCCCAGTCCGTATACGGCGCGTACCTGTTCCCGAACTGCATGGTCGACGTGAACGGCACCTACGCGAACCTGACCACGCTCCTGCCGCGCAGCGAGCGCAGCACGATCGTCGCGACCGATTACCTCCTGCCGCCCGGGGTGATCGCGGAGCCCTCGCTTGCCGACGGGATCGACGAGCTCGTGCGTTTCATGGAGATCGTGATCGACCAGGACTCCGACGTGGCGGAGCGCGCGCAGCGCGGCCTCGGCTCGCGCGCCTTCGCGCACGGGGTGTATCCCGAGAAGGACGCCGCGCTGCACGCGTTCAACGAGCGCTATCGCGCGCTCGCCGGAGCGGAGTAGGTCGCAGTGCGTGCGGGCGTAAGGCGCTCGCGACCGCGGCCGACCGGCGGTTGTTGAGTACGCTACGGCACGTGAGCGAGCAGACCACCGCGGAGCGCGACGAAGCACCCGCGGGTCCCGTCGCGGACGGCTTCCGGGCGCGGGTGCTCCGTGACGAGGACGCCCGCCTCGCCCCGTGGGCGACGCGGACCGCGGCGTCGCGCGGGCGCGCGCACCCGGAGGCGGACTGCCTCCTGCGGATGCCGTTCCAGCGTGACCGCGACCGGATCGTGCACGCCAAGGCGTTCCGGCGGCTCAAGCACAAGACGCAGGTCTTCATCGCGCCCGAGGGCGACCACTTCCGCACGCGCCTCACGCACACGCTCGAGGTGACCGGGATCGCACGCGCCGTCGCCCGCGCCCTCGCCCTCAACGAGGACCTGACCGAGGCGATCGCGCTCGGGCACGACCTCGGCCACCCGCCGTTCGGCCACACGGGCGAGGAGGCGCTGTCGGACGCCCTCCAGGAGCGCTTCGGCCGGCGCTTCCACCACAACGAGCACTCGCTGCGGATCGTCGAGCACCTGGAGCGCGACGGGCGCGGCCTCAACCTCACCGACGAGGTCCGCGACGGCATCCTCAACCACACCGGGCCCGTCGCGCCGCGCACGCCCGAGGCGCGGATCGTCAAGCTGGTCGACCGCTTCGGCTACATCAACCACGACATCGACGACGCCGTGCGGGCCGGGGTGCTCGACCCCGCGCGGCTGCCCGCAGGGCCGGTGGCCCTGCTCGGCACCAGCGCGGCGCGGCGCATCGACGCCCTCGTCCACGACCTCGTCGAGCGCTCCGCCGAGGCGCGCGACATCGAGCAGTCCGAGCCGTACGCCGAGGCGCTGCTCGAGCTGCGCGCGTTCATGTTCGAGGAGGTCTACCTGCGGCCCGCCACGGAGACGGAGCGGGGCCGCATCCGCAACGTCGTGGAGTCGCTCTTCGCCTGGCTGCTCGCGCACCCCGAGGAGGTGCCGACGGGTCCCGAGCCGCTCGAGGTGCGTGTCGTCGACTACCTCGCGGGGATGACGGACCGCTACGCCCTGCGCGCCTACCGGGCGCGCTTCGAGCCGGACGCCTGGCGCTTCTAGGGGGTGCGGATGGCGGGACGGATCAGCCGGGGCACGGTCGAGCGGGTGCGCGAGCGCGCCGACCTCGTCGAGATGGTGCAGGCCCGCACCGGCCAGGTGCGGATGACGGGCGGCCGCGCGATGGCGCGCTGCCCGTTCCACGAGGAGCGCACGGCGTCGTTCTCGATCGAGCCGACGCAGAAGCTGTACCACTGCTTCGGCTGCGGCGTCTCCGGCGACGTGTTCAAGCTGGTGATGGAGCTCGAGGCGTGTGAGTTCCCGGAGGCGGTGGAGCGGCTCGCGGAGCGCTACGGCGTGCCGATCGAATACGACGAGCTGTCGCCGCGGGAGGCCGAGGAGCGCGACCGCGAGAAGCGGGTCGAGCGCCTGCTCGAGGAGACCTGCGCCTTCTACGAGCGCGTCCTCCTGGACAGTCCGGAGGCGGAGGCCGCGCGCGCCTACCTGGCCGAGCGCCACCTCGACGCCGCCGCCGTCGCGCACTGGCGGATCGGCTGGGCGCCCGACGCATGGGAGCGGGTCGTCGGCGGCGCCCGCGGCAAGGGCTACACCGACGAGGAGCTGATGGCCTCGGGCGTCGCCAGCGAGGGCCGGCGCGGCCCGATCGACCGGCTGCGCGGCCGGCTCGTGTTCCCGTTGGCGGACGGGCGCGGGCGCGTGCGCGGCTTCGCCGGGCGGATCCTGCCCGGCCAGGAGGGCCCCAAGTACATCAACTCGCCCGAGGGGCCGTTGTTCCACAAGGGCCGCATGCTGTACGGCCTGCACCACGCGCGCTCGGCGATCGCCAAGGCGGGCCGCGCCGTGATCGTCGAGGGCTACACCGACGTGATCGCCCTGCACGGGGCCGGGGTGCAGGAGGCCGTCGCCTCGATGGGCACGTCCCTGACGGAGGAGCAGCTGGCCGAGCTGCGCCGGCTGTGCTCGGCGCTCGTGCTCGCGTTCGACGCCGACCAGGCCGGCCAGGAGGCGGCGCTGCGCGGTATGCGCCTCGCCGAGCAGCAGGGCTTCGACGTGCGCATCGTGCCGCTGCCGCCCGGCCAGGACCCGGCCGAGATCGCCCAGGGCGGCCGCGAGGCCGTCGACCGGGCCTTCGACGGCGCCGTGTCGGTGCTCGCCTTCCTCGTCGGGCGCGCGCTGGCGCGCCGCGACGAGGACGGATCCGACCGCGTCTACGCCGAGCTGCGCTCGATCCTCTCGCAGGCCCCGCCGACCCCCGAGCGCCAGGCGCAGGTGCGCCGCGTCGCCGACCAGCTGCGCCTCGACGCCGAGCTCGAGGCGCGCCTGACGCGCGGCGCCCGCGTCGGCCAGCCGGCCGCCGACGACCGCACGCTCGCCCGCGCCCGCCGGCGGCTCGACCAGCGCGCCCGCGCCGAGCGCGAGCTGCTCGCCGCCTGCCTCGCCCAGCCGGCGCTCGCGGCCGCGTCCCTCGACGAGGCCGGGCCCTGCATCGCCGACCCCACGCACCAGGCCCTCGTCGGCTGGGTGCGCGAACGGGCCGCGGGCGCCGAGCCCGCGACGCCGCCCGGCGCGGAGGACGTCGTCGCGGAGCTGTACGCCCTCGCCGGGCGCTACGACCCCGAGGGCGGCGAGATCCGCACGCCCGGGGAGGGGCAGGTGGCGCTGCGCCAGCTCGTCCTGCAGCTGCGCCTGCGCGCCGCCGACGACGCGATCGGCCCCCTGCGGGTCAAGGTCGAGGACGGCTCCGCCGATCAGGACGAGCAGCGCGCGCTGCTCGCGCTCCAGCGCGAGGCCGAGGCGCTGCGCGCCGAGCTGCGCGCGACCGGCGCGATCGCGTAGCCCGCCGCACCAGGTCGCGGGGGATCACGCACGCAGGGGCCCGGGTGGCTCGTACCGTGACGGGCAGTTTCTGCGTCGGCCGGGTCTCGTACCCGCTCGGCCGCGGGGCGCCAACTCCAGGGAGTCACGCCGGGGCCCAGCCCGCGAGGGCGGGTCATCGGCACCGACGGCCGAACGGCTCAGTTCCTCCGGGGTCCGCGTGATCGGGCCGGACCGCGGAGGGGCGCACCGGGGGAGGCCCGGAGGTCCGATGCGCGAACCACCCTCCACACGCTGGCTGATCGTCGGCTTCACCCCCTCGATCGTGGCCTCGTGGGCCGCCATCGCGGCCAGCGGCTGGGCTCGGGGTAGGGCTATACTTGCGCCGCCGATCCTCGGTAGCTCAATGGCAGAGCATCCGGCTGTTAACCGGAGGGTTGTAGGTTCGAGTCCTACCCGAGGAGCTCGCGGTCGGGGCGTCAACGGCATAACGTGGTGATAGGGTCAAAAACAGTGCGCCGACTCCCCCTGCTTCTCGTCCTCGCCCTCGTCTCCGTCCTCTGCGCCGTCCCCGTCGCCGTCGGCGCCGTCGGCGGCGTGACGGAGTTCTCGACCGGGATGCCCGCCGGCGGCGCGCCGCAGGCGATCACCGCTGGACCGGACGGGGGCCTCTGGTTCACGCTGCCCGGGGTCAACGCGATCGGCCGGATCACGCCGACGGGGCAGGTCTCGACGTTCACGGCCGGCATCCAGGCTGGCGCGCAGCCGTGGGGCATCGTCGCGGGTCCGGATGGCAACCTCTGGTTCACGGAGAAGGGCGGCAACGCGATCGGCCGGATCACCCCGACGGGGCAGGTGACCGAGTTCAGGATCCCCACGGACGGCAGCCAGCCGTGGGGGATCACGGTCGGCTCCGATGGCAACCTCTGGTTCACCGAGTCGCAGTCGTCGGCGAACAACATCGGCCGGATCACGCCGCAGGGCCAGGTCACGGAGTTCACGTCCGGGCCCGGCGCGACGGTGCAGGCCCTCGGCATCACGGCGAGTCCCGACGGCAACCTCTGGTTCGTCGAGGCGGGCACGAACTCGATCGTGCAGATGAGCACGCAGGGCGCCGTGGTCAACGCCTTCAGCGCGGGGATCACCGCCGGCGCCGGCCTCTACGCCATCGTCAGCGGCCCCGACGGCAACCTCTGGTTCACGGAGCAGGCGGGCAACCGGGTCGGTCGCATCACCCCGGCCGGCGTGGTCACGGAGTTCCCGATCGCGGCGGCCGGCATGGCCCCGTCCGGGATCGTCGCCGGCGCCGACGGCGCGCTGTGGGTGACCGAGAACGGCGCCTCCAACACGGGCAACAACGTCCTGCGCATCACCACGGCGGGCGCGATGACGCAGTACCAGAACGGCATCAGCGCCAACGCCGGGCTGCTCGGCATCGCCGCCGGCCCCGACGGCAATCTCTGGTTCACCGAGAGCGCGGGCAACCGCATCGGGCGTCTGCTCTCCGGCGTGGAGCCCGTCGTCACGGCCGCGCCGCAGCTGAGCGGCTCGCCCGTGATCGGCACCGCGCTGTCCGTGACCACGGGCACCTGGAAGTACCTGCCGACCTCGTACCGCTACCGCTGGCTGCGCTGCACGACGGCGGCCGCCACCAAGTGCTCGACGGTTCCCAGCCAGACGAAGGCCACGTACACGATCACGAACGCCGATCAGGGTCAGTTCCTGCGCGCCTCCGTGGTCGCCGTCAACCTCAACGGCACGAGCGCCGGCGCGCCGACCGAGGTCTCGGCGCAGGTCCCGACGAGCGCCTTCACGGTCACGAAGCCGACGATCGAGTACCGGCAGCGCGATGTGCTCCTGCGCAGCACGGTCACGACCTCGTGGGCGGGGCGGATCACGCAGGTCGGCACGACGACGCAGGGCGGCCGCACCGTCCACCGCTGTGGCGTCGAGCAGCGCGTGGGGGGCGGCGGGGCCGTGCAGATCGTCTGTCGGCTGCCGTACGCCTCGCGCAGGACGCTGCGCTACACGTCGCTGTGGATGACGATCACCACGACGTTCCAGGCCACCGACGGGCCCGTGGCCACGAAGCAGCAGGCGCTGCGGGTCCCCGTGCGCCTGTTCCCGTGGCGCACGGCCGGCTGATCCGCGGTCAGGCGCCGACCGGCAGGCCGCCGACCGCGCCGGCGGCGGCGAGCTCGGCGATCTCGGCCGCCGAGTAGCCGAGTTCGCGCAGCACCTCGTCGGTGCTCGCGCCGCGTGCGAGCCCGGCGTGGCGCACGGCGCCGGGGGTGCGCGACAGCCGCGGGGTGACCGCGGGCTGAAGGAGCTCGCCGTCCCCGTCGGGGTTGGCGACGGTGGCGAGGGAGCCGCGCGCGATCACGTGCTCATCCTGCAGGAGCTGCGTGGCGTCGTAGATCGGCCCGGCGGCGGCGCCGGCGTCGGTCAGGGTCTGGACGGCGTCCCGCCAGGTGCGCGCACGGGTCCACGCGCCGATCAGGGCGTCGAGCTCCTCGACGTGCTCGATGCGGTCCGCGTTCGTCGCGAAGCGGGGATCCTGCTCGAGCTCGTCGCCGCCGACGACGAGCAGGATGCGCTTGGCCACGGAATCGGCCGATCCCGACATGCAGATCCAGCCGTCGGCGCACTCGTAGACGTTGCGCGGCGCCGAGAACCAGAGGCGCGAGCCAATGCGCCGGTCCGGGACGCCGGTGCGCTGCGCGATCGTGGGTCCGGGGCCAACGATGTCGAGCATCGACTCGAGCAGCGTGGCGTCGATCACCTGCCCCTCGCCGGTCAGGTCGCGATGGCGCAGGGCCGCGAGGACCGCGAAGGCGGAGAGGGCGCCGGTGACCTCGTCGGCGAGGGCGATGGACGGCAGGGTCGGTGGACCGTCGGCCTGGCCCGTCGTGTGGGCGAGAGTCGACATCGCCTCGGCGATCGTGCCGAAGCCCGCGCGGCCGGCGTAGGGGCCGTCCTGGCCGAAGCCGGTGACGCGCAGCACCACGAGGCCCGGGTTCGCCCGCAGCAGCACCTCCTCGGGATCGAGGCCGAGCCGCTCCAGCGTGCCGGGCCGGAAGTTCTCGATCAGGACGTCCGCCTCCGCGATCAGCCGCAGCAGCACGCCGCGGCCCGCGTCCTGCTTGAGGTCGAGCTCGATCGGGCGCTTGTTGCGGCCCACCTGGCGCCAGTAGAAGCTGTCGTCGGCGTCGCGCTCGCCGAGGGCGCGCGCGCCGTCGCCGTCGCCGACGCGCTCGACCTTGATCACGTCGGCGCCGAAATCCGCGAGCCGACGCGCGGCGCTCGGCCCGGCGAACACGGTGGCCATGTCGATGATGCGCAGGCCGCGGAGCGGGCCGATGGTCGTCGGCACATCCATGTCAGTGGGCCCCGGCGGGCAGGATGGCGTCGAAGCCGGCGAGGATCCGCTCCGCGACCTCGGGCTCGGCATTGACGCCCATCATCCCGACGCGCCAGATCGGTGGGGCGTCGGGCCCGAGCCCGCCGCCGACCTCGATGCCGTGGGTGTGCAGGAGCTCGACCTGCACGGCCCTGCCGTCGACACCGTCGGGCACCCGGACGGCGGTCAGCTGGGGCAGCTGGCGGGCGGGGTCGGCGAGCAGGTCGAATCCGCGCTCGCGGAAGCCGGTCTGCAGGTGGGCGCCGGCGGCGGCGTGGCGGGTGATGCGCGCCTCGAGGCCCTCCTCGAGGCCGAGGCGGAGCGCCTCGTCCAGCGCGTAGTAGTGCAGGTTGGGGGTGGTGTGGTGGTACGTCATCGGCCGGTCTGCCCAGAAGCGCAGGTGCTCGGCCAGGTCGAGGGAGTAGGGAACGGGCATGCCGTCGCGGCCGAGGCGCTCGATCGCGCGGCTGGAGAGCGTGATCGGCGAGAGCCCCGGCGGCGCAGCCAGGCACTTCTGGCTGCAGGCGTAGGCGTAGTCGACGCCCCAGGCGTCTGCCTCGATCGGGATGCCGCCGATCGCCGTTACGCAGTCGGCGAAGAGCAGCGCGTCGGAGTCCGATGCGCGCAGCATCGCGCCGAGCTCGGCGAGCGGGTGCTGGACGCCGGTCGAGGTCTCGGCGTAGACCACGCAGACCATCACGGCGTGCGGGTGGGCGGCCACGGCGGCCATGATCTCGTCGTTGGGGACGTGCTGTCCAAACGGCGCACGCACCTCCACGATCTCCGCGCCGCGGCGGCGCAGCATCTCGATGATCCGGTTCCCGAAGAAGCCGGCGCTGGCCGCGACGACCGTCTCGCCGGGGGCGACGAGGTTGAGGATGCCGGCCTCCATGCCGCTGGTTCCGCTCGCGGACAGGCACAGCGAGGCGCCATCCGCGCGGCCGTAGTAGCGGCCGATCATGTCCGCCAGGATCGGCAGGCGATCCCAGAACACCGGATCGAGGTGCGAGACGAGGGGGCGCTCCATGGCCGCCCGCGCCCGCGGATCGACGTTCGAGGGCCCGGGGCCGGCGAGCAGCCGCTCGGGCGGGGCGAAGGCGTGGATCACGGGGGAGGGGGCGGTGGCGCTCACGGGGTGGCTCCTGGCTCGCTGGTGAGCGGATGGTACGCCGTGCGACGCATAAGATCCATATTGATTCTCATGATAAATCATCGGAATAATCCGATGTGAATGATCAGCCGACGCTCTGCACGCCCGCGGCGACCCCGGCCATCGTGGTCAAGAGCGGCTGGCGCCTCGCCTCGTCTGGGGTGCGGCGCACCTCCTCTTCGACGGGCGGGCGGCTGCGTCGCACCTCGTCGGTCGCCCACCATGCCGCAACGGTCTCCGCGAGATCGGCGCGGGCTTGCACACGCGCCTCATCGCCGCGGACGCGGTCGAGGTCGTCGAGCTGCTCCGCGATCAGCAGCAGCTTGTGGATGACGGCCCGGCGGGTGGCGTCGGACGGGTGCATGGTGAGCACGATCTCGACGTGCAGGTCGTCGAGGTGCGCGCGCAGGGCGCCCGGATCCTCGACGTCCCGCAGGGCGTCGGCCAGCGAGGCTCGGTGCGCGGACGATCCCTCGAGCCGCCGGATGCGCTCGCGCCCCTCGGCGACGTCGGCCGCCTGCAGTCGCAGCAGGAGCGCCTTGCCCACCACCAGGGCCTCGAGCAGGAGCGCCTGGAGCAGCTCCTCGTCGCCGCGCGGCGTCCCGGTGGCTGGGGCGTGCGCCGTCGGCATCAGGCTCCGGGCAGCCGGTCCGCGCGGGCGATCACGTTCTCAGCCATCTTGATCGAGGCGGCGTCGATCAGGCGGCCGTCGAGGGAGACGGCGCCGCGGCCCTCGCGGGCCGCCTCCTCCATCGCCACCATGATCCGGCGCGCGCGGTCGATCTCCTCGGGCAGCGGGGAGAAGATCTCGTTGGCCAGCTCGATCTGAGACGGGTGGATCGCCCACTTGCCCTCGCAGCCGAGCGCGGCGGCGCGGCGAGCGGCCATCCGGTAGCCGTCGGGGTCGTTGAAGTCGCCGAACGGGCCGTCGATCGGGCGGATGCCGTTGGCGCGGCAGGCCACGATCATGCGCGACAGGGCGAAGTGCCAGGGGTCGCCCCAGTGCAGGGCGCGCTCGCCGGCGGCATCCGGATCGGTCAGGACTGCGTACTCGGGCGTCACGCCGCCGATCACGACGGTGCGGGCCCGCGTCGAGGCGGCGTAGTCCGCGACCCCGAACGAGAGCGCCTCAAGCCGGTCGGGGCAGGTCTCCGCGATTCGCTCGACGTTCGCCATGCCGGGCGCCGTCTCGATGAGCGCGGTCAGGGCGACGGGCTCGTAGCCGTACGCCTGCTCGATCTGGCTCAGCAGCATCGCCACGAACTCGAGGTCTGACGGGCGTCCGACCTTGGGCACCAGGATCATGTCGAGCCGGTTGCCGACGGCCTCCACGATGTCGACGACGTCGCGATAGGCCCAGTGGGTGTCGAGGCCGTTGATGCGCACCGAGACGGCGCACCCCGACCAGTCCTGCGAGGTGAGGGCATCGATCGCGTTCGCGCGCGCCTGGACCTTGTCGTCGGGTGCCACGGCGTCCTCGAGGTCGAGGAACACGATGTCGGCACCGGCGGTCGGGGCCTTCTCGAGCATGCGCAGGTTCGAGGCCGGCACGGCGAGCTCGGAGCGGTGGAGGCGGTCCTTGTCGGGCATGGTGGACACCCTAGCGATCGATACTTGGACTTCCAACAGCAGATCGTGTGTAATCGATAGCCTCTTGGCTATGACACTCTCCCAGCTGCGCACGTTCATCGCCGTCGCCGAGCACGGCTCCGTGCGCGCGGCCGCCGAGACGCTGCACATCTCGCAGCCCTCCGTGTCCGGCAGCCTGGCCGCGCTGAGCGAGGAGGTCGGGGTGCCCCTGACTGAGCGCGAGGGGCGCGGGCTCAAGCTGAGCGCGGCCGGTGAGGCGTTCCTGCCGCACGCCCGCGAGGCGCTCGGCCTGCTCGACCAGGGCACCCGCCTCGCCCGCACGGCCGCCGAGGCGACCACCGCCACGGTGCGCATCGCCGCGGTTTACACGGCCGCCGAGTCGCTCCTGCCGCCGCTCCTGCGGCGCTTCCGGGAGGCGCACCCCGAGATCCCGATCCAGCTCGAGATCGGCAACCGCGAGGAGGTGCTGGGGCGGCTGGCCGGGCGGGAGGCCGACGTCGCCGTCGGCGGGCGCGCGCCCGACGAGGGCTTCGAGGCGCTGCCGATCGGCCCCAACCCGCACGTCGTCGTCGCGTCGCCGGAGCACCCGCTCGCCGGTCGGTTCGGCATCCCCCTTGCGGAGCTCGCCGGCGAGACCTGGCTCGTGCGGGAGGAGGCCTCGGGCACCCGGCGGCTGGTCGACGAGTACCTGCTGAGCGCGGACATCGACCCGCCGATCACCACGATCGGCTCGAACGGCGCGATCGCCGCGGCGGCCATGGTCGGGCTCGGCGTGGGCCTCGTGCCGCTTATCAGCGTGCAGCAGCAGATCGACGGCGGCCGGGTCGTGCGCCTCGATGTCACGCCGGCGCCGCCAACGCGTGAGTGGTACGCGATCCTGCCGGCGCGGCGGCCCAGCCCGGCGGCGCGGACCCTGGCCGAGTTCCTCAGCGGGTCCTGAGGAAGGCGACGATCCGGTCGGCGACGCCGTCCGGGTCCTCGACGTGCAGCCAGTGTCCGACCCCGGGGCGCTCCTCGAGGTCGAGGCCGGCCGGGAAGCGGCCCGCGAAGCCCCGGAAACAGGCCGGCCGGATGCAGCCGTCGTCTGTGCCGTGGAGCATCAGGGTCGGCACGCGCACGTCGCCCGTCCCGCCCGAGGCCTCGAAGTCGTCGCGGTACCAGCGGTGGACGGCCTCGCCGACCCCGGGGCGGGCCAGGACGTCCTTGACCGCGTCCCATGCCTCGCGCTCGAGCCCGGGCGACCACTCGGCCTGGATCTGGTCGAGCCAGACCGGGTCGGCCGCGAGGCGCGCCGCGGCCCCGGAGTAGGCGAGGATCCAGGCGTAGGCTGCCGTCTTCTGCTCCTGCAGATCCATCCGGCGCGCTGCGAAGCCATCGGGGTGGGGGATCGCGAGCGAGACGACGCGGCCGACCCGCTCGGGGTGGTCGGCGCCGAGGTCGAGCGCGACGCAGCCGCCCCAGTCGTGGCCGACCACGGGGCAGGCGTCGAACCCGTGGGCGTCGAGGACGGCCACCATGTCCCGCGCCACGGCGGCCGTGCGGTAGTCGTCGACGGGCCCCGACGGGTCGTAGCCCGGCAGGCTCGGCACCAGGCAGCGGAAGCCGGCCGCGAGCAACCGCTCGACGAGCGGCCGCATGCCCTGCGGGCAGTCGGGAAAGCCGTGCAGCACGAGCACGGGATCGCCCGCGCCGACGTCCCAGACGGCGACGTCGCCGCGCGCCCGCACGATCCGCGGCTCGCCCCATCCCGTGCTCACAGCGTGGAGTAGCCCCCGTCGACCGGCAGGATCGCGCCGGTCAGCCAGCGCGCGTCGTCCGAGGCGAGGAAGAACGCCGCGCCGGCGATGTCCCCGACCTCGCCGAGGCGGGCCATCGGTGTGCGCCGCTCGAGGTCGGCGAGGCGCTCGGGCTCGTCCCACATGTCGCGCGTCATCGCGGTGCGCACCCAGCCCGGGCAGATCGCGTTGACGGTGATCATGTGCGGGGCCAGCTCGATCGCCAGCGTGCGCGTCAGCTGCACGACGGCGCCCTTGCTCATGTTGTAGTGGTTGCCGGTCTGCACGCCGGTGATGCCGGCGATGGAGGCGAGGGTGACGATGCTGCCGCCGCGATCCTGCTCGACCATCAGCCGCGAGGCCTCGCGGCAGGTCCACCAGACGCCGTCGACGTTGACGGACTGGACGCGCTTGTAGTCCTCCCAGGGCTCGTCGCGCAGGGGGTGCGCCTTCGGGGAGATGCCGGCGTTGGCCACGCAGGCGTCGAGGCCGCCGAAGGCCTCGACGGCCGTGGCCACGGCCGCGGCCACCTGCGCGCCGTCGGTCACGTCGCAGGGCGCCCAGACGGCGCGCCCGCCCGCCGCGGCGATCGCCTCGTGCGTGGGCACGGGCTCCTCCCAGCCGCCCGCGATCGGCAGCGGCTCGATGTCCGCGCAGACCACCGCCGCGCCCTCCGCCGCGTAGCGCAGCGCGATCGCGCGGCCGTTGCCGCTCGACGCGCCCGTCACGAGGGCCACCTTGCCCCGCAGCCGCTGATCCGCCATCCGTCAGTCCCCCTCCGCTCGGGTCTCCGCGGCGAGCGCGGCATCGCGCCCGCCGTCCAGTCGTATCGTCGCGCCGTTCAGGGACGGCTGCGCCAGCGCGAAGCCCACCGCCTCCGCCACCTCGTGCGGCGGCACGTCGTCCGCCACCGCGACCACGTTGGCCGCGAGGCCCGGCGTCGCGGCCGCGACCTCGGCCAGCATCGCGAGACCGGCCGCCACCACCGAGCGCGCACCGTCCCGGTGATCCGGCAGGACGGCGCCGGCGGGGCAGACGATCGCAACCCGCGTGGGCTCCCCGTCCCCGGCCGCCGCGCGCAGCGCGGCGATCGCCGGGGTCAGCGTGGCGTCGACGAGCGCGGCGAGGTCCCCGGAGGGCAGCGCGCCGACGGGTCCCGCGGGCGCGGGCAGCGCGACGACCACGAGCTCCACCCGTTCGCCCGCCGGCGGCTGCTCGCGCAGCGCGCGGGCCACGGGGCCGTCCGTCCCGATCACTTGGCGGCCCCTCACGCGGCACCGTCCTTCCAGCCCGTCGCCGAGGCCCGCATGCCGGCGTCGACGAGGAGTCCGACGCCCGTGATGCGGGCCGCGTCGGGGCCGGCGAGGAACGCGGCCGCGCCGGCGACGTCGGTCGCCTGCACGATCGCGCCGAGCGGCGGCGCCAGCCAGCCGTCGGTGGCGCCGGGGTTGCGGCGCCCGGCCGTGGTGGTCACCATCCCGGGCTCGGTGTCGCCCGGGCAGAGCGCGTTGACGCGCACGCCGTCGGGTCCCCACTCGGCCGCGAGGCAGCGCATCAGCTGCAGCACCATCCGCTTCGTGATCGAGTAGCCGGCGATCGCGGGCTCACCCCAGACGCCGGCGTCGGAGGCCGTCATCAGGATCGAGCCGCCGCTCGCGGCCAGGTGGGCGCGGGCGGCGCGCGCCTGGCGGTGGACCGCGAGCACATTGACCGCGAGAAGGAGCGCCCAGTCGTCGTCGGCGGTCCCCGGCAGGTTGCGGTCGGCGATCACGCCCGCGTTGAGGACGGTGCAATCGAGGCCGCCGAGCGCCTCGGCGGCGAGCGCCACCGGGTCGTGGCCGGGGTCGGCGACGTCGCCCACCACCGCGACCCCGCCGATCTCGTCGGCGATCAGGCCAGCCCGCTCGGCGCTGCGGCCGGCGACGGCGACCCGCCAGCCGTCGGCGGCAAGGCGCCGGCAGATGGCGGCGCCGATCCCACTGGTGCCGCCGGTGACGAGCGCGCGGGCGCTCACGGCAGCTCTCCGAGCGGGCGGCGCGCGGCGAGCCGCGCCGCGATCCGCCCGAGCCGGCGTGGATCGTCATCGACGAGCCACGGCTCGTCGGGACCGGTCGCGAGGGCGAGCTCGAGCCGGTCGCCCCGGGCGGCGAGGCCGATTCCGAGCGGCGAGCGCACGGCCGCTGCGCGCGCGGGCGCGGGCGCGACGACGGCGAGGGGAACGGCCTCCTCCTCGAAGGCGGCGCGCACGAGGCGGACGAGCTCGGCGTCATCCGTGGCCAGGACGACGGCGGGGGCGCTCATGCGGTCTCCGCGTGCAGAAGCACGAGCCCGACGGCGACCGCGGCCCGGGGGCCGTGACGGCCGAGGATGTCGCCGCGCGCGATCGCGAGGTCGAGGTCGGCGAGGGCCAGGGACACCTCGTCGACGACCTCCTGGTCCTCGGCGCAGCCGCCGACCAGCACGGCCAGCTCGCCGGCGGGCAGCCCGCCGACGGCCTCGGCGGCGCGCCGCAGGTTCGCGGCGATCACGTCGCGCTTGGCCGCGCGCCTGAGCCGCGCCCACAGCTCCGGCGGCAGCGCCGCCTCGAGCGGGTCCAGGGAGCCGTCCCGGCGCTCCGCGAGGCAGAGGTGCGCGACGCAGCGGGCCGGGGCGGGGCGCTCGAGGAACGTGCGGCCGCCGTCCTCGTGGCGCAGGATGAACGGGGTCTCGACGTGCACGGTGGGCAGCCGCTTGGCCTGCTCGGCACGGAGGTGGTCGACGCCGAGGATCGCGCCGCAGATGCGGTCGACGAGGTGCCCGGCGCCCGCGGCGGCGACGGCGCGCGCCGATCCGTCGAGCCCGACGTGGAGGTCGACGGTACCGCCGCCCATGTCGATGACGATCGGCGCGTGGCCCGCACCCGGGGTGGTCGAGGCCCCCGCCACTGCGGCGGCGGTCTCGGCGCCGACCACCACGACCTCGCAGCCGGCGCGCTCCGCGAGGGCGGCCTCGAGCACGCGGTCGCCGCGCTCGGCGAGTACCGCGAGGCCGACGGCGCGTCGCGCGTGGAGCGCGAGCGCGAGGCGCGCATCGTCGTCGGGGGCGGGCAGCGGCGCCCAGAAGGCGTCGATCAACTCGGCGTCGACGCCTTCGACCCTGCGGACGGCGCCGTGCGCGGGCGGGGCGACGGCATGGTCGACCGCGACCTGCGACCCGTCCTGCAGCGTGGCGAGGGGCGGGGCGTCGCGGTGCGAGGCGCCCGACGAGGCCTCGCCGCGCACGGCGATCGCCGCGCGGTGCCCGACGAGGGCTCGGGCGGCGTTGCGCGCGCCGCGGGCCCGGGACGGGTCGAGGGCGAGGAGCACGGCGAGCCGCAGCGGGTCGGCGAGCTGCTCGACGACGCCGCCGGGCGGGGCCACCTCGATCGCGGCCCAGGCGCCGCGCGACAGATCGGCGGCGTCCGCGACCTCGTCGATGATCGGCAGGGTCCGGTCGACGCGGTTGCCGATCAGGACGCCGTCGTCGTTCGTCACGACGATCGCCGCGAGCCGCCAGCCGCGTTGGCGCGCGTCGTTGAGCCGTGCCGCGGCGGCGTCGAAGTCGAGCGGGGGCACGATCGGGATGACGGGGTCGCCCGCGGGGTCGCCCGTGAGGTCGTCGAGGTCGACGAGGCGCCCGGCGGCGGCGCCGAGGCCCGACGGGGTCGCGCTGACGGGCCGCGCGATCGCCACGCCGCCGAGGTCGCGCTCCTCATCGGCGGCCAGCTCGCGCAGGCCGGTCTCGACGGGATGCAGGTCGGCGAGCAGGATCCGGCTCGGCTCCTCGCCGAGCCGGCGGCTCGCCCGGATGATCAGGTCGAGCACGCCGTCGGCGGCCGCGGCGGACCCCTTCGCGCCGGTGGTGGGGCCGCGCGTGACGCTCAGGAACTCGGGCTCGCGGCCCGGGCTGAGGCGGGCGATCGCCACCTCGGTGGTGGCGTTGCCGACGTCGACGCCCGCGACGACCACGTCAGGAGATCAGCCCGCGGCGCAGGTAGTGGGTGCGCGCCTCGCGCACCAGCGCGGCGCAGCGGTTCGCCCCGCCCGCCGCGAGGGCCGTGGCGATCTCCTCGAGCTCGGCGGCCGAGGAGCGGCCGGGGCGCAGCGCGTCGTAGAAGCGCAGGACGTCGTCGTCGGCGAAGGTGGCGAGCTCGGCGCCGCGGCGCAGGTTCTCGGCCAGCTGTGGGTTGCCACCGCGCTCGGCGAAGTCGGCCTGGCGGAGCAGCGTCTGCGGGTCGATCGCGGCGTCCTGCGCGCCGACGCGGCCCGCGCGGACGGCCTCCACGGTCAGCTCGTCGGCGGTGCGGCCGGTCTGGGCGCGCACCTCGGAGCGGTGGTGCTCACCGAGGGGGTAGCTCAGCTCGGCCACGAGACCTCCACGGCCCGGGCGGGGCCGGGCTCGAGGCACGCGCTCTCGCGGGTGATCAGGGCGACGACCTTTGCGTGGTAGCGCGGGCCCATCGCCGCGCTCGACTCCGGCAGGATCACGGGCGCGGGCTTGCCGCCCTTCGCGTGGCGGGCCGCGTTGCGGCCGAGGGCGCGGAAGTGCTCGGGCCCGATCAGCGGGGCGACGCTGAGCAGCTCCAGGTTGGCGAGCACGGGCAGGTCGGCGCGGTGGATCAGGGACGTGCCCTTGCCCTGGATGCCGAGGGCGACGCCGCTGCCCGACAGGGTCGCGGCGGTCCAGCCGACCATGCCGAGGTCGAGGGAGTGGGTGACGCGCACGACGCGCGCGTGGACGCCCTCCTCCTCGATGCCCGCCAGCAGCTGCCGCAGAGCCTCGCCCACGGTGACGCCGGACAGGGTCAGCCAGACCTCCTTCGCGAAGGCCGGCGAGACGCCGATCACGACCTCGTCGGGGCGCACCTTGGCGGCGGCGGGGCCGGTCTCCTGGAGGGTCACGCAACCGGCGTGCGGCGCCTGCTCGGCGAGCAGGTCCGCGTGGGTGCGCTCCTGGCGCACGCGGGCGATCTCGGTCTGGCGCTCGGGCGAGACGCGGTAGCCGGTGCCGGGGCCCGTGTAGTCGTTCGGGTCGGTCAGGGCGCTGAGGACGCGCATCTCCTCGTCGAAGATCGCCGAGGTCTGCAGGTGGTCGCCGAATAGCCGCTGGCGGGTCATCTCGAGGACGCGCTCGGCCTCGACGTCGAAGCCGCGGGCGGCGAGCGCGCGCACGACGTCCAGGGCGGTGATGCCGCGCTCGATGACGGCGTCGCCCGCCGTGGCCGTGTCGTCGGTCTGCTCCCGGGCGACGTCGAGACTGCCGTGGGCGTGGACGACCCGCTCGACCTCGGCATCGTCGAAGGTCAGGAGTTCGAGCTCCTCGAGGACGGCCCGGCAGGCCTCGGCGGCGCGGCGGCGCAGCGGCAGGAGCGTCGCGTCGTCCCGCGAGCGCAGCGCCCCCTCGAAGCCCCAGTCGCGCTGGATCATCATGTAGTCGTCGATGTCCTCGGCGTTGAAGTTCGAGGGGCCGAAGGCATTGTCGTAGGTCGGGATCGACCCGAAGCCCGAGAACAGGAAGTCCGAACCGGCGAGGAGCAGCGGCAGGGTGTGCGCGGTGCGGCGGATGTCGGACGCACTCATCTGCGTGTCGTTGCCCGTGCAGGTCTCGAGGCCGTAGAGGGCCGCGAGCACGTTCTCGGCGAGGATCTCGCGCATGCCGTTCGGGACGGAGCCGGTCACGTTGATCCCGTCGATGCCGCCGTTCTGCGTGCCCTGGGAGCCGGCGGCGCGCGTCACGGCGAGGCAGCGCGCCTCGAGGTAGAGCATCGACTTGCCCTCGGCCGCGCCCATCAGCACCTCGGCGCCGGAGCCCGAGGTGAAGCGCATCTTCAGCCCGCGCGAGGCGTACGAGGCCGCGAGGAACGCCTTCGACCAGGGCGTGTCGTCGCCGTCGAGGAAGACGCGCTCCGTTCCGTAGACGGACACGGTCTCCGCGTAGGTGGTCAGCCCGCGCATGCCCAACTCCAGCTCGAGGCGCTCCTCGATCGCGCACTGCGTGAGGGCGCCGGGGGCGGGCACCTGGCTGCCGATCAGGAGCGCGAGGGCGACGAGCGGCGCGTCGCGCAGGACGGGCACCGTCGTCTCCAGCTCCCGGAACCCGAGTGCCACGGCGCTCGCCGCGTCGGCGGCGATCAGGAGCGGATGGTCGATGCGGTTCGTGACGTGGCCCTGGATCGAGGGGGTGCGGCGCGCGCGCATCTTCGCCATCGCCTGCATCAGCTCGAGCGGGCTGAGCAGGCTCAGGACGCGGGCCAGCTTGCCGGGCGTCGCGCCCTCGACGAGGCGCAGCACGTCGGTCCGGGGCACGTCCGTCGAGACGATCATCCGCGCCCAGCTGAGGTCGTCGATCCCCATCGCCTCCTCGGCCACCGTGGGGTCGATCGCGTGGGCGGCGAGGAAGGCGTCGATCAGGTCGAACTCGGCCTCGGGCGTGCCGTCGATCTCGACGATGCGGCCGTCCTCGACGCGGATCGACGGCTCCGGGTCGTGGGGGCTCGCGAACGCGATCAGGCCGAGCTCGGGGTACTCGGGCACGACGACGTCGCGGCTAACCGCACCGTCCTCGAGGAACGCGCTGCGCAACGATCGTCCGGGTGTCCCCTCCACGGGGCTAGATCGTACCGCGCCCCGGGATCTGCGACCATTGCGCGCGATGGCCATCCCCCGAACCTCCGCGCACTCGACGATGCTCGCGGTCGTCGGAGACTCGGCGAGCGGCAAGACCACGCTCACGCGCGGGCTCGCGCGGGTACTCGGCGAGGAGCAGGTGGCGCACCTGCCGACGGACGACTACCACCGCTACGACCGGGCGCAGCGCCGGGTGATGGCGATCACGCCGCTCGACCCGGAGGCCAACTACCTCGACATCCTCGAGCGCGACCTCGAGACGCTCGGCGAGCTGCGTCCGGTCCTGAAGCCGACGTACCGGCACGCGGACGGGACGCACGGCCCGCCGGAGTACCTCGTGCCCGGCCCCTACACCGTGGTTGACGGGCTGCTCTGCCTGTCCACGGACGGCCTGCGGCGGTGCTTTGACTGCGCGGTCTACATGGATCCGCCCGAGGAGCTCCGCCGCGAGTGGAAGCTGATCCGCGACACGACTCGGCGCGGCTACACGACCGACGAGGTGCTGGACGAGATGGACCGGCGCGAGCGCGACTCGGTCAGGTGGGTGCGCCCGCAGCGCGCGTTCGCGGACCTCGTGATCACGTTCCGGCGGGGCGGCGACCCCGAGGAGAAGAACCTGGATGCGGAGATCCTGCTGCGTCCGACGGTGCCGCACCCGGACCTCTCGGGGCTGGGCGGGTCCGCCCCCGGCGACTTCACGATCCAGCAGCTGCCCCACGGCGAGCAGCTCCTGACGGTGCCCGGAATGCTGCCGCAGGGTCGGGCGGAGGAGATCGAGACGGCGATCTGGGAGCGCCTGCACTTCGCCCGCCACCTGCAGCTCGACCGGCTCGGCCAGTTCACCCGCGGCATGGACCTGTTCCGGTCGGATGCGCTCGCGATCACCCAGCTGCTCGTGCTCTACCAACTGGTCACCGCGCGTGCGACGCGCGCCCTCGATGTGGCCGGCGCGCCATTGCGCGGCGGCGGCGACGGCTGACCCGCCGCGCCGCCTATCGTTCACGGCGGCAGGGGCGTAGCTCAGCGGTAGAGCAGCCGGCTCATAACCGGTAAGGCCCTGGTTCGAATCCAGGCGCCCCTATCGCCTCAGTGCGCCGCCGGCCCGGGCGGGGGCAGCGCGGGGTCGACGAGGTGCGCCGCGCGGACGCCGCTGCGGATCGCACCCTCCATGTAGCCCGACCAGACGTCGTCGGTGTGCTCGCCGGCGAGGACGAGCGGCCCGTGCGCGCGGCGTAGGGCGTCGCCGTCGGGGCGCGACCCCGGTGGCACGCAGCTGTAAACGCCGCGCGCGTAGGGATCGTCATGCCAGGTCTGCACGCCGGCCGCCGCGAGGTCGAGCGGCAGGTCGGGGAGCATCTCGCCGATGCGCTCGACCCATGTCGCCGGCCCTGCGTCGACCTCGAGGCGCTCCAGCATCGGCATGGAGCCGGCGAACCCGGCGAGGATCGGCCGGAGGCCCGCGTCACCCTCGTTCGCCGTCCACACCCAGTAGTCGCGGTGCGCGTCGAGGTGGGCCTGCGGGTCGACGTCGCCGGTCAGCGGCACGAACAGCTTGGCGGCCTGCGCGACCCCGAAGCCGGCCGCGGCGTCCCGCACGGGGGCGGGCAGGGCGTCGGCGAAGGGCGCGTCCCCGAGCAGCGCAAGCGGCACCGCGAGCACGATCCGGGCCGCCGCGTAGGTGCCGACGGCGGTGGTGCAGCGGACCCCGTCTGGGTCGATGTCGAGGGCGGTGACCGGCTCGCCGAGCCGGACCCGCGCGCCGAGGTGCTCGGCGAGGGCGCGGGCCGGCGCGTCCGAGCCCGCGCCGATCCGGAGCGAGTCGGCGTCGTCGGGGGCCTCGGCGAGCATCGACAGGTGCGTGGCGGCGAGGCCGGTGGCGGGGGTGCCGGCGGTGCACTCGATCCGCGCTCTGAACGCCGTGCGCACGCCGTCGGTCACGTCGAGGCGGGCGAGGGCGTCGGCGACCGAAAGATCGGCGGCGCCGTCGCCGAGTTCGGCGAGCAGGTCGCGCACCGCGGCGCGGCCCCGGACGATCGCCTCCTGCGGCACGGGCGGCCCGCCGATGGGGCGCCGGTCGTGGTAGCTCATCCCGGCGCGCACGAGCTCGATGCCGAAGCGGGCGCACAGCGCGATCAGCTCGTGCTGGGCCTCCTCGACCCACTCGGCGCCGCGCTCGATGCGGGCGCCGTTGGCCGCGCGGTCCGACCAGGTGCGCCCGCCGACCCGGTCGCGGGCCTCGAGGACGGTCACGTCCCAGCTGGCGGCGACGAGGCGGTCCGCTGCGGTCAGCCCGGCGAGGCCGGCTCCGATCACGATCGCGCTGCGCTCCATAGCCGGGAGCCTACCGGCTGCGCCGTGGCCTAGAGTGGCGCGCGTGGAGCCCCGCCCCGACATCCCCGTCGACACGTTCGCCGCCGTCGACATGCGGGTGGGGGAGGTGCGCGAGGTGCTGCCCTTCCCGGAGGCCCGCACGCCGGCCTGGCGGATCCGCGTCGACTTCGGGCCCGTCCTCGGGGAGCGCTGGACGAGCGCGCAGGTCACGAACTACCCCGCCGAGGCGCTCCTGGGGCGGCGGGTGGTCGGTTGCGTCAACCTCGGCGTGCGCCGGATCGCGGGCTTCGAGAGCCAATTCCTGCTGCTCGGGTCGATTCAGGCGGACGGGACGGTGCTCCTGCTCGACGCGGATCCCGCGGCCGAGCTCGGCGCGCCCGTGGCCTAGCGGTTGAGCAGGTAGACGACGCCGGCGGCGAGCAGGTTCGGTGCGCGCTCGGAGAGGCCGCCGACCGGGCGGCCGCCGTCGTCCAGCAGGATCCGCTGCTCGACCCGGAAGCCCTCGGCGCCGGCCAGGGCCTCGAAGTCGGTGATCGAGCAGAGCCGGATGTTCGGGGTCTCGTGCCAGGCGTAGGGGAGGAGCGGTGAGACCGGCATGCGTCCCTTGGCCGCGAGCTGGGCGCGCAGCCGCCAGTGCCCGAAGTTCGGGAAGGAGACGATGCCGCGGCCGGCGACGCGGTGCATCTCGCGCAGGATCAGCGCCGGGTTGCGGACGGCCTGCAGAGTCAGCGACATGATCACGATGTCGAAGGCGTCGTCTGCGAGGTCGCCGAGGCCCTCGTCGATGTCGTCCTGCAGGACGGGCACGCCGCGGGCCATGCAGGCGAGCACGCCGTCGTCGGAGATCTCGACGCCGAGGACGTCGTTGCCGCGCCGCATCAGCTCTTCGAGCAGGGCGCCGTCGCCGCAGCCGAGGTCGAGCACGCGCGCGCCGGGCGGCACGAGGGACGCGATGACGTCGAGGTCGGGGCGCATCAGCGGGCCTCGGCGAGCGCACGGTCCAGGTAGGCGGCGACGGTGCGGTGGTACTCCGGCACCTCGAGCAGGAACGAGTCGTGGCCGTGCGGCGAGGCGATCTCGCGGAACGTGACGGGCACGCGGTGCGCGGTCAGGGTGCGCACGACCTGCTTGGAATGCGACGTGTCGAAGCGCCAGTCCGTGTCGAAGGAGAGGACGAGGAAGCGCGTGCGGCAGCGGGCGAGACGCTCGCGCACCCGCGTCGGGTCGGCGAACGGGTCGAAGTAGTCCATCACGCGCGTCAGGTACAGGTAGGAGTTCGCGTCGAAGCGGTCGAGGAACGCCTTGCCCTGGTGCTGCAGGTAGGACTCGACCTGGAAGTCGACGCCGAGGTCGAAGCGCGGCTCGTCGCGGTCCTGGATGCGGCGCCCGAACTTCTGCCGCATCGACTCCTCCGACAGGTACGTGATGTGGGCCATCATCCGCGCCACGGACAGGCCGTGGTCGGGGCCCCGGCCCGTGCCGTAATAGTCGCCGTCCTGGAAGTCGGGGTCGTTCATGATCGCCGCGCGGGCGACGGCGCTGAAGGCGATGTTCTGGGCCGACAGGCGCGCGGTCGCGCAGACGACGATGCCGTTGTTGAGCTCGTCGGGGTGGTCGAGCGCCCACTGCAGGACCTGCATGCCGCCGAGCGAGCCGCCGATCGCGGCCAGGACCCGCTCGACCCCGAGGTGCGCGAGCAGGCGCCGCTGCACGCGCACGAGGTCGGAGACGGTGAAGAGGGGGAAGCGCAGGCCGTACGGCTCGCCCGTGGCCGGGTCGGTCGAGGACGGGCCGGTCGTGCCCTGGCAGCCGCCGAGCAGGTTCGACGAGAGCACGAACAGGCGGTCCGTGTCGACCGGCTTGCCCGGCCCGATCAGGGTGTCCCACCAGCCGGGGCGTGTCGGGTCGCCGTGGTGGCCCGCCGCGTTGGCGTCGCCGGTCAGGGCGTGGCAGACCACGACGACGTTGCCGTCGCCGGGTGCGCGCTCCCCGTACGTCTCGTAGGCCACCTCGACGGGCGCGAGGGTCTCGCCCGAGTCGAGCACGAGCGGGTCGTCCTCCGTGTAGAGGACGACCCGCTGCGTCTCGACGAGTCCGAGGGAGCGCCGCGTGTCGTCGGTCGCTCCCACGGGTCCTACTTCGAGGCCGCCAGGGCCTGGTCGATGTCCGCGATCAGGTCGGCGACGTTCTCGATGCCGATCGACAGGCGCACCATGTCCGGGCCGACGCCGGCCGCCGCGAGCTCTTCGTCGTTGAGCTGGGAGTGCGTGGTCGACGCGTTGTGGATGGCCAGGGAGCGTGCGTCGCCGATGTTCGCGAGGTGCGTGAAGATCGAGAGCGCCTCGATGAACTTGCGGCCCTGGTCGCGGCCGCCCTTGACGCCGAACGAGAGGATGCCGCCGAAGCCCTTGCCCTGGTCGAGGACCTTGACCGCGTTGGCGTGGTAGGCGTCGTCCACGAGGCCCGGGTAGTTGACCCAGGCGACGTCGGGGTGCGCCTTGAGGTGCGTGGCGATCGCCAGCGCGTTGGCCGACTGGCACTCGATCCGGAGCGGCAGGGTCTCGAGGCCCTGCAGGATCAGGAACGCGTTGAATGGCGACAGCGCGGCGCCCGTGTTGCGCAGGAGCACCGTGCGGATGCGCCCGATGTAGGCCGCAGGGCCGAGGGCGTCCGACCAGACGACGCCGTGGTACGACGGGTCGGGCTGGGTCAGGCCGGGGAAGCGCTCCGCGTTCGCGACCCAGTCGAACTTACCGGAGTCGACGATCACGCCGGCGATCGTGGTGCCGTGCCCGCCCATGTACTTGGTGGCGGAGTGGACGACGATGTCGGCGCCCTGGCCGATGATCTGGGCCAGGATCGGGGTCGCCATCGTGTTGTCGACGATCAGGGGCAGGCCCTGCGCGTGCGCGGCGTCCGCCCAGGCGGCGATGTCGACGACGTTGATGCGCGGGTTGCCGACGGTCTCGGCGAACACGAGGCGGGTCTTGTCGTCGACCAGCTCGGCGACCTTCGACGGGTCGTCGGGGTCGGCGAAGCGGACCTCAATGTCGTACTGCGGCAGCGTGTGCGCGAACAGGTTGTACGTGCCGCCGTAGAGGGTCGAGACGCTGACGATGTTGTCGCCAGCGCGGCAGATGTTCAGCACCGAGTAGGTGACGGCGGCCTGGCCGGAGGCGATCGCGCAGGCCGCGATGCCGCCCTCGAGGGCGGCGATGCGCTGCTCCATCACGTCCCAGGTGGGGTTCATGATGCGCGTGTAGATGTTGCCGGGCACGGCCAGCGCGAACAGGTCGGCGGCGTGCTGGGCGTCGTTGAATTCGTAGCTCGTCGTCTGGTAGATCGGGACGGCCACGGCGTTCGTGGTGGGGTCCGGGCTCTGCCCCGCGTGGAGCGCGAGGGTCTCGGGCTTGTGGGTGCTCATCGTGCGGTCGTCTCCTTGCCTGTCGGCGTCGCGTCCCGGTGGGGGGTCGCCCCGGGAACCTCTCCGGGGCGGCGGCGCCGCGGCTTCGTCCGCGACGACGGCTGGCCATCTTCCGCTCGCCCGCCCGGGACTGTGGTCGGGTCCGCGCTGGATGTAGCACCTGACGGGCGTCGCCCCGGTTGCTGTCGCGTCGTCGGGCCAGGTCCCTCGGCGACTCGTGATGGTTCGCGTGCGGCAGATTAGCAATCTGCGGGGATCCGTCAAGCACGCCGGACCGGGGCCGACCCGCCGACGGAATCCGCGCCGGTGCCGTACCATGCAGGTGCAGCGGTCGCACATGGCGGCCGTCCGAGATCCGTCCACGAGGTGAAGGACATGTCCGAGCAGGGCACCACGCGCATCAAGAGCGGTCTGGCGGAGATGCTGAAGGGCGGCGTCATCATGGACGTCGTCGACGCCGAGCAGGCCAAGATCGCCGAGGACGCGGGCGCGTGCGCCGTCATGGCGCTCGAGCGCGTGCCCGCCGACATCCGCGCCGACGGCGGCGTCGCCCGCATGTCGGACCCCGAGATGATCATCGGGATTCAGGAGACCGTTTCCATCCCCGTGATGGCGAAGGCCCGCATCGGCCACTTCGTCGAGGCGCAGGTCCTCGAGAGCCTCGAGGTCGACTACATCGACGAGTCCGAGGTGCTGACGCCGGCCGACGAGGCGCACCACATCGACAAGTGGAAGTTCACCGTGCCGTTCGTCTGCGGCGCGACGAACCTCGGCGAGGCGCTACGCCGGATCGGCGAGGGCGCCGCGATGATCCGCTCGAAGGGCGAGGCCGGTACCGGCGACGTCGTCGAGGCGGTCCGCCACATCCGCTCGATCACGGGCGAGATCCGCCAGCTCCAGGCCATGGACCCGGACGAGCTCTACACGCGCGCCAAGGAGCTCCAGGCCCCGCTCGCGCTGGTCCAGGAGACCGCGCGGCTCGGCCGGCTGCCCGTCGTCCTGTTCACCGCGGGTGGCGTCGCCACCCCGGCGGACGCGGCGCTGATGATGCAGCTCGGCTCCGACGGCGTCTTCGTCGGCTCCGGCATCTTCAAGAGCGGCGACCCCGCCAAGCGCGCCCGCGCCTGCGTCGAGGCCGTCACGCACTTCCGGGACGCCGCCAAGATCGCGGAGGTCTCGAAGGGCCTCGGCGAGGCGATGGTCGGCCGCAGCGCGAAGTCGATCCCCGAGGCGGAGCTGCTCGCCGGACGTGGCTGGTAGCGCGCCGCGCGTCGGCGTGCTCGCCCTGCAGGGCGCCTTCCGGGAGCACGTCCAGGCGCTCGCGCGGCTCGGTGCCGACGCGGTCGAGGTGCGCAGCCCCGCGGACGTCGCGGACGTCGACGCCCTCGTCCTGCCGGGCGGCGAGTCCACCACGATGGACCTCCTGCTCGGCACGAGCGGCCTGCGCGAGCCCCTCGGCGCGGCGATCGCCGGCGGCCTGCCCGTCCTCGGCACCTGCGCGGGCCTGATCCTGCTGGCCCGCGACCTCGAGGACGGCGCCGACGGCCAGCGCACCTTCGCCGCCCTCGACGTGACGGCCCGCCGCAACGGCTACGGCCGGCAGGTCTCGTCGTTCGAGGCCGACCTCGACCTCGCCGACGAGGCGGTGCCCATGCGCGGCGTCTTCATCCGCGCGCCCCGCATCACGCGCGCCGGGCCGGGCGTCGAGGTGCTGGCCGCGCTCCACGACGAGCCCGTCTGCGTGCGCTCCGGCCCTATCATGGCGGCGACGTTCCATCCCGAGCTGACCGGCGACGACCGGCTGCACGCCCGCTTCCTCGCGGGCCTCGCTTCCTGACCCCCACGGAGGACCCGCGATGTCCGGCCATTCCAAGTGGTCCACCATCAAGCACAAGAAGGCCGCGACCGACAAGAAGCGCGGCCAGATGTTCTCGAAGCTGTCGCGCGCGATCATGGTCGCCGCCAAGGAGGGCGGTCCCGACCCCGACGGCAACGCGGCGCTCGCCAACGCGATCGTCAAGGCGAAGGCCTACTCGCTGCCGAAAGACAACATCGAGCGCGCGATCCAGAAGGGCGCGGGCGGGGGCGAGGGCGAGCACTACGAGACGGTGGTCTACGAGGGCTTCGGCCCGGGCGGCGCCGCGCTCGTCGTCGAGGCGCTGACCGACAACCGCAACCGCACCGCGGCCAACGTGCGCAGCATCTTCACGAAGGCGGGCTGCTCGCTCGGCAATCCCGGCTCCGTGGCCTGGAAGTTCGACAAGAAGGGCGTGATCGCGCTCGACGGCGTCGCCGACGGCGATGAGCTCCTGCTCGCGGCCGCCGACGCGGGCGCGGAGGACGCCGATGGCGAGGACGGGATCTACTCGGTCACGACCGACCCGGCCGCGCTTGGCGCGGTGCGCAATGCGCTCGAGGCCGGCGGCTACGCCGTCGCGAGTGCCGAGCTGACCCTGGTGCCGAAGCAGGCGCCCGACATCGACGACGAGGACGCGCGCAAGCTGCTCAAGCTCGTCGACGCCCTCGAGGACGACGACGACGTCCAGGACGTCGTGTTCGACGCCGAGATCCCCGACACGGTCCTGGCCGAGCAGTAGCGGTCCCGTGGCCGCGCCGGTCATCCTCGACTGCGACCCGGGGATCGACGACGCGGTCGCGATCCTGCTGGCGCTCGCGAGCCCCGAGCTCGACGTGCTCGCCGTCACCACCGTGGCGGGCAACGTGCCCCTCGCGAACACGACCGCCAACGCGCTGCGCGTCCTCGATCTCGCCGGGCGCCCCGAGCTGCCCGTCGGGCGCGGCGCCGAGCGCAGCCTCGTGCACCTGCCCGCCGACGACTCGAAGGAGACCCACGGCGAGACGGGCCTCGACGGCTCCGGCCTGCCCGACGCGTCGCGCGGCCCGGGCCCCGAGCACGCCGTCGACCTGATCGCGCGGCTCGCGACGGATCGGCCCGGCGAGATCACGCTCTGCGCGGTCGGACCGCTGACCAACGTGGCGCTCCTCGCCGCGCTCCGGCCCGAGGCCTTCCAGGCGCTGCGCCGGATCGTCGTGATGGGCGGCGCGGCCACGGGCGGCAACATGTCCCCGTACGCGGAGTTCAACGTCTGGTACGACCCGGAGGCCGCGGCGCGCGTCGTCGCCTCCGCGCACGACCCCGTCCTTGTCGGCCTCGACGTCACGCGCCGCGCCCGCCTCGGCGCGGCCGAGATCGACGCGATCGCCGCGCTGCCGGTGCTCGGCGGCCCCGTCAGCGGGATGCTGCGCTTCTACATGCGCAAGCACGTCGACTGGTACGGCGAGGAGGTCGTCTTCCAGCACGACGCCCTCGCCGTCGCTCACCTGGTCGACCCGGGGATCCTCGAGCTCGCCCACTGCCACGTCGAGGTGGACACCTCGTTTGGGCCGGCGCGCGGGGCGACCCTCGTCGACCGGCTCGGCGTCTTCGGCGGCCACGCCAACGCGCACTGGGCGGTCGACGTCGACGTGGAGCGCTTCCGGGCGCTGCTGCTCGGGCGGCTCGCGGCGCTGGCCGCCGCGCGCTAGCGCGCGGCGGGCGGCGGATCGCCCGGCTGCCACGCCGCCGCCGGGTACTCGGCCTGGTCGCCGCGGTGCTCGCCGATCGTGAGGATCCGCAGGTCCTGGTCCGTGTCGTTGACGAACTGGTGCGGGCGCTCGGGCCCCTCGCGCTTCGCGAAGAAGTCGCCGGGGCCGACCCGGAAGGCGTCGTCGCCGACCATCAGGACGCCCGTGCCGGAGAGGACGAGGAAGCACTCCTCCTCCTCGTGGTGCCAGTGGAACTTCGTGGAGCGCTCGCCGGGCCGCACGACGTCGACGTTGACGCCGATGCGCCGGAGCCCCGCGTGCTCGCCGAGTCGGGTCGAGAGGCCGAAGGTCTCGCCGCCGGGCTCGTACTCGCCCTCGCCGGTCGGTGCCTCCTCGGCGCGGGCCAGCCAGCCGGGGCGGCCGTCGGCGCGCTCGCGCAGGCGCTCGGCGGGGCGGCCGGCCATGGTCGACACGGCCCACTCGCCCGCGGGCAGGGTGCGCGTCTCGATCCAGCGGGCGGCCGACTGGTCCTCGCCGACCTCGACGCAGACCGCCTCCCACTCGCCCTCGCCGTCGACGAGGAGGAAGGTGCCGTCCCGTCCGGTGGCGCGCACCAGCTCCTCGGCGGCCGCCTCGACGTCCGGCCACCAGCGGGGGTGGCGCTCGATGAAGGCGATCCGACGCGGGGGGCGCTCGGCCATGCGGCGCATGGTACGGCACCGGTGCGGCGACCGGGTGCCTTCGTAGACTCAGTCCATGGTGATCCTCGGGCTCGACCCGGGCACGGCGGCGACCGGCTGGGGCGTCGTCAGCGCGGAGGGAAGCCGGCTGCGGTCGGTCGACTACGGCTGCATCCGCACCGATGCCCACACCCCGCCCGAGGAACGCCTCGCCGTGATCGCGCGGGCACTCGACGAGCTCCTCGAGCGGTTCCAGCCCGACGCGGTCGCCGTCGAGGAGGTCTACGTCGGGGGCAACCCGCGCACCGCGCTCGCCGTCGGTCAGGCCCGCGGCGCGGCCCTGACCATGGCCGGGCTGCGCCACATCGCCGTCGCCGAGTACACCGTCTCCCAGATCAAGACCGCCGTCTCGGGCTATGGCCGGGCGGACAAGCGCCAGGTGCAGCTGATGGTGGGCGCGGTCCTCGGCCTGCCGGAGCCGCCGAGCCCGGACCACGCCGCCGACGCCCTCGCGGCCGCGATCTGCCATGCGGGCCAGGGGCCGCTCCAGCAGAGGCTGCGCGCCACCGGGGTGCGCGGGTGATCGGCCACGTCCGGGGCGTCGTCGCCGACCGCGAGGGCGACACCGTCGTCGTCGACGTCGGCGGCGTCGGCTACGAGCTGACCGCGACCCTCGCGGCGCTGGCCCGCTGCGAGCCGGGCGCCGAGGTCGCCGTGCCCACGTACCTGCACGTGCGCGAGGACGCCCTGCAACTGTTCGGCTTCGGTAGCGAGGCGGAGCGGCGCGTCTTTCGCCTCCTGATCGGCGTCAACGGCGTGGGGCCGAAGCTGGGGCTGGCGATCGTCTCCGCCCACGCGCCCGAGCGGATCGAGAGCGCCGTGCTGCTCGGCGACGTCGCGCTCCTCTCCAGTGTCAGCGGCGTCGGCAAGAAGACGGCGGAGCGGATCTGCCTCGACCTCAAGGACCGCATCGACGGCGCCGGGGCCGGCACGTCCGCCGCCCCGGGCGCGGCCGCCGCCCCGGCCGACCCGCATCGCGAGGCCCGCGACGCCCTTGTCGCGCTCGGCTACGCCCCGGGGGACGCCGAGGCGGCGCTGGCCGGCGCCGACGGCACCACCGAGGAGCGCGTCAAGGCCGGCCTCGCGGCGCTCGGCGGGGGCCGCGGATGACGGACGACCCGCAACGGCTGATCGACGGCGAGGAGGAGCCCGGCGAGCACGAGGCCGAGGGTGGCCTCCGGCCCCAGCGGCTCGACGAGTTCGTCGGCCAGGAGCACGCCGTCCGCCAGCTCGAGACCTTCGTCGCCGCGGCGCGCGGACGCGGCGAGCCCTGCGACCACGTGCTGCTCGCCGGGCCGCCCGGCCTCGGCAAGACGAGCCTCGCGCACATCGTCGCGATCGAGATGGAGAGCCGCATCCACACGATCTCGGGGCCGGCGCTGGAGCGCAAGGGCGACATTGCGTCGATCCTGACCGCGCTCGAGCCGCGCGACGTCCTCTTCGTCGACGAGGTGCACCGGCTCCCGCGCGCGATCGAGGAGCTCCTGTACCCGGCGATGGAGGACGGCGCGATCGACATCGTGATCGGGCAGGGCCCTGGCGCGCGCACCCTGCGCCTCGACCTCGCGCCCTTCACCCTGATCGGGGCGACGACCCGGGCGGGCCTCCTGACCACCCCGATGCGCGACCGCTTCGGGATCTCGCTGCGGCTCGAGTACTACCGCCCCGAGGAGCTCGTGCTGATCATCCGTCGCTCCGCGGGCATCCTCGCCGTCGCCCTCGACGACGCCGCCGCCGAGGAGATCGCCCGGCGCTCGCGCGGCACGCCGCGCGTCGCCAACCGGATCCTGCGGCGTGTCCGCGACGTCGCGCAGGTGCGCGGCTGGGACCTCGTCGACCGGGCGGGCGCGCTCGAGGCGCTCGACCTGCTCGGCGTCGACGAGGACGGCCTGGACCGCGCCGACCGCGAGTACCTGCGGGCCGTCGCCGACCGCTTCGGAGGCGGGCCCGTCGGACTCAACACCCTGGCGGTCGCCCTCGGCGAGGACGCGGGCACGCTCGAGGAGGTCTACGAGCCGTACCTGATCCAGCAGGGCCTGATCCAGCGCACCGCCCGCGGCCGCGTCCTGACGGAGCGAGGCCGCGCCCTGACGGGCATGCCGGCCGACCCGGGCCTGCCGAGCCTGCTCGACTAGGTCAGGGGCCGCGCCGCTCGCGTTCGACGCGGAGGCTGTGCTCGACCGCGTCGAGCGCCTCGCGTAGGTCGCGGAGGCGGCCCTCGAGGTCGGCGGTGTCACCGCCCGCGCGGATCCGCTCCTCCTCGCGCACCTCCTCGAGGCTGCCGATCATGATCCCGAGCAGCAGGTTGAGGACGACGAACGTGCCGAGCAGGATGAACGACAGGAAGAACAGGAGCGACGCGAAGGGGCGGGCCGCGAACACCGTCGCGAACAGGGAGTTCCAGCCCTCGAGCGTGAGGATGCTGAACAGGGTCAGGCTGGCGAGGCCGATGTTGCCCCAGTTCGTGGGATCGACGTCGCCAAAGAGCGTCCAGCCGACCATGCCGTAGAGGAAGACGAGCAGGCCCGTGATGATCACGAGTCCTGCGGCGGGGCGGATCGCCCGCGCGGCGCCGCGCAGGAGTACGCGCACGTCGGGCAGCGACTTGAGGAGGCGCGCGACCCGCAGGAGGCGCAGGATCCGCAGGAGTGCGGCGTTCTCGCGCACGCCGGGGATGAAGAGGGCGGCGATGATCGCGAAGTCGAACAGGTTCCAGCCGGAGCGGAAAAAGCGCTGCGGCTTCGTGCCGCAGGCCACGAGGCGCACCGCGAGCTCGATGATGAAGATCGCGGTGAAGAGGGTGTTGAGGGCCTCGAGCTGCCTGCCGTAGCCCTCCATCGCAGCGTCGAACGTCTCGACGCCGAGCACGATCGCGTTGAGCAGGATCACCGCGATGATCGCGTTCTGGAACCGCTCGGACTCCGCGATCCGCTCGAAGCGGGCAGAGAAGGTGCCGGTCGCCGTGCCCTCCACGGCGGGCAGGATACCGCGACCCGTCCAGCGGGTAGGGTCCGGGGGTGCGCCTCGACGACCTCGACTACGAGCTGCCGCCCGATCTGATCGCGCAGGAGCCCGTGGAGCCGCGCGACGCGAGCCGGCTGCTCGTGGTCGACCGCGCGACGGGGGCGCTCGCCGACCGCGTCTTCTCGGAGCTTCCGTCGCTCCTGCGCCCCGACGACGTGGTGGTCGTCAACACGACGCGGGTGATCCCCGCGCGGCTGCGGCTCCGGCGCGCCACGGGCGGGGCCGCCGAGGCGCTCCTGCTCGAGGCCCGCGCCGACGGCGACTGGGAGGCGCTGGTGCGCCCCGCGCGGCGCCTCAGACCCGGGGAGCGCCTCGCGGCGGCGGGGCTCGAGGTCGAGGTCATCGAGCTGCGCGACGCCGGGGAGGCCGTCGTGCGCCTGCATGCGGAGGGCCCCCTCGAGGTGGCGCTCGCGCGGGCCGGTGAGATGCCGCTGCCGCCCTACATCGGAAAGCCGCTCGCCGACCCTGAGCGCTACCAGACGGTCTATGCGGCCCAGCCGGGCTCGGCCGCGGCGCCGACGGCCGGCCTGCACTTCACTGCGGAGCTGCTCGACCGGGTGCGCGCGGCGTGCCGCGTCGAGGAGGTCGAGCTGCAGGTCGGGCTCGACACGTTCCGGCCCGTGCAGGCCGACGACCTCAACGGGCACGCGATGCACTCGGAGCGCTACGCCGTCGACTCCGCGGTGCGCGAGCGCCTGCTCGCGGCCCGGGCGGACGGCGGGCGGATCGTGGCCATCGGCACCACGACGGTGCGCGTGCTCGAGACGATCGCGGACCCCGTCGCCCCCGACCGCGGCCGCACGGCGCTCCTGATCCAGCCGGGGCACCGCTTCCGCCTGGTCGACGCGCTCGTCACCAACTTCCACCTACCGCGCTCGACCCTGCTTGCGCTGGTCATGGCCCTGGGCGGCGAGTCCGCGCTGCGGGCCGCGTACGCTCACGCCGTGCGGGAGCGCTACCGGTTCTACTCCTTCGGCGACGCGATGCTGATCGCGTGAGCGCGCCCGGCGACTTCACCCTCGAGGCGACGGACGGGACGGCCCGTGCCGGCGTGCTGATGACCGCGCACGGGCCCGTGCAGACGCCCGTCTTCATGCCGGTCGGCACGCTCGGGACGGTCAAGGGCGTCGACCCGGCCGAGCTCCGCGCGGTGGGCACGCAGATCCTGCTCGGCAACACCTACCACCTGCACCTGCGCCCCGGCGAGGACCTCGTGGCCGAGCTCGGCGGGCTGCACCGCTTCATGGGCTGGGACGGGCCGATCCTGACCGACTCGGGCGGCTTCCAGGTCTTCTCGCTCGCGCACACTCGCACCGTCGACGACGACGGGGCCACCTTCCGGAGCGCCTACGACGGCGACCTCGTGCGCCTGCGGCCCGAGGATGCGATGCGGATCCAGGCCGACCTCGGCTCCGACATCGCGATGTGCCTCGACGAGGTCCCTGCGGCCGACGCGCCGCTCGCGGAAGTGGCGCGGGCGGTCGAGCGTACGACGCGCTGGGCGGAGCGCTGCCGCGCCAGCCCCGCGGCGCCTGGACAGCTGCGCTTTGGGATCGTCCAGGGCGGCACCGATTCGGCCCTGCGCGCCCGCAGCGCCGCGGACCTGATGGACATCGGCTTCCACGGCTACGCGATCGGCGGGCTCGCCGTGGGCGAGGAGCGCGACGAGATGTTCCGGGTCGCGGCCCAGACGGCGGCCCTCCTGCCGGTCGAGCGGCCGCGCTACTTCATGGGCATCGGGGACCCCGAGGGGATCCTGCGGGTGATCGCGGCGGGCGTGGACATGTTCGACTGCGTGCTGCCCACGCGGCTGGGGCGCACCGGGGCCGCGCTGACCGCGCGCGGGCGGCTCAACCTGCGCAACCGCGCCTACGCGCGCGACCCGCTCCCGCTTGATCCGGACTGCGGCTGCCCGACCTGCACGCGCTTCTCGCGCGCCTACATCCGGCACCTCGTGGCGCAGCGCGAGCTGCTCGGCATGCGGCTTCTCTCGGTGCACAACATCGCCTTCCTGCTAGCCTTGGCCGCGCAGGTGCGGGAGGCCATCGTGGCGGGACGCTTCGACGACTTCCTGCGCGAGGCCCTTGTGAGACTCGCGGGAGACGACTGACGTGAACCAGCAGCTGATTCTGCTCCTTGTCGTTATGGCGGCGCTGTTCTACCTGCTCATCTTCCGGCCGCAGCAGCGCGCGAAGCGCCAGCGCGAGGAGCTCGACCGCTCGCTCGACGTCGGCCGGCGCGTGGTCACGATCGGCGGCCTGCACGGCGAGATCAGGGCGATCGACGCCGACACCGCCGACGTCGAGATCGCCGACGGCGTCGTCGTCACCTTCGACCGCCGTGCCATCTCCGCGACGGCCCGTCCCGAGGATGAGGCGTCCGACGAGGACGAGGACGACGAGGACTACGAGGATGACGAGGACCTCGGCGACGAGGTCGACGAGGTCGACGCCGGGGCGGTCGCGGACGCGGCGGCCCACGACGACGCCGGTGCGGGCGCGGACGCGGACGAGCCGTCCGCCGGGGACGCCGAACGCCCCGCCTGAGGCCGATGCTCCGCCGCAGCACGTTCCTGATCCTCGTCGCCGTGCTCGCGCTGCTCGTGGGCACCGGCGTCCTGTCGTTCCTGCGCGTGCCCGTGCTCGGGCTCGATCTGCAGGGCGGCGCCGAGGTGACCCTCGAGGCCCAGCCCGAGAAGGGGCAGGAGGTCACCGAGGAGCAGATGAACCAGGCGGTGCAGATCCTGCGCACCCGCGTCGACGCCCTCGGCGTCTCCGAGCCGCAGATCCAGAAGGAGCAGGGCAACCGCATCTCGATCGCGGTGGCCGGCGAGGACGATCCCTCGCGCGTCTTCGCACTCGTCGGCTCGACCGGGCAGCTCTACTTCATCGACCTGCAGGAGGGCCTCACGCAGGGCGTCTCGCGCTCCTTCGTGGCCGGTGCCGGCATCGCCCCCAAGATATCGCTCTACGAGCTGCTCACGGCGGTCCCGAAGGAGCTCCGGGAGGGCGACCAGAGCCTGCTCTACGCCTTCAAGAAGGGCGCGACGGACGAGCCCCTCAACGAGTTCGGGGCGGTCGACGAGGACCAGCTCCTGCTGCAGCTCGGCGAGCAGTCGATCCCGGCGGACGTCGAGGTGTTCGGCGTTCCGAAGGACACCATCGCCGTGCGCTGCTCGAACCAGAGCCCCGCGGGCTGCCCGCCGAACATCACGCCCGTGCCGTCGACGGCCGGGGAGAGGTTCTTCTGGTACCTGTTCGACCTGCCGCCGCCCGACCAGCGCCTGACGGGCGACGACCTGGACAGCGCCCGCTCGGACTTCGACCCGCAGACGGGCCAGCCGGTCGTGCTGATGGACTTCACCGACCGCGGCGCCGAGCTGTTCGGGTCGATCACGAAGCAGCTCGCCGAGCGCGGCCGCTCCGGGTGGAGCGCCGCCGGCGCCCTGCAGGGCACCGAGGCCGGGTTCTTCCAGAACTTCGCGATCATCCTCGACGGCGAGCTGCAGACGTACCCGACGATCGACTTCGTCCAGAACCCGAACGGGATCGAGGGCGGCAGCGCCCAGATCACGGGCCTCGACAGCCCGGGCGAGGCCAACGACATCGCGCTGGTCCTGCAGTCGGGCTCGCTGCCCGTGCGCTTCGTCGCCCTCTCGTCGAGTCAGGTCTCGGCGACCCTCGGCGAGGAGTCGCTGCGCCAGGGCCTGATCGCGGGCCTGGCGGGCCTGCTCCTGATGATGATCTACCTGGTCGTCTTCTACCGCTTCCTCGGGCTGGTCGCCGACCTCGCGCTGATCATCTTCGCGGCCCTCTTCTACGGGGTGATCCTGGCGATCCCGGTGACGATGACCCTCCCGGGCATCGCGGGCATGATCCTCACGATCGGTGTCGCCGCGGACGCGAACATCGTCGTCTTCGAACGCGTGCGCGAGGAGTACCGCTCCGGCAAGACGCTGCGCGCCGCGATCAGCGCGGGCTACTCGCGCGGCTTCCGCACCATCCTCGACGCGAACGCGGTCACCCTGATCACCGCCGGCGTCCTCTTCGTGGCCGCCCAGTCGACGGTCAAGGGCTTCGCCTTCCTACTCGCGCTCGGCGTGATCGTGTCCATGTTCACGTCCGTGTTCGCGACGCGCGCGATCCTCAGCGTCCTGTCGGGCTTCAAGTGGTTCGACAACCCGCGCGTGATCGGCGCGACCACGAAGCCCGTCCGCTGGCGCTTCGACTTCGCCGGCCGCAAGCGGCTCTGGTTCGGCATCGCGGCGCTGACGATGGTCGTCTGCGCCGCCGCCATCGGGTTCCGCGGCCTCAACCTCGGCCTCGACTTCACGGGCGGCACGCGGATGGGAATCGTGACGGAGGAGCCCGCCACCGTGGAGGAGGTCCGCGGCGTCCTGACCGGCGTCGACGGCGACCTGCGCACCGCGGTCGTCCGCGGCGAGGGCCAGCAGACGGGCAGCACCTTCACGAGCTTCCAGGTCGACGCCAAGGAGATCCCGGCCGGCGAGATCCAGACGATCGCGCAGCAGGTCAACCAGGAGTACGGGCTCGCCCAGGAGATCGACGTGCGCACCGTGTCCGCATCGTTCGGCTCGGAGATCCTCCGCGGCGCCCTGCTCGCGCTCGCGTTCTCGCTGCTTCTGATCATCATCTTCATGGCGGTGCGCTTCGACTGGAAGTACTCCGTCCCGATGGTCGTCGCGCTCCTGCACGACCTCGTCCTCGCGGCCGGCGTCTACGCGATCTCCGGGCGCGAGGTGACGAGCGCCTCGATCGCGGCCCTCCTGACGATCCTCGGCTACTCGCTCTACGACACGATCATCGTGTTCGATCGCGTGCGCGAGAACGAGCGCGCGCTCAAGCGCCACACCTACGACCAGATCGTCAACATCTCGCTGTGGGAGACGGTCACGCGCTCCCTCAACACGTCGCTGTCGACCCTCGTGCCGATCCTGGCGCTCTTCATCTTCGGCGGGGAGACCCTTCAGGACTTCGCCTTTGCGCTGATCGTCGGCATCGCCTCGGGCGCCTACTCCTCGTTCTTCATCGCCTCGCCGCTCCTCAGCGTGCTCAAGTCGCGCGAGCCCGAGTACCGCGGGCGGCGCGGCTCAGACGAGCTGCCCGCCTTCATCCTCGGCAAGGAGGCGGCGGCCGTGCAGCGCGTGCCGGTGGCGGCCGGCGCCGTCGCGAGCGGCGGCGCTGCGGACCCGGACGCCGAGCTCGAGGTGGAGGCCGCGGACCTCGAGGCCCCGGTGGCCCCCGCGGAGCCCGCCCCGAAGACCCCGGACGGGGCCGCACCCGCCGCACCGCCCGCCGCGCCGTCCGCAGGCGGCCCGGATGACAACGCGATCGAGGCGGCCCGCCAGCGGCGCGAGCAGCGGCGCGGCAAGAAGCGCCGCTGACGCGCGTCCGCCAGCGCGCCTAGCCTGCCCTCGTGGACCACAGCCGGCGCCTCGCAATCAGCCCGTGTGCGGAGGAGGCCTCTGCGCGCATCGCGGACGGCATCGGCTGCGGGCGCGTCCTCGCCGACGCGATGGCCCGCCGCGGCTGGGACGATCCCGACGCGCTGCGCGCCTTCCTCGACGCGGAGGGGCCGCTCCACGACCCGCTGCTCCTCGGCGACGCGGCGCGCGCGGTCGAGCTGATTGCGGACGCCGTCGGAGCGCGGCGGCGGATCGTGGTGCACGGCGACTACGACGCCGACGGGGTCTGCGCGACCGCGCTCCTCACGGAGGGCCTGACGGCCCTCGGCGCGGACGTGCGGCCGTTCATCCCGAGCCGCTTCGACGAGGGCTACGGCCTCGCCGTCGAGACGGTTGAGCGTCTCCACGGCGACGGCGTCGAGGTCCTGATCACCGTCGACTGCGGGATCACGGCGGTGGCGGCGGCCGCTCGCGCCGCCGAGCTCGGGGTCGACCTCGTCGTCACCGACCACCACCGCCACGGCGACGACCTGCCCGCCTGTCCGGTGCTCGCGCCGGCGCTCGGCCGCTACCCCTTCGACCAGCTCTGCGGCGCCGGCACGGCGTTCAAGCTGCTCGAGGCGCTCGTCGCGCGCCTCGACGGCGACCCCGCGATCCTGGAGGGCGTCGCCGACCTCGTGGCGATCGCCACCGTCGCGGACCTCGTCCCCCTCGTCGGCGAGAACCGGGCGCTCGCGCGCTGGGGCCTCAGGCGCATCGCCGCGGGCGGGCGGCTCGGGCTCGACACGCTGATGCGGGTCGCGAAGGTCGACGCGCGCACGGTCGACGCGGGCGCGATCGGGTTCCGGATCGGGCCGCGGCTGAACGCGGCGGGCCGGCTCGAGCACGCGGACGCGGCGCTGCGCCTCCTGATGACGCAGGACCCCCAAGAGGCGCACGAGCTGGCTGAGGAGCTCGACGGCCTCAACCGCCGCCGGCGCGCCCTCGAGGACCGCATCCTGCGGGAGGCGCTCGCGCAGCACGAGGCCCTGCCGGAGGCGCGCCGCTCCGCCCTCGGGACGGTGCTGTCCCAGGACGGCTGGCACGCGGGGGTGGTGGGGATCGTGGCCAGCCGCGTGGTCGAGCGGCTGCGGCGCCCCGCGGTGCTCGTGGCGATCGACGGCGACACCGGCCGCGGCTCGGGGCGCAGCGTGGAGGCCTTCGACCTGCACGCGGCGCTCGCCGTCTGCGATCCGCACCTCGAGCGCTGGGGCGGGCACCGCGCCGCCGTCGGCGTCACGGTCGCGATCGACCGGCTCGACGCCTTCACGACGGCCTTCGAGGCGCACGCCACCGAGGTCCTGACCGGCGCGGACCTGCGGCCCGTCGAGCGGATCGACGCCGTCGTCGCCCTCACCGACGTGTCGCTTGAGACCGCGCAGGACCTCGCCCGGCTCGAGCCGGTCGGCATGGGCAACCCGCCGATCACGGTACTGGTGCCCGCCGCCGAGCTCGACGCCGTGCGGCGGATCGGCGCCGAGGGGCGCCACCTCGACATGCGCGTGCGCACCGCCGCGGGCTCGTGCCGCTGCGTGGCGTGGTCCCACGGCGAGCGCGAGGCCGAGCTCGCGGCCGGGGGGCGCGTCGACGTCGCGGCGCGGATCGAGCGCAACGTCTGGCAGGGCGCGGAGCGCGTTGAGCTCGTGGCCCGCGCGATCCAGACCCTGCCGGACGACCTGCCCGCGGCCCCGGGAATCTGCCCGACGCCGTGCGACGCGTCCTGCCCGCACCTCGTGGCGGCCGCCGCCGCGACCGTCGCGCCGGCCGACGGCGTCGACCCCGCCGCGATGGCGGACCGCCGCGACGGCGGGGCGATCGCGGAGCTGACGCGGCTCGCCGCCACGGGCCAGGGGCTGCTCGTGGTCGTGGCCGACGTCGCGCGGCGGCGGGCGATGCTCGACCGGGCGCTGCACCCGGCCCGCTTCGGGCTGCGCGGGGCGCTGCTCTTCTCACGGGTCTGCAGCGAGACGGCGCTTGACGCCCGCACAGACCTGCTCGCCGAGGGGCCGTTCGTGGCCCTCGTCGACCACGACACGCTCGCCCTGCGGCCCCGCATCGCCGCCGGCTTCCCGGACGCCGTGCTGCTCGACCCGGGCCCCGCGGGCTGGCGCGTCCCGGCGGGTCCGCGCTGGACGCGGCTCGACGGGCCGGCCGAGCGCGCCTTCGCCGAACGGGCCCGCGCCACCCTCGACGCGGCGTAGCCGACCGGCTCGGGCGGCGGCCTCCGGTACCATCGGAGGGGCGATGTCCGCCGTCTCCAGCCTCGCGCCCGCCGCCCAGGTCCACCGCGACCTCCTGGATGAGCTGCTCGAGGACGTGCGCGAGTACGCCCCCGACGCCGACCAGGAGCGGATCGCGCAGGCCTTCGAGCTCTCCTGCCTGCACCACGACGGGCAGCTGCGCAAGAGCGGCGAGCCGTTCGTCTACCACCCGTGGGGCGTCGCGAAGATCTGCGCGCAGCTGCGCCAGCCCGAGGACGTCCTGATCGGCGCGCTCCTGCACGACGTGGTCGAGGACACCGCGGCGACCGCGGCCGAGGTCGGCGCGCGCTTCGGGCCCCAGGTCCAGACCCTGGTCGAGGGGGTGACGAAGCTCTCGCGGATCCAGTTCGCATCGCGCGAGGAGGCGGAGGCCGAGAACTACCGCAAGATGATCCTGTCGATGGCGGAGGACGTCCGCGTCATCGTGATCAAGCTCGCCGACCGTCTGCACAACATGCGCACGCTGTCCTTCCTCGGCAAGCAGAAGCAGCTCCAGAAGGCCAAGGAGACGCTCGAGGTGTACGCGCCCCTCGCGCACCGCCTCGGCATCCACTCCGTCATGTGGGAGCTCGAGGACCTCGCCTTCGCGACGCTTTACCCGCGCAAGTACGCGGAGATCGAGTCGATGGTCAACGAGCGCCGCGCCGACCGCGAGCGCTACGTCGCCGAGGCCGGGCAGATCCTGCTGGCCGAGCTCGAGCAGGTCGGGATCCGCGCCTCGATCGCGGGCCGCGCCAAGCACTTCCACTCGATCTACGAGAAGATGACGCGCCGCGGCAAGGAGTTCAACGAGATCAACGACCTTACCGCGATGCGCGTGATGGTCGACACCGACCGCGACTGCTACGGCGCGATCGGCGTCATCCACGCGCTCTGGAAGCCGCTGCCGGGGCGCTTCAAGGACTACATCGCGGTGCCGAAGACGAACGGGTACCAGTCCCTCCACACGACGATCATCGGCCCGCACGGCAAGCCGCTCGAGATCCAGGTGCGCACGCCGCAGATGCACCAGCGCGCCGAGTACGGGGTCGCCGCCCACTGGCTCTACAAGGACAAGGACCGCGGCCCGAACCAGTGGCTCGCCGACCTCGTTGAGGCGCCGGAGGGCGACCCGGCCGGCTACCTCGCCGACCTGCGCAGCGGCCTCGTCGACGACGAGGTGTTCGTGTTCACGCCGAAGGGCGAGCTGAAGGCGCTGACGGCGGGAGCGACGCCGCTCGACTTCGCCTACGCCGTCCACACCGACGTCGGGCACCGCTGCGTTGGGGCGAAGGTCAACGGCCGGATCGTGCCGCTGTCGGCCACCCTCAAGAGCGGCGACATCGTCGAGATCCTGACCTCCAAGGCGGAGCGCGGGCCGTCCCGCGACTGGATGGGCGTCGCGCAGACGACGCGCGCCCGCAACAAGATCCGCGCCTGGTTCGCGCGCGAGCAGCGCGAGGACACCGAGGCCCGCGGCCGCGAGCTCCTGCAGCAGGCGCTGCGCCAGAACAAGCTGCCGACCCAGCGGATCGCCTCCTCGCCCGTCCTCGCGGGCGTGATGCGCGAGATGGGCTACCGCAAGGCTGAGGAGTTCTACGTCGCGCTCGGCGCCGGCAACATCACGGTGTCGCAGGTGATCGGCAAGCTGCTCGCGCACCTCAAGACCGAGGAGGTCGCGCCCGAGCCGGCCCCGACCCGCAAGGGCGGCGGCCGCACCCGCGCTCTCGCGTCCGACTCGTACGGGATCGTCGTCGACGGCGTCGAGGACCCGGGCGTGATGGTGCGCATGGCCAAGTGCTGCACGCCGGTGCCCGGCGACCCGATCGTCGGCTACATCAGCGTCGGCCGCGGCATCACGATCCACCGTGGCGACTGCCCGAACGCGCGCCACCTGGCCCGCACCCCGGAGCGCTTCGCCGGGGTGACGTGGAGCGGGGAGGACCCGGAGGCGTCGTTCCGGGTCGGGATCAGCGTCGACGCCTGGGACCGCCCGCGCCTCCTCGAGGACATCGGCCGCACGGTCGCCGAGCACGGCTGCAACGTCGTCGAGTACGGCGGCCACACGGGCGAGGGCATGGCCCGCAACTGGTACGTGCTGGAGATCGGCGACCTGCGCGAGCTGAAGGCCGTGCTGGCCTCGCTGCGCCAGGTCGACTCCGTGATCGACGCCTACCGGATCACGCCCGGCGCGGCCGACTAGGCGCGCGCGCCCGGGCCGTACGCGAGCGGATTGAGCTCGCCGCGGGCGAAGCGGTCGGGCGCGAGCGCCGCGATGTCGACGGGGGGCTCGGCGCCGGTCATCACGGCGGCGAGGGCGCGGCCGATCGCCGGCGTCGACTTGAGCCCGTGCCCCGACCAGCCGGCGCAGACCCAGAGGTCCTCGATCCCCGGCACGGGGCCCACGACCGGGTGCCAGTCGGGCGTGTGGTCGTAGGCGCCGCCCCAGCCGCCGACGAGGGGCTGGGCGGCGAGCGACGGGAAGCGCGCCGCGAGCGCCGTGCGGATCGCCTCCTCATAGCCGGCGAGGAGCGGCCGCTGGCAGTCGTCGCGGACGTGGATCTCGGGCGTGCCCGCCTGGTAGGCGACGACCCAGAGGTCGCGGCCGGCGGCGGCCCGCACGACCACGTTCGAGACGGCGTCGGAGGTGACGGCGGCGGGCGCGGGCTGGCCGGGGTCGAGGCGCAGCACGGCGACCTGGATGCGGCTCAGCGCGATCGGCGTCTCCCAGCCGAGCGGGTCGAGCAGCTCGCCCGACCACCCGCCCGTGGCGACGACGACGCGGCCGGCGTGGATCTCCTCGCCGCCGGCGAGGCGCACGCCGACGGCGCGACCGTCCACGACGAGGACCTCCTCCACCGCGCGCTCCTGGCGCAGGTCGAGACCGCGCGCGAGCGAGTCCATGGTCCAGCCCGCGATCATCTGGCGCGCGTCGCAGACCCCGCCGGCGGGCTCGTAGGCGGCGCCCGCGACGTCGTCGAGCGCCAGCAGCGGCTCGACCGCGCCGATCTCGTCGGGCGCGAGGAAGCGGGTGTCCAGGCCGAGGCCGCGCTGGCGCTCGACCTGGCCGCGGCAGACGTCCGCGAGGCGCTCGGGGACGGGCAGGAGGTAGCCGGTCGGCACGTACCCGCTCGCGCCGACGCCGACCTCCTCGTCCCAGTGGATCAGGATCTCCGTGCCGAGCATGGAGAGGCCGATCAGGACGGGGTTCGTGTAGTGCCGGCGCACCATCCCGAAGGTCAGGCCGGAGTCGCCGTCACCCGGATGGGCGCGATCCACGACCGTCACGGAGCCCGCACCGGCGCGCAGGAGCGCGTTAGCGGTGGAGGAGCCGACGAGGCCCGCCCCGATCACGCAGATGTCGCAGGTAGCGGTCACGCGCGGACCCTACCAGCCGCCGCTGCCGACCGCGCGTGCGTCCTGTACCGTTGTCGGGTCACTGCGGCGGGAGGGCCACTCATGGCGGACATCCTCGAGGGTGAGAAGTTGATCTGGGCCGGGCGGCCCACCTGGAAGTGGTCGCTGACCTTCATCCTCAAGTGGGGGATCCTGGCCCTGATCCCGCTGATCGTGGGCGTCGTGCTGAGCCAGGTCTCGAGTGTCTCCGTCACGTGGTTCTTGGCCGCGACCGTGATCCTCGTCGCCATCGTGATCGTGCTCGCCTGGGTGCGTCGGCTCGACACCCACTACACGGTCACCGACCGGCGCCTGATCGTCCGCCACGGGATCCTCAACCGCAACGAGCGCAGCGCCAGCCTCGAGCGCATCCAGAACGTCAACACGGGCCAGGGCCTGCTCGGGCGCCTGCTCAACTTCGGCGACGTCGAGTTCGACACCGCCGGGTCCGAGGTCGGCGACGCGGAGCTCGCGCTGCGCGGCGTCAACGATCCGCACCAGGTGCGCGACAACCTCGACCGGATCCTGATCGGCCGCAGCCCGTCGTCAAGCGGCGTCTAGCGCCTACGGTTCCCAGTCCTCGCCACCGATGTCCCAGCCGACGAGGCAGAAGGGGCTGAGGAGGTCGGCGACCCGCTTCCACGCGGCGCGCGCCGCGTCGTCGAGGGGCGCCCCAGAGACGAGCTCGGCGACGACGTCGTCCTCGTAGCGGATCGGCACCTCTGCGGCCCGCTCGCCGGCGGGCCCGGCCCAGGGGCCGTCGCTGAAGGCGCCCTCCTCGACGAAGCGGATGCCCGCGCCGGCGCCGCTCGCCCGGGCCAGGGCGTCGACGGCGGCGCGCAGGATCGCGTCCGACTCCTCGCCGCCCTCCACGATCGCGGCGACCGCCCGGACGAGGGCGTCGTGATCGCTCACCCGCGGATCACCGCGAGCACCTCGTCGCGGCGCGCGGCCATCCCGGCCGCGCTCTGGGCCTCGAGGTTGAGGCGCAGGAGCGGCTCGGTGTTGGAGGGGCGCACGTTGAAGCGCCACGTCGGATGGTCGATCGAGATGCCGTCGAGGTGGCTGATGGCCGCCCCGGGCCCGAAGCGGTCCTTGAGCTCCTGGAGCTTGAGGGCGACGTCGGGGACGGGGGAGTTGATCTCGCCGGTGATGTGGTACCGCTCCCGCAGGGGCGTGAGCAGGTCGGCGAGGCGGCGGCCCGAGCGCGAGACGAGCTGCAGCACGAGCAGCGCGGGCAGGATGCCCGTGTCGACGCCGTAGAACTCGCGGAAGTAGTAGTGGCCGGAGACCTCGCCGGCGAACATCCCGCCCGTCTCCTTCATCGCGACCTTGATGAAGGCATGGCCGACGCGCGAGACCTCGGCCGTGCCGCCGCAGCGCTCGACGGTGTCGGGCACGGCCCGCGAGGCGCGCACGTCGTAGAGGATCGTGGCGCCGGGGTGCAGGCGCAGGACCTCCTCGGCGAGCAGCGCGGTCATGAAGTCGCCGGGGACGAACTCGCCGTCCTCGTCGATGAAGAAGCAGCGGTCGGCGTCGCCGTCCCAGGCGATCCCGAGCGCGCCCGGATGCTCGCGCACCTTGCCCTCGATGAAGGCGCGGTTCTCCTCGAGCAGGGGGTTCGGCTGGTGGTCGGGGAACGCGCCGTCCGGCTCGAGGAAGAAGGGCACGGCGCGGACGGGCAGGCGCTCGAGGACCGGGCCGAGCATCGTGCCGGCCATGCCGCTGCCGCCGTCGAGGACGACGTCGAGCTCGCGCATCGCGGCCACGTCGACGAGGGACAGCATCTTGTCTGCGTAGGCGGGCAGGACGTCGACGGGGGTCGCGGTCCCGGGCCGGGCCGCGTCGGGCAGGGGCTCGCCGAGGGCGGCCGCCTTGACCTCGTTGAGGCCCGAGGCGCTGCCGACGGGCTGGGCGCCGGCCCGCACGATCTTCATACCGTTGTACTCGGCCGGGTTGTGCGAGGCGGTCACGATCAGGCCGCCGTCGAGGCCGTTCTCCGCGACGGCGAAGTAGAGCATCTCGGTGCCGATCTGCCCGAGCACGTCGACGTCAGCACCGCCGGCGAGCGCGCCCTCGATCGCCGCCTCGGCGAGGGCGGGGGAGGAGAGGCGCATGTCGTGGCCGATCGCGATGCGCTTCGGCCGGAAGGCCTCCACGTACGCGCGGCTGATGCGCCGGGCGCCCTCGGGGTCGAGCTGGTCCGGGACGGTGCCGCGGACGTCGTAGGCCTTGAAGATGGCGGGATCGAGCGTCATGGGGTGGAGGGTACCCATGCCTCGCTGATCAGACGCCAGGAGTCGTCGAGGGACTGGGGCATCACGCGGGTGTCGGCCAGGACGGGCATGAAGTTGGTGTCGCCGTTCCAGCGGGGCACGACGTGCAGGTGGAGGTGCCCCTCAATGCCGGCGCCGGCCGTGCGGCCCAGGTTGAGGCCCGCGTTCGACCCGTGCGGGCGCAGCGTGGCGTCGAGGGTGCGCAGCCCGCGGTCGAGCAGGTCCCAGAGCTCGGCGCGCTCGTCGGCGTCGAGCTCGCCGGGCTGCGCGAGGTGCCGGTAGGGGGCGATCAGGAGGTGCCCGTTGGTGTACGGGTAGAGGTTGAGGATCGCGAAGCAGCGCTCGCCGCGGTGCACGATCAGGGCGGCCCGGTCGTCGCCGCGCGCGGGCGCTACGCAGAAGACGCACTCCAGCGGGTCGTGTCCGGAGGCCGCCTTGACGAACTCGAGGCGCCACGGTGCCCATAGCCGCTCCATGCCCCGGAGGGTACCCGCCGCGCACGGGGGCGGGTACCCTCGGGGCATGGCGCCGGTGCCCGAGATCCCCGTACTCGCCGCGCGCCTGGCCGGCACGCTCGACGGCGACCCGCCTTCGGCGACGGCCAGCGTGATGCTGTGCCTGCGCGACGGCGACCGCGGCACGGAGATCCTGCTCTGCCGGCGGGCCACGCGTGCGGGCGATCCGTGGTCGGGGCACGTCGGGCTGCCCGGGGGGCGCGTCGAGCTGGACGACCCGGGTCCGCTCGCGGCCGCCGCGCGTGAGACCCTGGAGGAGGTCGGCTTCGACCCGCGGGCGGCGGGGACGGTGATCGGGATGCTCGAGCCGCTCCAGCCGCGCGCCTTCCCGATCCTGATCGCGGCCTACGTGGCCCACGTCACGGCGCTGACGCCGCTCGTGCTCTCCGACGAGCTGGCGGCCGCCTGGTGGACGCCGTTCGCCGACCTCGAGCACGTCAGCGCCGAGGTGTCGGAGGCCCCGACGCGGGTCTCGGCCTGGCGGCTGCCGCACGCGGACGCCAGGGACGTGGTCCTGTGGGGCATCACCTACCGCCTGCTCGACCGCCTTCTGGCCGTCGTGGCGGCCTGAGGCGGCGTTCGGCCGCCGCGATTCGAACGCCGATAGACTCACCGAGATGGCCGGAGGGCAGACCGAACTCGCGGCGGAGCGCGCGGTGGGCGCGCTGCAGCGCATCCACGACGAGGTGGACCGGGCCGTGCGCACGCCGCCCGGCCTGATCGCGGACCTCCTGACCGCGCTGGTCGGGGAGGGGCACGTCCTGCTCGAGGACGTGCCCGGGGTCGGCAAGACGGCGCTCGCTCGCTCGCTCGCCCGCGCCGTGGGCGTCGACTTCTCCCGCATCCAGTGCACGCCCGACCTCCTGCCCGGCGACATCACCGGCGTCGAGGTGTTCGACCAGCGCGATCACCAGTTCCGCTTCCGCCCGGGCCCGATCTTCACGAACCTGCTGCTCGTCGACGAGGCCAACCGCGCCTCGCCGAAGACGCAGGCCGCGCTGCTCGAGGCGATGCAGGAGCGGCAGGTGACGGCGGACGGCACGAGCCACCCCATCGCCGCTCCCTTCATGGTCATCGCGACGCAGAACCCGATCGAGTTCGAGGGCACCTTCCCGCTGCCGGAGGCGCAGCTCGACCGCTTCGCGATGCTGCTCTCCCTCGGCTATCCGTCGCGCGAGGACGAGGCGCGCCTGCTCGCCGAGCACGCGGCCGGCGATCCCGTCGCCGCGATCGCGCCCGTCGCCGACGTCGAGGAGCTGCGCAGCGCGATCGATCTGGCCCGCGAGCTGCACGTGGAGGCGGCGGTCAACGACTACGCCGTGGGCATCATCAGCCGCACGCGCGACGATCCGCGGCTCTCGCTCGGGGCCAGCCCCCGCGCGGGCGTGGTGATGATGCGTTTGGCCCGGGCCCGTGCGCTCCTCGCCGGTCGCGCCTACGTCACCCCCGAGGACGTCGCGCGGGTCGCGCCGCGGGTCCTCGCGCACCGCGTCGTGCCGTCCGCGGACGCCCGCGCCGCCGGTGCCGCCGCGGCGGACGTGGTGGTCGACATCGTCGCCCGCACGCCGCTGCCCCTGTAGCCGTGCCGACCGCCCGCGGATGGGTCGTCCTCGCCTGCGGGATCGGGCTCTACGTCGCCGCCCGCGGGCTCGGCGCCCCGGTGCTCGGCGTCGTCGCCCTAGCCTTCATGCTCGGACCGGTGGCCGCCGTGATCTGCTGCCTGCGCCACCGCGCCGCCGACCTCGCGCTCGCGCTGCGGCTCAGCCCGGTGCGCCCCGTCGAGGGGCGGCCGTGGTCGTGCCGCGTCGCGGTGCGGGGCGGCCTGCCCCGTCACGCGCGCCTCGTGGTCGACATCCTCGGCCGCACCCACGCGGTCGACCTGCGCCGGCGCGAGGGCGAGGCGCGGGGTGATCTGGCGGGGATCGCCGGCCGCCGCGGCCGCTACCCCCTCGGCGCGGCCCGCGTCCGGGTCGTCGACCCGCTCGGGCTTGCCGCCGTCGAGCGGCCGGCTGCCGTGCGGGGGGACGCGATCGTGTGGCTCGACGCCGCGCGTGCCGAGGCCGACGGGTCGGGCGGAACGGACGGCGACGGGCGCCGCCACGGCGTGCGGGTGCGCGCCGTCGGGTTCGACCTCCGCGGGATCCGCGAGCACCAGCCCGGGGAGTCCCTGCGCCGCGTCGACTGGAAGACGTCCGCGCGCACGGGCGAGCTGATGGTGCGGGAGCTCGAGGACTCGGGCCGCGTCGAGGTTCTCGTCGTCGCGGATCCCGGCGGAGCGGGCGACGGTGCCGACCCGGACCGGGTCGACGCCGCGCTGCGGCGCGCCGCGGCCCTCGCGCAGTCCCTGTCCCGGGCCGAGGCCGGCGCGGTCCTCGCCGTCGAGGCCGAGCGGCGCGAGCGCGTCGCCCTCGACGGCACGGCGACGGCGCGGGCGCTGGCGCTCGACGCCCTCTCGGGGGCCGCCGCCGACCGGGCGGAGGACCTCGGCACGCGCCTCGCGCGCTGCCCCGACGCCCGCGTCGCGCGCACCGTGATCGTGGTGACCGCGACACCGACGGACGGCCTCGCGGCCTGGGCCGAGCGGGCCGGGCGCCGCTGCCCCGTCGAGATCGTCGTGGTGGGGCCCGGCCCGGATACGGACGGACGGGTGGAGCCGGCGGAGGCGGCGATCCCGGCATGAGGCGCGCCGGCGGGCCCTTGCTCGTCACGGGCCTCGCGCTCGTGTGCGCCGTGGCCATCGCGGCGCAGCTGCGGGGCATGCTGGAGCCGGCGGAGGCGTGGCCGGGCATCGCCGCGGCGATCGCCGCATGCCTCGTCCTGGCCTGGCTCGTGCGGCTCGCACCGGCGGGGCTGACGCGGATCAGCGCGACCGCCGCCGCGCTCCTCGCGGCGGTGCTCGGCGTGGTCGGCCTGCGGACGGGACGCTGGCCGCTGCAGGAGGACGTCGGTGGCCCCGACGGGTACCTCGGCTCCGCGGGCTACCTGCGGGACACCGGTCTCGCGCTCGGCGAGATCGCCCGTGCCTGGGTGCAGGTCCTCTACCCGGCGGACGCCGCTGCGGAGCCCGATGCGGTGGCGGTCGTGCGGCTGGTGGGCCTCGTGCTGGTGCTCGCGGCCGCGATCGCCCTGATCGCCTACCGCTCGCCGCTCCCGGCGGTCCTCGCCGTCGTGACGGCCACCGCCGTCGGCAGCCTGTTCCTGGGCCTTGGCCCGGTCTGGGCCTACGCCCTCGGCCTCGCCGTCCTCGGGATCGCGCTGCTCGCCCTGGTCGGCGGGGAGGCGCACGGACGGGCCCCGGCCGCCGTCCTCTGGTCGGGGGGCCTGCTCGGGGTCGCGGCGCTCCTCGCTCTCGCCGGTCCCTTCGCGGTCGGGTCGGGGACGTGGGCCTGGCAGGACTGGACCATCGAGGAGCCGGAACCCGTCACGGTCGGGTTCGTCTGGGACCAGTCGCTCGGGGCCCTCGACTTCGCCGGCGAGGAGGTGACGGTGCTCGAGGTCGCGGGGCGCGACATCGGCTACCTGCGGGTCGGCGTGCTCGAGGTGTTCGACGGTGTGCGCTGGCGCACCGCGGGCAGCGCGGTGCGCGCGGTCGAGGGTCCTGATTTCCCGCTGCCCGACGAGGCCGTGCCGCAGCTCGCCCGCACGGGCGACCGGGCCGTCCGTGAGGTCGAGATTCGCAACGTGGCCCTGCAGACCGAGGAGCTGCCGCTCCCGGGCGGGACGGTCGCCGTGCGCGGCCTGACCGACGTCGCCCGCCCGGTCGGCGTCAGCCCCGAGGGCGTGGTGCGACTGCGCTCGCCGCTGCCGGTCGGGTCGGTGTACGCGGCGGAGACCGTACGCGTGCCCGTCACCCCGCAGCTCCTCGACCGTGACGTCCTCGGCGCGCCGACGGACCCAACGGCCGCCCTCGTCGCCGAGTTCGCGGAGGATCCCATCGTCGGGCGCAACGCCAACCAGGACGCCGGGGCTCCGTGGAGCGACGACGCGGACGAGCGCGCCGGCCAGGAGCAGCCCGGCCCGTACGGGCAGGACGCGTTCGACGCGAGTCGCCCGCCCCGTACGGACGGGCTCCTCGACGCGCCGCTCCCGCCCGCGGCGCAGGTCTCGGTCGCGGGCGTCGCCTTCCCGGCCTTCGGCGCGCCCGGCCGCGAGACGGAGGTCGAGCGGATCCTCGCCGACGAGATCGCCCGGGGCGGCGTCGACGCCGGCGCCTTCGGGGGCTGGCGCAGCGCGTACCGGCTCACCCGGCCGGTGGTGCAGGCCGCCCAGACCCCCTACCAGGCCGCCGTCCTGCTCGAGGACTGGTTCCAGCGCGAGTTCGAGTACGACGAGACCGCGAGCTACGCCTCGGGCAGCCCGGGCGGCCCCCTGCCGGGGTTCATCCTGTCGTCGGCGCGCCGCGGCCACTGCCAGTACTTCGCGGGGGCCATGGCGACGCTCCTGCGCATGCACGGCGTCCCGGCGCGCGTGGTCGTCGGGTTCACGCAGGGCGCGGAGGACGGCGATCGCCGCATCATCACGAATCGCGACGCGCACGCCTGGGTCGAGGTTCGCTTCCCGTACGCCGGCTGGGTCGCCTTCGAGCCGACCCCGACGCGCTCCCTGCCGCTGCCGACGTCGAGCACGTCGCCCGTCTTCCCGCAGAGTGCGGCCGGGGTCGCGGCCGGCGCGCTGGCGGGCCTCCTCGGCCCGGGCGACCGCCCGGGCGGCCCGAACGGCCCCAACCGCGGCGGCTCCGGCGCCGTGGACGGATCGGGGGCGGTCGCCGAGGAGGGGGCGGGCTGGGGGCGCCGCGCGGCGCTCCTCGGGCTCGCGGTGCCGGCCGTGGCCCTCCTCGGCCTCGCCCTGTGGCTGCCGAAGCGCCGGCGTGAGGCCCGCGCCTTCGCGGTCGAGGATCCGGGCACGGGCGCGGTCGCGCTGCGCGACGTGCTCGCCGGCTGGCTCGCCGACCAGGGCGCCGCCACGCCCGCCGCGCCCGCCGCGGACGTGGCGGGGGCCCTCCAGCGGCTCTACGGGATCCCGGGCGGGACCTGGGTCGGCGCGCTCGAGCGCGCCCGCTACGCACCGCCCGACGAGGCGCGGGACGCGCTGCGCGAGGCCCGCCGCGAGACGCGCATCGCCGTCAGCCAGGTGCGGGCGCGGCTCGACCGCCGCGAGCGCCTGCGCGGCGCGGTGCGGCCGCGACGGGGCCCCCGGCGCGGCAGGGGCTAGACTCGGGACGTGGACGGCGGCGTGTACGAGCTCTACGCGCAGGCGCGCTCGCACCTCGATGCGGGCGAGTACCTGGCGGCGATCCCGCCGCTCGAGGAGGCGCGCGACCGCGAGCCCGCCAGCGGGTCGATCCGCGAGATGCTGGCCGTCGCGTATCTGCGGGCCCGGCGCTTCCGGGACGCCCTGCCCGAGGCCAACGCCGCTGTCGAGGCGGCCCCGAACGACCACTACGCCTACTTCCTCCAGGGCCGGGCCCTGCAGGGCGTCGGCGATCTCGCCGCGGCGCGGGGGAGCTACCGGCTCGCCACGTGGCTGCGGCCCGGCGACCCCGCCTACGTGCGGGCCCTCGCGGACGTCTCTTAGCGGCGGTCTTGCGCGGCGCCGGGTGCCTCGGGTACGCTCCGTCCGTGCCTGACCATGCAGTCAGTCCGACCCGGGGGCTCGGGGAGGAGATCGAAGACCGGCGCACGGGGATCCTGCTCGCGGTCGTGCGCGTGATCGTCCGCGATGGCGTGGACGGGCTGCGGATGGCGGCCGTGGCCCGCGAGGCCGACGTCTCGAGCGCGCTCCTGCACTACCACTTCGCCACGCGCGAAGAGATGATCCGGCAGGCCTTCGACCTGCACGACCGGATCGCCGCGGCGGCCTCTACCGAGCGGGTCGCGCGGATCGCCGATCCGGTCGAGCGCATCCGCGACAAGCTCATCTCCCAGCTCGCCGACGATCCGGACGTGCGCGACGGCTGGGTCATGTGGGCGGAGATGCAGCACCTCGCGCTCTTCCACGATGACCTGCGCGCGAGCGTCGTCGAGCGCTCGCTGCGCTGGGTGGGGTCGATCGCCGAGCTGATCGGCGCGGCCCAGTCGGCCGGTCGCGTTCCGTCGGAGCTCGACGCCGCGGAGAGCGCCCTGCGCCTGACCGCCCTCGTCGACAGCCTCGGCGAGCACGTCCTGATCGGCTCAGTGCCGCCCGCGGAGGCCCGGCGGCTGGTCGACCGCGTCCTCGTGGAGGTGCTCGGCGCATGAGCGCGACCCGTCGTCGTGCGCGTCCGACCCGCTCCGGCGGCGCGGCCCTGACCCTGCACGCGCACGCCTACTCGGACCCCGCGCTCTTCGAGCGCGAGCGGCGCGAGGTGTTCGCGCGGGCGTGGATCGCGATCGCGCACGTCTCGGAGGTGCGCGAGCCCGGCGACTTCGCGGCGGGCGAGATCGCCGGCGAGCCCGTCGTCGCGGTGCGCGACGAGGCGGGCGCCCTGCGTGCCTTCTCGAACGTCTGCCGCCACCGGGCCGCGCAGCTGGCCACGGGCAGCGGCTCGTGCGGCAAGGTCCTGCGCTGCCCGTACCACGGCTGGACGTACCGGCTCGACGGCTCGCTCGCCGCGATGCCGGAGGGCCGCGGCTTCGGCGAGGACTTCGACCGTGACGCCGTGCGTCTGCCGGAGTTCCAGGTCGACACGCTCGGCGGCCTCGTGTTCGTGAACATGGATCCCGCCGCCGAGCCGCTGCGCGAGTGGTTCGGGGACATCGCGGAGCGCTTCGAGGGGCTCGGCATCGAGCGCCTCGTGCCCGTCACGGCCCGGGATTGGCAGCCGCGGGAGATCATCCGCGGCGTGCCCGACGTCGTGCGCTCGCGCCGGCTCGAGGACGCCCGCGCGCTCGTGCCGGAGGCCGAGACGAGCCGCGTCTGGTCGTCGCACGACCACAACTGGAAGGCCCTCGCCGACAACTACCTCGAGGGCTACCACGTGCCGATCGGGCACCCGGGCCTCCTGCGCCTCCTCGACTACCCGAGGTACCGGGCCACGCTGCACCGGCGCGCGGCGTGGATCGACGGCCCGCTGCGCGACAACCCGTCGCGCGACCTCGTCGAGCGCCTCTACCAGCGCCTCCAGCGACCGATGCCGGAGTTCCCGGGCGAGCTGCGCGACCAGTGGACGTACGTCCACCTGTGGCCAGCGCAGTTCATCGACATCTACCCGGACTCGATCGACATCTGGCAGCTCCATCCCGACGGGGTGCGCGGCACGCGCACCCTGTTCATGGTTTTCCGCTCGCCGTCGGAGGGCATCCGCGATCGGCTGGCGCGCCGCCTCAACAAGGCGATCAACAGCGAGGTGATGGACGAGGACGTCGTGCTCTGCGACGGCGTCCGGGCCGGGCTCGCGTCCCTCACGTACACCCGCGGCGTCCTCAACGACAACGAGAACGCCGTCGGCCACTTCCACGACCTCCTGCGCGAGGCGGTGCCCGGCATCGATGACGGGCCCTAGGCACGGCCGGCACGACTGGCTCGGCCTGACGCCCGAGGTGGAGCGGTTCGGGCCGCTCCTCGTCGACCGCATCGCGGGCGCCCTCGGCGAGGCCCCCGACGGGCTCGGCGAGGACCGCATCCATGACCTGATCCAGACGGGTGACGCGGCGGCGTGGCTCGCCTACCTGGCCGCCCTGACCGCCCTCGTCGAGCGCGGGCGGGAGGCGGGCGTGGTCGAGCCGGAGCGGGTGATCCTCGCGGAGATCCTCCGCGATCAGTACCGTCTCGCCCCGGGCGTCCTGCGCCTCGGGCCCGACGACGCGGCCCGCTCAAGCCGACTCGAGGAGATGCTCGACCCGTCATGACCGACGCCCTGCGCACCGACTTCGCCCCGCTCCTCGACGTGCGCCGCGCCGCCGTGGTCGGGGCCTCCGACCGCGGGCTCGGCTCCACGCTGATCGAGAACCTGTCGGCGCACGGCGGCGAGGTGATCGGCGTCCACCCGACCCGCGAGACGGCGGGCGGCGTCCCGTGTGTCCCGTCCATCGCCGATCTGCCGTGGCGGCCCGACGTGGTGGCGATCGGGCTCGGGGCGCGCACGATCGTGCCGGCGCTGGACGAGGCGATCGCCGCCGGGCACCGCACCTTCGTGATCCCGGGCCTCGGCGCCGAGGCGGCCGGGGAGGAGGGTGACACGGCCCGCACCCAGGTGCGCGAGCGGCTGAACGCGGCGGACGCCGTCTGTGTCGGCTTCAACTGCATGGGCTTCGCGGTGCCGGAGCGGCCCTCGGGCTGGATCGGCACGATCTGCCCGGGCTTCCGGCCGGGCGCCGTGGCCGCGATCGTCGGGTCGGGCTCGATCGGCGAGGCCGTGCTCGCGCTCGGGCCCCGCGTCGGCTTCCGCAACGTCGTGTCGATCGGCTCCGAGACGAGCCGCGACGCCTCCGACTGGCTCGCCTTCCACGCGGCCGACGAGGGCACGCGGGCGATCGGCCTGTTCCTCGAGGCCGTGCGCCGACCGGCCGCCTTCCGCGTGGCCCTCGCGCGCGCCGCGGAGGCGGAGAAGCCCGTCGTGGTCATGAAGGTCGGCCGCAGCGAGGCCGCCGCGCGCAACGCGATGGCCCACACGGGGGCGATCGTCGGGTCGGACCGGGCCTTCGACGCGCTCTGCCGCTCCTACGGCGCGATCCGGGTTGACGACTACGGCGAGTGGCTCGAGCAGCTCGAGGTCCTCGGCGCCCCGCGCCGGCCCCGTGGCCTCCGCGCCGTCGTGCTGACGAACTCCGGCGGCGAGGCCGAGCTGGTGGCAGACCTCGCCGACGCGGCGGGGATGCCGCTGACGCCCCTGCCCGACGACCTCGCTCGCGACATCGACGCCGCCTACCCCTTCCACGGCGTGCACAACCCGATCGACTACTGGGCGTTCGCCGACCCCGAGGTGATCGTCCCGGACCTGACCATGCGCTGCGCGACGCATCCCGAGGTCGACATCGTCGTCAGCAACATCGACCAGTCGTGGCGCTTCTCGAACGGCGAGCGCGAAAACGCGATCGACGCCTGCCGGGCGATGGCGGACGCCGCGCTCGCGGGCGGCGCCTTCTGCGCCGTCCTCTCGACGGCGGTCTCCGACCCGGCCGACGAGTGTGTGCTCGAGGCGGCCCGCGGCGGTGTGCCCGTCCTGATCGGTGCCGGGATGGGGATGCGCGCCATCGCGCGGGCCGCCCAGTGGGCGCCGCGGGTGCCCGAGGCGCCACCGGCTGCGAGCCCGGTCGAGGCCCCCGAGCTCGACCGGCCCGATGGCCACCTCGCCGAGGCCGATGCCAAGGCGGTCCTCGTCCGCTACGGAGTTTCCGCGCCGCGCGAGATCCGCGCGGCCGACCCGGACGGGGCGCGGCGGGCCGCGGAGGAGATCGGGGCCACGGTCGTCGTGAAGGCGGACGGCCCGGCCCACAAGGAGAAGCACGGCGGCGTCATCCTCGGCTGCACGGACCCCGACCGGGCCGCGGCGGCCGCGGAGCGGATCGGCGGGCCGGTCCTCGTCTGCGAGGAGGTCCGCGGCGGCGCCGAGGTGCTCTGCGGCCTCGTCCGCGACCCGCTCTACGGCCCGGTCGTGGTGGTCGGCGTGGGCGGCTCGTGGGCGGAGGCGGTCGGCGACACGGCGCGCGCCGCGCTCGCCCCGATCGGCCCGGGCGACGCCGAGCGCCTCGTGCGCGCAGTCGGCCCGCTCGCGCACCGCCTCGGCGACGACGAGGTGCGGGCCGTGGCGGACGCCCTCGTGGTGCTCGGCCGCGTGGCGCACGACCATCCGCGCGTGTCCGAGATCGACGTCAACCCGCTCGTGGTGCGCGACGGGGTTGGCGTCGCTCTCGACGCCCTGATCGTCCTCGCCGAGGACGCCTGATGGACTTCGCTCTGACCCCGGCCCAGCGCGACCTGCGCGAGCGGGCGCGCACGTTCGCCGACGCGCTGATGCCCCACGAGGAGGCCGCGGAGCGGGCGGGCGGGCGGGTCCCCGACGACGTCCGGGCGGAGATCCGCCGCCTGTCTCGCGAGCTGCGCCTCGTCGGCGGCAACCACGCCCCCGAGCACGGCGGGCAGGGCTGGTCGATGATGGAGCACGTGATCGTGCACGAGGAGCTGGGGCGCGTCACGAACGGGCTCTGGTGGCTGATGGGGGGCGCCTACAACGTGCTCGCGCTCGGCACCCCGGAGCAGATCGACGCCTACCTGCGGCCGACCCTCGACGGCGAGCGCGCCGACGCCTACGCCGTCACCGAGCGCAACGCGGGGTCCGACGCGGCCGGGATCGAGGCGCGCGCCGAGCGCGTCGCGGGCGGCTTCCGGATCACCGGCGAGAAGTGGTTCGTGACCTCGGGCGACCACGCCGACTTCCTGATCGTGATGGCGAACGTGGTCGACGGGGAGGACCTCCTGCCGACGCTCTTCCTCGTCGACCGGGACACGCCGGGGGTCGAGATTATCGACGACCCGGCCTTCACGCACGTCTTCCCCGACGGCCACCCCACGTACCGCCTCGACTGCGTCGTGCCCGAGTCGGCCGTCCTCGGCGGCCCCGACCAGGTCGGCCGCGGCGACGCCGGGCAGCACGCCTGGTTCGTGGAGGAGCGCATTCACATCGCCGCCCGCTGCGTCGGCGCCATGCGGCGGCTCCTCGACGAGGCGGTCGGCTGGGCCGCGGAGCGCGAGCAGTTCGGGCAGCCGATCATGGACTTCCAGGGCGTCAGCTTCCCCCTCGCCGACTCGGCCGCCGACTGCGTCGCCGCGCGGCTGATGACCTACCAGTGCGCGCAGATGCTCGACGACGGCGCCCCGCCGAAGCTCGTCCACGCCCGCGCGTCGATGGCCAAGCTGTTCGCCTCCGAGCGCGCGTACGCCTGCGCCGACCGCTGTGTCCAGGTCTGGGGCGGGCGCGGCTACATGCGCCGCAACGCGGCGGAGCGCCTCCTGCGCGAGCTCCGCGTCGACCGGATCTGGGAGGGCACCTCCGAGATCCAGCGCGTGATCGTCGCCAACGCGCTCGTCAAGCGCGGCGTGCCCGCGGCCCTCGCCGTCGACCCGGGCGAGCTCGGGTGAGTGAGCGGCGCGACCTGTCGGCGCTGTTCGAGCCGCGCAGCGTCCTGCTCGTCGGGGCCACCGGCGACACCCGCAAGTGGGGCGGCTGGGTGACGAGGTCCTTCGCCGAGACGCAGGACCTGCGCGCCACGCACTTCGTCAGCCTGCGCGGCGGCGAGCTCTACGGCATTCCGGTGCAGACGACGGTGGCCGCGGTCGACGCCCCGGTCGACCTCGCGGTCATCGTGGTGCCCGCCGCGGGCGTGCCCGACGCGATTCGCCAGTCGCTCGCCCTCGGTGCACGCGCGATCGTCGTGATCAGCGCAGGCTTCGGGGAGACCGGGGCGGAGGGGGCCGCGGTCCAGGCGGCGATGGTGGAGGAGGTGCGTGCCGCCGGGGCCTGCCTGCTCGGGCCGAACTGCCTCGGCCTCTACGAGGACGCACAGCGGCTCAACGTCTACGGCGGCACGTTCCCGTCCGGCGACCTCGGCTTCGCGACGCAGAGCGGCAACCTCGCGCTCGAGGTGGCCCTCCTGCTCAAGCACGCCGGGCTTGGTCTGACGCGCTTCGCGAGCGTCGGCAACCAGGCGGACCTGACCCTCGCCGACTGCATCCGCGACTACGCCCACCACGAGCCGACGCGCGTGATCGGCGCCTACATCGAGGCGCCACGCGACGGGGTCGCCTTCGCGGAGGCGGTGCGCGAGGCGGCGGCGATCAAGCCGGTGGTGCTGTTCAACGCGGGCCGCTCGGCGGCCGGGGCGCACGCCGCGGTCTCGCACACCGGCGTCCTCGCCGTGGAGTCGCGCGTCCTGCGCGCGATCTGCCGGGACGCGGGCGCGGTCGTCGTCGACACGCCCGGGCAGTTCGTCGACGCCGTGTCGGTCCTGCGCGGGGGCCTCAGCCTCGGGCGCCGGCGGATCGGCATCCTCGCCGACGGCGGCGGCCACGGCGTGGTGGGGAGCGACACCGTGACGGAGGCGGGCCTCGAGGTGGCCGCCTTCTCGGCCGAGACGAGCGCGCGGATCGAGCCCGTCCTGCGCAACGCGCTGCCGCGGAACCCCGTCGACCTCGCGGGGGTCGACGGGTCGCGCGTCTGGGACTTCCACGCCGTTGCCGACGCCATCCTGGCCGCGCCAGAGGTCGACGCGCTCGTGATGACCGGCTACTTCGGCGGCTACGGCGACTACCACCCGGAGGCCGGGGACACCGAGATCGAGGTGGCCGAGGCGATCGCCCGCAGCTCGGTCGAGCACGGCAAGCCCATGGTCGTCCAGTCGATGGTCGAGCCGGGCGGCACCGACACCCTGCGCCGCATGCGCGCCGCGGGCGTGCCCGTGTTCGCGCGCATCGAGGACGCCGTGCGGGCGCTGACCTGCCTCGATCGCCCCCCGCTCGCGGCCGCCGCGGCGCACGCGCCGGTCCCCTCACGCGAGCTGGGCGAGCGGCCGGCCTACCCGGAGGCGCGGGCCGCGCTCGAGGAGCTCGGCATCGCGTTCCCCGCGGGGCGGCTCGCCACGTCGCCGGACGAGGCCGCGGCCGCGCTCGAGGCGGTGGGCGCCCCCGCGGTCCTCAAGGCGGTCCATGCCGACCTCCTCCACAAGACCGACGCCGGCGGCGTCGTCCTCGGGGTCAGCGGGCCCGAGATCGCCGCCGAGGAGTACTCGGCGATGTGCCACGCGGTCAAGGCGGCCTCGGGGATCGCCCCGGACGGCGTCTGGGTCGAGCGGATGGCGGAGGCGGGCGGCGTCGACCTCGTGGTCGGGGCGCGGCGGGACCCGGCCTTCGGCCCCGTGATCCTGGTCGGGGTCGGCGGCATTTTCGTCGAGGTCCTCGACGACGTCGTGCTCGCCCCGGCGCCCACGGATTTTCGTCATCTTGCGGGGCTGCTGCGCGGGCTCCGCGCCTGGCCGCTCCTCGCCGGGGTCCGCGGGCAGGCACCCGTCGACTGCGAGGCGGTGGCGCGAATCGCCTGCAGACTGGGGGATTTCCTCGCGGCGCACCCCGAGGTGGCCGAGGTCGAGGTCAACCCGCTGCGCGCGACGTCGTCCGGAGCGACCGCGCTCGACGCCCGGATCGTGCGCGGATGATCGGCCGCCGCGCCCCGACGACCGAAACCAAGTGTGGGGGAACGCCAGGGCTCGCCCACTCAGGTGGGCGAGCCCTCGCGATCCCTCTGTACACGTCCGGGATGATGACGTGAGCGGCCCCTTCCCACACCTGCTTGCACCGACGCGGCTGGGTCCGGTCGAGCTGCGCAACCGGGTGGTTTCGACGTCGCACCAGACGAGTCTCGTCCACGACCACGTCCCCACC